>Ga0172369_10006485_pt1 | contig 13918 bp, 6 predicted proteins | sample LakKiv25m_FD_114539 | JGI IMG/M metagenome (GOLD analysis project Ga0172369, IMG submission 114539) | Freshwater microbial communities from Kabuno Bay, South-Kivu, Congo - kab_022012_11.25m | ecosystem: Environmental > Aquatic > Freshwater > Lake | place: Democratic Republic of the Congo...
ATGATCCTGATGATGCTGGCGGCGCTGCTCACCTCGGTGACGGTGGTGCGCGAGCGCGAGCGCGGCACCATCGAGCAGCTCGTCGTCTCCCCGGTGCAGCCGCTGGAGCTGATGTTGGGCAAGCTGATCCCATATGTCGTCATCGCCTTTTGCGACGTGCTGCTCATTCTGCTGGTGGGGGTCTACGTGTTCCGCGTGCCGTTCCACGGCAGCCCGTGGCTCGTGCTGGGGCTGGCCGGCATCTTTGTCACGGCGGCGCTGGGCATCGGACTGTTGGTCTCCACGGTGGCGCCGAATCAGCAACTGGCCATGCTGGCGGCGATGCTCGTGTCGCAGTTGCCCAGCGTGCTGCTGTCCGGCTTCATGTTCCCCATCAGCAGCATGCCGCGCCCCCTGCAGCTCATCACATATGTCATTCCGGCGCGGCATTTCATCAAAATTTTACGCGGTGTCATTATGAAGGGCAACGACTTCGCGCAGGTCTGGCAGCCGGCGCTCGGTCTGCTCATCCTGGCGCTGGCGCTGCTCGGGTTAAGCGCGGCACGATTTAAGAAGAAACTATAACGGAGTGCAAACGCGGGCCCTCTCCCCCAGCCCCCTCTCCCAATCCTGGGAAAGGGGGAGAAGGCTGTTCTGTTAGATAATACGATCCCATATTTCCACTCCGTTGCCCCCCTCTCCCAGGATTGGGAGAGGGGGGCCGGGGGGAGAGGGCCTGTATTTGCACTCCGGCGGTAAGGAACAATTATGAGCATCCGGCGCATTATACGGTTGTTGAAGAAGGAGCTGCTGCAGATCTTCCGCGATAAGCGGTCGATGGCGCTGCTGACCGTGGCGCCGGTGCTGCAGTTGCTGCTGTTCGGCTACGCGGTAACTACCGACATCAATCACATCTCGACCGCCGTCTATGACCAGGACCGTACCATCGCCAGCCGGGAACTGATCGGCCGCTTCACCCAATCCGGATACTTCAGCGAAGACTATTACCTGGAGAATCCCCGGCAGATCGACGCGCTGCTGGACAATGGGAAGGCGCAGATGGTGCTGCGCATCCCGCGAGGGTATGCTAAGGACCTGGCGCAGGGCCGCGTCGCGGAGTTGCAGACCATTATCGACGGCTCGGACTCGATGACGGCGCGCATCATCGCCGGCTACACCACGGCGGTGATCCAGCAGTATTCCGGCGGAGTAATGGCGCAACGGCTTGACCGCCTGCGGGGGACAGTGGCGCGCGTGCCGGCGCTGGACGGGCGGCTGCGCGTCTGGTACAACCCGGACCTGCGCAGCGCCCGCTTCATGGTGCCGGCGGTGCTCTGCCTGATCCTGCTGACCACCACCATCATGCTGACGTCGATGTCCATCGTGAAGGAAAAGGAACTGGGCACGCTGGAGCAACTGGTGGTGACGCCGATTACGCCGGGGGAGCTGATGCTGGGCAAGACGCTGCCCGGACTGCTGATCGGCATGGTGGACATGACCTTCGTGCTGCTGGTGGCGATCTTCTGGTTCCGCATCAACGTGGCCGGCAGCATCCCGCTGATCTTCCTGCTGAGCGCCCTGTTCCTGGTCACCACGCTGGGACTGGGCATCTTCATCTCGACGATATCGAAGACCCAGCACGAGGCGACGCTGACCAGCTTCTTCTTCATCCTGCCGTTCATCATGCTGTCCGGCTTCATGTTCCCCATCGAGAATATGCCGCGGGTGATTCAATACATCACCTACGCCATCCCGGTGCGGTATTTCCTGGAGATCATCCGCGGCATCTTCCTGCGCGGCGTCGGGCTGAATTACCTGTGGCCGCAAACCCTCGCCCTTGCCGCCTTCGGCGCCGGCATCCTGGCGCTGAGCGCGGCGCGATTCAGCAAACGGCTGGGGTAAATCTGGTGATAAAAAAATCGTCAGTCCTGAAAGGACGCCAGTTAATAGCCAGGGGTGAAGCGCAGTGAAACCCCTGGGACCGGGTGAGAGAGAAACCCAAACCCTGAAAGGGTGACAGACGCTTACTGCCGCCCTTTCGGGGCTTGACGCTTTTTTATCACCGATTCCAGGGGGTCCGGTGCGCTTCACCCCTGGCTATTGACTGCCAACCTTTCGGGATTGACGCTTCGCCGGTTCAGGCAAATGGGTCTGGATGAATTGACGGTAAAACGCAACGGATCTGTTCCCTTTTTAACCCGGCTGCCGGTCAATTATTAACAATTATTTAAAATTGTTCACTTCGCCGGCGAAGGAATACGTGATTCTATACGGAAAGTCAAGCACTGCCTGGTTTAGAAGTCGCCTGTGACGGGTAATTCGATGAAGGTTATTTGTTGAACCAGACGATTGAAGCACAAAGCGAACCGGAATGTAATGGACGACGTTATCTGCGAACAATGTGGAACGGTTTATTCCGACGATGCGCGCCAATGCCCGAACTGCGGCGCGCCGGTTCAGCTTTCAGTCGACGCGGAGGCCGATGATCCGGCCATGCAGCTCACCCGCACGCTGCTCTTCCAGGCGCGGACTTATCAGCAGCGCGGCGACCTGTCGAATGCCATCCAATGCGCCACCGACGCGCTGGCCATCCGCCCAACCTGCAGCACCATTCACACCTTTCTGGGCTCCCTGCTCGAGCAAAAGGGAGAGATAGCCGCGGCCCGGCGGCATTTTCAGAAGGCGCTGACAGTGGCGGCGACGCCGGACGACCAATGCGAGCTGCCGGTGCTTCCCCTGCAGGAATCGGCGGTCTTCCGCTCGGCGTCCGGCGGGTGGATGCTGCCGGTGCTGGTCGGCTGCCTGGTCTTCAGCGGGCTGGCGGCGCTGTTCACGCTCTGGCCGGGGAATCCGACCATCAGGACCAGCAGTTCGCTGCCCTATTTAGGGACCATGCCACCGCGGCTTCCCGAACCGAATCACCCGGTACAGATACCATCGGTCGGAAAATCGGCGACACCCGTCACGACGAGGGAGCCATCCGGTTCAGCGCAATCATCCGGAGTCATTCCCCTCTCCGTTACGCGGGATGAGACCGCGCGCGGCACCGCATTGAACGACTCCCTCAACGAGACGGGGGTGATCGGGCCGTCGGCCACCAGCGTGCTGCCGGTGTTGCCCGCCATGCCGACGGTGGAGCAGGCGGATGACGCCTATTCGCGCGGCGCCTACGAACGCGCGGCTGCCATCTACGAGAAGGTGCTGACCGGGGAGGCGCAAGGCAACCCACACGTCCATCAGCATCTGGCACTTTCCTATCAACACCTCGGCAACACGAACAAGGCGGCACACCACCTCAGGTTGGCGGTCGCGGGGTATCGACTGGCGCTGGATGCGGACCCGCAAAACGCTGATCTTCAGCGGGAGCTGCAAAGCTGCCAGGCGCTCTTCAACGCGCTGCAGACCGACATCAAGGCGCCCGGCACGCCGTAACGGACTGCTACCCTCTCCGGTGATACGCCTCGTCACACTTGCGTTTCCGATCATTTCCGGCGACAATTAACGGGGGGCTGCAGCTTTGGTCTGCCGGAGGGGACAGCCCCTGCAGCGGCACAGATATTTTTTCAACAGGGCGTTAAAGGCGGGGACAGTTCCCCGAGAGGTTGGATATTGTGCGATTAGCGATTACCTGTTTTGCGGGCGTGGGGGGCAGCGGCATTGTGGCGACAGAGCTGGGGATCGGCCTGGCGGCGCGCGGCCACGAGGTGCATTTCGTGTGCGCCGACATGCCGTTCCGCCTGGAGGACCTGTCGGATCGGCTGTTTTTCCATCCGGTGCGTCCCTTTCCTTATCCGGTGCTGCACAGCCCGCTGTATGACCTGGCGCTGGCGTCCCGGCTCGCGGAGGTGATCGCCGAGCAAGAATTGGACCTGCTGCACGTGCACTATGCCATTCCGCACGCTATCTCCGCGTATCTGGCGCGGCAGATCTGCCCCCGTCCCTTCCCCATCATCACCACACTGCACGGCACCGACACGCGGCTGGTGGGGTTGGACCCCTCCTATCGCCCCATCACCAGCTTCAGCCTCGAGCAGTCGGATGGCGTGACAGCGGTTTCGCGCGACCTGGCCGAGCATACGCGGGCGGATTTCGCGCTCTCGAAGCCGATAGCGGTGCTCTACAATTTCGTCGATACCGCGCGCTTTCGCCCGCGCGAGCTGCCGCCGTGCTTCCGCGAGCATTTCGCCGCCCCCGATGAACGGCTGGTGATCCACGTCTCGAATATGCGCCCGGTGAAACGGCTGGACGACATTGTGCGCGCCTTCGCGCATATCCAGCGCGCCGTGCCCGCCCGGTTGCTGCTGGTGGGCGAGGGTCCGGACCAGACGGAAGCCGAGCGGCTGGCATGCCGGCTGGAGATTTCCGACCGGGTGTTCTTCGCCGGCAACATGACCGATGTGGAAAACGCGCTGGCGGTGGCCGATCTTTTTCTGATGGCGTCCGAGGTGGAATCTTTCGGTCTGGCCGCGCTGGAAGCGATGGCCTGCGCGGTGCCGGTGGTGGGCACCCGGGTCGGGGGCGTACCGGAAGTGGTGGTGCACGGAGTGACGGGGCTGCTGGCGCCGCTCGGGGACGTGGATGCGCTGGCTGAGGCGGGCATCGCCCTGCTGACCGATCCCGCGCGCCTGGCGCAATACGGCTATGCCGCTCGCGAACGCGCGGCCACCTGCTTCAGCTACGAAGCCGGCATCACCGCCTACGAGCGCTACTATGAGGAGATTGCCGCGGTGGCGGTATGACGATTATCTCGATCATCTACTAGGAAATCGATGCGAAGTATGGTAATATTCTTATACCTCGTTTTATAGAGCATGTGGTTGCCTGCCGGATGCAAGGACACATGCCGGGTGAGTGCTGAAGGGATTCCTGTGCACCGATAGTCTGTGCGCACGGTGGTAAGGTCAAGAACCATGCGCCATAAGTAGAACAGATGCTCAGCCACTGGAGGAATCCGAATGCCGTCGTATCGCTACAGCGCCATCGATCACACCGGCCGTCCATTTAACGGCACGCTGGACGCGGAGAACCTGGAAGCCGTCCGCGCGAAACTCGCTGAGTTGCGCTACCACATTGTGAACATTGCCGATGTCGGCAATGTTTCAGGGATCGGCGACTTTTTCAAGGCCTTCTCCCGCGTAAAGCAGAAGGAACTGGTGGTCTTCAGCCGGCAATTCGCCACCATGATCGATGCCGGATTGAGCGTGCTGAAGTGCCTGGACATTCTCGGGCGGCAGTCGAAGGATCCCGTGCTGCGCGAAACGCTCGCGACCGTCCGTCACGACGTCAACAGCGGCTCCAGCCTGACGGAAGCGATGGCCAAACACCCGCGTGTGTTTTCGCGACTCTACATCAACATGGTGCGCTCTGCCGAAGCGGGCGGCATCCTCGATCAGGTACTCGACCGGCTGTCCACCTTCATGGAAGCAGAGCTGGAGATGCGCCAGAAGGTCCGTTCGGCGATGATGTATCCGACGGTTGTGTTTGTCTTCGCCGCAATCGTCATGGGCGTGATGATGTTCTGGGTGCTGCCGCAGTTCGCGGGTATCTTCAAGGATATGGGGATCACCAAGCTGCCGCTTTCGACAACCATCATGCTGGGCTTCGCCGTAACCGCGCAACACTACTGGTATCTGGTGTTGCTGGTCGTCATTGCCGGCATCACGGCGTTCGTGCTCTACGGGCGCACGGAGACGGGCGCCCTGCATCTCGACCAGTTGAAGTTGCGCGTGCCGATTTTCGGGGATATCATCCTGAAGGTCGCCATCTCGCGCTTCGCTCGCACCTTCGGCACCCTCCTCGCCAGCGGCGTACCGGTGTTGCGCGCGATGGAAATCACCGGCGACACGGCAGGCAACCTGGCGATCGCCAGCGTGATCGAGAAGGCGCGCAACAGCGTGAAAGAGGGCGAGAAGATCAGCGCGCCGATGGAGAACAGCGAATATTTCCCGATTATGGTGACGCAGATGATCGCCGTCGGCGAAGAAACGGGCCGACTCGACCAGATGCTGGTGAAGGTTTCCGATTTTTACGAAGCGGAAGTGGATGCCATTCTGAAGGGGCTGGCCTCGCTGATCGAGCCGATCATGATCGTGATGCTCGGCGTGCTGGTCGGCTTTATTGCCGTGAGTGTCATCACCCCGATTTATACGCTGGTCAGCAGCGTGGGAGGTTGATAAGTTTTGCAGCCCAACACCGAGGTCACCGAACAGACCCCCGCAACGGCGGGTGACATCGAAACGCTGGCCCTGTTCCGGACGTTCCGCGAGACGCACGGCGCCGCGATGCGCGACCAGATCGTGAGCCGCTACCTGCACCTGGTGCAGAGCGTGGCCCGCCGCTTCAGCGGCATGGGTGAATCGATCGAGGATATGATTCAGGAAGGCTCCATCGGCCTGCTGAACGCGGTGGACCTGTTCGATCCCGAACGAGGCGTGAAGTTCAGCACCTATGCCTGCCACCTCATCACCAGCCAGATTCAGCATTACCTGCGCGATCGCGGGCGATTGATCCGCCAGCCGGCCTGGGTGCAGGAGCTGAATACGAAAGTCACCCGCATCACTGAACAGTTGACCCAGGAGATAGACCGCGAACCCACGCCCACCGAGATCGCCGCGCGCCTGAATATCTCAGTCGATTCAGTGATCAACGTGCTGGCGGCGCGCTCGCTTAACCGGGTGATGTCGCTGAGTGCGCCCCCCGAAGGCTCCAACGAAACCGACCTGTCGCTGCTCGAAAAGGAGAAGGTGTCCGCCACCAAGCTGGCCGCGCTGCAACTCCCCGTGGAAGACCGTATCGTGCTGGACGAAGCGATCCGCAGTCTGAAGGAGTTGGAGCAGAAGGTGGTCCGCCTGTTTTTTTTCGGCGACCTGAACCAGACGGAGATTGCACGCAAACTCGGCATCTCGGTGAATTATTCATCCTACCTGCTGCGGCGCGCCATCGCCAAGATCAAGGCCACGATGGAGGAACAGCGTTCCCAGGAAACAGCCGCGCTGGTTGAACCGGAACCACCGCAAGTGACGGCGCCTCCCGATATTCTCACCTTCGACCCCGTTACCGGCATCTACTCCGGCGCGTATTTGCGCCTGCGCGTGGCGGAAGAGATCGCGCGGGGCCGGCGCTACCCGACCAATTTCGCCCTCATGCTGGTCCATCCGCTGGGGCTGGCCGGCGTCTTGGACGAGCACCGGCTGCCGCTGTTGTCAACGATCGGGCAGTTGCTGCGCTCCAGCACGCGCATTGTGGACCTGCCCGCCCATCTCGGCAACGGGCGCTTCGGCCTGCTGTTACCGCATACAGGCCGCGAGGCGCGCGTATTGGGAGAACGGCTATGCCGCCAGATCGCCACCCGCGAACTGGTGCCGCCGAACCAGACCACGCCGCTGGCCTTCAATATCGGCTACGCCGTCTTCCCGATGGAAGGCACCACCGTGGAGATGCTCTATGATCGCTCCGAGCGCGCGCTGGCGCGCGCCATCAAAGAAGGCCCGCACACGGTCATGGGCGTGCCGCAGCTTCGCCTGCCGCTGACCGCCCACACATCGTAGCCCGCCCGGACCGCGGGGGTTCTCGCGACGTGCCTCATGGCGTCATCTGACGGTTATGAGACCGGGCGGAATGAGTCCGAACGTCCCGCATGCACGATGAGCATCCAGCTCCCCGATCTTTCACTTTTCGAGCCGCAATCACGCAGGGCGGCTGCGCCGCACCCAAACAATGAAAACTGCGCGCGATGACGAGAAATCGAGAATTAGCAGTGCAAGAGGGCGGAACATGCGCTGAAATTGTCGCAATATCGATTCAAAGACTGTGCATGTCTGCGGGCAATAGTATGAGTATAAACAGGAACATGAGGAGTCGGGCGCCGACTGCGGAATGGTGCGCACGACGGCAAGGGCCGGAGGGGCGCGTCAGGCGGACCACAGCAGTTATTCCCAGCACAATTTTGTCGCAAAGCCGAAAATGATCTCCGCCGGCATGCTCCAGACCGCAAGCCCGGATTACGCATGAACCGCGTACCCGTGAGAGATACGGCGACAATATTCCGGGCAAGAGGATTCGCCCGCGGGTTGGCGAATAGGAGATTCACAGTCTTTCAACAGGGGTAACTCTCTTCTGATCGCGCGGCCCGCAGATGTGGGCCGCGCGGCATACCGGGGAGCCCCGTGCGCACGATGAGCGTGTCGGCATAGAGAAGGAGGCTTTTGGTGAAACGTGTGGGATGGCTTATTACCTACCTGGGCATTATTCTCGGGATTTGCACGAATATCGCTTCGGCGCAATTACAGTGGGATGCCAAAGAGTTCATGGGGGTCGATGAAATCAAGTCGGGAATGGTCGGCTACGGCAAGACCGTTTTCGAAGGCACCAAAATCGAGAAGTTCAACATCAAAGTGATCGGGGTGTTGCGCAAGGTCGATTTCGGTTTCGATATGATCCTCATCCAGGTCACCAGCGGCCCTGTGCTGGATCGCAAGCTGCAAACGGTCGAAGGCATGAGCGGCAGCCCGATTTACATCGACGACCGCCTGATCGGCGCCTACGCATATGGCTGGGACTTCCAGCAGGAAGCCGTCGCGGGTGTTACCCCGATTGCCGCCATGCTGGACTGCAGCCGACCGGGCGCCGCCAATCCCCCGCAGGTGGGCAGCCTGATCCCCTCCAGCAAGGTGCTGCACATTGGCGACCATCTCATCACGCACATCGATGTGGCCGCCACCCGGGCAGACGGGCAGGCGCTGCAGGCAAAGAGCAATCCCACCACCATGGTGCTGACGCCGGTAGCCACGCCGGTGTTCATGAGCGGCATGTCGGAGAAAGCGATTGATCCGCTGCAGCAGATGCTGACCCCCTACAATCTGCGCGTCATGGCCGGTCCCGGAGATATGGATGGTCCGGCGCCGGCGCTGGAGCCCGGTTCCGCAGTGGCCGTTTCGCTGATGGCGGGTGATGCCAGCCTGAGTGCCGTCGGCACGGTCACCTACGTCAAGGGGAATACCGTGCTCGCCTTCGGCCATCCCTTTCTTGGCATCGGCAAAATCGACCTGCCCATGGCGCCCGCGTTTGTCCATGGCATTTTGAGCAGCGCGCAAGCCTCCTTCAAGCTGGCTTCACCCTATGTGAGCACGGGCCGCCTGTATTCCGATCGCAGCTTTGCCGTCGCGGGGACGATAGGCGAGTCGGCGAAGACCATCCCGGTCTCGCTCTATCTCACCGATAAGAGCCGCGACTTCGCCCGGCGGTACCAGGTGGATATTATCAACCATCCCGACTTCACGTCCACCCTGCTCTACAAGTATATCATCTATGCCGGCACGGCCCAGTTGGGCGACCTGATGGCGGATGAGGGCACCTTCACGGGACGCCTGCTGTTGAAGACGGACCAGTTGGGGGACATCGACCAGCAGGTGATCGTGTCGCCGCGGACGGCGCTGTTCGACATGCCGTTCGGCTCATTCTACACGCTGACGGATGCGCTGGAAGCGAATCCCTACGGGACCGTGAACATCAACGGCGTCTTTGTGGATATCAGTTATCAGCCGGGCATCAATTATGCGATCATCGAGAAGGCCGTCGCCGACCGTCCGGTGGCGCGTCCCGGCGAGACCGTCCACCTCACCGTGAAGATACGTCCATACGGCAAGCCGCTGGAGACCTATACCATCCCGGTACGCGTGCCGGAGAACACCACCGACCCGCAAATGCTGGTGGCGGTGGCCGGCGGAGTCATGTGGCCGGTGCTGCGTCCCTATGACCGGCCCTTCCCGCAACCGGAGCAAGGATTGAAGGGCATCGTGAGCTGGCTGACGCAGGAGCCTTCTACGGAATCGTTGCTCACGGCGCAGATCCTGCCGAGTCCGAGTTACGGCTATCGCGGGCACATGCTGCGCGACCTGCCGACGCAAATTCTCGACCTGCTGCGCTTTGCCGATACCGGCATTGTCCCCCAGGCACCGAGCGACAGCGCTCAGAACGCCGGTGGGTTGCCGGGCGGGCAGCAGGCCATGCCGACGGCATACATTTCCAGCCAGACGATTCCCTATGTCACCCTGGGCCTCCAGGTGGTCAACATCGCCGTGGAGACGGAAGACCGCGCAGTACAACCGCTCAGCACGAAAACCGGGTTCAGCCCACAGCTTCCGGTGCTGAGTTCCTCGCTCATGTCCGGCGCATCTACGGCGGGTGAACCGTCGGAAAAATTCGGTGCGATGGGCGCATGGGCGATGTGGATGAGCCCGCAGCAACGCGCGCGGTGGGCCCAACTGGCCGCGAGCATGCGCCAGGCCGATCCGCTGCCGATGACGGTGCCCGCCCTGCCAACCCTGGTCTTCCCGCAGTCGACCAATACGTTGCCGCTCTCGTTCTCGCTGCTCAACACCGCGCAAACCGGCCCGGACATGTCCAAGCCGGTTCCGCCGGGCCAGGGCGTCGAAGACGGTGACAATGCGGGAAACAACAACGAGGGGGGAGATGCCCAGGATGAGCCGGGCCCCGATGGAAGTGATGAGGAGCCGACAAGCAACCTGGCGCCGGCGCAACATGGTAGTGAAGCCGTGTATGCCGGCATGAAGGATCTGCTGACGAAGAAGGAGTCGAGCTGGGGCCTGACGGGCCGGGACGATTTCCTGCACGGCAAGCATCTGGGCACGGGCGTCACCTCGCAAGGCAAGCTGGTGCTGGTGCCGGCGGTCCGTACCATTTATCAGACGACCGACATGGTGCCCTCGCGGATGGTCACTGTCGGCGACAGTACGTTCATGGCCGGCTGGGGCAGCCCGCAGATCATTCGCATCGGCCTCGACGGCAAGAGCGATGTCTTTTTCACCCGCGACGGCGCGGTTGTTGAGGCGATCACCGCGCTGGCCGCCGATGCCGGCGGCAACCTGCTCTTCAGCACCTGGCCTGAGCAGCATGTGGTGCAGATCTCGCCGGCAGGCAAAGTGCTCAACGATTGGCAACTGCCGGGCAACGAAATCTGGGACCTGACGGTGACGGCGGACGGCAAACGTTACGCGGCCACCGACGGCGGCATGGTATATCTGCTTCGCGACGATAAGCAGGCGCCGCTGCAGGTGGCGTGCAGCGTGCCTGATAAGCACGTGGTAGCCATGGTGGCCGACGGTGATGGGATTCTGCTGGCCACCTCTCCGCGCGGAAAAGTGTATCGTCTGGGGAACGACAACCAGTTGCGCTCCGTCTACGAAGGCAAGGCGATGGTGACCAGCCTGGCGGTAGACAAGGCCGGCAACCTGTATGTGGGCACCTCGCCGACCTGCCAGGTGATCCGCATAGCGCCGGACGGGATTCAACAGGAGATCATGCGCGGCATGGGGCGCGGCAACCGCCACGTGCTGGCGATGCGGATGGTCGGTGACGACCTGTATGCGACGACCGGCCCGGCGGGCGGCGTCTATCGGATCAGCAATCCGGCCGGGAAGGATGTCGATGTGACTCCCATCTTCGTCCGCGAAGATGAGCGCACCGGTTCCGAGACGGACGGCGTGGGTCCCGAGTCGGTAATGGTGAATGCCCTCACCGTGAACAGCAAGGGCGAAGTGCTGGTAGCGGCGTCCACGCCGGGCCAGGTGCTCATGCTGGAGCCGCGCACGCAAGGCGCCTTCCTGTCCACCGTGCTGCAGACGCCGGTGGTGTCCCGCTGGGGCCGCCTGGACCTGCAGACGGATGTCGCGGAAGGCCAGAACATCGCGGTCGAGAGCCGCAGCGGCAATACCTCAGTGCCCGATAGCACGTGGAGCCCGTGGTCGGCGGTAGCAAAAGACTGGTCGGAGCTGACCAGCCCGCCGGCGACCTACGCGCAATTCCGCGTTAACCTGACCGGCGCCAATACGTCACCGAGCCTTACATATGCCCGCCTGTTCTACCAGCCGGCCAACCAGGCGCCGCAAATCCGGTTGCAGTCACCGCATGCCGGATTGTATTGGAGCGGCACAAAGGAAATCCGCTGGGAAGCGACCGACCCGGACGAGGATGAGCTGACCTACACCGTCTTCACCTCGGCGGATCGCGGGAAGACCTGGGAGCAGATCGTGCGCATCGCGCCGGAAGAAAAACCGGAAACCAAGCCGGACGAAAAACCTGCGGCCAAGCCAGACGCGAAACCCGCGACAGACACGAAAGCCGCAACCGATGCTGCCGCGTCGGAAGCGAAGAACGGTAAGCCAGCGCCGAAGGCCGATCCGCCGAAGGCTGATCCGCCGAAGAAGGCGACGACGCCGGAAACGCCGCCGGCGACCGCCACGGAGAAGCCGAAAGAGCCCGCCATACCGAAACCGACCGATGGCGAGATGAAAGCGACCAGCATCCCGTGGGACACCAGCAGCGCGCCGGACGGCACCTACCTGATCCGCGTGGTCGCGTCGGATAAGTATGCCAAGCCGACCGACTCCAAGTCGGCCGAGGTTATCTCCGGCCTCATTACCATAGATAATGCGCCGCCGACCGTCACGCTGGCGGACAAGGTCTACGGCTGGGATGCGGTCAAGTCTTTCGCCGTGACGGACAGTATGAGTCCGATCGTGGGCGGGAAGTATCGCATTGACGACGGTCCGTGGACCGCGCTGGTCGCGGACGACGGCATCTTCAACCGCCGCCAGGAACAGGTGAAGCTGGTCTCCCCGAACGGGGAGATGGCGCAAACCAAGGGCGAATACAAACTGCAGATCCAGGTGCTCGATGCGGCCGGCAACCTGCTGGACAAAACGATCACCGTCCTCAGCGGCGAGCAGCCCGCGCAGGCGCATCTCGAGTACCTGCCGGTCAATACGGCAGACGGCGCCAACGATACGAAGTTGCTGAATGTCCTGCTGAACGGCCTGAAGTAAACGCCGCCGGCGAGCAGGCCACAGCGCAATACCACCACCCCCGCCGGATCCGGCGGGGGTGGTGGTATTATGGGAAGGGGACAATGGGAGGGCGAGCGTCCCCGCGAGCCCCGCGCGAGGACAACCTTCCATTGTGTTATGCCCGTTCCACCTGCGCCCGCATCACCCATATGCTGTTGGCGTCATCCATCTCGTCCGGGATGGCGGCCCAACTGTTGGGAATGCGGTCATACATGTAGAGCAGCGTGTGTTCGTCGAGGGCGACGATTTCCGTGTAGGCGGTGGTGGTGTCCGGCGTGATCGGCTCCGCGGGGCGGCAGGCATTGTGGTGGGCCATGATGTCGAGGGTTTGCCACTGCAGGGCATCACCGGCGGGATTCAGCCACAGGTACAGTCCCGCGCGCCCGCCGGACAGGGCGAGCATGCCGCCCTGCAGCCTGGCCAGGCTCGGTTGCACGGAGAAGGGGCCATCCATCTGCACCGGCGCCGTCCACGTCTGCCCCTCGTCGCTGCTCCAGCATTGCCCGTAGGGCACGTTGGAGCCCAGCCGGAACACGCAGAGCAGGCGGCCGTCCGCCTGGTGAATCAACGCCGCTTCGCTGGGGCCGTCGCCGCCGGGAAAGGGACAATCCGCATCGGCAACAATCGCGCGGATGCGCCAGTTGATGGCATCCGGCGACTCCGCGCAGACGAGACTGAGGCGGTCGGCGCCCGCGAAGAACCCGTAGAGGGTCATCAGCCAGCCGCCGCTGCGCAAGGGTACCGGCTGCCCGTTGAAGACGAAACCGCTGGTGCCCAGTTCCGGTGCGAAGGACCGATCGGGCCGCGGCCAGCCTGTCACCGTCACGCCCGACGACACATATTCCAGCAACCCGGTCGCCGCCGAGAGCTTGCTATACGGCGAGTGCATCCCATCGGGGCAGGGGCGCAGATAGTACGGCAGCAGCAGCAGGTCGCCGTCCGGCAGCACCACGCCGTCGAATCCGCCGTCCACGCCGACCACCGGCTCCGTCCACGTCAACCCCCCATCCTTCGAGCGGGTGACGAGCACCGCGGAGGAGGTGACATGAATATCCGCGTAGCAGGAGATCATCGCC
>Ga0172369_10006486_pt1 | contig 13914 bp, 10 predicted proteins | sample LakKiv25m_FD_114539 | JGI IMG/M metagenome (GOLD analysis project Ga0172369, IMG submission 114539) | Freshwater microbial communities from Kabuno Bay, South-Kivu, Congo - kab_022012_11.25m | ecosystem: Environmental > Aquatic > Freshwater > Lake | place: Democratic Republic of the Congo...
ATCATCCGCGCGAGACTCAGCACCCAGACATTCGTCTACGTGAGCGATATTGTCGAAAGTCTTCTCGGCAAGGGCGTCGTATCGGTGCCCGACGGCGTCTTCGATCGCTTCAATCCAAACTACTACGAGCTCGTGCGCACGCTGAACGGCCGAGAGGAGAGCGAACAGCTCTCTGTGGTGAACATGGCGACACTCACCAATCTCTCGAGCCACCTCGAGGACGAGATGGACGCGCGAAGAGTGCCCGAATCGATGAAAAGTTACGTAAGGATTCTCGCGAAGTCGCTCTTGAAGGAGAATACCTTCTTCGACCAGGATCTTTCCGAAAAACGACTGGCTGCCGCCAAAGCCGGCGTCGAGCCGGTGACGAGGTTCGTGAGCCGCAACGAGATACTCGTGCGGAAGGGCGACCTCGTAACTCCCGAGATCTACCAGCAGATCAAGACGATCCGCTCTTCCATCCTGGTGTCGGATGTTGGGGTGCTGATGACGGGCTTGGGTTTGCTGCTCGTGGCTGCGCTCCTCGGCTTTCTGCTCGCGCGTGTGCCGGCGCTCTCCGATTTCCCGAGCGATCGATCCTCCCTCATTTTCCTGCTCTTCTCGCTCCTCATTCTCTTTTATTGGATACTCGCGGTCCAGAATATTCTCGAGAGCAAAAACATCTCCTTGGGGGCGCTCTATGTGCCCGCGTCGATGTTCGCGGGGCTCGTGTCGCTGCTCTACGGGCCGAGGACAGGCATCTTCTTCAGCCTCATTTCTTTCTTCCTCACCGGCGCGGCGACAAACCTCAACGCGCAGTTCATGATCGGCATCCTCCTCGCGGGAATTTCCGCGACGCTCACCATGCGGACCGCGCAAACACGCATCATGCTGGCGCGCGCGTCGGTGTTCCAGGCGCTCGTGCAGGCCTTTCTCGCGGTGATACTCCTCTTCAACCAGAAACCCGCCGCGGCTGAGGTGGTGCAGGCCATGGGCCTTGGGGCGCTCAACGGTTTCGCGGGCGGCTCCTTTATCCTCCTGCTTTTGCCGCTCTTCGAGCGCCTCCTCGACAAATCGACGCAGTTCAGGCTCATGGAGCTCGCGGACATCAACGCGCCAGTGCTCAAGGAAATGCTGACCAACGCGCCGGGGACCTACGCGCACTCGATGAACGTCGCACACCTCGCGGAGGCGGCGGCCAAGGATATCGGCGCGAATGCCCTCCTCGCGCGAATCGGCGCGTACTACCACGACATCGGCAAGATCGACCATCCGGAATATTTCACCGAGAATCAGAAAGGCGCCAACCGCCACGACGACATCAATCCGACGCTCTCGGCGAGCATCATACGCCGCCATGTCAAAGACGGCATCGAGAGGGCGCGGGAGATTGGCTTGCCGAGGGAAGTGATCGATATTATCGGCCAGCACCACGGCAACTCGGTTATGGAGGCGATCATCAGCAAGGCGAAGGACGGCGCGCAGGAGACTGACCTGCAGTCCTACAGCTACCAGGGTGAGCGCCCCAAGAGCAAGGAAGCGGGAGTGGTGATGCTCGCGGACACCATTGAGGCGGCCTCGAGGTCGCTCAAGAATCCCAGCACTCCAAAGCTCGAGCAGTTCGTGCACCAGCTCATTCTCCATAAGCTCACCAACGGCCAGTTCGAGGAGAGCGAACTCACGCTGCACGATGTCGAAATCGCCGAGCGGGCCTTCCTGCGGATCCTTCAGTCGCAGATGCACACCCGCATCGAATATCCGGGACAGGAGCGGCAATGAACGGAAACGAAGTGCGATACTCGGTACTCGAAATCGAAGAGCCAGCCTGGGCAGCGAGAGCGGCGGATTTTGCCCTCGCGGCGCTCGACGAACTCGGAAAACGCAATTGGCTCGTATCCCTCGTCTTGTGCGGCGACGGTATGATCCAGGAACTCAATCGCGATTATCGCCGCATCGACGCACCCACCGATGTGCTCTCGTTCACGCTTGGCGAGTACGAGCCGGTGGAAGAGGGGAAATCCGCTGAGCCCGTCTACATCGCCGGCGATATCGTGATCAGCGTGCCCGCGATGGAGCGCAATTCGAGCGAGTTCCATGTGAGCCCGGACGAAGAGCTGCGCCGCCTCATCGTGCACGGCCTGTTACACCTTTCGGGGATGGATCACGCGGACAATTCACCGGAACAGCCTATGCTTCTACAGCAGGAGGACCTTGTGCGACGCCTTGGAGGTAGCATCATCCTATGAGTCTTCTCTCGCAACTTTTTGGCCCTCGTCCGAAAGCGTCCCAGCCTGAGAATACCTCGGAGGAAGAGCAGCGCGAGATGATCGAGGGAGTGGAGCACCTCCCTGAAACACTCGTGAGAGACGTGATGGTTCCGCGCACCGACACTCTCTGCGTGGAAGACCTGGCGCCCCTCGACGAAGTGCTCACGACGCTGGTCGAATCGGGGCACTCGCGCATACCGGTCTACGCCGACACGATCGACAACATCGTCGGCATTCTCTACGCGAAGGACGTGCTCGCCGCGCTGGTGCGAAAGGAACCGCTCGAGCTGAAACGGCTCATTCGCCCTCCCTACTTTGTCCCCGAGACCAAACGAATCGACTCGCTCCTCAAGGAATTCAAGCGCCGCCATGTCCACATCGCGATCGCGGTGGACGAGTACGGCGGCACGGCGGGCATCATCAGCCTCGAAGATATCATCGAGGAGATCGTCGGCGAGATACAGGACGAATTCGATGAAGAGGCCGATCAGGTCACCCAGATTGGAGAGAACGCCTGGCGCTGCGACGCGAGGATTCGCCTCGAGGATCTCAATGAGGCGATCGGCGCCCAGCTTCCTTCGGGCGAGTACGACAGTCTCGCGGGATATGTCTTCGATCTCTTCGAGCGGATTCCGTCGGTGGGCGAGGAGGTGCGCGCCCTGGATCTGCGCTTCATCGTCGAGGCCATGGAGGGGCACAGACTCATCACGGTGCGGATCGAACGCCTCGACGCGGGGAGTGGCGCGGCGGTTGAACCGAGCGACGACATTTCATAAAATAAAACAGCATTTCAAATATCAATTTTGCTTGCACAAATCGATAAGCAGGTATAGAATTTTACCTGTCGGCGCTCCCGCCGGCAGAATGAACTAGAACAATCCCTTAAAGGAGGGAGCCATGAATTCCTACATAAAAGAAGTGCTGGATGGTCTCCGCGCCCGTTATCCATGGGAAAGCGAATTCCTGCAAGCCTCCGAAGAAGTGCTGGAATCGATTACCCCACTCATCGAGGCGGAACCGAAGTACAAACAGCAGAAGATCCTCGAGCGCATGATCGAGCCCGAGCGGGTCGTGATGTTCCGCGTGCCCTGGGTCGACGACAAGGGCGAATACCATATCAACCGCGGCTACCGCGTCCAGTTCAACTCGGCTATCGGCCCCTACAAGGGCGGCATCCGCTTCCATCCCAAGGTCACGCTCTCCACGCTCAAATTCCTCGCCTTCGAGCAGACTTTCAAGAATTCGCTCACCGGCCTCCCCATGGGCGGCAGCAAGGGCGGTTCCGATTTCGATCCGAACGGCAAGAGCGACAATGAGATCATGCGCTTCTGCCAGAGCTTCGTGACGGAGCTCTACCGCCACATCGGCCCCGACACGGATGTGCCCGCGGGCGACATCGGCGTCGGCGGCCGCGAAGTCGGCTACATGTTCGGCCAGTACAAGCGCCTCGCGAATGAGTTCACGGGCGTGTTCACCGGCAAGGGACTGACCTTTGGCGGATCCCTCGTGCGGCCGGAAGCGACTGGCTTTGGCGCCGTGTACTTCGCGGCAGAAATGCTCAAGCTCAAGAATGACACGCTCAAGGGCAAGACCGTGTCGGTGTCGGGATTCGGCAATGTAGCCTGGGGCGCCTGCATCAAGGCGAGCCAGCTCGGCGCCAAGGTGGTGACGATCTCCGGTCCCGATGGCTACGTGTTCGATCCGGACGGTGTGGGCACGCAGGAAAAGTGGGATTACCTCGAGGAAATGCTCATCATCGACCGCAACAAGGTCGAAACCTATGTGAAGAAATTCCCGAAGGCCCAGTTCTTCAAGGGGAAAAAGCCCTGGGAGCAGAAGGTCGACATCGCCATGCCCTGCGCGATCCAGAACGAGCTCAACGGCGAAGACGCGAAGATGCTCATGGACAACGGCGTCAAGACAGTGGTCGAAGTCTCCAACATGGGCTGCACGCCGGAGGCCTGGAAGCTCTTCATCGAGAAGAAGATCCCCTTCGCGCCCGGAAAGGCGGCAAACGCGGGCGGTGTCGCCACGAGCGGGCTTGAGATGAGCCAGAACTCGATGCGTCTCGCCTGGAGCGCCGAAGAAGTCGATCATCGCCTGCACGAGATCATGATCAACATCCACCGCGGCTGTGTCGAAACCTCGGCAAAGTACGGTTTTGAGGGCAACTATGTCGTCGGCGCCAACATCGCCGGCTTCAAGAAAGTGGCGGACGCCATGATCGCCCAGGGTCTCGTGTGAGATAGAGAGGCTCTTGTTGAGGAGGGGCGGCGATTTCCGGAAGGAGATCGCCGCTTTTTTCTATGCGCTCGGGGAGTGAGGGCGGGGACGGGCGCGCGGCGTTGTGGTATAAACGATTCATCGAGGAAACCGGATGGAAACGAGGACGATTAAGCCAGGCAGGGTGGGAGGCATCGCGCGCGCGCCTGCCTCAAAGAGCGCGTTCCAGCGGGCGATCGCCTGTGCTGCCCTCGCGCGGGGAGTGTCGCGCATCCGCGGCGAGCCCCTCTGCGCGGACACGCTTGCCGCGCTCGGTATCGCGCGAGATCTCGGCGCGAAAGCGCGGAGAATCGAGGGCGGCATCGAAATCGAAGGCTCTCCGCTTTTTAGCGCGGCGCGCATTCAGCGCCAGCCGCCGCACGCGGGAGGCACGCCGAACCATCAGCGGGAAGCGCGAGCGCAGGCCGCGCCGCTCATTCTCTCCTGCGGTGAGTCCGGCCTCTGCATGAGAATGTTTTCGCCAATCGCGGCGCTCCTCGACCGCCCAGTGGTGCTCGTCGGTTCCGGTTCACTCGCCAGGCGGCCGATGCGCATGGTGGAGTCGGCGCTCGCGAAGCTCGGCGTGGACTGCGAAAGCGATCGCGGCCTTCAGCCCCTGCGCATCGAGGGGCCGCTCTTGCACCAGCGTGCCCGGATCGACGCACAGGGTAGCTCGCAGCTCATCACCGGGCTGCTCATCGCGATGCCCCTCCTCGGGGGGAACTCCCTGCTCGAGGTGGAGAACATGGTGAGCGCAGGCTACCTCGACCTGAGCATCGATGTGTGCGCCCGTTTTGGCGTGGAGATTGAGCGGTTGGGGGCAGGAAGTTTTTCGATCGAGGGGGGCCAGTTCTACCGCGCGGCTTCGTTCGAAGTGGAGGGCGACTGGAGCGGCGCGGCATTCCTCGCGGTCGCCGCCGCGATTCGTGGCGCGCGGGGCGGGCTGCGGATCGAGGGGCTCGACGCGAAGAGCTCCCAACCCGACAAGGCTATCGTCGGGGTGCTGCGCGCGGCGGGAGCCGAGGTTCGGCAGCGCGAAGGTACTCTTGAAATCGCTCAGCCGCTCGCCCATGGCGTCCTCTCGCCGTTCGAGTTCGACGCGACAGACTGTCCCGATATTTTTCCGCCGCTCGCCGCGTTGGCTGGTGCGATCGCCGGAATTTCGAGCATTCGCGGCGTGCACCGTCTCGCATCCAAAGAGAGCGATCGGGCTTCAGCCCTCGTTTCGATGCTCGAGAATCTCGGTGTCCGCGCCGAGGTCGAGGGCGATACGATGCGCATTCACGGAGGCTCGCTGAGGGGAGGGCAGATCGACTCGCGCGGCGATCACCGGATCGCGATGGCTGCCGCTGTTGCCGCGCTCGCCGCAGAGGGTGAGGTGCGCATCGATGGGGCAGAGTGCGTGTCCAAATCCTGGCCCGGATTCTTCGAGGTCCTCGAATCGATCCGACGCGTCTAAGCGCGCCTAGCGCGATTCGCCGAGCTCAGAATGGACCAAAGTGGATCGCCACCGCGATTCCTAGAAAAATCGACGTCACCGCGAGGATGATCACCTGAAGCTTCCAAGTCCAGCGCATCCAGCGCGGGTAGCTCACCACCGTGAACGAGAGCGCGATGAGAAGCAGGGCGTTCGTCGGAAAAATCATGTTCGAGAACCCGTCTCCGAAGTCGAAGCCCAGCACCGCGGTCTGCCGCGTGATGTGCACAAGGTCGGCGAGCGGCGTCAAGAGTGGCATCATGAGGAATGCCTTGGCGCTGGCCGATCCGATAAAGAAATTCATCATGAGCGTCGTGGCGTAGACCAGGAAGGCCGCCGACATGGGCGGCGCCTTCGCGATGAGAGTCGCCGCGCCGTAGAGAATTGTGTCCATGATCTTGCCGGAGATGATGATGTGCTTCACGGAGTAGGCCATGAGAATGAGGGCGACGCCAGGCAGCAGATTCACCGCGCCGCGCGCGAAAGTCAGGCTGATCTTCCCGAATTTGAGCCGCGCAAAGAGTCCGCCTCCAAAGCCCCCGATCAGAAAGAGGAGGGCCATGATCGGAAAGGCTAGATCCGAGAGTCTCGGCATGCGCGCGGTAATGAGCACGGTCGCCATCGCGATGCCGATGCAGACCGCGAACCAGATGAGGCCACGGGTCTTCGCCGCGGACGCGCCGCTGCCGGAAGCGGTGCCGCTGCCCGAAGATGCGCCGCTGCGTGAAGCCGCGTCGCCAGGCTCTTGGAGCGCCTCTGTGTTCGCCACGCTTTCCAAAGAAGCGCGTATCGCCTCATCTTCCTTGAACGTGAGCGAAGATTTGGGGTCGCGCTCGACTTTTTTCGCGTGGAGGATCACGAACGTCGTCACCATGATGTAGACCACGGCGAAGAAAATGATCCTCAGCCATGCTCCGGAGAAGAGCGGCAGATCGGCGATCCTCTGCGCCACCGCGATCGTGAAGGGATTCGTCACCGCCGAGGCGAAGCCGAAGGCGAGGGGCAAGAGGCTCAGCCCGAGGCCTGTCAGCGAATCCCAGCCGAGCGAGATCGCGAGCGGCACGATGAAGATGATCATCGGCACCATGCCTTCGTAGACGCCGATAAAGCTCGAGATGGACATGAAGAAGAGCACGAGGAGGGCGATGAGGGCGTATTTGCGTTTCGCGAAGCGACGCACGAGGAGGTGGATGAGCTCCTCCATGACGCCCGCTCCCTCAAGAATCGAGATCGAGCCGCCCACGCAGAAGATGAATACGATGATCGTGATGAGAGTCACGCTGTCCTGCGTGAAGAGTATCTCTATGGGCGCGGTAAGCCAGCGCCACGCGGGGTAGTCCGGCTTGGCGACCGTGTGGTAGGTACCGTTCACGACCAGCGTTTTCCCGTCCTGCACGACGCGCTGATACTCGCCCGAGGGGAGCGCCACCGTCAGAATGCCCGAAACAAGCATGAGGAGGAGAATGATTCCCGCCGAGAGCAGGAAGGCCTTCTTGCCGATCTTGATCGCGCTCTGCGGCGACTTTGCTGTCTGCGCTGATGCCTTGGGCATATGCCCTCCTTTGCTCCGGAATGGCGATTTGGCGTGCGTCCGTAGGGATCCTACGCTGTTCAGCTATTCTCCGATATTTGTCCGCAGGCTGTCTAGGAACTTTTTCATCTCTTCGTAGTCTTTTTGACGGATTATGTGCGTCATATAGGCGAGTTTCGAGTTGATGAGCTCGAGTTGCCGGATGGTGTAAGGGTTGAACATGATCTCGGTGAGGAGCCTGTCGTCCTCGGAGAGAAGGCCCTTCGCCACGCTCAGGTGGCGCTTGAAGTTCGTGCCGGGCGCATTCTGCTTCTTCATGCAGGCGGCGAACACCATCGATGAGGCGAACGGCGTCGCGAGCGAGTAGGCGACCGTCTTGTCGTGCTCCTCGAAGCTGTACTCGAAGATGCGGATGTTGAGGCTCGCGTAGAAGTCGCGGAAAAAGGCGGCGCCCGCGGGGCTCGATTCCGAGATGATGATCGCGCTCTCTTCGCGCAGGTCGCGGATGTTGGCGAGAGTGGGGCCGAACATGGGGTGGCTTGAGACGAAGGGGCGGCCGGAGGCCTGATAATACTCCTTGAAGCCTGTCTTCACGCTCGCGATGTCGCTGATCGCGCAGGTCTCCTGGAGGTAGGGGAGGACCTTGTCGAAAGCTTCGAGGGTATAGCCGAGGGGGACGCAGTTGATGAAGAGCTCAGGCTTGAAGTCTCGAAACTCCTCGATCTTGAGGGCGCGGTGCACCTTAATGAAATATTTCATCTTTGAAAGGTCGCTGTCGTGCACCATCACCTCGTGGTTCCAGCAGAGTTCCTCGGTGAGCCAGGCGCCCATCCTGCCGGCGCCAAGAATCGCGATGTTCATTCTTCTACCCTCGTCTCGTGATAGCAGCCAAGAATCTTGAAGTCTTCCGCGATGGGAGCAACCTTCGCCAGCGCGCGCTGCACAGGCTCCGAGGAGAGCGCCCCCTCGAAGTCGATGAAGATCGCGTACTTGCCGGGCGTGTCGGGCACGGATTCGATGCGCGTAAGGTTGATCTTGTGGTCCGCGAACACGCGCAGCACCGAGAAGAGCGAGCCTGCCTTGTTGCCCGCCGTGAATACCGCCGAGCACTTGTCGCCTTCGACCCCGTTTTCACGCGTCGAGATCACAAAGAAGCGCGTGCGGTTGTGCGGTGCGTCCTGGATATCCTCTTTTATAGTCTCGAGGCCGTAGAGGTCAGCTGCGAATTTGCTCGCCACCGCGGCGATGCCCTTGGGGCGGTTTTCTGCCAGGGCCTTGGCGGCGCCGGCGGTGTCGTAGAAGGGCTCGGGGTCAAGGTGGTTGCGGTGCAAAAAGTTGCGGCACTGGGCGAGGGCCTGTGTGTGCGACCATACCGTCCGGAGTTCGCGGTGGTCGGCGCCTGGAATCGCGAGGAGGCAGTGGCGGATGGGCATGTCGATGGCGGCGACGATCTTGAGGCTCGTGTAGATGAGAATCGAGTTCACGGGACCGACAAGTCCTCCGAGCGTGTTCTCCACAGGCACGATACCGTAGTTGTAGACTCCCTTCTCGACGCCCTCGAAGACATCGGAGAATTCACGGCATGGAATCGCGGCGGCGCTGGGCATGAGGATGCGGAGCGCGACCTCGGAGTATGCCCCGTGTTCGCCCTGGAAGGCGACAGTCTGCAGCGCCGCGTCCTGGATGCGCTTGCTCTCCGCCATGATCCTCTCGTAGATGCTCACTGAGAATTGCGGATCGAGAAGGCACAGGCTCGAACGTCGGACCTTTTCGAGGACAAGCTGTTCTCTCGCTGGATCGAGGGTCGATGTCTTGAAACTGCGCGTGAGAATCGCCTTTTCCATTCGCTCGTTCAAGAGCGACACGATCTTCGCGTCGATGCGGTCTATGTCGGTGCGGATATCTTCGAGATTCATGCCTTCCTCCATGAAATATTTGATTCCCAGGGCGCTTCGGCGCGCGCGACGAGGGCGAGGTCAGCGAGCGCGCAGGCCACCGCAGCCTCCAGCACCACCGCGCTCCTGAGCGCGATGCAGGAGTCGTGCCGCCCGCCGATCTCAAGCTCGGTCATGGCGCCGCTCGAAAAGTCAAAGGTGTTCTGCGGGCGCGCGACCGAAGAGGCGGGTTTGACGGCGACTCGCACGACGATCTCGTTGCCGTTCGTGATGCCGCCATTGATGCCGCCCGCGCCATTTTTAGCGGTGGTGCCGCGCTGATCGACGAAGGGATCGTTGTGCTCGGAGCCCGACATCCGCGCGGCGGCGAAACCGTCGCCAAACTCGACGCCGCGCACCGCCGGCACCGCGAAAAGATTGTGTCCGATGACGCTCTCCGCCGCGTCGAAGAAGGGTTCGCCCCATCCGGCTGCCGCACCCGACACGCGAATTTCGACGATCGCGCCGATCGAATCGCCGCGCTCCTTCGCCTCGCGCACCGCGCCCTCAACGTCGGTCGAGCCTCCCGCTTCGACAATCCTGGTGCTGAACCGCACTTCGCCGAAGCGCTCGAGTATTTTCTTGGCGATCGCTCCCGCCGCGACGAGCCCGATCGTAATGCGCCCCGAAAAGTGGCCGGAGCCGCGAGGGTCCTGCCAGCCGAGGTACTTCATTGTTCCCGTGAAGTCGGCGTGGCCCGGGCGCGGGACAGCCAAAAAATCCGCGTAATCTTCGGATTTTGTATTCTCGTTGCGGAACAGGATGTGAATGGGAGAGCCAGTGCTGCGTCCCTGAAAGACGCCAGAGAAAATCTCGGGAGTGTCGGATTCTCTCCGCGGCGTGGTGCCCTCGGCGCCCGATTTCCTCCGGGCGAGGTCACGAAGGAAATCTTCCGCCGCGAGGGGAATGCCCGCAGGGCAGCCGTCGACTATCGCGCCGACCGCCTGCCCGTGCGATTCCCCATAGAGCGAGACGCGGAAGACGCGTCCAGTGCTGTTCATGCGTGTTCTCCTTGTTCCGGAGCGGGGGCGCCGAGTCCCAGAAAATCCTCGAGCTCATGGAACGATACAGGTTCAACCCGGACATCGCCAATGCCGTGGGGCATCGCGAAATGAATCGTGTCGCCGCGCCGCTTCTTGTCTGCCCGCAACAGCTCGAGCAGTTCGCGGCGGCCGAGCTCCTTTTTCGCCACAGAACAAGCCTCATCGATGCCTGCGGGCAGCCCGAATGCGCCAAGGAGCGCGGATATGCGCGCCGCGTCCTCTCGCGCGAGCGAACCCCGACGCACCGCGAGCGCGTTCACGGCGCCGATGCCGGCAGCCACCGCGAATCCGTGGGGCAGGCCGGTGAGGAGCTCGATCGCGTGGCCGAAGCTGTGCCCGTAATTGAGGGCGTGCCGCTCGTGCGAGTCGTGCGGGTCCGCACGCACGTAGCGCTCCTTCACCTCGAGCGAGCGCCGGATGAGCGCCTCGAGTGTGGCTTTGTCGAGCGCTTGCGGTGCGGTTCCCGACTCGTTTCCCGAAGCGGCGACCCTCTCGAAAAAGGCGAAGTGTTCCTCACCGTCGAGCACCGCGTGCTTGACCGCCTCCGCCAAGCCTGACGCGAAATCGCGCCCTGGCAGGCCGGAGAGCCAGCGTACATCGCAAATCATGTCGCTCGGCGTGTGGAAGCTGCCCACGACATTCTTCGCGGTACCGAGGTCGATCGCGTTTTTTCCGCCTATGGAGGCATCGATCATCGAAAGGAGCGTCGTGGGGCAGGTTATGAAGCGTATGCCGCGATTCCAGAGGTGGGCGGCCAGGCCGGCGAGGTCGCTGACCGATCCGCCGCCGATCGCCACGAGAATGGTCTCGGTGTCAGCGCCTGCGGAGAGAAGGGCGCGGCACACGGATTCCAGGCTCTGAAATGATTTGCAGCTCTCGCCGTCGGCCACCTCGATCCAGCGGAGGCTGGCGGGCGCGGGGCTCGGCGCGCCGCCGGGCGCTTCGCGCAGCATCGATTCGGCGCGGGATCGGAGGGCGTGGCTCGTCACGAAGACGGCGCGCGCGGAGGGCGCGATCTTGAAAACATCGGAGAGTGGAGCGAAGTGGACCAAAGTCGAAGCTTGCCGCATCGGAGGCTCCTAGTCGACCGCTTCCGAGAACGCGCCAGGCAGGTGCGCGCCCTTTTCCTCATCTTCGCTGCCCAAAGGCGTGGAGCCGGCATCGGTGCCAGCAACAGCGCCCGCGCTCGCGCCGGACTTCGAGGAACGTGCGGAGGAAGACGCACCGGATACCTCGCCGTCTTCGATGGAGCCGCGCATCCGCTCCTCGCCCATGAAGCTCTTGAGCGCGTGCAGCTTTTCCATGAGCTCATTGAACATAGGCACCGTGAGCTGCTGGTCCTTATCGCTGAGCGCCGAGGGAGGATCGATGTGCACTTCAATCTCAAGCCCATCGGCGCCCGAGGCGACCGCGGCGAAACTCATCGGCTCGATGAACCCAAGAATTCCTGTGCCGTGGGACGGGTCGATGAGAATGGGAAGGTGGCTCTCTTTGCGCACCGCAGGCACCATCGAGAGATCGAGGGTGTTGCGCGTGTAGGTTTCGAAGGTCCTGATGCCCCGCTCGCAGAGAATCACATTGGGGTTTCCTTCAGCGAGAATGTACTCCGCGCAGTTGAGCCACTCTTCGAGAGTCGAGTACATGCCGCGCTTGAGAAGAATGGGTTTGCCCGACTTTCCCGCTTCGCGCAGGAGGGAAAAATTCTGCATGTTGCGCGCGCCGATCTGGAGCACGTCTGCGTACTCGCCCACCCAGGAGACATCGCGCGTGTCGACCACCTCGGTGACGACGGGCAACCCAGTCTCCCTGCGCGCCTTGTCGAGTATTTTGAGGCCCTTCAATCCCAAACCCTGGAACGCGTAAGGAGAGGTGCGGGGCTTGAACGCGCCGCCTCGAAGCATGTGGGCGCCGGCGCGCTTCACCGCGATGGCGGTCTCGATCGTCTGCCGCTCGGTTTCGACCGAGCAGGGGCCCGCGATGATGACGAGGCCCTCGCCGACCCTCACACCGCCGACATCGATGACTGTGGTGCTCTGGCCCGGCTTTCGCGCCGCGAGTTTGATATTTTTGATCACGGAAGTCTCCTTACAGGAATGCGCACCGGATGGGGCCCATCATACCTGCGCGTAGAAACACGGTCAAGCTTCGCCAATATTCATTTTCCCCGCAAAAGGGCGTACTATGTCGCCATGTACTTCAACGAATTGGTGTCAGCGTACGACAGACAGCGGCGGGAGCGCAACATCTACCACGACCTCATGCGCGACCGCGTCCGCGAGGTGCTCCTGGTCGGCAGCCTCTACGACTCCTTCGTCGTCGAATCCGACGGCGTCCTCACCGAGCAGATCTACGGCGAATACTTCAAGCTCAATCTCAACTCCATCCCCAGGGTAACCTGCGCCTACACGGAAGAGTCCGCCCTCGACCTCTTCCGCGAAGGCAGATTCGACCTCGTGATCATCATGGCGAGTCTCGACTTCGACATGCCGCTCAAACTCGCCACCTCGATGCGCCACATCTGGCCGGACATTCCCATACTCCTCATGGTGACGAACAACTCGAGCCTCGCGATGCTCGACACCTCGCGGCCCGAGCTCTCGGCCTTCAACCGCGTTTTCGTGTGGAATGGCTACTCGAAGCTCTTCGTGGGAATGATCAAGTACATAGAAGACTGGAGAAATGTCGAGATCGACACGCGGACCGGGGAGGTGAGGGTGATACTCCTCATTGAAGATTCGGTGCGCTATTACTCGCGCTATCTGCCCGTGCTGTACAAAGTCGTGCTGCGCCAGACACAGCTCCTCGTCGAAGAGGAGCGCAGCACCGAAACCTACAAGCTCCTGAGCATCCGCGCCCGCCCCAAAATACTCCTCGCCAGCAGCTACGAGGAGGCGCTGAACATCTTTGAGACCTACAAACCCTACCTCCTCACCGTCATCACCGACGTGCGCTTCTCGCGAGGCGGCAGTTTCGACGAGAACGCGGGCTTCGAGTTCATAAAGTTCGCAAAGCGCGAGATACCGGATCTGCCCATGCTCGTGCAATCGAGCGAACAGAATGTCCGGGAGCGAGCCTACGAGGTGGGCGCATCCTTCATCGACAAGAACTCGGAATCGCTCGAAATGGAGCTCGCCGCCTTCCTGCAGGCGAATCTTGGATTCGGGAACTTCGTGTTCAGGAACCCCGACGGGAACGAGATCGCCCGCGCCCGCAACATGGGCGAATTCGTGGAAAAATTGAACGAGATTCCGATCGAGAGCCTTCTCTACCACGCGGAGCACAACCATTTCTCGGCCTGGCTCATGGCGCGCGGCGAGATCCATGTGGCGAAGATACTGAGGCCCTACCGCATCACGGATTTCAGCGGGCCAACAGAGCTGCGGCGCTTCATCGTCCACTTGATCGACCAGATCCGGTCGAC
>Ga0172369_10006487_pt1 | contig 13913 bp, 12 predicted proteins | sample LakKiv25m_FD_114539 | JGI IMG/M metagenome (GOLD analysis project Ga0172369, IMG submission 114539) | Freshwater microbial communities from Kabuno Bay, South-Kivu, Congo - kab_022012_11.25m | ecosystem: Environmental > Aquatic > Freshwater > Lake | place: Democratic Republic of the Congo...
CGGGGTGGCGAAGACCTGCACGCCGGGGAAGCGCTGCACGATCAGCTCCAGCGCGCCGGTGTGGTCGGTGTGGGCGTGGGTGACCACGACCGCGTCCAGGCGGCTCTGGCCAGAGGATTCGATCAGGCTCAGGTCGGGCAGCTGGTCGGGTTCCAGGCCGGCTTCGCCTCGGGCTGACGGGCGGATGCCGCAGTCGACCAGGATGCGTTTGCCAGCTGCTTCGACCAGCGTGCAGCTCGCGCCAACCTCATCCGCGCCGCCTAAAAAGGTCAATTTCATGGGTGCGACTTCTGGGCCTGCGAAGCGCCTAGAGCAGGTCGTCCATCCCGCCAATTTCCGCCAGGAACTCAAAATTTCCGTCGCCGCAGGTGCGCCGGAGCGTGCTCAAGATGGCCTGGATTTTCATCTGGCTGTCGTACGGACCGCTGATATAAAATGGCTTGCCGTCCTTGCCAAATTCAACCTGGTTCAAGCGCGGATGCGCGTCGGGTGGGTCGAGCACCAGGTCGGCCTTCTGCTGGTAGAAATCGGCATGCGGCTCAAAACCCAGCTTGTGGGCGTACTCGAGCGCCCCGTAAATCAACTCGTGGGCCAATTCCGCCGTGCAGGGCGCGGGCTGCTCGATGCACAATTTGGGCAGCTCGCGCTCGAAGCGGTTGAGCGAGTAGTCCGTGCGGGTGTATGCGTCTTTGACGCCCAGGCAGTAAAAGTCGACCATGTACATGCCAAACAGGATCCGGCCGTTGTCTTGCTTGCGGGCGACCACCACGGGCGTGATGCCCATCTCCTGCCAGTTTGCCATGATCCAGCATCCGTGCAGCGGATATTCGCGCGCCTTGAGCAAATAGGGGCTGATGCCAATGCTGCCAAACGGGCGGATTTGCGAGTTGGGGATTTGCTGGTTCCGCCTGGGCAGCGGGCGGGGGGAGCGTTTGTCTTTCTTGTTTTTGCTGCTCATCTTGATTTTCAGGCCTCTTGGGTTTCTTAACGAGGGGATTAAGTTGTGCGCTCCAAACCAGGACAGGCCGGGTTTGGACTGGGCAGGCTGCATCCAGGCCTGGATTTTAACCGATATTTGAGTGGTGGTAAGCAAGTTTTCGCGCAGCGCAGCGAAAGAGGCGCATCGTTTCAAGATGCGGGCAGCGGTTGGTCCGCGCAACTTTTTAGCAGTTCCAGGATGCGCGCGGTTGATTCTTCTATGGTGTCATTGGACGTATCGATGAACCGCCAGCCCTGCGACCTGAGCGACGCGGCCTGTCTGTCCAGGTCGGCGTTGACCAACTGGATGGCGCCATCCAGGATATTCCGAAACGCTGAGGGAGCCTGGCGGGCATGCAAACGGGATAGGATAACGCGATCATCCGGCTTGAGAATCACCCGCACTACGTTGGCGTGGCTGGCAAGCGGGATGTATTCCTGCAGCCGCGAATTGGGATCCCAGAAATCGTCGATGGCGACCAAAAACCCCGAACTGCGATAGCGCAGCGCCATCTCGGCGGCGGTTTGGCGGGCAAGGCTGAGCTGTTCGGTCAATTCCGGCGGCCACTCCGGCCCAGGCAGGACGACGCCTCCCTGCACCATGTTTCGCAGATCATCGACGGGGATATGCAGCCCTTTGGGGCTTTGCTTTGCAATCGCCCGAGCCAGCGTGCTTTTCCCAGAGGCGGGAGATCCAATCACAAGCAGGATGGGTTTCATGGAGGGTCCTGGCGCAAACGCGCAATAAAATGCACGAATAAGTCTAATAAGACCTGTATTATAAAGGTTTCCTTCACAGCGCGCCATGTCATTGATAAACATGTCACGCCTTTCTTAAAGTTCTGCCGAGTGAACCCCACCCCAACCCCTCCCCATAAAATCGGGGAGGGGCAAGAAATTTCCTGAGAGAATTTGGGCACGAAATGTGCCCAAATTCTCTCAAACTCTGATTTTCCCAATCCAGTGTGAATCGCTGTGAGAAAGCGTATTCACTTTGATCTGCCAGCCGCCTTTAAGAAAGCCCTGATAAACACGGCGGGCCTCCTTTGAATACGCATCTATCTGTCCCCAATGCGGGGATTCTTTTGGGTGATCGATGCGGACAGGCATTGTTTCGGCCGAGCCTGTTTGCAGGCGGATGGCGGGTTAAACTGCGGCGGCGACCAGGTAGCGGAAATAATTACTCAGATGAAATCCGCCCGACTGCGTTTTGAAAGGGGCAATGGCGTTGCGGATGGCGCTGCGCACTCGCTCTTCCCCCGCGGCCTGCATGGCGCGTATGGCGGGACCGGCGGACAGCAAGCCGCGCAACGCGGTTTCTTCGTCCGGATAATCCCACGGGCAGGCGACGGTTTGGACAAGGCCGGGAATCAGCCCTGCTTTTTGGGCGAGGATTTCCAGCGCGCCATCGGCGGACAGCGCAAACGGGCCAGGCGCGCCCGGCGGCGGCGGGGGCAGCAAGGCTCCCATCGCTGCCACGTAAGCGGTCGATTCGCTCTCTTCGGGCTTGCCAAACACACCCATGATGACGCTGCCGGTGCGAGATACGCGGCTGGCTTCTTTCAGGGCTGTGACCGGGTTGGCCGCGAACTGGAAGGAGCTAAAACCGGTTACGAGATCAAATGTCCGGTCCGCGAAGGGCAGTTCCTCCATCTCGCCCGTGCGAAAATCGCCGGCGGGCACGCGCTGGCGCGCGAATTCCAATAAGGCCTCGGATGCGTCGAGACCGCTGACCCGCGCCCCGCGGTTTGCCGCCATTTCACAAAAGATGCCGGATCCGCACCCGATGTCAAGCAGAGCGGTGCCCCGATTCACCCCGGTTTCACGCAGCACGGCTTCGTACATCGGCACGGCCACATATTCCTGGACTTCGGCCCAATCCCTGGCGCGCGCGCTCCAAATCTGTCCCTGGCTTTTCGCTGTTCCCATCTTTTTGCTCCTGTATGAAGCAGATTAAATTAGAGGTATTGTGTGTGAATTTGGCGCTATGCGCCAAATTCACACAATCCTCCCCTTTTTCTGAAATGATACCAAATTAGTAACTATTCACCTCACCCCCGGCCCCGCCCCTCAAAGGGGCGGGGAGCGGAAGTTTTGGAGGTGAAATGCGGCACTTTGTGCCGCATTTCACCTCCAAGCCTCCTTTGCTCCCCCTTCCCGGAGGGACGCTCTTGAGCGCACACTTCCTGTGTCCAGGAGGACCCGAAGGTGTGAGGGGGCAGGGGGGATGGGCTTTCCCACCAGCGTGAGCAGTTACCTAAATTATAAATAAAAAGGCCGAAAAATAAAAACGAAAACCGAGTAATTTGCTAAAAAATGTCAAGAAAATCCTGGCATCACCGCTCCAGCTTGGGGCCGGTCACTTTTCCTGAGGACGCTTGCCAAACGATTCTGCACCAGCAGGCTTGTGCCCCAGCCCGGCCTCCAGCGCCATCAGCATCAGCTTGGCGCGGTCGGTGGCGTGGACTTTGAGCAAGACGTTTGAGATGTAATTGCTGACCGTCTTGGCGCTCAGGTTTAAGATTTCGGCAATTTCGGGGTTGGTTTTGCCCTTGGCGATCCATTCCAGGATCTCGCGTTCGCGCTCGCTCAGTTCGTCAAACAGGCTGGCAGGCGTCTGTGCCTGCGGGGCCGAAAGGTAGCCGAGCACTTTTTGGGCGATGCCGGGGCTAAAAACCGCCCCGCCCGCGGCGACCGTGCTGATCGCGCGCAGCAGCTCACCCTGTTCGCTGTTCTTGAGCAGGTAGCCGCGCGCGCCGGCGCGGATGGCCGGGAACACCGACGCGTCATCCTCAAAGACGGTCAGGATGAGGATGCCGATGTGCGGGCTGGTGCGGTGGATGCGGCGGGTGGCCTCGATGCCGTTGATGGCGGGCATGCGCAGATCCATTAGAATGACGTCAGGCTGAGCGGCTTCGGCCAGCGCGAGCGCTTCTTCGCCGTTGCTGGCCTCGCCCGCGATTTCGATTTCGTCGCTGGTCGATAACAGCACGTGCAGTCCGCTGCGGGTAATCACCTGGTCATCGGCGATGAGGACGCGGATTTTTTCCATGGTTCTAGTTTACCCGATCGAAGCCGGACAAGGAATACGGACCGATAGGAGCGTGCCGCCGCCAGGCAGCGCGTCGATCTGAAACGTTCCGCCGACCTCGGCCGTGCGCGCCTGCATGGAAAGCAAGCCAATGCCGCTGAGCTGCGGCTGCTGTATTCCGCGCCCGTCGTCGCGAATGGTCAGTTTCAGAATGGGCAGCGGCTGGGCAGGCGCCAGCGTCAAGCTGAGCTGGCAGCTTTGAGCCTGGGCGTGTTTTTCGATGTTGGTCAGAGCTTCAAGGGCGATGTAATAGACGGCTGTTTCGATTTCGGCCGGCAGAACAGGTAAATTTTCGGGAGCGTCGAAACTGATCTTGAGGGCCGGATGAGCCAGGGCGCGTTCGCGCAGCGCGCCCGCCAGCCCGAGCAGTTCTAACTCGGGCGGGAAAAGCTGGTGGGCCAGCTGGCGCACATGGTTGGTCAAGTGGAGCAGCTGCTGGTGCACGCTGGACAACGCCGCTTCTGCGTCTGATGAATCTTTTGGCATGGCGCGCTGAAGGCGCTCAATTTGCCGCCCCAGGGCTGTCAGCTGGTGGCCGACATCATCATGCAAGTCGCGCCCCAACTGTCTGCGCGCTTCGCCACGCTCGGTTACCAGGCGTAAGCGGGCCTGCTCCAGGCGCGCGCCGAGCAGGTGGGCGTGGGCGCTCAGGCTGATCTGGCGGGCCAGGCTGCCGATCAGCTGGCGGTCGGTTTGGGAAAAGGGCTCATCGGCCGAGCGAGTCGCGGCGCGCAGCTCGCCGATTTTCTGCCCGGCCAAGACCATTGGAAACTGGATCACCTGATCCTGGGGCGTGCCATACTGCGCCACCACCTGCAGCGCGTCTTCTCCCAAAAGAGCGATGGCGACATAGGGCAGCTTCAGCGCTTTGGCCAGGCTTTCCACGGTCAGCGCCAGCCCGGCCGAAGAATCGAGCGCCGTTTCGAGCTGCCGCCCAAGGCGCACCAGCAGCTCATATGGTTCATCGCGTTCGCCGTACATCAGGCGGTTTACGGCGCGCTGTAAGGCGCGGTGCAGCGGCGCAAACATAACCGCCACCACCCCCGTCGCCGCCAGTGAAATGAACAGGTTGCCCTGGGCCTGGAAAAGATAGCTCAGGTAGCCAACCACCAAGACGTACAACAAAATCACGGACAGCGTCAGGCCAAAGTACACCAGGGCGCGGTTGACGATGCGCTCCAGGTTGAATAACTGGTAGCGCAGGACCGCCACGGCCAGGCCAATCCCCATGACCGGAAAACCCAGATTGCTCAGGGTTGCGAGAAGCTGTCCCAGGACACTTGCCGAAGACCCCACAAATAGAAAATTCAAGAAAGTCAAGCCAAACAGGCCCAAGCCGAACAAGGTTCCACCCAATGCCCAGCGCATTTGTCCGCGGCTGATCGAGTCGCGCATGGTGACAGCGTTGTGGACCAACAGGCCAAGCGTGATCAGCATGGCGCAGCCTACCCACAGCCAGCCGGCGACATACACGCGCAGGGCAAACGCGCCGATCACTCCCGCGCCTGCCAGGTAGGGCAGGTAGACCAGCCAGGGCTGTTTTTTCAGGACGGGTTTTGGGTGGGGAAAGGTCAGGCCGAAGCGGATCAGGGCGGGTGGCAAGAGCAGCGAAAAGGTGAGCAGGGTGGCGGAAACTGCCCCCACGTTGGCCAGCGGATCGAGCACGTCGGTGGTGGACAACGGCAGTATGTTCATGTACAAAAAGATACTGAACACAAAGGCGGCCAGGAACATCAGGGCGGTCGCGGCGGGCAGGTCTGGGCGCCGCCAGCAGGCATAAAAGCTGACCGCTACAAAAATCAACAGGCCAAGCCAGGTGGAGAGGGTGCTCATGTTGGCGAAGACGGTTGCGCCGAGCACTTGCGCCGCGGACCAACGCCCCAGCGGAACCTGGATCAGGACGGTTTGGCCTGCGCGCTGGACGGTGTACTCGACGCTGCCGCCTGCCTTCCAGGCTGATTGGAGACCCTCAGGGGCGATATACAGGCCGTTGACAATCGGTACGCCGTGGATTGCCGTGACCCAATCGCCGGGCTGCAGGTCTGATGGCAGCCCCAGCACATTCTGGCGGTAGATAACCCCATTGCTATCAAAGCCATCTGGCTCGACCGCCATCCAGCCGTCCGTGGGCAGGGTAACGCGATAAACCAACAGAGCCAGACAGAGCAAGATCCAGCTCAAGGCCGCAGCCAGGCGGGTCCTGGTTTGCCAGGCAGATACTGGCGCGCTGGGGTTCGAGGTTTCAGGCATAATTCACTGCCGCCTTCGTAGGAGTTACTCAATACGTGGGGTGATGTGTGCGGATCGAAGGCGCCGCCCGCAATCCGCACACATCCTGCTGTTGTTATGGAGAGGACAACGGGCTTACTGCTGCAGCACTTGGCCGGCCGCAACCTGAGAGCGGGAATTGGCGGCGGATGTGTAGACCGCCAGCGCCACGCCCAGCCACAGCACTCCCTGGACAAGCTCGCCAGCCATGCCGGGGCCGTCAACCGCGCCCAAGCCCACCGGCAGGCTGACCGCCAGGAAGGTCACCAGAAAATGGGCCAGGGGCATCCAGCGCTGCCAGCCGCTCCAGCGGCGGGCGGTGAGCACCGCGATGCCGGTCAGCAGGGCAGCCAGATCACTCAGCGTTCCGCCGATGGGAAAGACCAGGAAGATGGGGCTGTCTTGTCCACGCAGGAAGAGGTTGGCCAGGCCGCCGAGAATGATCAATCCGCGCCCGACAGCGTAGAGGATCACGGCTGTATTTCCAAAGCTGTTGGCCACCGCCCCGCCGGGGATCAGACCGAGGAAGCCCAGCGCCACGCCCGCCAGGGCGGCCAGCGCGAGCATCTGGTGGGCAACCCACAACGCGCTTCCATCCGGCTCGAACAGGTTGAGGGTGTACTGCATGATCACAGCGATGACCCATAATCCTGCACCAATTATACCGACGATAGCCGCTTTGCGGGTTAAAGATGGGTTGTGCATGTTCAAGTTCTCCTTCAAGTCAGTTTTGGTTTCGATGATATGAGATTAGCAACCGCAAGCCTGGGGACAAAGCGGCGCGTTTCCTGATATTCCCGGGAAGAATTCTTGGGAAAGCCGCAATCGGGTAAAATTGCAGGCGGCAATCTGTATCGTTTCAAAAAAGGGTATTGCATTGCTTTGGTAAAAGTCAAAAAACGGTGGAGCGAGACCTACTCACCGTCACCAGTTTTGCGCGATTTTGCTGTGCGCTGCCCGCCGGCCTGCGCTGAAAAAAGCGATCGCGGGTTTATTAAAGGAGACCGGCATGCCTTACGAATCGTTTTATGAGCGTTTTAAGGAACTTGCGCTGAAAGAGACGCGCAGCATCTCCGTTCAAAATAACCCGGATCTGCCAGAAGACGAGTTTGCGTTTTTCGAAGCCTATTGCGCTGACAAAAACTGCGACTGCCGGCGGGTGATGTTCAATGTTATGTCGCGGCGGCTTGGCAAGGCTGTCGCGGTGATTGCCTATGGTTGGGAAAGCAAGGAGTTTTACGCGCGCTGGTACCGGTCAGACGATAAGAGTATCGCCCGTGAAATGCAAGGCCCGAGTTTGAATGGAGCGAGCCAGCAATCCGAACTTGCGCCCGCGCTGCTGGAACTTGTTCGCAATCAATTGCTTCAGGATCCGGCCTACATCGAACGGCTAAAACGCCATTATCAAATTTTCAAAGAGAAGGTGGATCCGGTACATTTTAAAGCGCCTGGCTCATCACGGTTCGAGATGGATCCGGTTGGAAAAAGTAGAAAACGGCACCGGCCGCGCGCTTAATTTCGCTTTCTCAGCGCAAGCCCAGGGGCGAGGAAAAGAGGAATTCGGGTATCATCCCACAAAAAGGGTGTAAATTGAGTGTGAATCTTGCGCGAAGCGCAAAACTCACACTCAATTTACATCCTGCTTATTGAAATGATGTTGCCAGAGGTATCATCTCAATAAAAGGGGGTTGGTGGTGTGTAAATTTGGCGCAAAGCGCCAAATTTACACACCACCAACCCCAACTTTTTGAGGTGATTCTCCCAGAGTCTATTTCAGGTATTTATCAAGGAAAGCAACCACCTGAGTCAGGTTATCAGCGGTTTCAAACTGGCTGCCGCCGTGCCCCGCGCCTTCCAGTGAAACATAGGTCACTTTGTCCGCGCCAATCACTGCGCTCAGCGCGTCGGCCAGGTTTTTATTCTGGACGGGCGGGATGTTGCAGTCCGCGGTGCCGTTTTCGATGAAGAAAGGCGCGTCATCCGGGCTGATATAGTTCATCGGGTTGGTCAGAGCCACTTTTTCCGGCACAGTCTGAATGGGCGCTCCGACCAGTTTCGATTCGGGAGAGCTGGCATCGTCGGTGCTCGCCGAACAGCCGGCCGCGGTCAGCTGCTGCTGCATTTTCAGGAAATCAATCGGCCCAAACCAGTCGACCACGGCCTGGACGCAGCTCGACTGCTCGGCATTGCCGAGTTCCGCGCCTTCCAATTCAGCCACACCGCAGGTTGTCCCAAGCAGAGACACCAGGTTGCCGCCCGCCGAAGCGCCCCAGGCGCCGAACTTATCGGGGTTCAGATTGTATTTGGCCGCGTTGGCGCGCAGGAAGCGCACGGCTGCCTTGGTGTCATAGATCTGGGCCGGGTACTGGGCTTCACCGCTCAGGCGGTAATTGATACTGGCCACGGCATAGCCCGCCGCCAGCAACGTGTCTACCCCGGTCAGGCCGCCGCCATCGGCTTTATCGCCAAACATGAAGCCGCCGCCGTGCACCATGATTACCAGCGGGAAGGGGCCGGAGCCGGTCGTTGGCAGGTAGATATCGAGCTTTTGTGCTTCGGAAAGGGCGGCATACGCCAGGTCTTTATGGGTGGGGGCAACCGAAGCAAAACTGCTGGAGCTGCCTGCCCCGCCGCGCTGGGGCATCACCGCCGCTTTTTCAGTCGCGGCTGGCTGAGCGGCCGTGGGTGTTGCAACAGCTGTCGCGGCAGGGGTTGCGGCTGTGCCACAGCCGGCGGCAGTCAGCATCACCGCCAGCGCCAGCGCGAAAACAAGAAACTTGGATACGATATTTTTCATGATATTCTCCTAAACGTGTTTGAATGCGATGCTTCCGATTATTCCAAACACTTCTCAAGAAAATCTCAATTTCGCCTGTTTAAAACCCACAGGTTTTTGGGGTCTCCTTGAGATTTTCTTCACAATCCTGTGCTACCATACGCATATGCCCTCAAGAATCCTTGTTGTTGACGACGATAAATCGATTGTGAAAATCCTGACCGCTTACCTGGAACAGGACGGTTACCAGGTTTTCCCGGCCTACGATGGTGAGATGGCGCTTCGCATCCTTCGGCGCGAGCGCCCCGACCTGGTCATTCTTGACTTGATGATGCCCAAGCGCGACGGATGGGAAGTCACCAGCCTGGTGCGCGCTGATCAAAGCCTGGCCGCCACCCCCATTATTTTGCTCACCGCCCGCGTGGAAGATACCGACAAAATAGTTGGTCTTGAACTTGGCGCCGATGATTACATCACCAAGCCCTTCAATGCTCGCGAGATTGTGGCTCGGGTAAAAGCGTTATTGCGCCGGGTGCGGCTGGATCAATCTCCGCAAGCGGCGCCGCATGTGTTGACCTGTGGCGGACTGCGCCTGGATTTGGATCAGCGCGCCTTGATGGTGGATGCTGAGCCAGTCGAATTAACCCGCACCGAATTTAACCTGCTCGAAGCATTAATTACCAACCCCGGTTACACCTTGACCCGTGACGAATTACTGGAAAAAGGCCTCGGCTATGCTTATGAAGGTTTGGGGCGCGCATTGGACACCCACATCCGCAACCTGCGCCGCAAAATCGAATCTGACCCTGACAATCCTACCTACATTCAGACTGTTTACGGGGTAGGCTACCGGCTGACCGGCAATTAATGGAACGATCATTTCGCCAGGCACCAGCCAGGAGCAAGTGCGCCGCGCAGGCAAGCTTGCCCTCCAATTTTCGAAGCGTGGTCCCTTGACACTGGAGCAACTGATGAACCGTCTTTGGGTGCAGTTAAGTTTGATGATCAGCGGGGTGCTGTTCTTGATGTTCTTTTTGCAATTCCTAAACATCACCCTGGAACAGGCCGGTCACAAGCCTGACCTGGACGGGCCAGCAGGCGGCCCGCCGCCCGCTGAAATCCAGCGGCGCCTGTTGAACTTCATGCTGTTTTCAGTGGTGGTCGGCACGGCCGGCGGGATCGTGATTGGGCGGATTACCAGTCAACCGATTAGCCAGATTGCCAGGGCCGCCCACCGTTTGGGCAAGGGCGAGTTGGACGTACATGTGCCAGTCAGCGGCAGCCTGGAAATCCGCGAGCTGGCGGAAGCCTTCAACAAAATGGCCGCAGATTTACAGCGCGCCGAACAACTGCGCACAAACTTGATAGCTGATGTCTCGCATGAACTGCGAAACCCACTCACGGTGCTGGAAGGCAGCCTGCGCGCGGCGCTCGACCGGGTGGTTCCAATTGACGAGGCGGAAATAGCCAATTTGCATAACCAGACCCGTCATCTCAGCCGTCTGGTAAACGATCTGCGCGAACTTTCTCTCGCCGAATCTGGTCACCTGCCTTTGGAAAAAATTCCCATCGATGTGAAACAACTGTGCCTCGAGACGCTTCAGGCCTTGCAACCGCTGGCCGATGAAAAGGGCGTAACCCTGGCCGATAAAATGCCGGCTCTGCCGCAAGTAAACCTGGATCCCTTACGTTTGCGCCAGGTGTTGTTTAACTTATTGACCAACGCCTTGCGGCACACCCCTGAGCGCGGAAAGATCACACTGAATGCCCAAACCAGCGCTGGTTGGGTGGCTATTTCCATCAAAGATAGCGGGGAAGGTCTGGATGCAGAGCAGCTTTGCCAGGTCTTCGACCGCTTTTACCGAGGCGATAAATCGCGCAACCGCGAAACAGGCGGAACCGGTTTAGGACTGGCAATTGTTAAAGCCATTGTCACCGCTCATGGCGGGCAGGTGGATGTCAGGAGCGAGGGAAAGGGCATGGGAAGCGAATTTGTGGTTCGCCTGCCCCTGAATTAATTTCGCTTTCACTGACACAAGTCCTTTGCGGCGCCCAATCGAAGTTTTTTGCTCCGCGGCTGCATCAAAGGATGGTGAGCCCCCCCCGGTTTTTGTCGCAGATCGAAGCCGGTTTCGACCTGCGTCACCCATTAATTTTGATATTCGCGCCCGCCGGCTATGGCAAGAGCGCCCTCGCGGCCGGATGGCGAGCAGAAACGGAACGGTCAGTGGCCTGGCTGGCGTTTGACGAATCGGATAAGGCTGGTTTTTTCTGTGCACTTGCCTGTCCATGTGCATGCTAACCGCGTTCAATGCGCTGTTTCTGGTCTGCGTGGGGATCTTTGGGATGAGCCTGTTGCCTTCATCCTGGGCATGATCTCATTTGACCTGGAGAGCCTGCCCCGCCATTTCTCCTGCCGCCTGCCGCGCCGCTCCTGTTCAGCATCGGCGCTTTTTGGGCGTTCACCTGGCTGGGGCGGGTCTTGTCGCCATTGATCCAGAATACGCCGCCGCAATTAGATAACGGGATTACGATGGTCATCCAGGCCATGGATCTGAGCCTGATCGTCCCGCTGGCAGTTCTCTCGGGTATCCTGCTTATGCGCCGCAGCGCCTGGGGATATCTCTTAACCTCTGTCTTTTTCCTGAAAGCCATTGCGCTTGGGCTGGCGCTCTCGGCGATGGTGGTCAACATGACGCTGGCTGGCGTGCCCGAAGGCGCAGGAATCGCCATCCCATTTTTGGTCATCACCGCGCTAAATATGGCGGCGGCGGCGTCCTTGTTCAAAAATATCCGCGCCTGAATTTTCACCAGCCTGTGTGTGTGATGACAAATTGCGTTTCCGCTGCTATTTGGTATTTTCTCAAGGTAAGCTCATTCTTCCACCATGCCCACATTGAAGACTCCAATTATTTCTGCATGGCGTCTAACTGATTGACCTGCCGAAAAACTGAATGTCTCACGCCAGACCGTCAACGCCATCGAAACCAAAAAGTACGACCCCAGCCTGCCGCTGGCCTTCGCGATTGCACAACTCTTTCAAATGAAAATCGAGGAGATTTTCTTCCCGGAATAAAAGGAATTTGTTCCAAAAACACACAGGGCTATCCAACAAACCGGACAGCCCTGTGTGTTTTTAAGCGAAAAGGCGCTATTTTAGTTCTCGCGTGCCGCCAACGCAAGCGGACGAAATTTATACCCATGTGTTTGATTTGATAAAAAAATGGCTATATTCTCTTGGCATTTGGCTGAACAGCCTCCCGCTCATCGATCATTTCGTTGGTAAGATCGTCTCAATCTGTTGTATTACAGATGGCAGATCATTCCGGACAATTGCCCACAAGATATCGAAATCAACGCTGTCGTATCCATGAATCAGGCGGTTGCGCACGCCGATCATTTGCAGCCAAGGCAATTCAGGATATTTTGCTTGAATAGTGTCAGGTACCCGGTTGGCTGCTTCTCCGACGATTTCGATCAGTCGCGTGAGGGCAAGGTTGAGCATCCTGTCAGAATCCAGATCAGTCCGTTCCTTGCCTTGGCAAATTTCAACTGCCTCACGAGCATGTTCGAGAATTTGACGTAACGCGATTTCAGGATCTCGCTTGCTCATAAGCTGGCACAGCTTCTTCTAAAACAGAGCTTCGGATGGCGGGGCTGAGAAAATTAAGGGTTTGTAAATCGACGCGGCGTCCTATAAGCTTAGATAGTTCCGCTTCGATTAAGAAAAAATCAAGACCAGGCGAATGTCCCGGTTCAAATTCAACGAGAACATCAATATCACTTTGAGGACCGAAATCGTCTCTGACGACCGACCCAAAGAAGGATAGCTGCCGGATGTGATGTTTTTGGCAGAATTTCTGGATCTGCTGAGAGGGTATAAGCGTGTTCAAATCCATAAAAAGATTATAGCATGCGGAATATAAAACTGCCCTCCACGTTCACACGGGAGGGCAGTTCCGAACAACTAAGCTTTAGGCTGTGAGTACGGGACGGAACTTATACCCGTATATACGACTCGGTCCGCAGCGGAGAGGTGAAAGTGTCAATCTAACTTCTGAATTCACGTCTAACAATACTCATTCCGCATAGAAAAAAATACCTTCACTTGTCGCACGAGCATTTGCTCTACCATAATTAATCGATCAATAGGTTATCAAGATAACGCTGATCAATACCCACGTGTTCAACCGCAGACCTAAAGCAGTGTGTGCACCCCGCTCGATGAATATGTGCCTGGCATAAATCAAAAGCACCCTTCATTGTCGGAGGGTGCTTCACGATTCATCATAATTTGAATTAACCGCTTATGTGTGTAATTATGTCATCGTGGTTTTCCACCGAACCAGGTTCAAATAGCACGTCCCCTTGATAAGTACCCAAAGTGATACAACAAAAACAGCGCGCCTGTGATTGCATATATTATGGTAAGCCATCCAAAATAGGCGTGAGTGATATTCGTCAAATGATAAAAGATGACGTTGTAACACAAATGGATCCAGATGGCATTGAGCAGATTGTTGCTTCGCCGCATGACAACATTCATGATGATCACCAGTGATGTCATGACCACTACATTTGAAATGATATAGACCACAAAAGGCCAACCCATATCTCCACCCATAAAGGCAATTTCTACAAACCACAGGATAGCGTGCCAAAATGCCCATATCAACCCGGCGACGATAGAAGCCTGAATGAAACCATATTTATTGTCCAACTCAACGCGGAGATAACCTCTCCAGCCAAGTTCTTCACCCAGAGGTCCTGCAAACAGGCACAGTAGTAAGGTTACGGGCA
>Ga0172369_10006488_pt1 | contig 13911 bp, 22 predicted proteins | sample LakKiv25m_FD_114539 | JGI IMG/M metagenome (GOLD analysis project Ga0172369, IMG submission 114539) | Freshwater microbial communities from Kabuno Bay, South-Kivu, Congo - kab_022012_11.25m | ecosystem: Environmental > Aquatic > Freshwater > Lake | place: Democratic Republic of the Congo...
GATGGCCAAGGAGAAGTTCGACCGCACGAAGCCGCACGTGAACGTGGGCACCATCGGCCACGTCGACCACGGCAAGACGACCCTGACGGCCGCGATGACGTTCGTGGCGGCGCAGAAGGGCTGGGCCAAGTTCGTCAGCTACGACGAGGTGGCCAAGGCCAGCGAGAGCGCGGGACGGCGCGACGCGACGAAGATCCTCACGATCGCGACTTCGCACGTGGAGTACTCGACGCAGAACCGCCACTACGCCCACGTCGACTGCCCGGGCCACGCCGACTACGTCAAGAACATGATCACCGGCGCGGCGCAGATGGACGGCGCCATCCTGGTGGTGAGCGCGGCCGACGGCCCCATGCCCCAGACGCGCGAGCACATCCTGCTGGCCCGCCAGGTGAACGTGCCGTACATCGTCGTCTTCCTGAACAAGGTGGACGTGGTGGACGACCCCGAGCTGCTGGACCTGGTGGAGCTGGAGGTGCGCGAGCTGCTGAAGGCCTACGAGTTCCCGGGCGACGACCTGCCGGTGGTGCGCGGCAGCGCGATCAAGGCGCTGCGGGGCGAGAAGGGCCCGACGGCGGACGAGGCCATCGTCAAGCTGTTCGAGGCCATCGACAAGTTCATCCCGGAGCCCACGCGCGTGACCGACAAGCCGTTCCTGATGTCGGTGGAGGACGTGTTCTCGATCTCGGGGCGCGGCACGGTGGCGACCGGGCGCATCGAGCGCGGCATCGTGCACGTGGGCGACCCGGTGGAGATCGTGGGACTGCGCGCGACCTCCACGACCGTGGTGACGGGCGTGGAGATGTTCCGCAAGCTGCTGGACGAAGGGCGCGCGGGCGACAACGTCGGGTGCCTGCTGCGGGGCGTCAAGCGCGAGGAAGTCGAGCGCGGGCAGGTGCTGTGCAAGCCGGGCAGCATCACGCCGCACACGAAGTTCAAGGGCCAGGTGTACGTGCTCACGAAGGAGGAGGGCGGGCGCCACACGCCGTTCTTCACCGGATACCGGCCGCAGTTCTACTTCCGCACGACGGACGTGACGGGCACGCTCAACCTGCCGCAGGGCGTCGAGATGGTGATGCCCGGCGACCACATCGACATCGACGTCGAGCTGCAGATGCCCATCGCCATGGAAGCGGAGCTGCGCTTCGCCATCCGCGAGGGCGGGCGCACCGTCGGCAGCGGCGTCGTCACCAAGGTGATCGAGTAGAGGTCCCCGGGCGGGGGCGCAGCAGAGGGGCCGCAGCGGTCCCCCTGCCCCGCCCCGTCGGCGGACGGAAGGATGGAAGATGGCGGCACAAAGGATCCGCATCCGTCTCAAGGCGTACGACCACAAGCTGCTCGACCAGTCGACCGGCGAGATCGTGGAGACCGCGCGCCGCACGGGCGCCAAGGTGGCGGGACCCATCCCGCTTCCGACGCGCATCAACCGGTTCACCGTGCTGCGCTCGCCGCACGTGGACAAGAAGTCGCGCGAGCAGTTCGAGATCCGCACGCACAAGCGGGTGCTCGAGATCCTCGACCCCACGCAGCAGACCCTGGACGCGCTGATGAAGCTCGACCTCAGCGCCGGCGTGGAAGTGGAGATCAAGTAGCGGGCGCCGCCCCGCCCCCGGCCGCGGCCGTCGCGGCGCGCCGGGGCTCCCCCCGCGAAAGGTGGATTCGATGGCGACCTTCGACGTTTTCAACCTCGAGAAGCAGAAGGTCTCGACGATCGAGCTGGCGGACGACGTGTTCGCGGCGCCGGTCAACGAGTACCTCTTCTACGAGGTCATCAAGAACCAGCTCGCGAACCGGCGCGCCGGCACGCACGCGACCAAGAACCGCAGCCTCGTGAGCGGCGGCGGCCGCAAGCCCTACAAGCAGAAGGGCACGGGCCGCGCGCGCCAGGGCTCCACGCGCGCCTCGCACCGCGTCGGCGGCGGCAAGAGCATGGGCCCGGTGCCGCGCGACTACAGCTACGAGGTGCCCAAGAAGGTGAAGAAGGGCGCGCTCCGGAGCGCCCTGTCGCTCAGGGCGAAGGAGAGCCAGCTCCTCATCCTGGAGGGGTTCCAGCTCCCCGAGATCAAGACCAAGCAGGCCGTCGCGGCGCTGGAGAAGCTCGGGCTGGAGAACGCGCTCATCATGGACGTGCGCGACAACGTGAACCTGGCGCGCAGCATCCGCAACCTCGAGAGCGTCTCGTTCCTGCCGCCCGAGGGGCTCAACCTCTTCGACGTGCTCAAGCACCACACGCTGGTCCTGACCGCGGCGTCGGCCAGGGCCATCGAGGCGAGGCTCGCATGACCCTCTACGAAGTCATCCGCCGCCCTCTGGACACCGAGAAGCTGGATCGCAACCGCGACCGCTTCAACGAGTTCGCCTTCGAGGTGGACAAGGGCGCCACGAAACTGGACGTGAAGCGCGCCGTCGAGACGCTGTTCAAGGTGACGGTGCTGGGTGTGCGCACGCAGAACGTGCGCGGCAAGACCAAGCGCGTCGGCACGTTCTCGGGCCGCCGTCCCAACTGGAAGAAGGCGATCGTCACGCTCAAGCAGGGCGACGCCATCTCCATCTTCGAGGGAAAGTAGCCCTCCCGGAGACCGGAAAATGGCCCTGAGAACCTACAAACCCACCTCGCCCGCGCGCCGCCTGGCGAGCGCCGTCGACTTCAGCGAGCTGACGAAGAAGGAGCCCGAGCGGCGCCTCACCGCGGCCCTGAGGAGCAAGGGCGGGCGCAACGTCCACGGCCACATCACCACGCGCCACCAGGGCGGCGGGCACAAGCGCCGCCTGCGCATCGTGGACTTCAAGCGCAGCAAGGACGGCATCCGCGCCAAGGTGGCGGCCCTCGAGTACGACCCCAACCGCACGGCCCGGCTGGCGCTGCTGCACTACGAGGACGGCGTCAAGGCGTACATCCTGGCGCCGGTGGGCCTCGCGGTGGGCGACAGCGTCTGGAGCGGCGAGGGCGTGGACATCCGCCCCGGCAACGCGCTGCCGCTGGGCGGCATCCCGGTGGGCACGGTCATCCACAACGTGGAGATGAAGCCCGGCAAGGGCGCGCAGATGATCCGCAGCGCCGGCAACTGGGGCCAGCTCCTGTCGAAGGAGGCCGGCTACGCCCAGATCCGCCTGCCCTCGGGCGAGGTGCGCAAGGTGCTGCTGACCTGCCGCGCCACCATCGGGCAGCTCGGCAACATCGAGAACGAGATCGTGCGCATCGGCAAGGCGGGCCGCAGCCGCTGGCTGGGCATCCGCCCGACCGTGCGCGGCGTGGTCATGAACCCGGTGGACCACCCGCACGGCGGCGGCGAGGGCAAGAGCGGCCAGGGCAACCCCCACCCGGTGTCGCCCTGGGGCCAGAAGACCAAGGGCTACAAGACGCGCCACAACAAGCGCACCGACCGCTTCATCGTCAAGCGCCGCAAGTAGCCGGAACGACTGGGGATTTCGGGGGCCGCGAGAGGCGGCCCGGGATGGACCGATGGCACGCTCGATCAAGAAGGGCCCGTTCACGGACACCTTCCTCGTGAGGAAGGTGGACGACCTCAACAAGCACAACCAGCGCAAGGTCATCAAGACCTGGTCGCGGCGCTCGACGATCGTCCCGGACTTCGTGGGCCACACCTTCGCCGTGCACAACGGCAAGAAGTTCTTCCCGGTGTTCGTCACCGAGAACATGGTGGGCCACAAGCTGGGCGAGTTCTCGCCGACCCGCACGTTCCACGGCCACAGCGCGGAGAAGAAGGCCAAGCCGGCCAAGTGACCGGCGTTCGGCTTTCGGCGTTCGGCTTTCGGTGTGCCTTGCCGAGGCCGGGAGCAGGGTGAACAAGGGACGTTCGGCACTTGACGGTCGGCCCGGGAGAGCTCTTCCGAAAGCCGAAAGTCGAGAGCCGAAAGCCGGAGAGTGACATGGAGACGACAGCCAAGCTGCGCAGTCTGCGCATCGCCCCCCGCAAGGTGCGGGTGGTGGTGGACACGGTGCGCGGCAAGAAGGTGGACGAGGCCCTGCGCATCCTGACGTTCACGCGCAAGGCCGCAGCCCTCCCCGTGAAGAAGCTGCTGCTGAGCGCAGTGGCCAACGCGGAGAAGGCGGGGCGCGACCCGGACTCGCTCTGGGTGCGCACGTTCACGGTGGACAAGGGACAGACGATGCGGCGGTTCATGCCCCGGGCGATGGGACGGGCTTTCCGCGTCAACAAGATGACGAGCCACCTGGTGCTCGTGCTCGACGAGAAGGCGAAGGCGTAGCAGGCCGCGCGTCGCGGGTGCCGAGCGCGTGACGCGGCAGCGGGAATCGGGTATAGGGCTGCGCCCCCTCGGCCGGGGGCCCGGCGGGACCGCCCCGAGCGGCGGTCCGGATCACGGAAAGGCCCGCGCGTGCGGGCCGGCGCGCGAGCCCGCCCCGCGGGGGCGGAAGAGGTGCTCCTTGGGTCAGAAGGTCAATCCGGTCGGGTTCCGCCTGGGCGTCATCCGCTCCTGGGACAGCAAGTGGTTCGAGGAGAAGAACTACGCGAAGCGTCTCCACGAGGACATCAAGATCCGCGAGTTCGTCAAGGACAAGCTCAAGGCGGCGGGCATCTCGCGCGTGGAAATCGAACGCGCGGCCGCCAAGGTGAAGGTGAACGTGCACACGGCGCGCCCCGGCATCGTCATCGGCAAGCGCGGCGCGGACATCGAGAAGTTCAAGAAGGACCTGCAGAAGTTCACCGCCGACGAGTGCTTCCTGAACGTCGTCGAGGTGCGCAAGGCCGAGGTGGACGCGCAGCTCGTCGCGGAGAACATCGCGACGCAGCTCGAGCGCCGCATCGCGTTCCGGCGCGCCATGAAGAAGGCCGTGCAGACCGCGCTCAAGTTCGGCGCCAAGGGCATCCGCGTGGCGTGCTCGGGGCGGCTGGGCGGCGCGGAAATGGCCCGCTACGAGTGGTACCGCGAGGGACGCGTGCCGCTGCACACGCTGCGGGCGGACATCGACTTCGGGACGGCCACGGCCCGCACCAGCTACGGGGCCATCGGCGTCAAGTGCTGGATTTTCCGCGGCGAGGTGCTGCCGCCCGCCGCACAGGCGGCACACCACTAGCCGGCTTTCGGCTTTCGGCGTTCGGCGTTCGGAAAAACCCTCGACTCCGCACGGAGTGCTCTTCCGAAAGCCGAAAGTCGAAAGCCGAAACCCGAGGAGAGACAGATGCTTCAGCCCGCCCGCACCAAGCACCGCAAGCAGATGAAGGGCCGCATGAAGGGCATCGCCTGGCGCGGCTCGGACCTGAACTTCGGCGAGTGGGGCCTCAAGGCGATGGAGAAAGGCCGCATCACCGCGCGCCAGATCGAGGCCGCCCGCGTCGCGATGACGCGCTGCATCAAGCGCGGAGGCAAGGTCTGGGTGCGCATGTTCCCGGACAAGCCCCTGACGAAGAAGCCGCTGGAAACCCGCATGGGCCACGGCAAGGGCAACGTCGAGGAGTGGGTGATGGTCGTGCGGCCCGGACGCGTGCTCTACGAGATGGAGGGCGTCTCCAAGGAGATCGCGGCCGAGGCGCTGGGGCTCGCGGCCAACAAGCTGCCCATCGCCACGCGCGTCGTGCACCGCGACGAGGAGAACCTGGTCTGATTCGGCTTTCGACTTTCGGCTCTCGGCGTTCGCAAGTGCAGCCGGACCGAGCGGAGTAGGCAATGAAGGCGAGCAAGCCCGGCGAGCTGCGGCAGAAGACCGTCGAGGAGCTGGAGAGGCTGTCGGCGGAGAAGACGGAGAACCTGTTCAACCTGAAGATCCGCCACGCGGCGGGGCGGCTGGAGAGCGCGGCCGACATCGCGGCGACCCGCCGCGACCTGGCGCGCGTCAAGACGGTGCTCGCGGAGAAGCGGCGCGCCGAGGCCCCGGCCAAGTAGACAAGCGAACGGTCGCCCGGTCGCCGATGGCACCGTGCGACGGAAGGGCTCGGCACGGGCGATCTGCGTTCGGGCGCTTATCCGAAAGCCGAACGTCGAAAGCCGAACGCCGAAGAGGTGGCACATGGAGCGCGGTCGACCCAAGGCGCGAATCGCATTCGTGACCAGCAACAAGATGCAGAAGACCGTCGTGGTGCAGGTGGAGCGCCGGGTGCGTCACGCCAAGTACGGCAAGTACCTGCTGCGTCACGTCAAGTACAAGGCCCACGACGAGAAGAACGAGTGCGGCATCGGCGACAAGGTGCGCATCGTCGAGACACGGCCGCTGAGCAAAGACAAGCGCTGGCGCGTGGCGCAGATCCTCGAGAAGGCGAAGGCGGTCTGAAGAGCCGGCATTCGGCTTTCGACTTTCGGCTTTCGGAAGAGCACTCCGTGCCGCGTCCCGGGTTTTTCCGAAAGTCGAAAGCCGAAAGTCGAGAGCCGAGAAGGAGCGAACGATGATCCAGACGACGACGAAGCTGGACGTGGCCGACAACTCCGGCGCCCGCAGGGTGATGTGCATCAAGGTGCTGGGCGGGTCCAAGCGCAAGTACGCCACGGTCGGCGACGTGATCGTGGTCTCCATCAAGGAGGCCATCCCCAACAGCAAGGTGAAGAAGGGCGACGTGCACAAGGCGGTCATCGTGCGCACGGCGCGCGAGGTGGCGCGGCCCGACGGCAGCTACATCAAGTTCGACGGCAACAGCGCGGTGCTCATCAACAAGGACATGGAGCCCATCGGCACGCGCATCTTCGGGCCGGTGGCGCGGGAACTCCGCGCGCGCAAGTTCATGAAGATCATCTCGCTGGCCCCCGAGGTCCTGTAGCCCGCGGGCGCGGAGTGTTCCATGCGGATCAAGAAGGGCGACACGGTCTTCGTCATCGCGGGCAAGGACAAGGGCCGCACCGGGCGCGTCATCGAGGTGCTGCGCGAGGCCGACCGCGTGCGCGTCGAGGGCATCGCCAAGTACAAGAAACACCAGAAGGCCGGCCGCAGCCAGTCCAACCCCGAGGGCGGCATCGTCGAGAAGACGGGCACCATCCACGCCTCGAACGTGATGGTGGTCGATCCCGCCTCCAAGAAGCCGACCCGGGTGGGCGTCAAGATGGACGGCGACCGCAAGGTGCGCGTCGGACGCGGCAAGCTCGCCGGCGCCGTGCTGGACGCGAAGTAGCTCGAACGCGCCGCGCGCGGTGCGCGGCGCCTCCACCCCCGCACGCCGCACGCAGAGGCGACGGAGCGGACTGGCCCCGGTGCGGATCCGCGCGATCCGGTCCCGGGGAGCCCGGACGCGAACAGGACTTCCGGGAGAGGACGCACGACGATGGCCGAAGAGAAAGCCGACAAGCCGGAGAAGAAGGAAAAGGCGCCCAAGGCGGAGAAATCCGCCAGGGCCGAGGCGAAGGGCGGCAAGGGCGACAAGGGCGCGAAGGGCGCGAAGGGCGCCGAGAAGGCCGAGGCGAAAGAGGAAAAGCCGCCCGAGAAGCGCACGACGCCCCCGCGCCTGCTGGTGCGCTACCGCGGCGAGGTCGTGCCCGCCCTCATGAAGGAGTTCGGGTACAAGAACCCGATGCAGGTGCCGCGCCTCGAGAAGATCATCGTGAACATGGGCCTCGGAGAGGCGCTGCAGAACGCCAAGCTGCTGGACGCGGCGGCCGAGCAGCTCTCGACGATGACGGGGCAGAAGGCGGTCATAACCAAGGCGCGCAAGAGCATCGCGAACTTCAAGCTGCGAGCGGGCCAGAGCATCGGCGCCATGGTCACCCTGCGGCGCGAGCGCATGTGGGACTTCTTCGACCGGCTGGCGAACATCGCCCTGCCGCGCGTGCGCGACTTCAAGGGCGTGAGCGCGAAGAGCTTCGACGGGCGCGGCAACTACACGCTCGGCGTGCGCGAGCAGATCATCTTCCCGGAAATCGACTACGACAAGGTGGACAAGATCAAAGGCATGAACGTCACCGTGGTCACCACCGCGAAGACGGACGAGGAGGGCCGCGCCCTCCTGCGCATGCTGGGGATGCCGTTCCGGGCATAGCCCGAGAGGAGCCGGAAGGTGGCCAAGACGTCGAAAATGATCCAGGCGACCCGCAAGCAGAAGTTCAAGGTGCGCGGGTACAACCGCTGCCCGGTGTGCGGGCGGCCGCGCGGCTACCTGCGCAAGTTCGGCATGTGCCGCATCTGCTTCCGCCTCCGCGCGCTCAAGGGCGAGATTCCGGGCGTGACGAAGGCGAGCTGGTAGCGAAGAGACGGCGCGCCCCGGCCGGAAGGGACGCGCGCGCGAAAGTGCTTGATTTCGGCCGCCTCCTCCGGTACAGGGGGCGACCTTCCGCGCCGGGCCGCGCGGAGAGCCTCGCGGGGCGGGTGCCCCGAGGGGCGCACAGCGGAAGGCGGCGGCCCAAGCGGGCTTTCGGAAGAGCACTCGGTGCGGAATCCGGGGCTTTTCCGAAAGCCGAACGTCGAAAGCCGAAAGCCGGCTTTCGCGCCGCGCTTCCCGAGCCGGTGTGTCGCGCCCCGAGCGGCGCCGAGACCCCCGGCCCGAGGCCGTCCGACGGCGGACGGCAGGAGAGGTGATGCAATGCCGGTGACCGATCCGATCGCCGATCTGCTCACGCGCATCCGCAACGGGCAGCAGTCGGGGCACGACGTGGTCCTGTGCCCGGGCTCGAAGATCAAGAAGGCCGTGGCCGACGTGCTGGCGCAGGAAGGCTACGTGCGCGAGGTGTCCGAGCGCCGCGAGGGCATCCGTTCGGAGCTGCGCATCGCGCTGCGCTACGGCCCGGACAAGGTGGGCGCCATCCGCGAGGTGCGCCGCGCCAGCCGTCCGGGACGCCGCTGGTACGTCGCGGTGGACCAGATTCCGCGCGTCAAGAACGGGCTGGGCATCGCCATCCTGTCCACGAGCCGGGGCGTGATGGTCGATCGCGAGGCGCGCCGCCAGCGCGTCGGCGGCGAGCTCATCTGCACCGTCTGGTAGCGGGCGCCCCGCCCCTTTTCCGCGGAGAGGATTCCATGTCGCGCATCGGTCGGCTGCCCGTGAAGCTGCCGGACAAGGTGAAGGTGCTCGTCGAAGGCGAGCTGGTGAAGGTCGAAGGCCCCAAGGGTCGCACCTCGCGCAAGCTGCCGGGCGTCACCGTGCAGGTGGACAAGAACGTCGTCACCGTAGGCCGCACGGGCGAAACCCGCGAGGCCAGGAGCCTGCACGGCCTGTCGCGCACGCTCGTCGCCAACATGGTCAAGGGCGTCAGCCAGGGCTTCGAGCGCAAGCTCGAGGTGTTCGGCGTCGGCTACCGCGCCGAGGTCAAGGGCCCGAAGGTGGTCTTCAGCCTCGGCTACAGCCACCCCATCGAGTTCGACCTGCCCGAGGGCGTCAGCGCCGAGTGGAAGGAGACCAAGGCGGGCGACAAGCAGGGCGAGGTGTACGTGCGCGGCGTCGACAACGACACCGTGGGCCGGATCGTGAGCGAGATGCGCAAGCTGCGCCCGCCCGAGCCGTACAAGGGCAAGGGCGTCAAGTACGCGGAGGAGCGGGTCCGCCGCAAGCAGGGCAAGACGGGCGCGGCCTAGCGCCCCTGCGCCGGGACCTCGGCGCTCACGCCCCCGTACGCGGGTGGCTGCGCCGGGAGCCGGAGGAGCACGACGATGCTGAGCAAGAGGGAGTCCAAGGAGCGACGGAAGGCGCGCATCCGCCGCAAGATCGGCGGCACGGCGCAGCGCCCGCGCCTGAGCGTGTACCGCAGCCTCTCGCACATGTACGCGCAGGTCATCGACGACGACGCGGGGCGCACGCTGGTGGCCGCCTCGACGCTGTCGCCGGAACTCAAGGGCACGCTCGCGGAGCTGGACAAGAAGGGCGCCGCGAAGAAGGTCGGCGAGCTCGTGGCGAAGAAGTGCCTCGAGGCGAACCTGACGGCGGTGGTGTTCGACCGCAACGGCGTGGACTACCACGGGCGCGTGGCGGCCGTGGCCGAGGGCGCCCGCGGCGCCGGACTCAAGTTCTAGGCCCCGCGGGGCCGGAAGAGGCGATTCGTGGCTGCGATCATCAATCCGAACGACTTCGATCTGACCGAGCGCGTGGTCCACATCAACCGCTGCGCCAAGGTGGTCAAGGGCGGCCGGCGCTTCAGCTTCTCGGCGCTCATCGTGGTGGGCGACGGCGCGGGGCACGTGGGCGTCGGGCTGGGCAAGGCGAACGAGGTGCCCGAGGCCATCCGCAAGGGCACCGAGCAGGCGAAGAAGGCTCTGTTCGAGGTGCCGCTGTCGGGCGCGACCATCCCGCACGAGGTGAACGGCCACTTCGGCGCCGGCAAGGTTCTGCTGCGGCCGGCCGGCGAGGGCACGGGCGTCATCGCGGGCGGCGCGGTGCGCGCGGTGGTGGAGGCGGCGGGCATCCGCAACGTGCTCACCAAGAGCCAGGGCTCGCGCAACCCCCACAACGTCGTGAAGGCGACGGTGGCGGGGCTGCAGCAGCTCAAGTCGGTGCAGCAGGCGGCGGCCGCCCGCGGCAAGTCGCCCCAGGAAATCCGGCCGCCGCGGGCGCAGGCGTAGTCGGAGACGAGGTCCGGATCATGGCGGCACTGAAGGTGAAGCTGGTACGCGGCATGAGCGGCCACACGGAGCGCCACCGCGAGACGCTGCGCGCGCTGGGCCTGACGAAGGTGGGCCGCGAGCGGATTCTGCCGGACAACCCCTCGACGCGGGGCATGATCCGGCAGGTGTCCTACCTCGTGGAGTGGTCGGCGACGGACGTGGAGTTCAAGCCGTTCGGCCGCCCCCGCTCGCGCACGGGCGCCGCGGAGCAGACGGGCGAGGGAACGAGCGACCGGCCGCCTGCCGGCGCGGATGGAGTCGGGCCATGAACGAGTTGTCGCATCTGAAGAAGCCCCGCGGCTCGACGCACCGCAAGCTGCGCGTGGGCCGCGGCCAGGCGTCCGGCACGGGCAAAACGGCGGGCCGGGGCGGCAAGGGACAGAAGGCGCGCGTGGGCAACATGCACTTCGGCGGGTTCGAGGGCGGCCAGATGCCGCTGTCGCGACGGCTCCCGAAGCGCGGGTTCACGAACATCAACAAGCGCGAGTTCCAGCTCGTGAAGGTGGAGCAGCTCGCGGCGTTCGAGGCGGGGGCGACCGTGGGGCCCGACGAGCTGCGCGGCAGGAAGCTGCTGCGCAAGCCGGGCGAGGTGAAGGTCCTGGGCGACGGCGATCTCGCGGTCGCCCTGACCGTGCGGGCGCACGCGTTCAGCGCGTCGGCGAAGTCGAAAATCGAGGCGGCGGGCGGAAAGACCGAGCTGATCGCCGCGGAGTAGCCACTTGGCTCTGGCCACCGGCATCGCGAACATCTTCCGGATCGAGGAGCTGCGCAAACGCCTGCTCTTCACCGTGTCCCTGCTCTTCGTCTACCGGGTCGGCATCGGCATCACGACGCCGGGCGTCGACCGGGCGGTGATGCAGGAGTACATGCACTCGAACGCCGGCCTGCTGGGCCTGTTCAACCTGTTCTCCGGCGGCGGCTTCGAGCAGCTCTCCATTTTCGCGCTGGGCATCATGCCGTACGTGTCCAGCAGCATCATCTTCCAGCTCCTGGGCGTGGTGGTGCCCGCCATCGAGAAGCTGCAGAAGGAAGGCGAGGTCGGCCGGCGCAAGATCAACCAGTACACGCGCTACGGCACCATCGTGCTGTCGGTCGTCCAGGGCGCCAGCATCTCGGTGTACCTGGAGACGCTGCGCGTGGGCGCCCAGCGCGTCGTGGGCGAGGACGTGGCCGGCTGGGGCTTCCGTTTCATGACGGTCGTCACCCTCACCGCCGGCACGGCCTTCATCATGTGGCTGGGCGAGCAGATCACCGAGCGCGGCATCGGCAACGGCATCTCGCTCATCATCTTCGCCGGCATCGTGGCACGTCTTCCCGCGGCCATCATCACCACGGCGCAGGCCAGCGGCCAGAACGAGTCACTGACCCCGCTGGCCGTCATCCTGCTGGGCGCGGTGATGATAGGCGCCATCGTGGTCATCTGCTTCGTGGAGCGCGGCCAGCGCCGCATCCCCGTGCAGTATGCCAAGCGCGTCGTCGGACGGAAGACCTTCGGCGGCCACTCGACCCATCTGCCGCTCAAGGTGAACAGCTCGGGCGTCATCCCGCCCATTTTCGCCTCGTCGCTGCTGGCGTTTCCCGCGACCGTGGCGAGCTGGCCGTTCCTGGGGTGGCTCAAGGACGTGAGCGACCGGCTCTTCTCGAGCGTGTGGCTGTACAACGCCGTGTACGTCGTGGGAATCGTGTTCTTCGCCTACTTCTACACGGCCGTCACGTTCAACCCGGTGGACGTCGCCGACAACATGAAGAAGAACGGCGGCTACATTCCCGGCATCCGCCCGGGCAAGAAGACGGCCGAGTACATCGACCTCGTGCTGAGCCGAATCACCTTCGGCGGCGGCCTGTACCTGTCGGCCGTGTGCGTGCTGCCGACGATCATCACGCACCAGTTCCAGGTGCAGTTCCAGTTCGGCGGCACCGCGCTGCTCATCGTGGTGGGCGTCGCACTCGACACGGTGCAGCAGATCGAGGGCCATCTGATCACGCGCCACTACGAGGGATTCACGGGCCCGCGCGGGCCGCGCATCCGCGGACGGCGCGACAACGTCACCGTGGCGGCGCCCACGAGCTAGCCCGAAGAGCCGGCTTTCGGCTTTCGACTTTCGGCTTTCGGGAGTTGTCGGCAGGCGCGCCGGAAGAGCGGGGCCCGCAGTCGCCGGTGCGGGTCCGGACCCCGCGCTCTTCCGAAAGTCGAGAGCCGAACGCCGAACGCCGACATGAACCTGATCCTGATCGGACCTCCGGGCGCGGGCAAGGGGACGCAGGCGCAGCGGCTCGTGCGCGACCTGGGCGTGCCGCAGCTATCGACGGGCGATCTGCTGCGGGCGGCGTCGGCGGCCGGCACGGCGCTGGGACGCGAGGCGCGCACGTACATGGACCGCGGCGCGCTCGTGCCCGACGAGCTCGTGGTGGGCATCATCGCCGAGGAACTGCAGGGCGAGCGCGCCAGGGGCGGCTTCATCCTCGACGGCTTCCCGCGCACCGTGGCGCAGGCGGAAACGCTCGCGGCCATGCTGGAAAAGCACGGGCGCACCGTCGATCGCGTGGCGATGCTCGAAGTGCCCGCGAAGCTCATCGTCGAGCGCATCGGCGGCCGGCGTTCGTGTCCGAAGGACGGCTCGGTGTACCACGTGCGCAGCGCCCCGCCGAAGAAGGACGCGCTGTGTGACCTGTGCGGCACGGCGCTCGTGCAGCGGGCGGACGATCGCGAGGAAGCCATCGTGCAGCGGCTGCAGGCCTACGACCGGTGGACCGCCCCGGTGGTGGCCTGGTACGACGCGCGAGGACTGCTGCGGCGCGTGGACGGCACGGGCGAGCCCGACGCCGTGTATGCACGCCTGACGGCGGCCTTGCGGTAGCCTGCTGCCCCGGCCCGATCGGGGAGCGCGCGGCGGAATCGGGCGGAGCAACGGGCCGTTCGACTTCCGGAAGAGCGCTCCGTGCCGAATCCGGGGCTTTTCCGCAAGCCGAACGCCGAAAGCCGAAAGCCGGTCCGCGTGGGCATCGAGCTCAAAAACCCCAGTGAAATCGAGCACATGCGCATGGCCTCGCGCGTCGTGGCGCGCACGCTCGAGTTGCTGGCGCAGGCGGCAATCCCCGGCACGACGCTGGAGGAACTGGACCGGCTGGCGCACGAGCGCATCCGCGCCACCGGCACGACGAGCTCGTTTCTGGGCTACCGCGGCTACCCCAAGGTGCTGTGCGCGTCGGTGAACGAGGGGGTCGTCCACTGCATCCCGGACCGGCGCCGGCTGCGCGAGGGCGACATCGTCGGGCTCGACTTCGGCGTGAGCCACCGCGGCTACCACGGCGACGCGGCGATCACGGTCGCGGTGGGGAGGATCCCGCCCGAGGCCGAACGTCTCATGCAGACGACGCGCGAGGCGCTGGCGCTGGCCATCGAGGCGGTGCGCCCCGGC
>Ga0172369_10006489_pt1 | contig 13910 bp, 10 predicted proteins | sample LakKiv25m_FD_114539 | JGI IMG/M metagenome (GOLD analysis project Ga0172369, IMG submission 114539) | Freshwater microbial communities from Kabuno Bay, South-Kivu, Congo - kab_022012_11.25m | ecosystem: Environmental > Aquatic > Freshwater > Lake | place: Democratic Republic of the Congo...
CTCGCGCCTTGAGCGCGCGCGCGAGGGCGACCGACGCGAGCGTCTGTTGGAACACGGACGAGAAGCCCACGATCCGCGGCGCGCAGGCGAGGATCCGGCTGACCGTCGCGTCGACCCAGGCGGGCACGCGGGCCGCCATGCGCTCGAGGTCGGCGCGACTGAGGCTCGCATCCGGGGCGTCGAAGATCGGCACCGCGTCCAGGCCCTCGCCTCCCCCTCGCATCGCGGCCTCGAGCGCCCCGCCGTCCTCGCCGAAGGCCGCCGCCCGCATGAGCGCCTCGCCGACCATGGACGACAGCGGCGACCAGCCCACGCGCTGGTAGAGGTCGAAGCCCACGCGTGCCGCATACTCGGCGTTCGCGTAGATCACGTGCGCGTCCACCCCGTCGCGCCGGCACGCCGCGGCCAGGATCGACGGCCCGAGGGCCGGGAACGCGAGGTTCGCGGCCGGCGGGACCACGATGATCACCGGCGCGCACGGCATCACGATCGCCTCGCCAGCAACGGCACGAGCGCCTCGCGCTTCCGGGGATCGGAGAAGATCTCTTGGCAGATCTGACAGTTGAGTACGTATTTGCCGGCAAAGCGCAGGCTCGGATCGGCCGCCGCGAGCGCTTCGGCGATGGCGCTCGGGCCCGCGTCGCGCAGCCACCGGTAGAGCACGTTCGCCTGGATTTCAGTCCAAATTTCAGACGGTGCGCGTGTGCGCAGATCGCCGCCGTCGAAGGCCCTCAGGCGCCGGTCCACGAGCCCGCAGCACGGCGCGAGCTGGCCGCTCGAGCGCACGGACACGCTGTCGAAGACCTCGGCACAGGGCCCGCGCCAATCCGATTCGCGCACCGAGGGCGACACCCACGCCTCGACGTCGACCTTCTCGGCGCCGCGACCGATAGGCAGCGTGTTCCACTGCGAAAAGACCACCGGGGACCGCGTGGCCTCGGCCGGAGACAGGTACTTGAACTCCGGGATTGTGCGGCTGAATTCGGCTTCGTAGCGGGCCAGGCTGGAGCGGGATCCCGCGAAGGTCTTGTGCACGAGATGCACCGGCACCCCGAGCGCCACCGCCACCTCGATGGCCGAGCGCACGTGCTTGAGCGGGATGAACGCCTCGTGGAAGTCGTCTATGCTGAAGTGGATTTCGGTTAGGCCGGCCTCTCGCAGCTCGCCGAGCACCGTGCGGGCGAGGGCCTCGGTCTTGCCGAAGAAGGCGTTCGTAACCACGCGGATCGGGACATCGCTGCGCGCGCGGACGTGCCGGATCGTGGCGACCACGTCGGCGCGGAAGAGCAATGGCTCGCCGCCCGAGAACGCCACCTGCGCGACCGGACAGGCGGCCGCGAGGCCGTCGTAGGTCCTCGTCATCAAATCGGAATCGAGGTGGCCCTTGACGTGCGGGCCGCTGTCGGGTGCGCAGAATTCGCACGCGATGTTGCAGGTGTCGGTCACGATGAAGATGAGGGCCTTCATCCACGCTCCTCGCGCATTGGGCGCCGCGGACCTGGGACGCACGAGCGATCGGGACGATCTCCACGCGCAGCTACAGGGCTTCGAGCGCGCGCTTCGCCACGGCCTTTGCGCGCGGATCGCTCTCCCGGTCCACCCAGGGCGCGACGAACGCCCGCAGCCCTGCCGGCTTGTCCTTGCGGCGCGCCACCTGTCCTAGGCCATCCCACGCCTGCCAGCGCACCTCCGCCGACGGATCCCCGAGCGCCCGCTCGTAGAGCGCCCGCAGCGCGTCGGTCCAGGGCTGGTGCTTCAACACCCAGACGCCACCCTCGCGCACGCTCACCGGCAGATCGGAGCCCAACGCCCGCGTCGCGAGGCCCAGGATTCGCGGATCCGCGAACGTGCAGGCCACGCGAACGTGCATCCCGAGCGCGCGCTCCGCCTGCTTCGCGCCGCCCCCTTCCTTCGACGCGCCGCGCCACGCGGCCTCCAGCGCGTCGTAGCGCTCGAGCACCACCGGCACGGCGTCCGCGAGCATGAGCAGCGCACCCTTGACGCAGCCGCGCAGCACCTCGTCGCGAGCCCCGGCGAAGGGCAGCAGCGCCTCGACCGCCCCGCGCCCGCCGATCTTCCCGAGCGCCCGCGCGGCCTTGCAGCGCTCGTCGACGTTCGCGGCGGCCTCGAGTTGCCGGCGCGCTTCATCCAATGTCATGATCTTCTTCCCTTTTTTCTTCCGGCTCTGCCTCGGGCCGTCCTGGGCGTCGGCCGGGACCGCAGCGACCACCCCCACGGCCACGCAGAGCCCGAGCCACAGCGGCGCCTGCACCCGCCTCGCGCCGCGCGTCATGCCGAGGTCTTGTTGTCGCCGAGGCCCTCGGCCTGAAATCCCTTGTTCTTCTCGGTGATGCCGTTCATGTTGTTGAGATTCTGAAGGATCTGCTGTGCCGACTGGCGCTGCACGATGCCCCCGACGAACCCGATCACGTCGTCCGCGGTGGTGGAGGTCGAGATCTCCGTCCCCGCGCCGAACACGTCGACGCTCTTGTGGTCGAGCGTGGCGTTCGCGCGGATCGCGTTCATGTATAGGCGCGTGTTGCAGCCGTCGAAGAACCAGACCTTGTACTTGCGATCGAACTGGATCTTCTCGAGCGGGCGCTCGGTCTTTCCGGCCTTGAGCTCGGCGTACGTCTTGTTGGCGCCTTCCTCGTAGATGCCCTGGTTCGGGTTGACCCAGACGTTGCCCTTGTTGGAGTGCTTGTCGTCGAAGTCCGGGCCCGATCCGTAGCGACCGTGACCGGTGTAGACCGAGACGTCGCTCTTCTGCAGGCCCTCGAGGAACGAGGCGCGCGCCTCCTCGTCCTTGTAGGTCACGAGCCGGATGAGCACGGCGACCTTCTTGCCCTTGTACTGGAAGGCATTGGGATTCATGAAGTATTCGCCACCCTGCGTGGACATCGTCATGCCGGCTCCCTTGTAGGCGGCCTGCGCCTTGCCGGCGCCGACGGCCTCGCAGCCAAGCTCGCTCGAGATGCGCTCCCGGATCTTGTCGATCTCGTAGTCGAAATTGCCGTCCTCGTCGTAGCCGACCGCGATCGTCGCGTCGAGCAGGCCGTCCTTGAACAGCTCCTCGTATTGCGGGTACTTGACGAGCGGCGTGCCGTCGGCCGGCGCCAGATCGTCGAGCGCGCTCATCGTGGCGGCGTCCAGCACGCCGTCGCTCTTCCCCGCGTGATCCTTCTGGAATTGGATGAGCGCCGTGCGCGATTCGCCGCCCCAGCCTCCATCGGCGCCGTGCACCGGGAGGTTGTAGCCGAGGTTCATCAGGGCCTGCTGCACGAGCTTGATGTGCGCGCCGTTGCCGCCAGAGATAGTCGTCTCGCCGCGCAGCACCTTCGCGAGCGTCGGGTTGTCCGCGAAGAACGCGTTGGCCAGCGCCTTCTTCGCGCCGCCCTGTTGGGGGCCCTGCTGCTTTGGATTGGTCTTGGGCGTGCTCTGTCCCGGCGCCTGCGTGGACGTGCCGGAGGGCTTCGGATCCACCTTCGGCGCAGCGGGCGAGGACGTGCCACCCGGCGTCGAGGCCGGCGCGTTGCCGCTGAGCGCACCGAGCGTGAGCTTGCCGACCACGCCATCGGGCACCAGATCGTGCGCCGCCTGGAAGGCCTTGACGGCCGCGCTGGTCTCGAAGCCCCACGCGCCATCCGCGCCGAACTTCGGCAGCGGGTAGCCCGCCGCGATGAGCGCCTCTTGCAGCGCCTTGATGTGCGCGCCGCGACCGCCCGCCACGCTCTGCTTGCCGGCTGCGACCGCCGCGAGGATCGGATCGGACGTGAGCGCGGCACCCGGCGCGCCGACCTTCGGCCCCTGCGGGCTCACCGCCTTGGCGCCGTCCTTGTAGGTCATCTGCTTGACCTGCTCGACGAGCGCGGCGCTGCCCCCTGTCTGGGACTTGCCCGGCTGGCGCGCGGACTGGGGCGCACCCGACTGTTTGCCCCCCTGCGAGAGGGTCGAGCGGCTCGGCTGCTGCGGACTCTGGGGCATGGGGGTCTCCTCGGGAGCGGTGGTGGCCCACCTCGATCCAAGCGTCACCGCCGGCCGCGCGCAAGTCCAGGCGACGGGGCGGCGCGGCCGGTGGGGACTGGAGGCGCCGATCTGAGGGCGCGCGCGCTACTCGAGGCCGAAGTCCTCCTTCTTTGGCTTCTTCGGCCCATCGGCGGGCGGAGGCTTGCGCGGTCCGGACGGCGACCGGACGAGGGCCCGGGGCGCGGGCGCCGCTTTCTTCGCCGGCACGAGATCCACCGAGTGACCGCCGGTCGCGACCGCGAAGCGCAGCACTTCGACCGAGTGGTCGGCGAAGCCGTCGAGGCGCAGCGTCGCCCGCACGGAGTCCTTGCCGGCGGGCACCTCCACCGTGCTGGGCGTCTTGCCGACCACCTTGTCGTCGATCACGATGTCGGCGCCCGACGGGTTGGAGCGGACCAGCACGCTCGCGGGGGTCGCGGAGGGCGCGGGCGTAGACGGCTGCGCCGGGCTCGGCTGCCCGGCGGGGACCGGCGCGGGAGCGGGGGCCGCCGGGGTCGCCGTGGCCCTGTTGGCGACCGGGGCAGGCGTCGGATCCGCAGCCTTCGCGGGCGCCCCCACCTGAGCGGCAGGCTCGGCCTTGGCTGCGCCCGTCGTCGCGGTCGACTCGCCTCCGCCGCGGCCAACGAGCACGATCACGGCCACGATGCCAGCCACCATGGCCGCGCCGATGCCGATGAAGAGCCCCGTCCTGCGTCGTGCGCTTGCCGCCGGCGCCTGCATCGACGCCGTCGTCTGCTTCACCGGCACCACGTCGAGCGCGACCGTCGCCGCGTCCTCCAACTGCTGGCGGGCATGCAGGTCGAGCGCGCGCGGCTGCGTGATGGCCGCGGTCGCGAGCTTGCCGCTCGACGAGGGACGCGCCGGCGCCTGGGCCGCCTTCGTGGTGGCCGCTGCCTGGCCCGCGTCCGCAGCGCCCGCGACGAGCGTGTCGCTCGAGAGGATCGCTTGTCGCACGGCGGTCGGATGTTGCGCCTCGGCTTCCTCGTCGACCACGCTGGGATCGACCAGCGGCTCCCCCTTCGCCGCGTTGGCGAGATCCAGCTTGAACTGCTGCGCGTCCGCCGCCCGGTCCGCGGCGTTTTTTGAAAGATTGCGATCCAGGAACTCTTCGACCTCGATCGGCAGCGCGAGGCCGGCCCGCATCTGACGCACACGAGGCGGCTGCTCACCGAGGTGCTTGACCAGCACGCCGAGGGGGGTGTCCGCCCGGAACGGCGGCGTGCCGGCGAGCATCTCGAACGTGATGACCGCGAGCGAGTACAGGTCGGATCGATGTGTGAGCTTGCCGCCTTCGCCGCCGATCTGCTCGGGGCTCATGTACTGGGGCGTGCCCACGATGAAGCCCGCGGCCGTCAGCGCCGAGATGCTGGTGCCGCCTTCGCCGCGCGAGATCTTGGCCACGCCGAAGTCGAGCACTTTGACGACGTCGGCCCGCCCCGTCTGCGACGTGAGCAGAATGTTGTCCGGCTTGAGGTCACGGTGAACGACGCCCTTCGCGTGCGCCTCGGACAGCGCGTCGCAGACCTGTCCGATGATGTGCACGGTCCGTTCGAGCGGCATCGGCCGCGTCATCTGAGAGGTCAGCGACGATCCCCGCACGAACTCCATCGCGAGGTAGAGCACGCCGTCCGGGGTTCGGCCGAAGTCGATCAGGTTGACGATGTTCGGGTGCGCGAGGCGGGAGACGACCTTCGCCTCGCGGTAGAAGCGCTTGACCGCGTCCTCGTCCGTGCCGAGATCGCCGCGCATCACCTTGACCGCGACCTCGCGGCCGATCGAGGTCTGCTGGCCCAGGTACACCGCGCCCATGCCGCCCTGGCCGAGCATCCGTTCGATCTTGAAGCGCCCGTCGATCGTCGAGCCGATGAGCGGATCGCCTTTCTTCTCGGCGAATTCGACGAGGGGGGAGTGGTCGTCGGGACAGGTCCCGAGGTTCTCCGGGTATTCTCGATCGCAAGTGGGGCACACGTAGCGCATGATGGGATGCTAGGGGCGGCACGTGGTCCGTGTAAAGCAGACAGACGCGCGTGCACGGTCGAGGATCTGGCTTAGACTGATAGGTTTACCTCGTGGGGACCCGCCCGGGCGTGGGAAGTACATGACATTCCTTCATTCGTGCGCCCGTGACCCTCGCGTGGACAGCCATTGACAATTGTGGACAAGACTTGACCTGAGTCCGTTCGAGTCCAATAGTGTACCTGCTTGTCCCGAGGCGCCGCGAAGGCGAGGGGCCTGTCGAGGAAGATAGACGTGAAGTTGAGCGTTCGCGACGCAGCCGGCCTGCTGGATGTATCCGAGAAGACGATCTACCGCTGGATCCAGTCGAAGGGGCTGCCCGCCTATCGGATGAACGACCAGTACCGGTTCAACCGGTCGGAGCTGCTGGAGTGGGCGACCTCGCAGCGCATCAACGTCTCGCCCTCGATCGTCGGCGAGCCCGAGAGCGCGAGCGTGATCCTGCCCTCCATCGTCGACGCGCTGCGCCGGGGCGGGATCCACTACCGCGTGCACGGCGAGGGGCGCGACGCGACGCTGCGATCCGTGGTCGAGCTGCTGCCGTTGCCGACCGAGGTCGATCGCGGCTTCCTGCTCTCGGTGCTGCTGGCGCGCGAGGCGCTCGGGTCGACCGCGCTCGGCGACGGCATCGCCATCCCGCACGTGCGCAACCCGATCGTGCTGCACGTCGAGGAGCCGCTCATCTCGCTGTGTTTCCTCGACGAGGCGGTGGACTTCCACGCGCTCGACGGCAAGCCCGTGCGCGTGCTCTTCACGATCGTGACGCCCACCGTGCGGGCCCACCTTCACCTGCTGTCGCGGCTGGCCTTCCTGCTGCGTGACGAGCGCTTCCACGCGGCCCTGATGGGCGAGGCCTCGCGCGACGTGCTGCTGGGGCTCGCTCGGGAGGCCGAATCGCGCATCGGTGGCATGGCGGCGGGCGGGAAGGCCGCATGAACGTCGCACTCTACGCGGCCGCGATCGCGCTCTTCGCGCTCTCGGGCGTCCCAGGGCTTGTCGCGCGCGCGGCGTCCGGTGCGGCGCATGCAACGGCCACCGGGCTCGCGGCAATAGGAGCGCTCACCGGCCTCGTGTCGGTCGCCGTCACGTTCGTCGCGCCCGATCCGGGCGTGCTCCCGCTCGGCCTCGTCATCGCTTCGACCCCGCTCGCGATTCGCCTCGACGCGCTCTCGGCGATCTTCGCCGCGCCGCTCTTCCTCATCGGGGGCTTCGGCGCGATCTACGGCAGCGTGTACTGGACACCGGCGGAGCGCCCGCGCAGCGTGCGGCAGGTCCGGCTCTTCTTCGGCCTGATGGTGGCCTCGATCGGCACGGTCTTCGCCGCGGTGGACGGCATTACGTTGTTGTTCGCGTGGGAGATCATGGCCATCGCCGCCTTCTTCCTCGTGACGGCCGACGCGCAGGCCAAGGGCGTGCTCGCGGCGGGGCGCGTCTTTCTGTACGCGGCACACGTGTGCGTCCTCGCGCTCATGGGCCTCTTCACGCTGCTCGCATCGGAGACGGGCTCCTACACCCTCGACACGCTGGCCACCGGGGTCGCGCGAGGTCCGATGGGGCCCCTGTTCTTCGTGCTGACGATCGCCGGCTTCGGCTTCAAGGCCGGTGTGATGCCGCTGCACTTCTGGTTGCCCGGCGCGCACGCCGCGGCGCCGAGCCACGTCTCCGCGCTGATGAGCGGCGTCCTCATCAAGACGGGCGTGTACGGCATCGTGCGCGTGCTCACGCTGTTTCCAGATCCGCCGCTGTGGTGGGGCGGCACCGTCTTCGCTCTCGGCGCGATCTCCGGCGTGCTCGGCGTGGCCTTCGCGCTCGGCCAGCACGATCTCAAGCGCTTGCTCGCGTACCACAGCATCGAGAACATCGGGATCATCCTCATGGGGCTCGGTCTCGGCCTGCTCGGAAGGGCGGCGGGCCGGCCCGAGTGGGTCGTGCTCGGCTTCGCGGGCGGCTTGCTGCACGTCGTCAACCACGGCCTCTTCAAGTCGCTGCTCTTCTTCGGCGCGGGGGCTGTCGTCCACGCGACCGGCACACGCACGATCGACCGCCTCGGCGGCCTCGCGCGTCGCATGCCACGCAGCGCCTTCGGTTTCCTCGTCGGCGCGATCGCCATCTCGGGGCTGCCACCGCTCAACGGTTTCGTGAGCGAGTGGCTCATCTATCTCGGGCTCTGCCGCACGATCGTCGGCGAGGACAGCCGGCTCGTCACGGCGGCAGGTGCGGTCGGTGTGCCGGCGCTCGCGCTCATCGGCGCGCTGGCGCTCGCGTGCTTCGTCAAGGCGTACGGTGTCGTCTTCCTCGGCGAACCGCGCTCTGCCGAGGCGCGCGACGCGCACGAAGCGCCGAGCCGCATGACCGCCCCGATGTTCGTGCTCGTCCTGCTCTGCGCGACGATAGGCCTCGCGCCGTTCGCGCTCGCCGCCCCGCTCGATGATGTGATCCGGATCCTCGCGGGCCCGCGCGGCGTCGGCCCGAGCGTCACGACGCTCGCTCCACTCGGTACACTGGGGCTCGTCGCCGCCGTCTTCCTCGGGGCGACGGTGTTGCTCTGGCTGTGGCTGCGGCACTCCACACGCGCCGCGCCCCGCGATCTGCCGACGTGGGACTGCGGTTACGCGGCCCCCACGGCGAGGATGCAGTACACGGCCTCGTCCTTCGCGGACTGGATCGTGGGCTTCTTCCATGGCGCGCTCCGCCCAGAACGGCACGTCACGCCGCTGCGCGAGCTCTTCGTACGCACTGCGCACTTCGAAGACCATGTGCCCGACGTCGTGCTCGACAAGGCGCTCGGCCCCGTGCTCGCCATCGGCGAGCGGCTCGCGGTGTGGTCGCACGCGCTGCAGCGCGGCCACGTGCAGATCTACCTGCTCTACATACTGGTGACGCTCGTCGCGTTGCTCTTTACGGTGTGAAGGACGCCATGCTCGATCTCGCGTTCCACGTCGCGCTCGTGCTGCTGCTGCCGCCGCTGCTGCTCGGAGTCATCAACAAGACGAAGGCCGCGTTCGCGGGTCGCGTGGGGCCGCCGCTGCTCCAGGCCTACTGGGACCTCGTGCGCCTGTTTCGCAAGGACGCGGTGTTGTCGCGCACGACGACGTGGATCTTCCGCGCCGGCCCCGTCGTCGCGATCAGCACGGCGCTGGGCGCGGCGTTACTCGTGCCGCTCGGAGGACACGCGGCGCCCGTGGCGTTTTCGGGCGACGTGATCCTGTTCGCGTACCTGCTCGGCCTCGGCCGCTTCTTCACGGCGACCGCGGCGCTCGACACAGGCTCGGCGTTCGAGGGTATGGGCGCCGCTCGCGAGGTGAGCTTCTCCGCGCTCGCCGAGCCCGCGCTCTTCTTCGGGCTGCTCGTGCTCGTGCGAACGTCAGGCGCATTGTCGCTCTCGCTCATGATGGCCGCGCCTTGGAACACGGCCTCCACTGTCGCCGGCGCCGCGCTCGTGCTGGTCGTGGTGAGCTGGTTCCTCGTGCTGTTGGCAGAGAACTCGCGCATCCCCTTCGACGATCCGAACACGCACCTCGAGCTCACGATGATCCACGAGGTCATGGTGCTCGATCACAGCGGCAAGGCCTTCGGCTTAGTGCTCTGGGGCGCGGCGATCAAGCTCTTCGTGTTCGCGGCGCTCGTCGCCAACCTCCTGCCCTTCCGGTCCGACGACGTCGCGCTCGGGTGGGCTGCGTTCGTGTGCTCGATGCTCCTCGTCGCCGGCGTTGTCGGCGTGGTGGAGTCGGTCATGGCTCGCTTCCGCCTGGTGCGCGTGCCTCAGCTCGTGGTCTCTGCGAGCCTGCTCGCGGCGCTCGGCCTCGTGCTGCTGGTGCGCTAGGAGTCTTGATGACCAGCTCGGTGGACCTTCTGCTCGTGCTCGTGGTGCTGACCAACTTCCTCGCGGTCGGCACGAGTCGACTGCGTGTGTGCATTCGCGCGAGCGCGATGCAGGGCATGATGCTGGCGATGCTGCCGTTGTTGGCGCACCGCGAGGCTGGGTGGCGCGCGTTCGTCCTCGCGGGCGGGACCGCGCTGCTCAAGGGCTGGCTCATCCCGCGCCTGCTGATGGACGCGATCCGCGAGGTGCGCATCGGTCGCGAGGTCACGCCCTTCCTCGGCTTCGTGCCCTCGCTGGTCATCTGCGCCATCGGCACGGCGCTCGCGCTCGTGTTCTCCGACCGCATGCCGCTCGCGCCCGAGCACGTGAGTTCGCTCTACGTGTCGACGGCCCTGTCGGGTCTGCTCTCCGGCTTCATCATCCTGGTCGCGCGACGCAAGGCGATCATGCAGGTGGTAGGCTACGTGCTCGTCGAGAACGGCATCTTCGTCTTCGGCCTGCTGCTCATCGAGGCGATGCCCTTCATGGTCGAGGTCGGCGTGCTGCTCGATCTCTTCGCCGGCATCTTCATCATGGGCATCGTGCTCAACCACATCCGCAACGAGTTCGAGTCGCTCGACACGGCGCACCTCGCTGACCTCAAGGAGGACTAGGTGTACATCGCGCTCATCGGAGTCCCGCTGCTCGGTGCGCTCATCGCGTTTGCGTTCCCGTCGCAGGCGCACCGGCCCAAGGTCTTGCCGATCACCGCGGCCTTGCACTTCCTGCTCACGCTGCTCGCCATCGCGGATCTCGACCACGCGGCGAAGGGCGTCTACCTCGAACTCGATGGCTTCGGCTCCGTCGTGCTCGCCGTCATCTCGTCGTTGTTCTTCGTGTGCGCGCTCTACGCGCCGGTCTACCTCGCGCAGCGCGAAGATCGACCCAATCGCGCGTTCGTTGCGTGCCTGCTGCTGTTCCTCTCCATGAACACGGCGGTGGTGCTCGCGCAGCACCTCGGCCTGCTCTGGGTCGCGGTAGAGGCCACCACGCTCGCGGCGGCGCCGCTCATCTACTTCAACCGCAACGCGCGTTCGATCGAGGCTACCTGGAAGTACCTCGTGATCGGATCGGTGGGCATCGCGCTGGCGCTGCTCGGTTCGCTCTTCCTCGCGTACTCGGTGTTCATGGAGCGTCGCGAGACCTCGCTGCTCTTCGACGTGCTGCTCGCCAACCCCGACGGTTTCTCGCCGCCGTGGTTGCGCGCCGCGTTCGTCTTCCTGGTGGTCGGCTATGGCACGAAGATGGGCCTCGCGCCCATGCACACCTGGAAGCCAGACGCGTACGGCGAGGCGCCTGGCATCGTGGGGGCGCTGCTCGCGGGTGGCACAGCGAGCTCGGCCTTCCTCGCGTTGATGCGCGTGTACCGCGTCGTAGATGCGGGCGGCCAGGGCCCCTTCGCGCGCAGCGTGCTCGTCTTCCTCGGCATGGCGTCGCTTGCAGTGGCCGCCGTCTTCCTCGTTCGCCAGCGCGATCTCAAACGGATGCTCGCGTACTCCAGCGTGGAGCACATGGGCCTCCTCGTGCTCGGCATCGGCCTCGGCGGCGTAGGCACGTACGGCTCGATCCTGCACATCGCCAACAGCGGTTTGACCAAGGGCGTGCTCTTCCTCTCGGCGGCCAACCTCAACCGCGCGTTTGGATCCCGCAACGTCCAGACCGTGCGCGGGGCCTTCCGGCGCGCGCCCGTGAGCGCCGCCCTCTTCCTAGCAGGCTTCTTCTCCGCCACCGGATCGCCGCCCTTCGGACCCTTCGTCAGCGAGCTCGCGATCGTGCGCGCGGCCTTCGGCGGCGGACACCTCGTCGTGGGCGCGCTGCTTCTCGCGCTGCTGGCAATCACGTTCATGGGCATGGCCACGACCGTCCTCGCCGCTGTCCAGGGCGAGCCCGCAACGAGCCCTGTCGACGCACCGCAGACCTACCGTGACACCTTCTTCAGCACGGCCCCGATCATGGCCTGCCTGCTCGTCGTGCTGATGCTCGGCCTCGCGATCCCGGAGCCCGTCGCTGCCGTCCTGGCGCGCGCCACCGCGCAGATCGAGGGGGCACCATGAGCCGCGAGACGCTGCTGCCGACCTACAACGGGGAGCCCTTCGCGCTCGATGCGGTGCCGCGCTTCGACGTGGCCGATCTCGCGGAGGCCACGCTCCAGCTGGTGGACGAGGGAGGGCGCATCGCCGCGCTTTTTGGGGAAGAGTCGGGCGGCCAGGTCTGGCTCTGGGTCGTCGTCGCACAGGACGACTCCGGCAACCTGCACGTGGGCCGCGCGCGCGTCGAAGGCGACCGATACGATGCGTGGACGCCGTCGCTGCCGCAGGCGCACTGGTTCGAACGCGAGATCGCGGAGCAATGGGGCGTGCGACCCGAGGGCCATCCGTGGCTCGAGCCCATTCGCTTCCACGCCTCCGCACGGCCTGGCCACGACGCGTGGGGGCGCTCACCCGAGACCCCGATCGTCGCCGGCGATCGCCGGTTCTTCTCGGTCGAAGGCGACTCCGTGCACGAGGTGGCCGTGGGCCCCGTTCACGCCGGCGTCATCGAGCCGGGTCACTTCCGCTTTCAGTGCCACGGCGAGCGCGTCTTCCACCTCGAGATCTCGCTCGGCTACCAGCACCGCGGCATCGAGCGCGCGCTGCGCGGCGGTCCGCATCCGCGCACGATCCACCACATGGAGACACTCGCCGGTGACACGAGCATCGGTCACGCACTCGCGTACTGCCACGCGATCGAGGCTCTCTCCGGCAAGCCTCCCACGCCGCGCGCCGAGGCTCTGCGCGCCATCGCTCTCGAGCTCGAGCGCCTTGCCAACCACACGGGCGATCTCGGCGCGCTCGCCGGCGACGTGGGCTTTCTCCCCACGCAGTCGTACTGCGGTCGCATACGGGGCGACTTCCTGAACATGACCGCGCTGATCTGCGGGAGCCGCTTCGGGCGCGGCCTCGCGCGACCCGGGGGCGTCGCCTTCGATGTGGATCAGACCCGCGTGGACGAGCTCTCCTCTCGCCTCGCGCGCGGGCGCGACGACGTCGTCGGGGCGGTCGAGCTGCTCTGGTCCACGCCGACCGTGCTCACGCGCTTCGAACGCACCGGCATCGTCTCGACCGAGGACGCGCTTCGCATCGGCCTCGTCGGACCCGCGGCGCGCGCCTGTGCCATCGGACGAGACGTGCGCCGCGACCACCCGACTGGCTACTTCCGCTACATGCAGATGACCACGATGACCGGTGACGCGGGCGACGTCCACGATCGCGCGTTCGTGCGCTGGCTCGAGATCCAGCAGTCGCTCGCGTTCATCCGCGAGCAGATCAGCGCGTTGCCTGCCACTCCGCCGCGCTCGACGTGCGGTCCGCTCGGCGCGCGGAAGGGCGTCGTGTCGCTCGTCGAAGGATGGCGCGGTGAGATCTGTCACGTCGCGATGACCGGCGCAGACGCGCGGCTCGGCGTCTACAAGATCGTGGATCCGTCGTTCCACAACTGGTTCGGGCTCGCGCTCGCGTTGCGTGACGAGCAGGTGAGCGACTTCCCGCTCTGCAACAAGTCCTTCAACCTGTCCTACTGCGGACACGACCTGTGAGGCCCGGATCATGAGCGGCGTCCTGCTTACTCGCCTGCGTCAAGGTCACCGCACGATGAGCTGGCCCGACGGCCCGCCGCCGCCGCTTCCCGATCGCTTCCGCGGCCGTCCCGCGATCGATCCGACGCGCTGCACGGAGGGCTGCAACGCGTGCGCCGGCGCGTGTCCGACGCAGGCCATCGTCGTCGCGAGCGACACGCCGGTGCCGCGTATCGACCTCGGCCGCTGCCTCTTCTGCACCGAGTGCGTCGATGCGTGTCCGAACGGCGCACTCTCTCACACGACCGATCACCGTCTCGCGGCACGAACGCGCGAGGATCTCGTCATCGGACCGAGGGAGCTGGTGGTCGCCGCGTCGCTCGAAGGCCGGCTGCGCAAGCTCTTCGGGCGCTCGCTCAAGCTGCGTCAGGTGAGCGCCGGCGGCTGCAACGC
>Ga0172369_10006490_pt1 | contig 13910 bp, 14 predicted proteins | sample LakKiv25m_FD_114539 | JGI IMG/M metagenome (GOLD analysis project Ga0172369, IMG submission 114539) | Freshwater microbial communities from Kabuno Bay, South-Kivu, Congo - kab_022012_11.25m | ecosystem: Environmental > Aquatic > Freshwater > Lake | place: Democratic Republic of the Congo...
ACGTTCTTGGAGAAGAACATGATATCACCGATGTCTTGGCCCATTCTGGGGATTCTATTGATAGGGCATTACATCATTATATGACTACAGGTGAAGAAATACCACTTCCTAATTTTGAATGGCCATCTGATGCCGGAATGGATAAGATGGAAGAAAGAGCTTGGCTGAAAGATATGGTGCAAGAGATAGTTGGGAATTGGGCCTATGAGCACAAAATTAATCTACTTAACGTTAATATTGTAGGCGATCCTCCAAGAATCTTAGCTCGTTTCGATGTCTGATGAGAAAATATCTCCAATATTTTCTGTACTAACAGAAAAATATTGTTCATCAATATCTGATTGATAAATATTGTCCATTAATTGTCGCAAACCACCAATTCTTCTATTGGAGGAACGCCTGTCTGGAGTCCCCCGATCTATGGATCTTCGATCTTCTGGCATAATAACCGTTCTGCTTTTTAAACCCATGGCCTTATCTAATCCATCTTTAACTGCTGATTTTAATAAAGAAATATTAACATCGGGAAGATTATGATATTTTCTTTTGGCTACATAAAATCTAATAGCTAATTGGATTTGAGATTGAAGTTTAGATATAGAAGAACGAGTATCTATTTGACCATTTTTTATTAACTGTTCAAATAAAATCTGAATTTCTTCTCTAATGAAAAGCGCTAAAATACCAGAAAATATAGAATAATTGGGCATAATCTCTTCTGGATTATCTTTATTTCTAGAATAAACAGTCTGCCATGCTTTTTCTTCATTAAAAAAAATGCTATCTATAGACAAACCATCTTCATCAATTTGAGCAGTTTTCAATAATATGTCAGCAACTTCATGATCGCCTTCATATTCAAAATTTTTAGCTTGTAATAGAGCGTATGTAATCATCATGGTAATATTACCATAGCACGAATCATTCTCCTTTTTCGTCAGATTTTGGATAAATTTCTATTCCTAAGCAAGAATCTGAAAGAATTTCAGTTAAAACCTGAGAATTATCTTTCAATTCTGATAATTTTTCTACAATTTCAGAAATACCCCATTTTAATTCTGATAACAATGCTACCTGAGTACATAATAGCATGGCCTGAATATCATTATTTTGTTTCGCCTGTTCAAAAACATTATTCAATGTTTCAGGATCCATCTTGGGTAAATTCTTTGGCTTTTTACTAGGTATCATTATTTCCTCTTTTTCTAATAATAATGTCATCCAGATCTATCATTTCGAAATCTTCAATCTCTTCTAATAGAATCCCTAAAATTTCTACAATGTTACCTTCAATAACATCTCTTTTTACGTTTTTTGTTAGAACACAAAATCTTTTATTTTTAGAACTAATTGTTGTCCATTGATCTTCTATTTTAACTATTTTACCGAAGAATCCACTCAAAATAGTAGGATAAAATTTTTCTTTGTCACCATTAAAACCACAAACACGGCATCTTATTCCGCTAATATTAGCGGAATAAAAATGTTGATATGGTATTACAAAATCTTTTTCTGATCCATTAACTGAATTTATTCCAATACATATATTAGCATTATCTAAAAAAATATAGAACAATGCACCATTTCTAGAATCGGCTCCACATACGGGGCATTCCAAATCTTTTATATTATTTTTTAGGAATTCATCGCAACCCCTAAAAACAGGCGGCGGCTTCAATGAGCCTGATATTTCTTGGCCTTGTCGTATTCTCATGCTTAAATTATATATCCTCAGAAACAGGCGGGTTTAGACCTTGCTCAATAAGCATATCAATAAAAATTTGTTTACTTCCTTTTGGAGTTCCAAAAGGAACTTTATTTCTAATCATAATAGCTTCTATTTCTAGATTATTTAAACTCTCTACTTTTAACATTTCATTGGCTAAATCCAAAATGGCCGATTTATAAAGAGTACATTGAGCAGTTGCTAAATCTAGAGCTTGTTGGCATATTACTCGTATCTGTTCTTCTTCATCGGGAGTTCTTTGTGTCTTATCATCACTGCTATTTGCTTCTCTAGAAACAGTATTATAAGTCACATTTTTTGAAAATCCCCAAGTATTAACGAATTGAGTAGCTCTCTTAGTAGCTTCAAAAATATCGTAATCTGATCCATTAGTCAAAAGATCTTTATCAAAAAACAGAATTTCTGCGGCATAACCAGCATAGTTAATAGCCATTTCTCGGAACATAATGTCTCTAGTAAAATAAGAATTATCTCTCCATGCGTCTTCTACATATCCATTATTGCTAGCGCTTGGAGAAAAGGTGGTAACTTTAATAGGCTTGTTGCCAACCACATAAGCGACAACTGCATGGCCAGCTTCATGAATAGCAATATTAACATGTTTGTCATCAAAAATAGGTCTTCGCAATTTCTCAATGCTTAAACTAGCATAATAACGACGTTCAATAATCTCACCATCTAAACAAATAGCACTAGCTATCACTTCTTCTGTCTTCTTTTCATATGAAAATTCTATTTGTTCTACTTTCTTATCACAGAAATTTTCTTTGTTACAAAAAATTTCTGTTTGGATTCTGGCAACTACCGGTTCAATAAAGGAACTTACGGTTGTCAAAACTGGGCGCACGCCCTGACTTGGGAAAACACCTTCATCATATAAGATATCCAAAACAGTCTCAGTAAACACTAACTTAATATTGGATGTTTTCTGATAGTATTCTTTAATTCTGTCAAGATCTTTAAGAATGATATCTTTATAATTTTGGCTGGTGAAAGCCCAATAGATCAGATGATTATTACCAAAGCGTGATATCTGCTCTGGTCTGAATCGATCTAGCAAGGCATCCTTGACATCTGGCACAGTCAAATGTTTTGACCAACGATGCATATCATCAGCAGAAGCATCTGGATTTAAATCTCTGGCAGCCGAATATAGTTCATCTAAATTACCACAGATCATAATGGCAGACTTGGTAAAATCCATAGTAACTTGTTTTTCTTGTCCAGCTAATTCTTGCAGTAATCCCTGAACAATAATACCAAAATCACTAGAACGCAAACGAGTTAAATAGTCTATTAATAGATGAGATTTATCTAAAGATCCTAGTGCCGATTTTACTGTATCCATGTCCAAAGAGAATTTATAAGAATCTACTAATTCTGATTTATATTTTAGAATGAATCGAGAAGGATCGTAAGTTTTTCCAGGGTCTTTATTCTGCCATGCAGTCCAAGCTTCTTCAAGATTTTCCATGATCCAATAATAATCATAAGATTTATTGATAGAGATTTTACCATCAGAAAGTAATGACCATAAAGATCTGATTGCAGAAGATTGCGTTTCGTCGCCACCTTCATTAATCGTCCTGGCAATATGCATATCATCAAGTAAAATGATAAATTGCTCTCCTGACATATTTTTAAAATTCTCATAAAGAGAATAATCAATTCTATCTGATTCTGTAAAAGAACCAACATCCGTTTCAACAATCGAAACATCTAAACTTTCAGCCAAAGAACGAATTAACGTAGTCTTGCCTGAACCTGTCATCCCCCATAAACAATTGATACAAGGACGAATTTGAAGTTGCGGGAAAAGATACCAAGGAGTAACATTGTAGATTAGTCGTTCGATAATATTATCAATGCCAATATATATGCTTTTTAGATAAATTTCAGCATTCTGTAATATCTGCCTTTTTTCATTAAGAGAATGATTTCCAAAATTTGTTTTATTGATATCATAATCTAAATAGAATCCATCTTCCTTTTCCCCCGAAAAGGATCTGCTGGGTTCGGGTTCTCTATCTTTTCGATGTTTATTGCTCTTGTTGCCCATGACTGTTTCCTTTTTCGATTGCCTAGTCTTCTGAGTGCCTATTATAACACCGGTCCTATCTCGTGTCAAGGTATTCGCGATATAATGTCGATAGAGGTCCCGCATGAGCACTAAAAAAGAAATTGATTTTGAATATGAATTGAATGAATCCATTAACAACATGATAATAACAGGATTCGAAGAATTCCAACTGCTGGCGATTGCTAGATTTATAGAAGTAATTTCTGAATCTCATGCTATAATCCCAGATAGCAGCAAGAAGTGGGATTTGATTCATAAAATAATCAAATCAGCCTTCCATAAAAATGATCTTAAAGTTTCTCTATAAATTGAGTCTATATGTATATGCCTGTATTTGGGTGCAAATTCTGAGAATCACATTCCGGCCTATTTTATGAGATTAAATTTAGATAGGGATGCAGTGAGAAATAGTGGAATCCACTAAATATCAATCCATAGCGGGGGAAACTTTCCTCTTATGATTTTCTAAAAAAGAGGAAGCCAGGTGCGCTTCATAATAGCCAGTCGCGCGCAAGCTCAGATTTAAGAAATCCTACTAATATATTTCAAAGGTATTGGCTGAAAGAATACTACTGTATCTTCCGATATTCCGTCTGAAGAAGATTCGTCATAAATATCTTCAGGATTCAGCCCTAATTTATGAGCTATCGCACGCTGCATTTCATATTCATTGATTGGTCCTTCTCTTTCAACTCTGGGAGTATATCCGTCGGCTATCATTTTGCCAGCATCTATTTCCAACAAAACATCTCCATAAAATTCTGTTTGTTCTGGTTGAAGACTAGTAAATATAGCATGGCCTGTGCCACGATTTGATAATCCTCTTGTTTTATCCATAAGCTGCAATGCGCCCTCTTGCTGAATCAGTTCCCAATTTTCTTCTGAAGTCGAATGATAGACTTTTCCCCCACTTTTCCAGAATTCATCATGAAATTCTGGCAAAGTGACATAAGATTCCAAATCCCAATCGCTTAAATCCCATAACCATCGCCAAGCTTCTTTAGGAGATACATAATCAAAATCATCGATCACATAAATCTGTCCATCGAGAGCATAACGAAGTACTCCAGGGAAAGGAGAATAAATATCTGTAGCCCCCCATTTTTGTAAAGCGTTGAAAACTCGCGGCATAGAATGTGCTTCTTCCAATTCTTCATTCAAATTCGAAAAATCATCCTGATAACATTCACACTCACTCTCTGGCTTACCACAATATAGACAAGTATTATTTTGGGCCATTTTTAACAATACGTCCACTATATGATATTGGCCTTGTCTTTCTGATTGTGATAAATCTGGTAGGCGGCGCTTGCCCTCAGGATCATGATATGAATATGAGATAGGCTCCCTACCCTGCCAACATCTTCGGCATCCTATCCCTTCACACGTATGAGGAAGGTCCAATCCAAATTCCTCATTAACAAAAGCATTTTCAATAGAAGGACATGTCCCTCTATTGTTAATGGTAACATTTGATCCAGCAGCTAAACCTTCAATTTCTGGAGGGGATTCATCATAAGAAAAAGCAGAAGGTCTGATGCTAACACCATCTAGAGAGTTAAGTTCTGTTAATTTGGCCAAGAACCGCTTAACAGTCCAAACTCTTGTCGGGAACCAATATTGAATTTTTATTACATCATCTAGTCCCAATTCTTTTAAGGTATTTAGAACATTCTGAACTATATCAATCCATTTTTGTATATAATCTTCGGAATAAAAATCCCCAGAATCATGCCCACGGATATAGAAATTAGTTACAAATCCTCTTTGAGCTTGAGATATTTGATCACTAGTGCCATTTTTTTGTCGTAATTCTTTGCTGATATTCTCAAGATCTGATTTTCTTTTATTAGTAGCGGCATAAATAATATCTCGAATCATTCTAGGTACAAATTGTGGAGTTTGGCTAATGGCCTGTCGCCTAAGTTGCCCCAGAATAACATCTGGCTGGTGATAATTAAGACTATTCGTATAACAATTTTTACATACTTCAGATTGATTACAAGTTGGGCAAGTCCCAGAATGTCCAAGTCTACCAGCAGGCAAACCAAAAGATGTCCCAGTTTTACTGGTGTTTCCTAATAAAGATTTATCTGTAGCATCCCATCTTCGAGGAGCTACAAGTTTTTCCATTAATTGTTGTCGGCTCAGAGATCTCGTTATTTGTTCACCACTCGTTGGAGCATATCTGGAAACCAATCTTTGAGCAATTTCTCCAATATCTTCAGGCGGTTGATATCGAGGAATGGCTACTTGTCTTCTAAGATTAAGTAATTCTCTGGGCCATTTATCGCCAATTTTTGTGAATTTGATTCCCATGCTATTTATATTATAGCACGCGAGTCAAATCCCTTCTATCAAAGACACCAAGCTTTAGCTGTTAGTAAAATTCCTTCTAATGTAACGGCTTTTGGGTCATCAAAATGTACAGCTAAAAATTGTATGAAACTACTATCATTCTTCATGGCCTGAACAATAATATTATCACTATCATCTTTTTCAAGATCTTGATGGGAGATTAGGAACATTTCTTCGGAATATAGAATTTTAAATCCCATATATAGAATACCGTTTATATGTTCTCTGCGGATAGGTCTACAAGATGCCCGATGATTATTTTCCATAAAATCCAACAGCAACATCATACTGGTAAAAATAAATTCTTGACCGGTTGATGTTAAACACCAGCAGTCCTCTTTAAATACCCAGTCCAACTTTTCAGAAGAACTCTCCATAAGCTAATTATATGAGAATTAGTTTATAGAGTACGATATCCATCCAGTTCTTGCCTCATGAGTTTATTTTCTAATTCTTCTATTTCGATAGGTTCCTTAGAAACATCTCTCAACATATCGCAAGCTCGTCGAATAGCGAATATACGAGTATTAAAAATAGCCTTCGCGAGCCAATCAGCTTCATCGCCAGTTGCGAACTCTTTCGTATAAGTTCTCATGAATACTTTATCTTCAATTAATTGTTTTGCGAATGCTTTCAATTCTTGTTTTATCGTCATCATTTTAAATTTTCCTTTACGATTCGCTCATAAACTTCAGGGACCGGAAATTTTTGGTCTGCTGTTAAATATGTTTGAGGAATAGTTTTTATTATTCTCATATGTGTTTCAAATTCATATGTATCAAACTCATACACCGTATATGAGGCAAACCAGCCCCTAATATCACATAATAAACCAGTAGCTATCATTTGCCATATATAATCACCGATTTGTACAGAATGAGATTCTTTATTTATGTCAAATTCATCTATAAAACATAGTTCGCCTTCGCAAAATTCATACCAAGGTCTTTCATTATAAAGTGGAGGTCTTTTATCAAAGATTTTCTTACCTTTTAATATGCGTTTGAATAAATCAGATTCTTCCCATTGTGCCATAAACTCACGATATGTTAAATAATTTTTCAATGGGACAATATCGAAATAAGTATTTATGCTTTTTTTCACCAAGGTCTTCAGGGCCGCAGATTCAGATTGAAAAAGTATTTCATATTTTTCATCAGAGTGACCTAAAAAAAGATTCGAATAATAATAAGCTATATTATAAATTCTATTCATTAATTCTAAATCTGCTGTATCTATGTATTCCATTATTCAAAATTAACTCTAATATATTTCATAATATCTGGACATTGTTGATTAAGTTCCACCCACATATCTTGTGCAACTTTTCTGTAAGAAGCATGGCCTCTTGGCCCAGAACGGAGTTCGATAAAATGCCCCACTTCTCGCAAATTCCATCGAAGTAAAGTTCTTTTATTGAAAGCCATCGGCAAACAATAAGAAGCGAAAGGAAGCAAATCTCTATCATATTCTACAATATCATTATATAAATCTCTAGCTTTGTTCATAAGATTATCATAATTTGGAATAAGATCATTTTGTGATAATCCTATAGGATATTCATAACCGCCTGATGGATTGAAAATCTCGTTGATTTGAGTACACATTCTATGTCTTTGTATATCTCTAAAAGCCCCATAGTCAACTGTTATTTCTGAAGAACATGGAATAAGCTCGAATTCTCTCGGCAGAGCATCGTGCTCTCCTCTTTTTGCCATAATTTCATCAAGCATTTCTAAAGGGATTCTACTAATATGATCAATAGAAATATATTCCTGCTCATAAAGCATCCCTGCTACGATTACTCCTACAATATCTTCAGGATCAATATCAAAATAATTGTAAGAAGATTTATGATTATCATCAGAAAAACCTAAAGCATATTTTTTCACTATGGCATTTTTAGCCATTAGAAAATCATTAGCATCTGCATATTTTATCAAAGTAGGACATATTTTACTGGCCTCTAATTGAATATCCGCTCCAAGAATTTTAACTTCTGATAAATCATGGCTTTTCATCTTTCGAACCATATTAGCTATACTTCTAGCATTGGCTGTTATTCCTACATTCGTCAATGTTGATACAGGTAAAAGATAACGCGCAATATCACAGGCAGCACTATTGACTTTAGTAGCATGAATTTTTTCTGACTTACCTTCTCTTGGAATCCGCTCAGTAAGAATCTCTCTTAAATATGCTATATAATCAGCATAAGTCCCTAAAAGTTCTCCGCAAAGATCATGATATCTAGAGGAAAATGGAGTCCCTTCGAATTCAGATACTTTGAAATATGAATCTCTGTCGAATTCTACATATCGGGTGGATTTTTCAGTGTAACTGGCCAATCTATTATCTTCTAATGTTTTGGTAGCAAGAATAGATATGTTTTCTATGCCTAAATTAACGACGGCGTGTTCTGCAATGCTTAAATGCCCATATCCTACAACCCATTTTTCATGAAATTTCGCCGCTTTTTCTTCAAATTCAGTCAGAGAGTCTTGTATCTCTCCATGGGCTCCTGTGGTTTCAATAACCTCTCTTAAAGTTTCTTTTAGACTTTTGTTACTTCTACTATAATAGGCGAATAATACTGCTTTTACCTCTGGAGAAAGATTAGTAAGAGCAAAAACATTGCCATCAGTATTAGTAATATAGCGCGCAAGATCGATCATGGCTGACTCCTGAGATTATTATATGTCAATTCGAAATCGGCTGCATGAATTCTTATCGTGGCCGAGAATCGGAGTTATAATCAATTAGGAGCATAATAATGAAAATAGAACATAAGTTTGAGATAAAGTTTAATGAATACAGTTATATTGAAGATGATGATTATTATGAGGCATTAGATGAATATGAAGCAAAAATTCTAGCTCAAGATGATTTCAGGATGGAACAAGACATGCAAGTTATTCGTATCGAATTAATCCGCACAGATAAATTCCATGTCTGGTATTCTTATTGGGACACGAGAGAACTACATTGCTTAATCTGGGCGATGAGTGAAGAAGATGCTATCATAGAATTTGATTTAAATCATAAAGATAGTTTACATAAAGAGTTTGATATATTGACTGTTAAAGACTTAGGCCCAGACAATGGGAAATACATGAGAGATATTGAGGCTGCTGGCCAAATGTCTTTTGATTTCACGGCTGCTCTAGCAGCGTAGAATCGATCATCTCCATTTTTCCCAAGGCCATGTCTATTAATTGATTTGGGTCGGTTATTCCAGTTTCAATGAAGATTTCTTGAGTCTCTCGGATAATATTCCCCATTTCTGGCCCAGGTCTAAAACCCCTGGCAACTAAATCTCGTCCTTGAACAATCGTTTTCTGACCTTTCGCTTGTTCCGGTAACGCAGGAGTAGTAAATAAAGTCTGATTTCTAGGATCTTCTTCTGAAGTCCCACTATCTGCCATGTGTAAAATCATTAATCTTTGACGGATACGTTCTCTTTCCTCGGGGGTTTCTCCCATCTCCTGATGAAATCTCCTTAAAGATCGGGCAGAATAGCCACTTTGATCAAGATTCATGGGACGCATATGCAAGGAAACCGTAGCCTCTAAATCTCGTATCAATCTTTCAGGCAATCTTAGTCTTTTGCCTATCTGTCGGATGACACTAGGCTGATCTTCTGTCCCAATGCCTGTTTGTTCATGACCATGGAAACTATAATAAGACTGTCCTTCGACAGGTTGATAATGAATGCCTTTGCCCACATCATGCAATAGAGCGTCCCATCGAATATCTCCGGGCGGAGTTCGATCTACAACTTCCAAAATATGTGTGAAAACATCACCTTCAGGATGATGTTCTGGATTTTGTTGCATTTGTTCTAGATTCGCGAATTCTGGAATAATCGCTGGCAGAATACCCAAATTTTGCATTATTCTCAAGAAAATGGAAGGATGGAAGGATTGAAAAGCGCTATCAATTTCCATGACAATGCGGTTGATATCGATTTCACTGTCAACAGCTTTTCTATCATCCCCAAATTTTAGATTTTGAATCAATTCTGGAGCCATTGTTTGCATGGCATCCCAAGTCTCAGGATCAATAGAAAAATTTAATCTAGCAGCGAACCTTGCGGCTCGAACAATCCTCAATAAATCTTCCTTGAATCTTTCGATAGGATTGCCAACGCAACGAACAATTTTATTGTTCAAATCTTGTTGACCATTAAAAGGATCTCTGATTTGTGAATCCCTCCCCATAGCCATCGCATTGATGGTCAAATCACGTCTGGATAAATCTAAATCTAGAGATTGCATGACTTGTTCGGGATTATTCTCGTCAACGGTCAAGAATTCGACATCTGCTTTATGACCATGTGACCCAACATCCACGCGGAAAGTAGTAATCTCATAGTTTTCTCCCTGCGCAGCAGTGAAAACTGTGCCATGTCGCAAATCGGTTTCCTTATGCACAGGATAACCAGCAGCCTTCAGCCGTCTGATAACTTCTTCAGGAGCCACAGGGGTACACAGACCAACATCGTGAGGTCTTTTACCTAAAGATAAATCTCTTACACAGCCACCTACAGCAAAAAGATGTGGCAAAAATGGAAACAGATCCAGTACGCGCTGAATCTCTTGGATAGCCCCGCCTTCCAGTGCGGCCTCTCTTAACCATGCATCAACGTGTTTGTGCATTCCTAACCTTTCTAACTGTCTCAACATGAACATATTGATAATTTATAGAAGTTGTAGAATTTTCCCTTGTTATTCGAGAATAAGAGAATCTAAAGGTCTGAGTTCTGATACTTGACAGAAATGTCTATCTCCATAACCTTTGAAATCTCTAAGTTTAGATATATCCTCAGATTTGACCCATCCAGTCAATACAACTTTATCGTTTTTTTCTGTACCATCTTTATTCATACCACAAAAAGCTGCGATATAGACCCATTTTAGATGATATTCCTTCTCAGGGACCACCATATTATAACTCATTGCTTTAGCCCCCAGTTTGAGACGGCTGCATTTTATATCAACATTTAGATGTTTTTTACCATCGAATAAATCTCGCCCACCATCGCCCGCTTTAGGATTGGCATTTCTAATTTCTCTGGCTTGCTTATAAAACTCAAATCCATTTTCCCCATAAAAATACTTATGAAGGGCCAATTCCCCCAACTGCCCAGCTAAATTATCTGTCCCACAAGTAGCCTTTCTATTTGCCCCGCTCCGAATTTGTGAAGTACCATTTAACGTAGCCTTTTTCGCATTTTCAAATACTACTTCTAATTCTTCTTCGGTGATCGTAATCACAACACAATCATTATTGTTTACCATAATCTATATCTCTCGACCATTATTATAGCCTAAAATTGGATATAGGTCAAGCCGTTAGATATAAATTCTCAGACTCAAGGCCATTAATGCAGGAAAATCTCACAAAAAGGGATAATTTCAATATCATGATAACATTGTCTCAAAATCAGACCGATCAGATGAAAATCCAAGAAGAAAATGGGGATCACGCCGCTGTTGATGAACAATTAAAATCTATGTTACAAAAATATTTGACTAAAAAGCAAAAAATGCAGGCTCAAATAGGCGAGGACCCCCAACAATTAGACACCTCCAAAAACCAAAAACCTGATCCTAAATTCGTTTTTGTTCCAATAAGATAACAGGAATAAAATTCTTCGGAGAGAATATTAAATCATGCTCCAAGAACTAGAAAGATTAGGACAATATCTATGGGTCGATAAGCTCATTAAAATGGGCATGGCTCAACAGCCACAAATATCTATGCATTCGGCCATTGAAGCTGGCATGATCGGACCTGTTTATCATGGGACTAATCAAGAAAATAGACAAGCTATCAGTGAAGATGGTTTCAAGATTTTTCGAGGCAAAGCACAACAAGGACCTATTAAAAATGGATTCATGGGCGATATCAATTGGGCTAATACAGAAATCCCACCACCTGTTCATTTCCTCGGATTTGGTGTTTACTTCACTAATAATATCAAAATAGCGAAAAAATTCTCTGGCAATACAGCCAGAGGTATAAAAGCTTACTATATAGATGCTCAAAAAACAGAAGAAATCAACTTTGCTTCTCCATATAAAATGATGCAATGGTGGATAGATCATGGCTATGATCCAGAGATAGCTAAAAAAGATCAAGTCGCCGCTACCAATTTAATGACCGAGAATTTGGCAAATCAATTCGATGCTGTCATTTTCAAAGGCAAAGGTTATGGTGGACGAGCACTGATTGATGGTAATCAGATATGTGTCTATGATCCTTCTAAAATACATGAAATTAATAATAGTTTAGCTGGACCTTATGAAGTCGGCTCAAGTGTAATTAGAAAAATCGATGGTATGGTAGGCAAGATTATATCGATGCATACAGGGATGACACCAGCGGGTGTACATGGGCTGGGATATCATTTGCCCAATGGTATTGATATTACCTATGACCAATTTAAAATAATCGAAAGAAAAGAAAATCCTACTGGAACAATCATCAGAATTGAAATCACAGATCAAAGTTCTCCTATTTTTGGAGAACTATTTGATGTCTCTCCAGACTCTCCACAAAGCGTAATAACAGAAATTATTGAGACCCCTCGCCCACATAAAGGATTTTCTATCTCGTTTAAAAAGGGTGGAACACAATACATCTCTGAAGAAAAATTGCACCAAGATTATGAACCAGTCTGATGCATCAATTCTGGATAATCTTTCAGTATTGATATGGGGACGTGGCGCCCACGCCTCAACGCCCGCTCAATGCTTTTTTTATGCCAACCGCGAATCGCGGCCACAATATGATCACTCAATTCTTCCTGTGATGAAAAATGGCGAGTGTTTAAAAGATAATCAAAAACTTTAGGATCTCGATGCAATATAAACATCAATAGTTTTGGACCAGTTAATATCTGATCGGGAGATTGACTTACCTTTGAATACCAATCTTTAGGTTCTACTGATATTGGATGTTTATCAGAATCTTCTTCTTCTGATTTATGCTCAAAATCCCATCTCCTTTTGAATACCAATAAAGCTCCATATCTCATAATATCCATTGGCAAGATATGATTGAAATACTTCCCAGTCCTATAAGCAATATGGCTAATCATTGCTGTTATGGCCCGATCTAATTCTGAAGCATCTGCAAAAAATGAAACCTTGGCATCTTCGGCTAAATCTGGATATTCTCCAAGTTCATATCCATAGGCTTCTTCAACAAAATCACCAATTTGAGGTTTTAATCCTCGGCTCACAATATGAGGCACTCTACCTCTTAAAGTTCCATGGTATAATCCACGATCCAACGGGACTTGTTCGGCATCGCTTAAATTTTGTTCCCCAGATTCCCAACTAACAATAGGAACTTCTTCTGAAAGTTCATCTCGCCATGTTTCTTCATCTGGAAAACCAGCCTTTGGTGGGACCAAATGATGCTCTAAACTTTGTCGCCAAGGCTCAACTCTTTTAGGGCGACGAAAACTTCGGCCAAAATCGAATTCCATCTGCTGAGCAGTTTTTAACAATTGATCTACTAATGTGTGTGCCCCAGCTTGTTCTAAACCTTCTAAACTTCTCCAGAAATCATCTCCCTCGGGAGTTCGGATCCCGCTATTGATAATTTTCCCAGGATTATTAGCTTCCATTTGACGATACATGCTTGTCGCAATCCCTTCCCGGCGATATTTTGGATGAACTAACATATCTCTGACATAGACTTGTTTCCCGATAA
>Ga0172369_10006492_pt1 | contig 13906 bp, 7 predicted proteins | sample LakKiv25m_FD_114539 | JGI IMG/M metagenome (GOLD analysis project Ga0172369, IMG submission 114539) | Freshwater microbial communities from Kabuno Bay, South-Kivu, Congo - kab_022012_11.25m | ecosystem: Environmental > Aquatic > Freshwater > Lake | place: Democratic Republic of the Congo...
AACGGCAGATGGAAACGTCGACATGGGTCCGGAGGCGGCTCCAACGGCAGATGGAAACGTCGACATGGGTCCGGAGGCGGCTCCAACGGCAGATGGAAACGTCGACATGGGTCCGGAGGCGGCTCCAATGGCAGATGGAAACGTCGACACCGCTCCAGACACAGCTCCGGCAGCGGATGCAGAGGCGGACATCGGCGACACCCTGGACGCTGACACCGAACCCGACACCAGCCCCGATGCGACCGACCCCTGCGCAGGCGGTTGCGAGGACGGCGACCCTTGCACCGATGACGCTTGTGGCGCGGGCGTGGGTTGCCTGCATACGCCGAACACCGGCAAGTCCTGCAACGACGGCAACGCGTGCACGGACACCGACGTCTGCCAGGCCGGGACCTGCACCGGCGTCGCTCTCGATTGCAGCGACAACAGCGCGTGCACGAGCGATAGCTGCGACCCGATCGTCAGCTGTGTGCACGCACCGATCGAGGTGACCGAGACCTGCAACGGCCAGGACGACGACTGCGATGGCGAGACCGACGAGGCCGATGCCGGCGGCTGCACGCTCTACTACGCCGACGCCGACGGGGACGGCTATGGCAAGGGCAGCGGCTTTTGCTTGTGCGCGGCCGATGCGGCGAGCCTCATCACGGCGCAGAAGGCGGGGGATTGCCTGGATTCCAATGCCGCCGTGCATCCCAGCCTGGTCAAGGACACGTGCGCGACCGCCGGCCTCGACGACAACTGCGATGGCGTGACGGACGCGGAGAATGCCACGGCCTGCTTGCAGTTCTTTTTCGATGGCGACGGCGATGGCTATGGCGTGCTGGGTCAGAAGAAGTGCCTGTGCGCGGCGGCCAGCCCCTATGCGGTCAAGGGCGTCACGGCGGCGAGTGCGGATTGCGATGATGGACAGGCTGGCGTGCATCCGACGGCGGCCGAGGCCTGCGACGGCGTCGACCAGAACTGCGATGGCCAGACCGACGAAGGCGCAGCCAGCGCTTGCGAGGACGCCAACGCGTGCACGAGCGATGGCTGCGGCGCGGGCGGCTGCACGCACTTGGCCGTGGGTGACGGCGCGGCATGCAGCGATGGCTTGTCGTGCACGACCGAGGCATGCCAGGCCGGCGCGTGCGCGGCGACGGCGCTGCCCTGCCAGGCCAACGCGGCGTGTGTGGAGGCGACCGGCTGCACCTGCAAAGCGCAGTACCTCGGCATCGACGTCGATGGCGTGACCGTGTGTGCGCCGGACTTCCCAGTGTGGGGGCCGCGGCCGGACAGCCCGGCGCCGAGCGCCTTTACCCAGAACGGCGATGGCACGATCACGGACGCGCAGACGCAGCGCCTGTGGCAGGAGGGTGCGTCGGGCAGCGGCCTTTCCTGGGTGCAGGCCAAGGCCTATTGCCAGAGTCTGACGCTGGCGAATCAGGGCGACTGGCGCCTGCCGACGATGGCGGAGCTGAGTACGCTACTCGATTTCGCCAAGAACATGCCCGCCGCTGCGGCGGCCTTTGCCCCGACGACCACCAACGATGCGTACTGGACCGCAGGGACGCTCAAGTGGACGACGACCACAGGATGGGCGCTGCTGTTTTCCAACGGCGCCGCCTATGCCTACGACGCGACCAAGACCGGCAGGGCGCGTTGCGTGCGCACGCTGGGCGATGCCACGCCGCCGGCGCCACGTTTCGTGGTCGATGCCGCCGCGGGCACGGTGGACGACACACTGGCCAAGGTGACGTGGCAACGCGATGGCCTGACGAGCGGATTGCTCAAGTGGCCGGCGGCGTGGCCTTATTGCACCGGGCTGGATCTGGACGGCAAGGGCTGGCGGCTACCGACGGTGACCGAGCTGATGGGTCTGGTGGATCGGTCGCAGTTGACGCCGGCCATCGACGCCACGGCCTTTCCTGGCACCCCGTCCGACTATTATTGGACCAACCACTATGCCGCGTGGTCGAGCGGCATTGCCTGGGCGGTGCTCTTCGACAACGGCCAGACCGCGACGCGCGATACGCTCTACACCACGACCAGCCGCGTGCGCTGCGTGCGCGATGCCGGCTGCGCGGGCAAGGATTGCGCCGATGAGAACCCGTGCAGCGAGGACTACTGCGAGGCCGGTGTCTGCCAGCACATTGCGAACTCGGCCAGTAGCGAGGACGGCAATGCGTGCACGCTAGGCGATGCCTGCAAGGTGCAGATCTGCATCCCCGGCGCGGTGACCAAGTGCGATGACGGCGATGCATGCAGCATCGACAGTTGCGTGGCGGCCAGCGGCTGTGAGCACGTCGCGAAAGACTGCGAAGACAACAATGTCTGCACCAGCGATGCCTGCGACAAGAAGACCGGTTGCCAGCACGTGCCGGTCTCTGCCGGGACCGACTGCGGCAACGGCAAGAGCTGCGATGCATTGGGCATCTGTGGCGGCATCGCAACGGCCTTGATCCCTGGCGGCACGTTCTGGATGGGCTGCAACACGGCCAAGGATGCGGGCTGCCAATCCACCTACGAAGTGCCGCAACACAAGGTGACGCTGACGACCTACCAGATGGATGCAACCGAAGTGACGGTGGGTGCCTACAAGGTCTGTGTCGATGCTGGCGTCTGCCCGGCGCCGGGCACAGGCACCGGCGCGACCTGGCCGAATGACTTGGACAAGCCGGTGAACTACATCGAGTGGGGGCAGGCAAGGTGGTTCTGCAAGTGGCGCGGCGCTGGCTATGATCTGCCGACCGAGGCGCAGTGGGAGATGGCGGCGCGCGGCGATTGCGGAAAGAACGGCAGCTCCGCTAGCGATGCAAGCTGCAAGAGTTTGATGCGCGTCTATCCGTGGGGCGATGCCGCGCCCGATTGCACGCTGGCGGTCCTGTCCAACGGCGGCTTGGGATGCGGCACGAGCGGCGTATGGGCCGTCGGATCGAAACCGCTGGGTGACAGCCCCTACGGCTTGCACGACATGGCGGGCAACGTGATGGAATGGACGCTCGATGGCTACAACGTCTATCCGGATGCGCAGCAAGTGGATCCGCTGATCCTGGGCAGCATGAACGTCATCTCGCGCGGCGGCACCTACCAGGAAAATGCGGCCGGGCAGCGGGCGTCGCGACGAACGTGGGGCACGCTGCCGAATTCAAAGTACGTGTACGAGGGATTTCGTTGTGCGCGTGCGGCGACTTGCAGCACCGATGGCGACTGCGACGATGCGAACCCGTGCAGCAGCGACGTGTGTCAGGTCGGCGTGTGTATCCATGGCGCGGGCACCGCCGCTTGTGAAGACGGCGATGCGTGCACGACGGGCGACACCTGCAGCGCCAAATTGTGCAGCAGCGGCGCACCCACCAATTGCGACGACGGCAATGTGTGCACCAGCGATTTCTGCGACTCCGGCGTCGGCTGCCAGCACAGCAACGCGGACGGCGCGTGCGGCACGGCGAGTTGCGATGGCAACGCGTACATGTCCGGCGGCGTTTGTGACGCGGGCAGTTGCGAGATGATGCTGACCGACTGCAACGACGGCAACGCTTGCACCACCGATTCCTGCGACGCGTCGGTCGGCTGCCTGCACGCCAACACGGCCGATTGGACGCCGTGCGGCACCGGCCAGGTGTGCAATGGCAGCGGCACTTGCCAGGACAGCGCGACTGGCAAGGGCATGGCCTTCATTCCCACCGCGACGTTCTGGATGGGCTGCAATGCGAGCAAGGACGCCAGTTGCAGCACCCTCACCAGCGAAAACCCGCAGCACGAGGTGACGCTGTCTGGCTACTACATGGACCTCACGGAAACGACCGTGGCGCAGTACAAGGTCTGCGTGGATGCGGGGGGCTGCACCGTGCCGGGTTCCCTGCAGCCGACCCCTTATGCGACCTATCCGGACGCTGTGAGTCATCCGGTGAATTTTGTAACTTGGGCGCAAATGCGGCAGTACTGCCAATGGCGCGGCAACCGCTTTGATTTGCCGACCGAGGCGCAATGGGAGATGGCGGCGCGCGGCAGTTGCGCGCACAACGGCAGCGCCGACGGGAACCCGCTGTGCTCCCAGGCGATGCGCACGTTCCCTTGGGGCGAACTGACGACGGCGTGCAGCTACGCGGTACAAGCAGACGGCGGCAGCAAAGGTTGCGGGACCAACGCGACCTGGCCGGTTGCCTCCAAGATGGCAGGCGACAGTCCGTACGGGCTGCACGACATGGCCGGCAACGTCTGGGAGTGGAACCGCGACTGGTACGGCGCCTATGCTGCGGATCCCCAGACCGATCCTGCAGGGCCCGCCAGCGCCGCGGCGCGGGTTCTGCGCGGTGGCGCCTTCAACAGTGCCAGCACGGACCTGCGTGGCGGCTACCGGCTCAGCGTCTTTGCCGCCTACACCAGCGGCGATCTGGGCGGGCGCTGCGTGCGCGGCTACACCTGCAGCACCGCCGCCGAATGCGACGACGCCAACGCCAACACCGGCGACACCTGCGACCTCACCGCTGGCTGCATCCACACCCCGATCGAACCCTGCGGCAACGGCGTCTGTGACGGCGAGGAGACCGTGGCGTCGTGCGCGGCGGACTGTGCCTTTCTCATCGCCCACACGGCAGGCAGTTGCACGACGCCCGGCGCTTGGGACAGTTGCCCCGACGGTTACATCTGCGTCGCGCGCGCAGTTGCAGCGGGCGGCAATCTCTGCGTGGCCGACTTCGATACGTGGCCGGTACTGCCAGAGACGCGCGCCCTGGCAGACTACAGTGAGGACACTGAACTGGCGACGGATTTGAAGACCGGGCTGTCGTGGGCCAAGGAGTCGATTGCGAACAAGACCTGGGCCAGCGCGCTGACGGCGTGCACGGCCAAGACGTACGGCGGTCTGGCCGACTGGCGACTGCCGACGGCGGCCGAGTTGGACACAGTCAGCGATTTTGCCCACTACGGCCCGGCGTCGGTGGTGCCCGGGCTCGTCTGGCCGACCGACCCCTGGTACTACTGGAGCGACGTGCCCTTCCCCGGTGGCGGCAACGCCTGGACCGTCATCTGCAGCAATGGCACCGCCTACGCCGAAGCCGGCAGCTACGCGTACCGGGTGCGCTGTGTGCGCAGTCCGGCAGGGGCGGCGCCGGCGGGCTCCGGCATGCGCTTCGTCGCCGTCGACGCTGGCGCGGCCATCCTCGACCGCGTCACAGGCCTGCGTTGGTCAGCCAGCCTGCCGCCGGACCTGTATGCATGGGCAGACGCCAAGACCTATTGCGCGAACAACACGGCCGCCTTGCCCGGCACGGGCTGGCGCTTGCCGACCGTGCGCGAGCTGCGCTCGATCGTCACGCGCAAGGAATCGAATCCGCTCTTTGTCACGGTGTGGAGCGGCGAGGCGTCCTGGCTCGCATGGAGTGCCACGCCCAGCTACGGCGGCGGCAGCGCCTGGCAGGTCAACGCGGTCACGGGCGTGAACACACCGCTCACCGTGTCGTCTGGGCGCAAGTTGCTGTGCGTGCGGTGAGACGCGGGTGATGTCGCGGCCGTCGGTGGGCTCTTGACCGAGAATCTACTTGCACACTGACGCCTGGCAGGCCTGGCTCGTCGTTGTCGCGTAGTACCCGCACCACAGCCCGTCGGGCACGGGCGCGTGGTGGCAAAGAACTCCGGGGTCGCATTCGTCGGTGGTGCAGCCGTTCGCGTCGTTGCAGTTCTTTTGCGTGAGGCCGGCGCAGGGACCGCCGGATTCGCACTGGAAGTGACCCCAGATGTCGGTGCGCGCCGCCAGGGCGAGGCTGGCCAGTGTGCCGCCGCCCATCACGAATCCGCCGGGCAGCACCCGCACGTCGCGGAAATCGGCCGGTTGCGGACCCGGGCCGGCCAGCGTCTTCCACCACTTGAGCGCGCCGCCGCCGTCATAGCGGACGAGCAGGGCCAGATCCCCGTGCCGGCCGCTGGCGATGATGTTGTTGTCAGGCATCGTGTCGATGGCGAAGTACTCGGAACCCGCGACGGGGGTCGCGGCGAACAGGCGCTCCCACACGATGGCGCCGGCCTTGTCGACGCGGAGGATCCAGGCCTTCCAGATGCCGGTGCCGGCGGCCTGGCGCACCCCGGCGGCGATCGCGCCCCCGTCGGTCATGGGCGCCAGTGCCGAGAACCGGGCGGAGTCGCCTAGACCATAAGTCTTGGACCACACGCAACCCGGGCTGCCACCCTGCGGCAACTGGCACAGCCAGCCCGCGTCCGGCAGCATCGGGCCGTTGATCGCCCACCCGCCGATCAAGGGGCCAGCGGACACTTGGGTGACCGCGCTCAGGTACTGTGCCTGGCCGGGTCCCGGCACGGCGGCCTGCTCGACGAATCCACCGTCGGCATCGAGCCGTGCGAGCCACGCCGCCGACGCTCCGTCCACTCCGGCCAGGGAACCGACCACCCGATAACTGCCGTCGGCCATGCGGATCATGCGCGTGGGGTTGGTGCTGCTGCCGGGAACCGCCGGCACCGTGACGGTCGCCAGCACCTGGCCGCCAGTGCCGACGTGCTGCCAGATGGCCTGCACCGGCGCGCCCTGCGTGGCGGCCAGGAGGGAGGCCGAACCGTCAGGCAGTGGGACCAGATCACGCGTCAAGTAGTCGGGCCACAGCTTCACCATCCACACGAGCGCGCCGGCGGCGTCCAGCCGGGCCAGGTGGCGGCCCGCGGCCAGGTAGCCCGCGTCAGGCAGTGGCGCGATCCGGGTCACGAAACCCATCTCAGCGCCCAGTGACGGCCCGAGCAATTGGCCGTCCAGGCAGGTGTTGGTCAGGGGCACGGCGATGTCGGCCGCGGCGTCTGATGCGTCGACGAGCCCGGCATCCTCGGCGTCGGCCCCTGCGTCATCCAGTCCGTTGCCGCTCGCGTCCAGGGCGTCCTGTGGGGCATCCTCGACGTCGCCGGGTTGCGAGTCGGATAGGTCTCCGGCAGTTCCTCCGGCTTCCAGCGCTGCTGTGTCCGAAGCCTCGCCGCCGACGTCCACCGCCCCATCCCCCAGGCTGGCGAACGCCTCAGCCGTGTCGGTGGCATCTGGCCCCGCCGCGGCATCCGTGCCGGCGAGATCGGCGGCCGCGTCCGGTCCATCGGCAGTTTCAAGAACGTCTGACACGCCGTAGACCAGATCGAACCCGTCTGCGCCGATCGTCCCGTACGCCAGGTCGGGTGGCAGATCTGCGACCTGCCCGTCGGCGCCCGGACCTGCGCCGTCGGCCGGACTCTTGCTGTGACCACGCGGGGCGCTCGTGCACGCCACGACGAGGAGCAGAACGACGGCAAACATGCGCTCCATCGCCAACCTCCCTCGTCCGGCAGCCGTCGGACGACCTCGCGCCAGCGCGCCGTCGCTGCCTGTTGGTCGGGGCATGCGCGCGCCAGCCGATGCCGGTGCCGAACCCCGCAGCCACGCTGCAGGCTACGCCCGAACCCGGCACCCTACAAGGTCTTTGCTACTCACGAACTTCAGGATCAAGGTCTGGATCGCCGTCGGCCTCGTTCACGCAGGCGGGGCAGGTGGTCCACACACCCGCACCGCGCGCCGCGAACTGCCAGATTGTTTCCCAAGATGCAGGTCACCCAACGCAACCGACCACATTGTTGACCAAGATGGCACATCCCCTCGCATCCCCGACCGGATTGTTGACCAAGACGGCACATCCCCTCGCATCCCCGGCCGGATTGTTTCCAAGGATGGCACATCCCCCGCCTGCCCCGGCCGTCCTGGTTCCTGGGATGGACGTTGTCCAGCTCCTGCCCCGCACTACAGGCAACGGGGCGCCCCTTCTGTCACCGCGAGCCTGTCGAGCGGCCGCGCGCCGGAGGCGTGCTCCTGTCTTTCTGGCCTTCCTTGCGCCGAAAACGCCTTCGCAGAGCTGGTGTTGTGGCACCTGCCTCAGCCAGTTGCGGGTTCGCCCCACGCGTTCAAGTACCGCCTGGCCTATGTCGTGGGCGGAATCTGCGTGCTGCGCCACGCCAACGAGGCTGGCAAAGGCGATCACCAGCACCGCGACGGCGCCGAGACCGCGTACGCTGTCACGACACCAGAGGACCTGGTCGCCAACTTCCATGACTGCGGGAACTGCGCGGACGTACTGAGCTTCAGACTGAACTCCTGTTGCCGCCAGGGCTGGCTCAGCTTCAACCTCACCGCCAACCGCCGCCCCAGCACCCGCGCCGCCTTCTCCAGTGTCAACTGCGTCTCCTTCTATGCCAAGACAAGTGATCTCGCGGCGTACGCGACGGTGACGCAACTGGCTGCCGACGCGCTGACGACCGATCTCGCGGCGTACGCCAAGACGGCCTCGCTGGCGACGGTAGCGACCACGGGGCAGTACTCGGATCTGCTCGGGATTCCCGCGACGACGACCGCTTCGAGCAATGTGCCGATTGCCATCAAGGACTACTACCCGCCGGGCGTGTCGGACAGCCTGACCGTGCCGGATCTTGGCCTCGTGCAGAGCCTGACGGTGTCGGTGAATCTTGCGAATTCCGACGTTTCGGGCCTGACGCTGACGCTGACCGATCCGAATGGCGGCAGCCATGTGCTGTACGACAAGGCGAGCACGGGCACGAGCTTGAACAAGACCTTCCCGGCGTTGACCGGCTGGGTCGGCAAGAACGCCAAAGGCACGTGGTCGTTGAAGGTTGTCGATGCGGCGTTCTTGAACGCGGGCACGGACGGGTCGGTGACGAGTTGGAGCGTGACGGTGCAGACGCTGTCGCAGAAACAGGTCGCAGCGACAGGGGATTTTGCGGTGAAGGGGATGCTCTTTGGCGGGGATACAGGTGTGTTGAATGTTGGCGGGCCGTTGCAGGTGCAGGGCGTGCCGGTTGCGCGGGTTTGGACGGCGCAGCGTGGTGCTTTGGCGGACGGAGCGTATGTTGAGGTAGCGACTGGGGTTGCCGACCTCTTGGTTGCCGTGAGCGGCTGGGTGCAATTCGGTGCCCAGTGGATCGTGACCGGCCCCGGCCCCGGCGCCGACACGACGACTACCTGTACCGTCTGCGGTGACGGCACCGATGGAGACCTTGTCGCATACTCCAACGCATCGATGACCGTCGCATCCGGCACTTACAACTTGAAGTCTCTGAAAGTCGGCATCGGCGCGCACTTGAGCGTGGTGGGCAGCCAACCGATGTATCTAAAGGTGCAGGACACGGTTTTGGTTGCAGGTGACATAAGAGGGTGTATGCATAATCGCTACGTGACCCCAAGTCGGTGCGTCAGCAGGCTGATCATGGCGATGTACACCCACGCCTTCTCACTTTCTGTGGTCTCCTCGTAGTCCTTAGCCGCAAATCCCCCTTTTTCCGTGGTCTTGGCAGTTTGGCTGTCCACGATCCCGGCGGTCGGTGCGTCGTCGCGGTCGCTGGCTCGGCGCCAGAGCACGACCAGCGCGTCGAGCATTCGGTCGTACAGGCCGCTGTCTCGCGCACGCCAGAAGAACGCCCAAACTGCCGGCCAGGGCGGAAAATCCTTTGGCAGATAACGCCATTGCGTGCCAGTGCGTGCCTGGTAGAACACGGCGTCGAACAACTGTCGCTTGGTGTGCTTCGATGGCCTGCCGCGACCGTCCCTCTTGGCCAAAAGCGGCTCCAGGACTTCCCATTCGCGGTCGGTCAGCGCCGACGGGTAGCCCTGCGCGGTCGGTTCACGACGGTGCTGCTCGGTGTGCCGAGGCGGCGACTGCGGCGCGGGCGTGCTCGGTGGCCTCTTCAGTTTGACCTTGTGATACCCAAGGTCTTTCATGGCTTTGGCAACCGTAGACTTGCCGACAGCTGTGCCGGTCTCGGCCGTGTACGCCGCCGCCAACTCATCCGCCGTCATCGCACGATTGGCCTGCAACAGCCGGTCCAGCCGTTCGAGTCGCGCCTGATCCAGAACCGGCTTACGCCCGCCACCCTTGCGCCGCTGGCGCGGCAGCAGCCCCGCGTCTCGCGCCCAATTCTGAACCTTCGCCCGCTCCTCTTCCGTCTTCGCCAGAACCATGACCACCTCGTGTTTCAGAGGCGCTTGTCGCATGGAGCGGGGCGCGGTCAAGTTTTTTGCATACACCCTCTTGGCGATGTCGCCGGCTGCCGATTGCTCGACTGCAAGATGCGGGCTGAATCTCATTGCCAGCGACAGCGTCGCTGTGTTACGATCACCAAGGTTTACCTGCGATTTGGCCTTGACCGCGAAGAAGCTACATGCCGTAATCCGCGGATGCGCAGGGCTTCGGCTGAGCGCGGGAGATCGAGGCCCACGACGCGTGCTAGGGGCGCCACGCTGGGGGCCGCGAAAGGCAATGGAGTGCAATCACATGTTCAAGCCTATTGTTGACGCCATGCAGCGGTTCGATTTCGTTGTTCCGCCGGCCCGGGTGGAGGGCGGGCAAAGCGTCAACGCGGAGGTGTCGCAGACAGTGGCGCCTTTTTTGGACACGTCGGGCGTCAAGAGTGGCTTGCTCGTGTTGCGTTGGCGTCCCAACCGGCACCAGCGGCGGATTCTCCGCCTCTACCGTATCCCTCACCGTTCGGGTCGGAACGACATGGCCGACGAACGATGGTTCTCCACCGCCGGTCGTTCGAACTCCCGTCGCCGAGATCACGTTCAACGACACCGACGAACCTATCTACCCGTCTTCGATGGTGCTGAAATCCCAGGCGTTCGAGATTCCGGGGCCGGGCGCCTACATCGGGTTCACTGCAGTGAATACGGACACGGGTAACGGGGCACTTGTTTCGCTTGACATCAGCATCGGGCTTGAGCTTTTGTCCGCGTACACGCATGTTGCCGCCGCCGCCAACCCGCCCACCGACGCCAGCACAGACGTGATCGATTGTGCCGCCGCTTCGGCCTTCCCCCGACAGTCGCTGTCCGCGTCTTGCGCGTAGCCGAAACTCAGGACGGATCTCACCCGTGGAATTGCCGATCCGGATGAAATTTCACGTCTTGCTCGGTTTCCTCCAGGCCGCTGGATTTCGGCCCGATCCATCTATCGCACCCGCTACGTGACGCAGGCGGGCAAGTCCGGCAGCAGGAGCGGTCGAGGTCGAGGCGGACGCGGCGCCAGACTGCGCAGCAGCCCACGCCCTTGCCCGATGAGGTACCGCCGCACGAGCTCGAACACGCTGCGCCAAGGCCGCGGGCAGCTGGCGCCGCTGGCCGCCCGCACCTGGACGTGCGCCTTGCGCAGCCATTGCAGCATGTTGTACGCGATCATCCGCAGCACCCCGAGCACCAGCGCCGCCTTGTTCTGCGTGCACCACCGGCCGTCGTCCTCGCCAAACTGCATGTCGAACGCCCAGTTGCAGTCGTTCTCGATGCACCAGTGCAGGCGCACCAGGCGCAGAAGTTGCCGCGGAGACAGCATGCCGGTCGTGGCGTTGGTCACGAAATAGCGCAGTTCCACCTTGTCCTTGCCGTCGCGGTCGCGCGTCGTCTGCTTGACTACGATGACCTGGCGCAGGTGCGTCCAGCCGTTCCAGCCGTCCAGCTGGGTCGTGCGCCATAACTCCCTGCGAATCATGCCCTTGCCGCGCGGTTCCCAGTCCGTGACGGCGCACGGCGCCTGCTTGGCGCGCACGGTCCGCAGGACTCGCTTGGCCTCGTCGGACAGCTCAGGCTTGTTGCCCTTGAGCCCGGCGAACACGCCGAAACCGGAAACGTCCATCGCCAGGAAGATGGCCTTGGACCACAGGTCGGCGTCGAGCGTGAAGTTCGTCGTCAGCTCGCCGTACTGCTCACGGAGCCAGGCGATGAAGGGCGCGAGGTTCGTCGTCTCTCCCGTATGCTTGTGTTTCTCTGCGTCTTTTTCGATCTCGCCGGGAACCGGTTCCATCGGTCACTGCCCCAGCGCCGGTTTGCCGGCCGCCGTGATCAGCACCGCGCGCAGCACGCCGAGCCGCCAGTGCACGCCATGCTTGTCTTGGACCTTCTCGGCAATGCCGCCGCAGTGATGGTCAAAGGTGTGGTAATTGCCGTCGATTGCCGTCCGGGAGTGCAGCATGTCCACCGGCCGGAGTTGGCCGCGCCCGGCCATCTCCCGCACGCCCTGCACCAGCTCGGCGTCCAGGTCGTGCTCGCCCATCTTCTTGAGAACATGCGTCAACGCGCCGTCACTGACACCCTTGCCGCGCCGGCCCAGGCCGAGTTCCGCAGACTGCGACTCTGCGTCGCGCAGCGCCTTGCACGACACCAGCAGCCCGGTAACCAGCACCAACATCAACTCTGTGAATTCATGACGCACACCTTGGCGACTGCGTGGGTCGCGCCCGAATTTGTCCAAGTGCTCGCGCAGCCGCCGCAGCCGCGGACCAAGGAAGGCCTGGACACGATGGATCTCATTCTGCAAGTCTTGCATCGGGCGCCGGTTCGGTGGTGGCCCCGTCGGATGTTCCGCGGGGCGGGTTGTTCGCAAACATCATTGTGCCTGCGAACCGGCGCCCGTCTATTTTGTTGTCATGTCAGGAAGTTGCTGGACAATTGAACAGGTCTGCCGCTGCCCGGCGGCTGGCGTTGCCTTTGGCTGCCGGTGTGTTCTGGCCATCGCCCTCGTCCTCGCGTGCCCAGCCGTCCCGGCATCGGCGAGCCCCGGCACGCCCGCGTATCCCGTCCTGCCGCCAAGCGTTGGGCCCTGGCTTGAGCACGCCTTCGCCGCCATTGAGCCCAGGTTTCACCTGCAAGACGCCCGTATTGAGCCACGGCGCGTCCTTGCCCAGGTGTGCGCCAAGGGTGCCGACTGTTTCGGCATGATCCTCTTGCCGCCCGATGAGCCGTGCGCGGGCCACAGGACCGCCACATGGTGCATCCAATTCCCAGCAGGTGCGCCTCGCGATGTCGACATCCTCTACGACGCCTTGACCGCGCATCCACCGGGTTGGACGCAACAAGCCCAAGCGCCGCACTGGCGGCCGAGGCCGATTCGGCTCCACCAGTGGCTCGGCGTCGCTGCGCGTCTGGTCGCGCCGCTGCTGGTCGTGCTGCTGTTGTGCCGCTTTGTCGCGCCCTCGAAGCCGGACTGGCGCCGCGGGTTGTCGTCGGTGGCGTTGCTGGCCGGCACCGCCGACGCGGCCTGGGCTTGCTTCTGTCTCCTGCGCGAGTCCCGAGTCGACAGGGCCGGCACCTGGTACCTCAGCACCGGGGGATGGCTCTGGATCTGGTGGCTGATGGCGCTCTGGGGCGGCGGGTCTATCGGGCTTGCGCTGCGCTTGGGCCTGGCCAGACGCGTCGCAAGCAGGCCTTTGATCTGGCTGGTCGTGGGCGGTGGACCGCTTCTTGGCGCAGTTGCGGCGGTTGCCACGCGGCGCGTCGGTTCCCTGGATGGCGCGGCCATCGCTGCCGTGGCATCGCTCGTCTTCTTGGCCGTGGCCCATGCGCGCTGTGCGAATCCGAAGACCTGGCTGCTCGGTCTGGGTGCCAGCGCCGCCGCGGCGGGGGCGCTGGAGGGCGCGGCACGTGTCCTGTTGCCAGCGCCACCGGTGGTCGAACACGAAGCGCTGGCCTTGTGGGGCCCAGCCTCGCCAAGGCCAGATGGGCTGCCCGTGGGCCCGCACGCGCTGCGCGTGCACTGCGCCCTTCACGCGGAGATCGGCCAGTGCAAAGCGGGAATCCTACGAATGGAGTCGCCGCCACAGGACAAGCCCTGGGTTCTCCACCTAGGCGATTCCATGGTGTACGGCTTGGGCGTCGGTTCGGGCGAGACGCTGCCGGCGCGCCTGGCGGCCCGCGATCCGGCGGTCGGACAAGTCAACGCCGGCGTGCCGGGCACGTCCATCGATGTGCAACTGGCGGTGCTTCAGCGGGTTCTGGCCTTGCAAGCCCCCAATTTGGTCGTGCTCCACATTATGCCTGGCGCGGGCTATCCACTTCGCTCAAGTTGTCGCTGCCGAGCCTGGATCCGAGGGACTCTCCGGCTTTCTGCCACTAATTTCAGTATAGGTA
>Ga0172369_10006493_pt1 | contig 13904 bp, 13 predicted proteins | sample LakKiv25m_FD_114539 | JGI IMG/M metagenome (GOLD analysis project Ga0172369, IMG submission 114539) | Freshwater microbial communities from Kabuno Bay, South-Kivu, Congo - kab_022012_11.25m | ecosystem: Environmental > Aquatic > Freshwater > Lake | place: Democratic Republic of the Congo...
ATTCCCCAATCATCTCCTCTGTGACTTCAAAATGATACTGAAGTCCGTAAGCAGACCGGCCATAGCGAAAAGCTTGATGGGGATAAAGCCGGGACGATGCCAAAAGCGTGGCTCCTTGAGGAAGGTCAAAGGTTTCCCCATGCCAATGGAACATCCATTGCTCCTTGGCTTCGCCTCGAAATAGGCTATCCGATTCGGCTTCTGGTGTAAGTTGAACCGGGTACCAGCCTATCTCGGGCTGCGGTCCGGGATAAACCCGAGCGCCCAAGACTTTGGCCAACAATTGCGAGCCAAGGCAGACACCTAAAATCGGCTTCTCTTCCTGAAGGCAAGCCTCGATCATTTTCATCTCTTGCTGCAAAAATGGGCATCGATCCTGCTCATTTACGCTCATCGGCCCGCCCATGATGATCAGTCCTTGAAAGTCCTCTTCAAAGGCGATGCTTTGATTCAGCCATGCTTGACTTGTTTTATAATCTTGCTCGTTGTTATGCAGCCAGGTAGTGATCATGCCTGGACTTTCATGGGGGACTTGTTGTACAATCATCCATCTTGCCATGTGTCGACTTTTCCTGTGTATTTGATATTCTTGACAGCCTCTTGTCACGTGCGACCCAGCAGAATTCCGTAAGAGACAAGAAATCCTCGTAAGGATTCACAGTGTCTACTCGCCTCGCTGTCTTCCATTCAAAATAATCCCCCCAAAGGCCTTCAACTCGCGCAGAAGAAACTTTCTGTTAAAAGTGTCATGCGTAATGACCCGATACGGTTTATGAGCGGAAACACTGTTAAAGAGAGCCATCCGCAAACTCGCTTCCGATTTGCTGAGCTGTAGAGCGGCGTCCAACATGCCGGTGCGGGAAAAGAATTTGGCCGCTAACCTGACTGCTTTGCCGTAGGGCAAATCCGCCAAGATTTCATTATTGAGCTCCTGATAGTGTCCAAAAGCCTTTTCCGAAACACCCTGCTGCATGATGACCTGAGCCGCGTACATGCCGCTCAACAAGGCAGAATTAATTCCCTTGCCCTTGAATGGTCTGACCAATCCGGCTGCATCGCCGACGGTCACGTAGCGATGCCCATACATTCCTTTGGCAACGGAAATGGGAAACTTGCCTTTGAAGTAGGATAGCGCGGACTTTTCTTGGTTAAAGCAAGCAGGCAACAATCGCAGGAGCGGCGCATACGAAAGAAATAGATCCATGGTTTTTACGTCCACTTGCTCTCCGGCGATGTTGATGGTGAGATGATTCTGCTTGGGCGTGAGACCGCCAAATTCGATCCCTTTCCGTGACGGCAAGAAAGCATGAATTTTATTTTCGAATTGCTCCATGAACTCCAATCCGGGGTGCCACTTGGTGACGATAGAGCTTAGGAATCGCGGCTGGCGGTAAGGACTTTCGCGGACAAACATGAGCGCGCTGCCGTCGTCCAGTCCAAAAGCCCCCACTGCCGCAGCCGCACGAACATTATCGCTTTCGGAGAAAAGCGCAACTTCCTCGTCGTAGAACTCTATTCCGGTTACGCGACTTTCGATCACCTCGATGCCCTGCATGCGAGCTTGTTGCAAAAGGAAATTGTCGAAGGCGATTCGGCGTACGGCCAGTGATGGCTCTGAATCTCCTTCCAAATCGATGGTTTGATGGTCCGAATGCAGAATGTAGCCTGTGATCGTTCGCTGCAGCAGGTGAAATGGGAAAGGGATGCCGAGCTGGGCCAAGAGATCCTTAATGGGCGGAGAGAGAACACCTACGCACTGATTGTAGCGTGGGATACCCTCGCTGGCCTTGGCTTCATAAAGGCGAACCCTTAGTTCGATGCCCATTTGCCGGGCCAGGTTCTTTAGGGCGATGGCGCAACCAATGCCGCCTGGGCCTCCGCCTATGATGGCTACCAGATCGCCCGACTTTATTCGCCAGGGAGAATCACTGTTTGCCGACAAGCTTTCACCTCTTTTCAAACGACTATGACCTCCTTCATCGACTGGTGACAGACGGCTGCGCTGGGCGGCTGGCAATATGGAACGGAATCTTGCCAGCAATACGTCTCGGAGAACTCGTTTGTAGGGAACTTCCCCGGTCATCATATTCCAAGCGAACAATCGCAGGACATGTCCGAGGCCGGATTGAGCCCTATCGCCTATCGCCTTTGCATAAAAGGTAAGCGACGCTCTGTTCCGCGCCATGAAGTAGGAGAAAAAGAACAAAAGCCGGCCGATGTAATTGTCCCAGACGATTTCTCTTTGAGCCGGCCGGTAAAAGTTTCTTCGAAAGCTCGTTGCGCTTATGCCGTCCGCAAAAGCAGCTTTTGCCGACAATTTTGCCGTAAGAAATGCCGAGTAGATGCCATTCTTAAAATGACGGGAAAAGCTGGCATCACCAATTATAACCATTCGATTCGTAAACGGCTTCTTGCTTGGGCCGACCGGTATTTTAGCGCGGCACTGGCAAACCAACTTTAGGGCCGCTGCTTTGTCCAAAAAAATACCCCGCACCTGAGATTGATGCAAAAAACGCTGTAAAGCCTCGTTCTGCACATTACCCCTGCCAATGAGGCTTACGGTTAGAAAATTCCCCTTTGGTGATATAACGCCAAATCTGAGGTCTGCAAGCTGCTTGAGGCTAAACACGCCAATTCGATTTCGCAGGTTCTCCTTCAGACTTGTGATGGGTAGTGGAAACTCAGCGTGTAAGGTGATCAAAGCTTTGGGAGCGTGGTAACCAAAGCCCAGTTTTTCAACTTTGTTGAGCATGTGCGTATTCAAGCCAAAGGCGCCAACGACCAAGTCCGCTTCGTGCTCATACAGCTTGTTATTCTGGGTGAAACAGATTTTTGCTTTCTCGGTTACCAGCTTCGGCAGATGTAAATCCGTGACTGCCGCGTGCACGACCTTGGCCCCGTTCGCTATCGCGACTTGGAGCAAGTAGTCGTCAAAGCTGATGTTTTCGTCATAATGAGAGGAACGCGGACCATTGCCACGAAAGACTGTGTAAATGGTGCAGGATTCCCGTGGCGGATCAACAAAAGAGCAGCCGCCCACGTGAACGTGATAGTAGCCTTTAATGTGCTGGCGGATGACTTGCTCAGGCAGGCTTATGCCCTCTTCCCGTAACGCCATCACCAAAGTTTCGGAGATCACCCCGGCGCAGAGGTTACAGCCGGGCGGCCCGGTTCTCAGAAAGTCTTTGCCGTCATAAATGGTGACTTCCAGCTCTAAACGGCGTTCTCTGGCGATTTTCTTGGCAAAAAAGGCAAAAAAACTTCCGGCGGGACCGGCTCCGATCACCGCAATCCGTGAGCCGGAAGTGAGCTGGATGTTGGAATTTCTGTGCGACATCCGGTCGCCCAGCCTTTCATGAATTTACTTTCTGCAGGAAACCACCCAAAACTCGATGATACCGGGATTACCTGGACGCTTACTGAGCCAAACAACCTTGGCAGTTCTTTGTAATGATGATTGCATTAGCAATTGCTAAAATCAGCTTGAACTCGACGGCGTGCGTGGAAAAATCCGGCACTCCTATGTACTCAAGATAAATCAGCGGATCGAGCACGGACTTCCCTTTCGTTCCCAACTTGTACCTGATCTCAGTTTGAAACCTTCGTACTTGAGCGACTGGCCGGGATTCTGTTTAAAGACCTGATGGATTGCGAAATCATATCGCTCTGTCATGCCCACTTCCAGCTCGAGCTGATGCTCGGCGGCCATGGTGCCTTCTACATGACCCATATCAGGTGTAGAGAGAGTAAAATAATCCTCAACTTCTCCCCTACCTCTCTCAAGAATCTTATATTCATACGTCCAAACATAAAAGCGTTGGTCAGCAAAGGCCGCAATAGCAAGGTAAAATTTCGCTACCAAAACGATCAGTATCGCATAGTATCTATTTCTCATCGCTGTCCTTATATTTTAAAGTGATTGATACGTCGCCATCATAGGAAAGGGATCATCACTGAGGGCTATAGAAATGTCCCATCTATATTGCCGGACGCACCAAGCCTGTATCCGGAGCACACCTCCGGAACTCATTGGAAATAGAAGCGGCACTGCCCCGGCAGTCATTCGGTGGCGAGCCGCAGCCACCTACCAAAACATGCTGGGCCTGAACGGTCACCTTTTCCAAAGCCAATTCTCAATGAAAGTACAAAAGAACCCCCTTTGGACTCAGACAGAAGCCGTTAGCTTCGACCGATCAGTTGTCCACAACACAAAGCTGCTTCGGATAAAGTCTCTTCTGAAATTCGTTTTTCAGAATCGATAAAAACCACCTGCAGCCGCCCTTGCTGGCTTCGCGTTGATCGAAGGTCTCGTAGGCGCGAAGATAGGTCGCCTGAACCAGCTTCTCGGCATCGCAGGCATTCTTGGTGAGCCGCAACGCCTTGGTGTAGAGCTTATCCATGCTCATCAAAGCGAGATCTTCGAAGCGCCCTTTATTTTCATCTTGCATAATTACCCTCCAATAAAACGTCGGTCGTGAGGGCTGCGGCTTGATCCGCCAAGCGCCTTGCTTGCAAATCAGGCCGCAACCTTGCCTTTTTACGCTTTTTGTGTAGCCGCTTTCATTCTTAAGAGATCATAGATCATAATGACAACCCCTATCAAAAAGATCGAGCCGCTACCTATTGCGATTTTGAACCAGAATTGCATCTGCGCCTGCGCCGTCATAAAACCAAGTCCCAGGACTCGCTCCAAATAGGACTGCAGGACGCCGGCCACTCCGAATGCCATTCCCAAGAGGAACATGGCGATTCCCGTCACCCAAAATCCCCAATGGCCGAGATTGTGGCTAAATTTGTCGATGCCTTTTAGCCGGGGGAAAGCATAATAGAAGACGGTCAAGTTCAGCAGCGCGTATGCGCCAAAGAAGGCCAAATGACCGTGCGACACCGTTACTTGGCTGCCATGCGTGTAGTAATTTATTTGCGGCAGAGTATGGATAAAGCCCCACACTCCAGCGCCGATCAAGTGGTAAATCGAGCAGCCAATGGCAAATGTCCAAACCACCCGATTGCTAATTTCCGACTGGCGCGCCTTGACGTGGCGGAAAGTATCCCACACCATCATGATGATGGGCAGCGGCTCCAAGGCGCTAAAAATGCCGCCGACCCACAACCAATATTTGGGAGCACCCAGCCAGTAATAGTGATGACCTGTGCCGGCGATGCCGGTAAACATAAATAAACCAATTTCGACGTACAACCATTTTTCCACTGTCTGGCGAGGAACCCCTGTAATTTGCATGAGAATCCAGGCCATGATGGCTCCAGTAACCAACTCCCAAGCGCCTTCAACCCACAGGTGGATGACCCACCACCAATAATACCAGTCGATGGAAAGGTTCCGATAAAAAGGGATGCCGAATAGGTAGAGCAGTGCCAGCATCACCAGACCGCCTAACAAGGTGCCTTGGATCATGGTCCAATTTTTGGCCTTGATTAGAGTCATGGCAATATTGAACAAGAACATCAATGCGCCGATGACGACCACGATATCCAATTCAAGAGGAATCTCTAGCAGAGGCCGGCCCTGGGTCCAGCCGAATAAAAATCCGATCAAAGCGGTCACGCCGGTGCCTACCAGCAGAATGAGCTGCAAATAAGCCAGCTTGGTACTGAATAGCTCGGAACGGCTTTCTTCCGGAACCATAAAATAAGTCCCGCCCATAAATCCCAGGAGCATCCAGAGGACGAGCAGGTTGGTGTGAAAAGCCCGTGCGGTTGCAAAAGGGAATACATCGACGATGCTTTGCGGCAAGGTAAAAGCATAATTGATGGCCAGCCACAGGCCCATGACAACCTGCAAAGCGAACAACAGCAAAGCGACCACAAAGTATGGATAGGCGACGCGTTGAGAATTGTAAGCGATCATCGGGCAGCTCCTTTTTGATGAACAAGAAATTCCGCAATAGCTTGCAGCTCTTCGGCGGATAGATCAGGATAAGCCGGCATTTGGCTATCCTGCTTGATGGATTGCGGATCGGCAATGTGCTTCTTGATGGTATCCCAATCAAGGCGGTCACCGACCTCGTTCAAGCTTGGCCCAATGTCGCCGCCTATTCCCTGCAGCTTGTGACAACTAAAGCAGTTGTTCTCCTTGAAGAGAGCCGCACCAAGCGACAAATTGGAATTGCCGGATAGTCGCTCTGCCGCTCTGGATTTTCGTTTGGGAGAATCCTGCGGCGGCCAGTCATGGTTGTCAATGCCATTCACCCAACTAAAGAAGGTGAGAAGTTGGTTGATCTCCGCCTCGCTCACGTGCTGCTGCGGCATCTTGCGAAAGGACTTTGCCAGAACCACTTCTGGTTGGGTGACAATTTGTCGAATGTATTGTTCACCTCGACGCTTGTAGACTTTTGTGAGATCCGGGGCGTAGTATCCTCCAAATCCAAGGATGGTGTGGCAATCGTTGCAATTGTACTTTTGAAACACCTTTTTGCCGGCCGCCACGTCATCGGACAACTGATCGGCATGTGTCAGGGCGCCGATCTGGCGATGCGTGTCCCAGGTCAGTGCGAGGAACAGCGCGGCTGAAGTTAGAGTGCCCAGATAAAAAATCCATTTAGCTGTTTTGCTGGTCATGTTTGCCTCCTATACAAGATGCGGATGATGATGGTGATGATGTGAATGCTCAGCGGTCACCATCCCAAGGTGGGCCTCCATTTCCTCAACCAGGTGATGATATTTCTCATGCTGGCCCTCGCCTGAGATTTCGCTTTCCACGCGCTCAAATTCTTGGAGCAAGTATTCGTGGTCCTGATCGGAAAAAACTTGGCCGGCCATTGGGTAAAGGATATTATTCTCTTTGAAAATGTGGCTCGACAGCAACTGCGCATAGGCCCGTGCGTTTTCGATGATGTCCTCTTTGGCCGCCTGATTTCCCTGCTCATAATGCTTCGCGGCGATTTCCAATCGGCTGGTGTACTGGCGGGCGTAAGAGTGCTCGGTTAACATTTGGCCGATGGGCCCTCCTTCTGTAGGAACTCCTCTCCTGCCCATTAGTTTGAAAAGGACGTCCTCCTCTTTGGCATGATGGCACTTGTCCGCAAAGTGGCGGATAAAGTCCACGGCATTCAAAAAGAACTCCGCAGGAACTTGCTCTCCGCCTTCCAAGCGATCGGATGCCTTGTTCAGTATGACGAGCATCCGCTCGATGACGTTATGCTCTTCAACCAACATATCTACGGGTGTGTTCATGGTATCTTCTCCTTGTTTGTTACTGTGACTATTTAGAGCTTTATTCGATTTATTTGCTACTTGCAAAACTAACTTCCAGAGGTTTTTCAAAGAACTCTGCCAATTGGACGTTGACTATTTAAGAACGATCAATGTTCAACGTTCAATAGTCAATTGTCAATGGTCCCCTTACCAACAACCTTCACAGATTGTTCGATCCCCCGGAAGACCGGCAAACCATATAGAGCTTTATTCAATTCGCTTTTTCGCCACGATGACTAAGTTCTGGGACTTGGTAATATCAAACGACTCGAATTGCATATCGCCAAAGAACTCCATCTCCCGAAACCCGTAATTAGCCAGCGCTAGGCGCAATTCCACTTGCCGATATGGATATAATGGCGTGGAATATAGGGTATGAGTTGCCTTTTCATTCTCCCAATTAATCGTCAGGATATTGAACTGAATTTGTCCGTAAAGAAAGTCATAGAACCGGATGTATTCTTGATTGCCCTGATGGTGCACGCCGACGATCCGCTCCTGTTGAGCCAGGATACGATCATAGTTTAGCAATTGAATTATCAAACGACCGCCGGGGTTGAGCAAAGCATAGAAACTTTGCAACGACGCCTGCAGATCGTCTGCCTTCAACAAATGCGGCAGTGAGTTGCCTAAACAGAAAATCGCGTCGAACTGTCCGCTGACCACTTGCCCCAATTCCTGCATGGACGTCTGCTTCCAAGTAACATGTACGCCCGCCTCGTTGGCATGCTCCCGAGCCTTTGCCAACATTGCCGCGGACAAATCGGCGCCAAGCACCTGAAGGCCCATTTCTGCCATGAGTGTGGCGTGCAAGCCCGTACCGCAAGCCGCATCGATGACGGAATGGAAGCCGTACCGCTCCTGCCATTGCTGCAGTACGGCTTTCTCGCCCGCTCGTCGTTGAGCATAGCGGGTCATTCCATCGTATTGTTGGGCTATTGTATCGTAAAAGTCCATGTCATCATTCCTGCCAGACCCCAATCTTTTGCCAAAGATTGGGATCTGTTGCCTAAGATCGTGAGATGTACGTCTTGATCAGACTCCCCTCTCCTTGCTCTGACCAGACCTTAAACCCCTTGCCCCTAACCACGTCGATCAAAGGCGCAGGAAGAAACGGCGTGATTAGCTCGTACACCTGAGCTGCCGGCAAGGTTTTCAAATCCTCCAAGACCTGATTCAGCGGGTGACCGCCCGATTCGATGACCGGTCTTGCATCAAAGGACTTGGCCACCAAGCCGGAAGTCACCCATGCCGGCTTTGCTCCACCCCCGGCGCTTTTTTCTTCGATCACATCCAGCGGCGGTAGCCCGGCGGAGGTGCGCAGCTTACTGATGAGCTCAGCAACAGGCAAATTGCCGATCTGAGCAACTTGCCGCAATGTAGCAATTTTGGCCACCGTCTTGCGTAAAACCGGATTACGAAGCTTCGCAAAAGACGGGGACATGGCAATCAATGTCTCTTCCAACTGCGGAAAGACCTCTAACAGCTTGCTGACGCGAGTTTCCGGTGTAATGTCTCGCTGGGCGAGAGCGCCCGCAGTTCCCGAGTCTTTATATGCCATAACTATTTCTCCTTGATGTAGGTCAACAATCTTTGCTCGCCCTCCAGCTTTCTTTTTCCTGTCAAGTCTTGGCTGACTTCCAAGGTGCCAAGATAGTCACCCTTTTCATCGCGCATGGCAAAGTACTCGATGCTGATGAAGCGTCCGGCCAAATTGATCCAGAAAGCTGCTTGATTCTCTTTGCCGGAGCGAAAATCCTGTAGAATCCTTTCCACAACATGCACACTGGACGGCGGATGGCAATTCTGCACCCTGCGACCCAAAATCGCCCGCGTCCGCTCGAATATCCGCTCTGCGCCTTGGGTGAAGTAGCGCACGGTATCATTGGCGTCCACAAAGGTCAAATCGAAGGGAATGGAGTTCAATATGGCTTTCAGCTCAGTAACCGTCATGCTGCCGCTGGGAAGCTGAATCCTTTCTTGTTCCTTTGCCTCTTGCTGGGTGACTACACCTTCCGGCTGCCAAATATCTTTTGGGTCGTACAGGCAAAAACCAATTTCCAGGCTCTGACTATATATGTCGAACCACTCCGCATCGGTCAAAGTGTCCATGCACATGGGAAGAAGAATTTGTTCTTCCTTATAGATCATTTCTTCAATAGCAGTGGCCGCCGGCTTGAGCACCATCTCGATGGTCGGTTTGGCCTCTTCCGCATTGAGGTTGGCCACTTGCTCCAGCACTTCCACGGAAGCCTTGAGCAGCTCCCTTGTCTCATCATGTTTGCCCCACATGACCGTAGGCGGGCCGGTGATGCTGTGTTTCTCCAAGAATGGAAACAGCAAATTCTCCTTGCGGCGGTAATGCTTCTCCACGTCCAAAAGGGCGTTAAAGTGGACGCGGATTTTGCCAAACAGCTCGCTTGCGTCCGCTGTATCCGGCAGGGCTTGCACTTCGCCAAATAACTCTTCTAATGAAGCTACTTCCCACTGTAAAGCACGGTTTTCTTCCTTAAAAGTATGTACCGGGTGGCCTGCCGGTGCGATCTTGGCTCCGGTAAGGTCAATCGTTCCCTTGAGCGCAGCGGTATGAATATCACACAAAGTCAGGATTTCCGTCTGCGGCACACCTTCGGCAATCAATTCCTGCTCGACTTCGACCACGTCCCCGTAGGGCACCTGACCCATCAATCGTATCAATTGCACCTTCACAGCTTCCGGAGCTACTCCCTGATGAAGCTGGAGAATCATGTGCTTTAAAAGGTCCTTCCGCTTTCTCGCATTATTTATCAATTCACTCATTGAAATTGCTCCTGTCAATTATTCTGCTCTTAATCAGCCACCAAGATATTACATCGAAAATTCCGACTGCTGGCCGCTGATCCCTGACCGCTGACTGCCGCCCGCTGGCTCCTATTCCTCCCCACCTCCCCTCTGTTGCGCATCATATTCCGGCACCTGCCCACGGTTATGCTGATAGACCGGGCTATCCAGATGCTTCACATGCTGACGATACTCTTCATTGGAGATGTCATTTTGCCAAAAGCCAGCAAATCGCGCCACAGTCGTCCCAAGTACAAAGAGCAACACAATGGCGACTGCATAGGCCCGACGGGAAAAGCGTGCGCGGGTGGTTGTGGCGGAAAGATAAAGCGTGTCCTTCACCGGACAAGCATCCACACATTGAAGGCAGGCATGGCATTCATCGGAAAAAACCGTAGAAGCGGTATGGACATTGATATTAGCCGGGCAGACCTTTGTACACTTTTCACAATCAATGCAGCTTGCCTTGTTGCGATGGATTTTAAATACGCTCAAAAAGCTGGTCATGCCAAGGAGAGCGCCATAAGGACAAAGGTAGCGGCACCAAAAATATCGTACTAAAATGGAGAGTAGAAAAAGCCCGATCAAAACACGTAAGGTAAAGCTTGACATCTCGGTAAAGAACTTGAGCATTTTGATGTCCGCAACTTTATTGTAAGGACTGAAAATGAACTTTCCCAGTTGGAGCACGTCCATTTGCACCAGTACCGCCCATAGGAAAAAGGCTAACAGCAGGTACTTGAGACTGCGCAGAGGATAGTCTAACCAGCGAGGCAGACTCCGCGGCTTGTCGAAGATGAATGTGTGGATTCGGGCGAGAAATTCGGACAGCAGGCCAACGGGGCAAATCCAGCTACAAAAACCCTTCTTGAGAAACAGCCCAGTAGCCAGCACAATCAACAATAAAACCAATGCCGAAGGATGTACGTGGTTGAATATGCCTGTGAACAGCCAGTACTTGAGGCTGATGAGGGCGCTAATCGGCAAAAAGGCTTCGACTCCCGGCGGGCGACTAACCGTCGGCAAAAGGCCGTTTTCTAATTGGCGAACGAACAGATAGAATTCAATGCCTATCCACAAGGTCAAGGCCAGAAAGGCAAACTGGACCAGCTTTCTATATGGTTGGATGCGAAATGGGCGTTTCCTCTTTGCGTTCCTAGGGCTACCCTCAGTAATCTTTTCCTTTCTTCGTATGGGTAGTTCTACAATGGTGGACATATTTGCCTTTCAGATGATTGTGATTGCATATCTATCTAAAACGTACCGAATGATTCTTGGCGCCCAAAGCGGGAACGGCTTCGATTCGCGAACGGAAATGAGCTGTAAGCTTAAGCGTTAACGAGATCGCTTAGTCGAACCTTCTGATGTTTGACCTTTTGCGCCATTTCCTCCAAAGTCGTCTGGCCAAAAAAAGTCTTTATTTTTTCGCGTATCTCCGCCCACTGAACGTGCACCGGACAGGGGTTTTCAATTCCGCACTTTTCCAAGCCTAGCAAGCACTCGCTAAACAGTGCCGGGCCATCGATGGCTTCTACAATCTCGATGAGCTGAATTTCCCCCGCCGGTCGCGCCAAGGCCACCCCTCCATTAGGTCCTTTAAAAGAGACCATGATTTCATTTTGTGTTAAGATTTGAAGGATTTTCGTTAGAAAATGAAAAGAGATATTAAGCTCGTCGGAAATCTCCCGGATCGGAACGTACGGGCGTTCGCCATTCAGGGCGATGTAAAACGCGGCTCGAATACCATAGTTGCATGTTTTTGACAGCATCATATCCTCAATTCGTATTTAAGACTCTTTTGTCTGAAATATACGATAAATCGCAGTATCAGTCAAGCGAAATTTTATGCCTTTTTATACCTTTTTATTCGCTTTCATACTCGTAATCGTACTCTTGCTCCTCTCATGCTCATGCTCATGCTCCTGCTCCTGCTCTTGCTCGCTCGCCTACTCGCCCATGCACGCAATAGCTTTCCAAGCAATCCCAAGATTACCAAAGCATCAAATTTTCGCTTTGCAAATGACGCGGCAAGTTTGTATGTTTTGGATGAAGGTGCAGGAGAAAGAGCAAGAGCGGGAGCAAGAGTACGAGTAAGATTAGGATTAGGATTAGGATTAGGATTAAGATTAGGAGTAAGTGTAGGGCGTCAGTAAGAGTATTTCGGGAATGAAAGGCTACCTGGTGGGGCCCGCGGACTTCAAATCCGTTGTGAGGCGGTGATCCCGTCTCGGGTGGGTTCGATTCCCACACATTCCCGCTCTGGGGATTAACCTGATGGGAGCACATTAAAGATTGTTCGAATGGAGGGCAAATGCAGATCCTTCCCACTTCTTAGTCTTTGGATCCGACAAGTCCTCCGGTCATTTTTAGCAGTTCGGTTTCGGCAGCTTTGGCCTGAAACTGCGCGGAAATCAGTCTCTCTAGGGCGTCCAAATATTTCCGCTGCACCTCACGTAATTCAATGGCCGTCAAGGTGCCTAATCGATATTTTTCCAATGATACCTGCACGTTTTCCTTGGCCACCGCTACGTTTTCATGTTCCAAAAAAGTCAACTTCACATTCGTGTCATAATTCTGAAATACTCGGGACAGCTCCGCTTCCACCTCACTTTGCGTTTCCTTTAAAGCCAACTCGCTGCTGCGAAGAGCTAACTCGGCATTTTGCAAGCGACGGTTGTTATTGAATCCATCGAATAGAGTGTAGCTGGCCGTAAGACCGTAGGTGAATCCCTGATTCTCGCTCGATTTCACAAAACCAGATTGCGATTCCGATCTCGACAAGCTGTAGCCGACATTCAAGCCTATCTTCGGAAAGCGCGGCTCCCAAGCATTGCGAACATCCAGTTTGGCAACTGTTTGCCCTTTCTGCGCAAGGAGCATGGTGCTATTCTGGCGTGTCAGCAGGCTCCTAAGCTGGCTAATATCCAGATCGGAACGAATCTGAATGGTGTCGCCTGCGACAAAATCAAGGGTAGTGTCGCGGGCTAACAGTTGATTGAGGGTCGTTTTTGCATTGGCGAGGGAAATCTCTTGCCGCAACAAGGCGGAACGATCTTCATTCAAATCTACCCGCGCATTCTGGACATCAAGCCTCGATTCAGAGCCAATGCCGTACTTGGCTTCTGCGATTTTTAGCCGCTGCTGGGAAATGGCCAATGCTTCCTGCAAGGATTGCAGCTTTTGCCATTGCTGCACCACATTAAAATAGGCTTCGATGACCTGAGCAAGTGTGTTCTCAATGGCCAAGCGGGTGTTGATCTCCCCCATCTCGCGGAATTGTCGCAGTCTTTGATAGGAGGCGAACATGCTGAGGCCATCAAAAAGCGTCCAGTTGAGGGCTACGCCGACGTTGCGCGAAGTGGTCTGTGCGTTGCTTCGGTCTATCACATTTCCGGAAACAAATTCTTGGTACGATTTGCTGATGCTTTTCGATTGTCCGGCGTTTGCCGTGATTTGCGGTAAGAAACCGGCATTCCCCAAACTTGCATTATTCTCATCAATCTCAGCTTCGGTTTTGGCAATACGAATGGCATAGTTATTTTCCATTGCAATTTCGATAGCCTGCTCCAGCGTTAGTGATTCCTGCGCATAGAGCAACCCTACCCCCAAAAGCAAAGTTGATAACAACGCTTTTTGAAATTTCTTCACCATTATTTGTTTCCGTTCCATCAAAGTAAGATGACCCTCTTGGAAAGCAAAATTAAACTTGGCGCGGCTTCACAGAAAATGGATTGTGAAAAAGCTGCTTATATCATCGTCCCTCTTGCGTAACCGATCACGGGCTGCTGTCACCCCTGCGTATGCTGGGGTCTCCTTCTGCCGTGCAATGAAAAGGAGATTCCTGCATCCGCAGGAATGACAGAACTGGC
>Ga0172369_10006496_pt1 | contig 13902 bp, 10 predicted proteins | sample LakKiv25m_FD_114539 | JGI IMG/M metagenome (GOLD analysis project Ga0172369, IMG submission 114539) | Freshwater microbial communities from Kabuno Bay, South-Kivu, Congo - kab_022012_11.25m | ecosystem: Environmental > Aquatic > Freshwater > Lake | place: Democratic Republic of the Congo...
AGATCAGCCGGTTCCGGCACGGCTGGCTGCTGGTGAAGATGAGCTTGTTTGCGGCGAGGAAGATCAGGTTCAGATGATGTTGGTATTTACCACCGCCTTTCCCCAGATTAATTTACAATTTACAATTTACTATTTACAATTTACAATTTACTATTTACAATTGAATTGACGAGTGTGAATTTACGATTGACGATATAAAAAAATCGATTCACTAATCTTAAATCGTCAATCCTAAATCCGAAATTAAATCGTAAATCGTAAATCGTACCTCGTAAATAATAAGGTTTATTTACTGAAAAACTTTCTCTGAAATAGAATGAGAAGTGCTACTCCTGATGTGATCGAGGAGTCGGCAATGTTAAAAACAGGGCGGAAAAAGGTGAACTCCTCCCCTCCTACCCATGGGAACCAGGATGGGTAATGGGTCTCGACCAGCGGAAAATAGAGCATGTCGACTACCTTTCCGTGAAGGAAGCCGGCGTATCCTCCTTCAACCGGAAGAAATGCCGCCACCTGGTGGTAATGGCTGTCGCTGAAGACCAGGCCGTAAAAGGCGCTGTCGAGGATGTTCCCGGTTGCTCCGGCAATGATCAGGGCCAGGCAGATCGTAAGACCCTTGCTGTAATTCGGTTTTTTCGTTAGGCGCACCAACCACACCACCATCGCGATGACGGCAAGGATCCGGAAGATGCTGAGAACCAGCTTTCCGGCAGATCCTCCCAGCTTCATCCCGAAAGCCATCCCTTCATTCTCAGTGAAGTGCAGGTAAAACCAGTCGTGGAACACCGGGATGCTCTCGCCCAGGTACATATGGGTCTTCACCCAGATCTTGAACACCTGGTCGAGGATCAGGATAATAAAAATGATGACAAGCGGAAGGGAAAGTCTATTCATCCTGGGGTTCAAAAGGGCGCGGCGAGTTCACAGGAGCCTGGACCGGCGTACTCTGAACCAGCTTGGCTTCAATGCTGAGCGTGGCATGAGGAACACTGCGCAGCCGGTCTTTCGGGATCAGCTTCCCGGTGACGCGGCAGATGCCATAGGTCTTGTTCTCGATGCGCACCAGGGCATTCTCCAGCGATTTGATGAACTTCTCCTGACGGGCAGCGAATTTGCTGTTCTCCTCTTTAGAGAAAACCTGGTACCCCTCTTCCAGCACCTTGAAGGTGGGCGAGGTATCGTTGGTATCGTTATCGTTTCCTGTGGTGTACGATTCGGTCAGCAGTTCGAGGTCTTTCCTCGCTTTTTCGAGCTTTTTCAATATAATCTGACGGAATTCATCCAGTTCTTCATCTGAATACCTTGTCTTCTCTGCTTGTGGGGCTGTCTTTTTCATCGCTTCTGATTTTGTTCCACTTTCCTGATTGAAATCCATGTAGAAATTTCGTCCGTCAATTCAACCAAGTCTTTGTCATCCGCACCAATCCGGTCGACAATGTTGAATTCACGGGCTAAAATCTCGGTGCAAATATAGGTAATATTTTGATTGGCTGCCTCTCTAATCTCCGGATGATCCAAAAGGACTACCTCGATGTAATCTGTAACATCGAATCCCTTATCTTTCCTGAGGTTCTGTATCCGGTTGATTAGTTCCCGCGCAATTCCTTCTCTCCACAGTTCCGGCGTAATGGTTACGTCAAGGGCCACGGTGAGGTTTCCCAGGTTTGCGACCTGCCAGCCCGGAATATCTTCGGAAATGATCTCCACATCGTCACGCTTGATCACCGCTTCTTCTTCCCCAACTATAAATTTCAACTCACCGTCATCCTCCAGCCGGTTGATATCTTCCTGGTCCAGTTCCGCGATCTTCACCGCGAGCGCTTTCATCTGTTTACCGTACCGGGGGCCAAGTTTCTTGAAATCCGGCTTGATCCTCTTCACCAGGATGCCTGCGGTACCTGATATGTACTCGAGCTCTTTCACATTGACCTCTGAAAGGATCAGCCCTTTCACGGCGTTGATCTGTTCTTTCAGTTTTTTTGACTGGACTGGAAGAAGGATCCTGTTGAGGGGCTGGCGCACACGGATGCTGATCTTCTTGCGGATGGAGAGGACCATCGAAGAGATCTTCTGGGCGAGTTCCATCCGTTCCTCCAGCGGTTTGTCTACCATGGAATCATTTGCTTCCGGGAAGCCGGTAAGATGGACAGAATCCACGGGGTAACGTTTTGTCACGGAGTTGAGGTCCACGAAAAGCCTCTCGGCAAAGAAAGGAGCAATGGGTGAGATCAGCTGGGTAACCACTTCTAGGCAGCGGTAAAGAGTCTGGTAAGCTGATATTTTATCATCCGTGTATTCCCCTTTCCAGAAACGGCGGCGCGACAACCGCACGTACCAATTGCTGAGATGGTCGTTCACGAAATCGTAGATGGCCCGTCCGGCCCGGGTGGGTTCATAGTCGTTGTACGAATCATCCACGTACCTGATCAGGGTGTTGAGCTCCGAAAGGATCCATCGATCGATCTCGGGCCGCTGTTCCGTTGCAATTTCCTCTTCTTTGTATGCAAACTTGTCGATCCGGGCATAGAGAGCGAAAAATGCATAGGTATTGTAAAGTGTTCCGAAGAATTTTCGCTGCACTTCCGCCACTCCTTCCAGGTCAAATTTAAGGTTGTCCCACGGCTGTGAGTTAGTTATCATGTACCAGCGGGTGGCATCGGGACCGTATTTCTGGATGGTGACGAATGGATCCACGGTGTTGCCCAGCCGTTTCGACATCTTGTTGCCGCTCTTGTCAAGCACCAGTCCGTTTGAAAGGCAGGTCCTGAATGACACCGAGTCAAACAACAGGGACGCGATAGCGTGCAGGGTATAGAACCATCCGCGGGTCTGGTCTACCCCTTCGGCGATGAAGTCGGCCGGGAAATAGCTCTCCAGCTGTGCGGATTTTTCAAAAGGATAGTGGTACTGGGCGTAAGGCATTGCGCCGGAGTCGAACCACACATCAATGAGGTCGGGTTCGCGGTACATCGGCCTGCCATCGGGGCTCACCAGGATGATGTCATCCACAAAAGGCCGGTGCAGGTCAAAGGAGTGGTAATTGGCTTCCGAAGTATCCCCGGGGATAAAATGTTCCAGCGGGTTGTTTTTCATGAAACCGGCTGTCACGGCTTTCTCCACCTCCTGTTTCAGTTCTGCCACGGAACCGATGCATCTTTCCTGGTCGCCATCTTCCGTTCGCCAGATAGGCAATGGGGTTCCCCAGAAACGGGACCGGGAGAGGTTCCAGTCGACCAGGTTCTCCAGCCAGTTTCCAAAGCGACCGGTGCCTGTGGATTCAGGTTTCCAGTTGATGGTGTCGTTGAGGGCGATCATCCGGTCGCGGTAAGCGGTGGAACGTATAAACCACGCATCGAGCGGGTAGTAGAGGACTGGCTTGTCTGTTCGCCAGCAATGCGGGTATGAGTGTTCGTATTTTTCGGTCCTGAAGGCCTTGTTCTCCTTCTTCAGCTTGATTATGATCTCTATGTCGACAGGGAGGTCGGTATCGGGATTGAAGTTGGGATCGTATTCTGACTTGACAAACTTTCCGGCAAATTCGCCCATCTCTTCCACGAAGCGTCCCTGCCTGTCAACCATCGTGAGGGATCCCAGACCGTATTGTTTCCCTACCCGGAAGTCGTCGGCCCCGAAGCTCGGTGCAATATGCACGATGCCGGTGCCGTCGTCGGTGGTGACAAAGTCGCCCAAAACCACCCTGAACGGGTCGCTGTCAGGTGGCTGTGCGTAAGGAAGGAGCTGCTCAAACCTTACCCCTTCCAGATCTTTTCCCTTAAACTCCTTCACCACCTGCCAGGGGATGTGTTTCTGGCCCTCCTTGTAGTCGAGAAGGTCCATCGCAGCATCTTTCTCCTTGAAATAATTGTGCAGCAGGTCCTTGGCAAGGATGACCGTCTGTTCCAGGAAAGTGTATGGGTTGTATGTCCGGACCATCACGTAGGTGATATTCTTTCCAACGGCCAGACCGGTGTTGGATGGAAGAGTCCAGGGGGTGGTTGTCCAGGCCAGGATGTACAGGTCACCGAAGGGTTCCCTGAACAGAAACTCAGACCTTTCGTCGTGCACCACCCTGAACTGGGCAACTACCGTGTTGTCTTTCACCATCTTGTACGCGCCCGGCTGATTCAGCTCATGCGTGCTGAGCCCCGTGCCGGCAGCAGGTGAATATGGCTGGATGGTATACCCTTTGTAAAGCAGGTCTTTCTTGTACAACTCACTGAGCAGGTACCAGACCGTTTCGATGTATTTATTCTCAAATGTGATGTAAGGATGATCAAGGTCAATCCAGTAACCCATTTTCACCGTGAGGTCGTCCCACAGGTCTTTGTATTTCATCACTTCGGTACGGCACTCTTTGTTGTATTCTTCGATAGAGATGCTTTTCCCGATATCCTCTTTGGTGATCCCCAGCTTCTTTTCCACGCCTATCTCTACCGGAAGTCCATGGGTATCCCAGCCTGCTTTCCTGTCGACATAGAACCCTTTCATCGTCTTGTACCGGCAGAAAATGTCTTTGATGGCCCTGGCCATCACATGATGAATACCGGGGATGCCATTGGCTGAGGGAGGACCCTCATAGAAAATGAACGGAGGCCGCCCTTTGGATAATTCCAGGCTTTGGGCAAACACGTTCCGATCGTTCCAATAGGTCAGGATTTCGTTGCCGATCCGCGTCAGGTCAAGGGATTTGTATTCGGGGTAGTTGGGTTTCATTGCTTATTGAAAAAGGTTGCAAATATACAAATAAATTTGCCCCTAAATCGCCTGCTCGCCCCCAGACCTTTTACCCGCCCCCAAACCCCCTAAAGGGGGCTTACTCTCCTTCGGAGATAATATTTTTTACCTTTGGGTACTAATTTTTGGTATGATGTTCAGGAGGAGGTTTATAGACCGATCAATGTTTTACAATGCTTCGCCTGAGATTTTTCAGCGAGCAACAGATTTACGAGAGAACATGATAGCTGCTGAGAAAGTGCTTTGGAACAGAATAAACAATGGTCAAATAAAAGGATTCCGATTTAAGGCTCAACATCCGATTGACAGGTTTATCGTTGATTTTTATTGTCACAAAGCAAGACTGATTATTGAAATTGATGGGGAGGTACACGAGCAGGAGGAGCAGCATGAAAGAGATGAAGCGAGAACCGCTGAACTTGAAGCGTTTGGGCTGAAAGTATTGAGATTTTCGAACCAAGATGTGTTTGAAAATCTGGAAGATGTCATAACCACTATCAGTCAGGTACTATTAACTCGCGAAGCGAAGTAAGTCCCCTTTAGGGGGTTTGGGGGCGGGTAAAAGGTCTGGGGGCGAGCTGGAGTAAGCCCCCTTTAGGGGATTTAGGGGCATTTTTTTTTCGATCTGTAAATCTCGAACGAGGCCAGGCCGTGTTTTTGCAAAAAGTGACTCAGGGAGGTTCGGAGAACCCCCAGGCCGTATTTGATGCTCCGGCGGGCGTTGATGGAGGAGGCTTCTTCAAAATATTTGGTGGGGCAGGTTATTTCTGCGATCTCGTAGCCGGCATAGAAGATCTGAGAGATCATCTGGTTATCAAACACAAAGTCATCTGAATTAGCATGGTAATTGACCGTTTCCAGCACCTCCCGGGCAAATGCGCGATACCCCGAATGGTATTCTGATAATTTCTGGTTGATCATGACATTCTGAAACCAGGTGAGAAAACGGTTGGCTACATATTTGTACCTGGGCATTCCGCCCCGCAGGGCTCCTTTACCTAATATCCTCGATCCGATCACCACAGGGTAGAGTCCGCTGGCAATCACGTGCGACATAGCCGGAATCAGGAGGGGGGTATACTGATAATCAGGATGCAGCATGATCACAATGTCGGCGCCAAGCTTCAGCGCCGTATCGTAACAGGTTTTCTGATTCCCACCGTATCCTTTATTGTTCTCATGCGTCACGATGTGCTTGATATTCAATGATTCGGCGACCAGTGTGGTGTTGTCGGTGCTGGCATCATCCACCACCACAATTTCATCGACCAGATCCAGCGGTATTTCATCGATCGTTTGCTGGATCGTTTTTTCAGCGTTGTACGCCGGCAGAACAACGACGATCTTTTTAGTACAAAGCATACTGTATTCAAGTAAATGATTTTCATGGCGAATTTACCAACAAAATTATTATCTTAGTACGCTAATAATGCAGAACAATCTGTAACATGAACACCATGAATAATAAAGTTAGAAAAGCTAGAACTCAGAAAGGTCGACACGTACAAAAAAAAATGACTCAAAAAATTGATGTCAAAGATAATCGAATGTTGATATGGGGTGGTTTAACTGTTGTTTTCCTGACAACCTTCGCTATTTATTTCAATGCGATCAAATTCGATCTTCTCCTGTGGGATGACGGCGCTTACATTACTATAAATCAGGATATTATGCGTATAACATGGGAAAATATCAAAGTGTTTTTTTCAAATTATTACATCAATAATTATCATCCTCTGACAATGCTTTTTTTCGCGCTTGATTATAACCTGGGATCAGGAGGCGCTTCACTATTCCATTTCAATAACATTTTGCTCCATTTAATCAACACCCTTTTAGTCTTTGTGTTAGTAAAAAAAATCTCTCCTGAGAGTTCATTAGTCGCATTAATAACAGCTGCCTTTTTTGCTATTCATCCTATGCACGTGGAGTCTGTAGCCTGGATTGCAGAACGAAAAGATGTATTATATACCCTATTCTTTTTGCTCTCGTTAATAATGTATCTTGATTATCTGAAAAACAACAAAATAAAATATCTTTTCTTTTCAGGTATTTTCTTTGTCATATCTTGCTTGAGCAAATCTGCAGCAGTAATCTTACCTTTAATCCTGTTTCTTTTTGACTATTATTTCAGCAGAAAATATAGCTGGAGAATGTTTCTTGAAAAAATTCCCTTTCTCGCAATCTCTCTTGTATTTGGGATTGTAGCCCTTTATTCCCAACAAGGCGCTATGGACATCATGGCACCACACATATCGATTAATGAACAAATTTCTATTGTTTCATATTCATTCATTAATTACATTTTTAAAGCATTTGTTCCTATAAATCTTTCCGCACTTTATCCATATCCAATGGAATTAGGAGGAACGCTCCCGGTGGTATATTACATTTCTATTTTATTTGTGATAGTGGTCCTGTTTTTCGTTTGGTACTCGCGCCGGTGGGGAAAAGACGTTATTTTCGGGTTTCTGTTTTTTATCATAACTATTATACTCGTACTTCAATTTATCCAGGTTGGATCTGCGATTATGGCTGATCGCTATACGTATGTGCCGTACATTGGTATTTTCTTTATCGTCGGTAAACTATTTGAATATTTGTACTATAAGACCAAGAAGACAAATAAAACATTGCTTTTAATGATATTGACGGTACTATTTATCGTATTTTCAGCGATATGCTACCATCGTGTCCAGGTTTGGAAGAATGATGATACACTTTTTTCTGATGCGATAAGTAAATATCCTTATAACACAGTTGCTTATTACAATAGAGGGATCTATTATCTTAGTCATAAAGCAGAATATGTGTATATCAATGATCCTGAGCAGAGAGAGAAGTATATCAACATGTCGCTGTCAGATTTTGACAATTCATTAAAGTACTCATTCCACCTTAGAAATGATTTGGATATCTATACAAATCTTGGGATTGGAAAAGGAAGACTAGGTGATGCAGCCGGTGCTATTGATGCATTTAATCTGGCCCTTAAAATTGATCCCAATCATCCGCCTGCATATGGGAATAGAGGTTTGGCGAAAGCTTCCCTGAAAGACTATCAGGGAGCTCTCGCAGATTATAATAAAGCCATTGAACTAAATCCTAAGGATGCGAATACATATTTGAATAGAAGTATTGCTAAATACGAAATGACTGATTATATTGGTGCTATTGAGGATTCGGATAAGGCAATTGAACTTTTTAATAATCTTCCCAAAGCATTTATAGTCAGGGGTAATGCAAAATTTTGCTTGAAAAATTTTGAAAGCGCACTTGAAGATTATAACAAAGCACTTGAGTTAAATCCAAAAGACGAGACCGCTATTAAAAACATAGATTTAGTTAAAACAAAATTAGAGGATTCAACGAAATAATAAAAAATCTCCTTATATTTGTCCCCTCGATCGACAGGATAGCCAGATGGTAATGAATTTATCCATTCCGCGATTTACCATTCCGGTGCGTTTAACCCGCACCCGGTAGGCTATTCCTTTCAGATTCCCAAACATTTTTATTTACACTTAACGCTTCTGGAGGAAAAACCATGATGTCATTATCATTTATTCCGGTCGGGGAACCGGCTCAAACTTCGCTAACAACCCGCGCAAATCTCTATCTGAACCGAATGTCAAATCACCGAAAACGAACATCTCATGAAAGCCCGATATAGAATACGACTCCTTACCATTCCGAATTCATCCCACCTGAACCGGTTCTTCCGCGACCTGAAAGAGGCCATCGCGGGAAGTGAACAGGATTTCACCACAGGAAAACTCAGCCGGGCCATTTTTCTGCTCTCCGTGCCAATGGTCCTGGAGATGATGCTGGAATCCGTCTTTGCCGTTGTTGATATATTTTTTGTTTCCAAACTGGGCCCTGAAGCCATTGCCACCGTTGGGCTGACCGAGTCGATGATCACCATCATCTATGCAATCTCCATCGGTCTGAGCATGGCCACTGCCTCCATGGTCTCCCGCCGTATCGGTGAGAAGAACAAGGAGGGGGCTGCCATCGTAGCTGTTCAGGCGATCCTGGCCGGCATCCTGATCTCCCTGGTCATTGCCATCCCTGGAGCGCTGCTGGCCGGAGACCTTCTCCGGTTCATGGGAGCATCACCGGTCATCGTGAGTGAGATGCAGGGCTACACTGCCTGGATGCTGGGAGGAAATGTGGTGATCATGCTGTTGTTCATCATCAATGCCATTTTCCGCAGCGCAGGTGATGCCGCCGTTTCGATGCGTGTGCTATGGTTCGCCAACCTGCTGAACATCATCCTTGATCCCCTGCTGATCTTTGGCATAGGTCCGTTTGAAGGTTTCGGGATCACCGGCGCTGCAATTGCAACCAATACCGGACGGGGACTTGCGGTGCTTTACCAGCTTTACCTTCTTTTCTCAGGAAGGAAAAGGGTGCGGCTCTGCCTTCGGCAGATCCGTGTTAATTTCCCTGTGATGGGACAACTGATCCGGATCTCGCTGGGGGGGATCGGCCAGAACCTGATCGCCACCTCCAGCTGGATCGGTATGGTCCGCATCATCTCTGTTTTCGGAAGTGTTGCGCTGGCCGGGTATACCATCGCCATCCGCATCATCATCTTCGCCCTGCTCCCTTCCTGGGGCATGAGCAATGCCGCCGCTACCCTGGTCGGACAAAACCTCGGCGCGAAGCAACCCGGGCGGGCAGAAAAATCAGTATGGGCAACTGCCTGGGCGAACATGATCCTGCTGGCAGTAGTTGGTTTCATTTTGATGCTTTTCAGTGATTCCTTTATCCGGATGTTTATCAATGATGCTGATGTCATTGCCGCGGGGTCGCTGGGACTCCGGATCATCAGTGCAGGCTTCATTGCGTACGGACTGGGAATGGTAATGGTCAACTCCTTCAATGGCGCAGGAGATACCATGACACCTACATGGATCAACCTCTTCTGTTTCTGGCTCTTCGAGATCCCGCTTGCCTGGGCGCTCGCCATACCGTTCGGACTGCAGGAAACCGGGGTTTTCGTTGCGATCGTCACTGCCGAGACATTGATGACAGTAGTATCATGGGTTTTATTCAGGAGGGGAAAGTGGAAGCTGAAGGAGGTGTAGCCCTAGTCCGCTTCAGGGGAATTAGGGGCAATCAATGAATCAGGGAGATCCCAGATATTTAGTTAAAAGCGATAAAAATGCAGCAGCACGCACGGGTTTTGCGAAATAATCATCGCAGCCGGCTTCCAGGCATCTTTCCCGGTCGCCCGAAAGGGCAAAAGCAGTAGTAGCGATTATGGGAACATCCTGACGAAGTGATTTCAGGATCCTGGTAGCTTCCAGTCCATCCATCTCAGGGAGTTTGATATCCATGATCACCACGTCGGTCCCGGGATGTTCCCGGAACATACTTATTGCCTCTTTGCCCGTTTTGGCCCACCATACCCTGGCACAGGTGGCTTTCAGCAATTCCTGAAAATACATGGCGTTATCTTCCTCGTCTTCAACAAGCAGGAAGGTTTTACCGGTCCAGTCCGGTTTTCCGGCGGCCGGATTTTGTTGCACTGTTCTGTGATCACTGGTAAGAATACCTGCTGGCTTGAAAGGGAGGTCCAAGGTAAACACACTTCCTGATCCGGGAGAGGATTCCAGTGAAATCGATCCCCCCAGCATCCCGGCATAAGCACGCGAGATAGCCAGCCCTAGTCCTGTCCCCCGCTGAACGCTCTCGGGAGATGCTGGAGCCTGTCCGAACCGGTCAAAAACAATACCGTGAAATTCAGGAGCGATGCCTCTGCCGGTGTCCTTCACTGAAAAGAAAAGCTTACCTCCCTCTTTCCTTAAAGAAATTGCAATCTTTCCCTGTTCTGTGAATTTGATGGCATTGGAGATCAGATTGGTCAGGATTTGTCGCAGCTTGTTCCGGTCGGTGATGACACGGGCCTGTTCCGAATCCAAGCGGTCCATGATGGAGAGTACCAACTTTTTTTCTGCTGCCTGTGGCTGAAAGAATTCAAACAGCTCTTCAAGAACCTGGTTTAAGTCTACACCATCCGGGTTAACCTGTTCCTGTCCGGCCTCGATCTTTGAGATATCGACAATATCTTGGATGATCGAGAGAAGGTTGTGCGCGTTTTTGTTGATGATGTCAATGAAATGATTCTTTTCTTCAGATGAGAAATCCGGGTCCCTGAGCAATTCGGCAAACCCTACGATCCCGTTCATGGGAGTGCGGATCTCATGTGACATATTCGCAAGGAAAGCTGATTTCAGTCGATCACTCTCTTCTGCCTTATCCTTTGCAAGGATCAGCTCCTTTTCTGTTTGTTTGAGATCCGAAATATCTGTGGCAATCCCGATGACATTTAACAATTTGTTATCCTGATCGAAGACGGGGCTGAACAGCGTATCAAACACAGTCCCCTGAATATCCAGGATTACCCGTTGTTCTTCACCTTTCAGTGTTTTTTCTACTGCATTTATCACATCCGGATATTCCCTGTACATCTCAAGCGAGGATAATCCTACGACCTGTCCGGGTTTCAGTCCAAGTTTTTCCAGGGCCAGTCCTTCTGATAAAACAAATTTTCCTTCCGGATCCAGGATAAAGATCACGGCGCGGGCGTTCTGAATGATCATCCTGAATCTTAACTCGTTCGTTCTCAAGGCTTCCTGGGCCTTTTTGAGTTCGGTGATATCGTAAACAACAACAGATGCCCTGACAGGTTTTCCTTCCTCAATAAAATATTGAGCATTTAAAAGAACCCGGAACTCATTGTTGTCTTTTGTCCTGATATTAAACTCAGTGGTCGACGGGATCTCTTCCCCCTTGAAAATGCGTTCAAGCCTTTCCCGGAACAATGTCTGGCTGGATTCAGAAAGCAATGCCATCGGATCCATGGTTAGCAACTCCTCTTTACTGTACCCGGAGTATTTGCTCATGATATCATTCACGGAAATAAATCTTCGGTTGGTCAGGTCAACTTCATAGATCCCTGCCGGAGCATGATCGACCAATTGCCTGTACCTTGCTTCGCTTTCCCTCAGGATGGCTTCGGAACGGATCAGTTTCATGTTCTCGAGTTGTGTCTTCCTTCTGAGAATGTAAAGAGTAATCCCGATGATTATAAGAAAAGGTGTGATCGATCCGGGGATCATTCCTGCCTGAAAAAGTTGCCAGTTCCATCTTTCTGCATCGATATCCATACCAAGCAATCCAACCAAAGCTTTCGTTTCATGATCCTTCAAAGGGATCAGGGCGCTTACCCAGTTCCCCCAGCGGTCTGAAACCGGCCCTTCTGTGGCTTCGATGCCTGTTGCAAAGACATGTTTCAGCAGTTCGGTTGCTTCCGGGTATGCTTGCCCGGGAGGTGAATATTCTTCACTCTCGGGTGGTTCTGAATCCAGGAAAAAGAAAATTTCACCATCTTCCCTCTGTCCCAGAAGGTATATGAACCGGCAGGTCGGATGAGCGGAACGGATCAATGTTAGCTGCTGTTTTAACTGTTGATATTCTGATAGTTCAAGGTCATTTTCGTCGCCGGAGAGTTGTTGGACGAACCTCCAGTTTACAGAATTGGATACCATCCCGGCTTCAAACAACAGCCGTTCAAGCATCTGTTTATGTTCGCGATGAACTGACCAACCGGTGAGCAAAATGCCAATGATCAATGTCAAGGCCAGTAAAAACAGGATAATACGGTTGTTTTGGTGGTGTGGATCCGTTCTCATTCTGCCCTCATAGAATTGTTTATAAGGTAAAAGTAAAAAAAATTGATACTTTCGCGACAATCACCAGACATTTATCATGTTCTACTTCCAGGTTATTCTCTCCTTCGCGATCGCCGGCAGCTGGATTGCTGTCCTGACTATCCTTGCCGAACGGTTCGGAAGCAAAACTGGCGGACTGATCGCCAACCTGCCATCCAACATCCTGATTGCCCTGATTTTCATCTCCCTTACACAAGGTACCGGGTTTGTCAGGGAGATGACTCCTGCCATCCCTGTCGGGCTGACAATAGACTCTGTATTCCTTGTCGTCTTTGTCCTATTGCTGCAATACAATCTGGTAATCAGCATGCTCGGCTCACTGGGAACATGGCTCGTTCTGGCAGTGGTTGCTGACAGGGTTCAGTTCGAATCATTGTGGATCAACCTTGCCATGTATTTTGCAATCACCATCCTGGCTTTCCTTTTCGTGGAGTATGGCTGGAAGATTCCTGCTTTGGGGAAATCGGGGAAACGGTATACCCTGGCACAGATGGCTGTCAGGGCAGGCTTTGCGGGCGGGATCGTTGGCACGGTGGTTCTGATCTCTCATTTCGTTCCGGCCTATCTCACCGGGATTATCAGCACCTTTCCGGCAGTCCTGTTTTCCTCTATGGTGATCCTCGCCCTGAACCAGGGAAAAGCTTTCGCCCAGGCAACCGGAAAGGTGATGATCCTGTCAACATCAAACATTGCAGTCTATGCGCTTGGTGTTTATTACGCGTATCCGCTTTTAGGAATTGTGGCAGGAACCATCGTCTCATTCGCTTTGGCATTTTTGTGGGTGATGCTGTTGCGGCCGGTGATGAAGCGGTTTTCGTAATGCTCCTAGTCCTCTTTTTACCCCTAAATCCCCTAAAGGGGACTTGCTTCCCTGCGGGAATTTACTAATGATTGTTTGATTGTTTTTAAAACATCCTCAAGGTTCTCAAATACTTCCTGATTTGAAAATCTTAGCACTTTCAGCCCAAACGCTTCAAGTTCAGCGGTTCTCCCTTGGTCTCTTTCAGCTTGTTCAACCATCTCATGGACTTCACCATCAATTTCAATGACCAATTTAACCTTGTGACAATAAAAATCAACGATGAATCTGTCAATCGGATGTTGAGCTTTGAAGCGGAATCCTTGTATTTGACTTTTACTTATTCTGTTCCAAAGCAATTTCTCAGCAGATGTCATGTTCTTTCGTAAATCCGTAGCTCGCTGAAATATCTCAGGCGAAGCATTGTAAAACATCGATCTGTCTATAGACCTCTTCCTGAACATCATACAAAAAAAATGACACCCAAAGGTAAAAAATATTATCTCCAAAGGAGAGGAAGTCCCCTTTAGGGGATTTAGGGGCTATCAGGAAGCGAAGGAAGTCCCCTTTAGGGGATTTAGGGGCTATCAGGAAGCGAAGGAAGTCCCCTTTAGGGGATTTAGGGGC
>Ga0172369_10006500_pt1 | contig 13896 bp, 13 predicted proteins | sample LakKiv25m_FD_114539 | JGI IMG/M metagenome (GOLD analysis project Ga0172369, IMG submission 114539) | Freshwater microbial communities from Kabuno Bay, South-Kivu, Congo - kab_022012_11.25m | ecosystem: Environmental > Aquatic > Freshwater > Lake | place: Democratic Republic of the Congo...
GGGTAGTCAACAGTCCCCCAAAAATAACCAGGTATAAATATTTCTGTTCTTATCACAACAGAGGCAATATCGCCTTGTAGCCAATTATATGAACCATACTGCGTCTCTCTTATATTGCCAGGTATTTTTATCAATTTAATACTGCAAGATGAATCCATAAAAGAATAAGGTTTGTCATATTCTAAAGACAAATCTAAATCATAGTCAATAACATACTCGTCTAATTCTTTACCGACAGAAGTGCCGTCAATAAAATAATGAGTAAGAGTAATAGGCATTAACGTACCCTACTCCTTTCAACTTGTCTTTGCGCTTTCTTAAAATCAATTACAAATTTATCTTGTCTTGCTTCAATCTTCCCATTAATATTAATATTCATTCCTTGCCCAATCCTTGAACTCATAGCACCACTATTAAGCTGGTTAAATAAGTTCGTCTGTTGTCGCGTGTTAAGTATCATCTCCCCAGAATTAACAGCTATTAACCGTTTGTCGCCGATATAAGACGTGCCACCGACATAACCATTCGCTGCTGTATTGTCTGGGGCTATGAAATCATACTGAGAACCGCCACCCGATGGGCTTACAGTGCCTCCATCTGCGAATGGCATATTGAGAAGCATTTTAATACCCTTCACAATCGCCATTTCTACTGCAATTCGTTTTATCGTGTCAATTAACGCCTTACCTGCGTTTGCGCCAGATAAAAATGCTTGAGCCAAACTACTGCCTACCTGGTTAGCAAGAGAATCTAACGAAGCCATTAATTCTTTCGATTCATCTTGTTTCTTAATAAGCTCTACAAGCGCATCTATCTCTTTTCCGGTCTTTACAGCTCCATACTTTTCTGTTAAATCGGTCTTTAGATTAGCATATTTATCATTAGCCTTTGTTTTACCGGAAGCAATATCAAACTCGTGGATTAGCTTTTGCCTTTCAGCTTCAGCCTTAAAAAACTCTAACCCTTGTATTTGCGCTGCTTTTGTTTCATTTTCTAAAGAATTACGATAATCGTCTGCTTGCTTACCCCAATATCGAGAATATTCTTCAGTAACGCCCGCAACAAACTGAAGTCTCTCTATTGACATCTTCTCATACTTAGTTCCAAATTTTGACGAAGCATCTTCAAGCGATTTATAATACTCCTCTTCCGTGATTACACCAATATCAAATAATGCTTTTTTTCTGGAAATTTCCGCTTCGATAGCTTCCAGCTCGCGGTCTTTTACTGTGTTTGTTTCCCTATTCGCTGAGTTTGTTCTCCCGTCTAAATTAATATCATAACTTTTAATCGCTCGTTTTGTCAACTTTATTGTAGTTTCTAATTCTTTATATCTTTGCGTATGCTCAATTATACCATTAGAACCAACAGACATAGCATCAAGTTCGGCTTGCGCAAGTGCCTGTATTCCAACTATAACGGGTTTTGTCAAAGACTGTAAATCTTTCGCACTGACAATCCCTTGCGCAAATTTATATTTAGCAATCTTTTTTTCTGCTTCTTTATTTTCAAGATTGAAAATTGCGTCTTTTAGAGTTAAATATTTTGCCAAAGCATCATTATATTCTTCTTGGTTTTTAGAAAGTCTCCCAGTATCAATTAAATATTGTTTTGTTCTTTCCCCGCCCTCAGCCATCATTCTGGCATAGGATACCATCGTGGCTGTTGCTTCTCTAAATTTATCAATTATAATTTGCTTATCTTGTGTCAATAAAGATATTTTTTCTTTGAGGGACAAATATTCATCTCCAAGACTTTTAGCAACTTCTTTGCTTTTATTCATCATAAAAACGATAGATTGGAATGCAGTAACTGCAAGTGATAACGCCATTGTAATCCCAGCTCCACCAGACAAAGACCTTAATAACTCTTTGCCGAAAGATGACCCCATAGCTTTTGCTTCTATACTTGCGTTTCTCATACTATCAATCATTGGGTTTAAGTTGTTCCCAATCGCCATTACGCCCATTGCAAAATTTTGAAAAAAATAAGGAGAATCACGGATAACGTAATTCATATTGAGGATCGCCATACCCATATTAGCAGACCCACGAGTGGTTGCTTGTAGGTACTGACTATTTTTGCCCAACGTATTGTTTAGGTTATTTATATTGGTCTGCGCAGCTAAGAAAGCTGGCGTAGTCATATCAACAGAATTTCTTAATTTAGTCCAATAATCAATTTGTTGTGTGATAGCATTAATAGAACCAAGTGTTGTCGCTTGCCCTGTGAATCCAGAATACTTTCTGTCGTCTGCTTCTTGTTGTTTCTTTTTAACAGCTTCTATTAAAGCTATTTCTTTTGCTGATGCCTGTTCTGCAAGGGCAATATTCCTTTGGATAGAAGAATATTTTTTGGCATCGAGTTCCCCTTCTTTAGCACCTCGTCGTTCCATAGCACCAAGATGTGCTTGTAACGCATTTGTTTCTGAAGCTATTTCTTTTGCTGATGCCTGTTCTGCAAGGGCAATATTCCTTTGGATAGAAGAATATTTTTTGGCATCGAGTTCCCCTTCTTTAGCACCTCGCCGTGCCATAGCACCAAGATGTGCTTGTAACGCATTTGTTTCTGCTTCTTGTTGTCTGGAGAGTTGTTCTTTTGATTTTATTAAATTCTTTGTTTCGTTTATTGCACTTGTTATTGCGGTAGAAGCTCCATAAATAGATTGTTCTAACGTTTTGAAATCTTGCGACGCCGGTGCGAGTTTATCAAGCTCTTTTTTGGCATCAGAAAGAGATTTCTTCATCTTGCCAAGAGAACCATCTGCAAATTCTTCAACGCTTTTCTTTAATTTGTTTACGTTGGCATTCGCTTCGCCCGTGTTAAATTTTACAATTATTTCAAGTTGTTCAGCCACTCAATTATCCTTTTTATGAAATTCTCTTTCGACATAACCGTCAAACATTTTGAACATTTGTTTTTTTGTAAGTTCAACTATATCTTCGTTCCATATTTTATCCTGTTCAAGGAACGTATCAGATACAGAATGCACAAGATAATCAAACTCGTATTTATCTGGAAATTCACTAAAAATAGATTCTAATCTTAAACCGTCTGGGTCAATATTCTTAAAATCTTTGAAATCTTGTTTAAGTACAGTTATTTGTTCGTTGACTATACTAATCTTAAAAAAAAATCCTTTACGCCTTTTGACAAGACCTCTAAGTCTAAGTCTTCTAATTCTTCTTTAGATATTAATTCTGGGGACTGACCGTTTGGGGCATCTCTTTTGAATATAGAATTTACAACTCCTAACAATAATTCCTCGTTTGCATCGTCCCCAGACCCAAGAGTAATCTTGAAATTAAAATCCTTTAATTTGTTTTCGTCTGCAAAATCAACTTGCAACGTGTTTTTAAAGAATTTTAATACTCTTGGTGAAATTTTGGCTAAAGTGAATTTCTTGCCTTCGAATAATTCGTACATAATATCCTATCCTGTTATTTCGTAATATTTGCCTAAGCCTACGCAGTAGTTAAAGGCACAACGAACTCCTAAACTTCTGTGGTTTCTACTAACTCATAATATTTCTCAGCGTCAACAGTTGCAGTGTCTGCGGCACTTCCCAACGCGGTTGTAAGCCCAGTCATTGAAATAGCTGAATCGTTCTTTAAGAAATTAATCTCAAAAGGTATTCTCTTAGTTTTCGATTTTATTTCAAACATTGGTTTGACAACACCTATTCCGCCAAAAAATTCTTGCGTCTTGCCATTCATTGCATTTTTAGCCGTCATTTTATGATATATTCTATAATAGTAGCCGATAGTATTATCACGCAAAAAATCTAACAACTCAGTGTCTGTTTGCAAAAACACACCGGTTAATTTGACCTTTGTATCACCCGGCAAACTTGCGACGGTGTTTCCCGTTTCGTCTTGTCTATCCTCTGTTTCGGAAGTATAAGTAAGACCAACTTCGTCAACGAAACCCAAATCGTAAATAGTCGTCGGTGTTCCCCCCGCATCGTCAACAAGTTGTGCTTTAAGAACGCCACCACCGAACTTAACAATTTTCCCTTTATCTTTACCTAATGCCATAATATTTCTCCTTAGAAATTTGTGTTATAAATTATTTGAATATCAATAGTAAAAAAACCCTGCGTATCATTATCGTCAAGATACGGTGCGATACCTATCACTTCGGCATCAACAACATCTTCAATGCCTAAGTCTGGGTTGGCATCAAACAAGAGTTGTATATCATCATAAATCTTTTCCGCTTCTACGGTTAGCAGTCCATCTTTATTCGTGTCTTGCGAAGTCCTTAAATAACCAATTAACATTAAATTCCAAGTATGTTCTCTTAACGAATCATACTTCGTAACTTTTTCTGTTAATGGGGCAACTGCCAAACTTGGGAATTCGCTTGGGCTTAATTCTGCAAGTTCTGGAATTTTATTGTGGACTTTTACAATCGTACTTGAATAAGTCAAAGAAGAACCGATTTGCATAATAGAGATAGAGTTTAACGTGAACGTACCAATGAAATTTATGCAAGTCCCATCGCCATCTATGCTAATAGTTTGCGCCCCAATGTTCTCGAATAGATAAGTCCTATTGCCATACACAATCCCACTATGAAGCCCATAGGAGGCAATATCAAGGACTATATTATGGGTTAGACCATTCGTAAGCACCGCCCCAGTGGAAGCTGTTAAAAGCGATGTAGCCGTGAATAGAGAGCCTCCTACAACAAGATTACCGCTATAAATATTTGAAGTCCAATAACCGGTATCAGAACCAAATAGTCTGTCATCGCTGGCAGTAATTATTTCAGACGTACCAGTGGTCGTTGTTATCGTTGCAAGTTTTGCTTTTAACGATTCTAATATATCTCTACGTATTATCATTCCATTATTATCGGTTTACCGCTGAATAATTTCCCATTAAACTTCTCTTGTAATCTTTTCTTAACAATTAAATCAGCTCTTTTTATAACGTCTTTAATCGCTGGAGCAATAAAAGGTCTTCCTGGTATGTGAACTTTACCATCGCCATTTTTGTTTCTCTGATAGTTTGGGTCGTAATAGCCGAAAGATTTTATACTCTTAAATATTGCTCTCCACTGCTGTATTGTGGGAATCCAACTTTTTTCTGATGGATTATCGTGGAATGCAAGAATCTGACCTTCTTTACCACTGATAACTGTACTAACAATTATCTCTTTATCGTTACCACTATTTGTTATAAGTGAATTCATTAAAGCGTTTGACCGTATAGCACTTTTGATGCTTAACAAAGTCTGTGGTTTACCGCCATTACTTATCATATAGTTCTTAACAGCTGTACTTTTAATATCGTCTATTAAGTCCCGACCTATATCGTTAAACGCAAGCCACACTTGCCGCTTAACTATATCAATTATTTCTGTTGGTGAACTCATATATTGATATTTCTATAATATTGCATTTTGGCAAATATTTTCTTTTCGGCGTCTCTATCAAAATTATCCGATGAACTTGCCCCAGCTGTTTTATTTTTGCTCAAGAAGCCTAATCTTCCATCAGAGACAAAACTATCTTTGAATCTTAGAGCTAACAATTCTTTCAAGCCTTGTTTAATACAACCTGGAACAGTTGTGTAACCGGCAGCATAAACCACTTTAATATTCCCAACGCCATAAGGGAAGTATCCATTAACTAAAATAAGTTTAGAATAATCAACAAAATATCTATCATAATCTGTCCCCTCAATATATTCTACCCAGTCTGGGTCATCAAAATAATAAATATTTTTTATCGCCGTAATCGGGAACTGCGTTAAGATTATTTCGCTTGAATTGTCGCCGTGTAATACGTCTGTTACATCTGCGCTTTCAATGTCTCTATTAAGGTAATTTTTAACTTCATCTTCAATCTCTGTAATTTGACTTCCAATCCAAGTATCTAAACTTGTCTGTGTTATGCCCAAATACTTTTTATAATCTTCTAACGTATTAATCATAATTTTACCTTAATAAAGGGGTGGCGTTTCCACCACCCATTTTAATTAGCTTTATTCAGCTATTTTAATTGTTGAACATTCTCCAGGTTGCGCAAAAACGAAACCAACTCTACGAATAAATCTAAGAGCTGCAACATCGTTTTGGAACATCGAAGTAGCATCAAGATAAGCAGTATTGGAATATAAAGCGGAAACGCCTTTTTTATCACCAATAACAGCACTATTTAGGTTTCCGTAAACAACTAATGGTAACCCAGCTGTGTTTGAAGATACTCCGGGAGCATATTCAAATAGTTTAACAGGTACATCCATAATTGATGCCGGCTGACCAGCGTTCGCCGGTGCAAACAAAGGAACTCCGTTCAAATCTGAAAGTTTCTTGATAACACCAAGCACGCCTCTATGGAGATAAATTTTCCCACCGACCACCTTAGCTGGGTCAATATTGTAAATCATATCTACTATATTATCGTATGTAATAGATGACGGCGTAGCAACTTGTACTTTATTGCCAAAGGTGTGGGTTGTAGAAAAGATACCCGTAATTGGAGAACCAGTCCCAACGCAAAATTGGGAATCTTCCTCTTTGCCGAATGCTTTTCCGACCATATAATTTACATATCCGCCCCAGTCAATGATTGAGTCTTCCTCTAATTCACTTGTAAAAGGAACGATAGCTCCTTGTTTCTTTGCTACCAAACTTACTTGAGCCAATGATAGTTTAGATGAAGTAATCGCAGCGTTTTCAGAAACCCAATAAGAAGTGACACCAGCGTTCTCCTTATTAATATAAATGGTCTCAGCTTTCCCCATAGGGACTACTCTACATTCTGGTCTAACTTGAGCATACGATTCAGCGATGCGGGCAATTTCAACGCTTGTTACATCAGGAACTAAATAAGCTCCATCTGCGGCAGTCGTTTCATTGTTCGGGTCAACTGCTTTCGTAATAGCTTCAAGATTTCTCGAAAGCATAGCTTTTACAAATTTACCTGTACGATATTTTGGGTTCAAACTTAATTGTTTTGTTTCGTCATCGTCTGGAACGATACGGTGTCTTACATCTATTTTATCTAAACCCAAATCTTTAATTGCAGAATTTACGGCTTGTTTACCAAAGTCCGCAAGCTGCTGTTCTGTCATTACAATATTCTCTGCCATAATATATTCTTCCTTTTTAATTTTATTATTGTTTTTATTAAGACTTACCTTTGAATCGGCTAACTTCTCCAAATGCGACTTTTTTGGCTAAAGCATTAAAGTCATATTCTGAAATCTCTACCTTCTTGGGCTGGTCTGGTTCTATTTTCTTTTCTAAAAGTTTAGCTTTTAATTCTTTAATTTCAGCTGAAAGCTCTAAAATTTTATTTTCAAGTTCATCTAAGCTGTCTTCGTTACAATTTAATTTCACCAATTCGTTCAAATCTTCATTTGCTTTTTTAAGTTGGTTCAAATCGGATTGAACGCTTTCCATAAATCCTTTAATGTTAATTTCTGTTGACGCCTTTAATAGTATATCATTCCCAACAGCAGATTTTACAAAAGATTTAGCCTGGTCTAAAGCATCAAAGTTCATAGCTAATGGGGCTGAGGAATATTCCAACAATTTTGCCTTATCAATAAACAAGGTCTTAGAAACCTCATCATATCTTGCATCGTTTTGCGATACCTGAATCCCAACAGACCAAGTATTAATAATCCCTTCAAGATATAAATTATAAATATCATCTGAAAATAAGTTCGTTTTGCTAAACTGCGTCTTAGCAAGATAACCTTTCTCGTCGGCTTTTGACCACAAATTCTTCGCTATCGGCTGGTCATAATTATGGTTGTAAAACACGGTACGATATTTGTTAAAAATTTCTGCATCTATGCCGTGTTGATTAACTACATCGCCACCCCAATCTTTTGTCGGTGTAGAAATATAATGAATTATTGACTTTTCTTCTCTGAGCGTTTCTATTGGTTCTTGCGTAAAACTTAAAGTTTTTAATTCGTTAGAATCAACATTTGATAATATGTCTGTAAAAATTGTTTTTGCCATAAAATTCTCTCAATTTATGTTGTTAAAATAAGTATTTTCATAACATTTGTCAAGTAAAAAAAATATTAAACTCCTAAATCTTCATACCAATCGAATATTACGATAGCTTCGGTTTCGGAAGTAATATAATTGCTTGCACTTGGTAACATTTTATACTCCTATAAAACATCTACAATTAATAGTATTAGCCGCTGAACCACTTGGGTCTCCTGGATACTGTAAGAATTCACCACCAACAAAGAATGGGTCTAATATACCAACTGTTTGGTTATCTGCTAAAAAGTGCATATCTCGTTCTTTCCCATCTCTCTGAGTTATCCAGGTTTTCGATGTAGCACTATTATCAATTAAAGCCCTTAAAGCACCATAATTAAACGCCTGAGTTAATGAAGTCGTCGTAATTGACGGAATGCGTTCGACTATGGCTTGTTTATATGTATCACTTAATATTTTCTGAATATCAAACTTGGTTAAATCTTTCCCTTGTATGGCTTCGATTAACTTCTTCTTTGTGGTTTCGTTTACTTTTGTACTTAACTTGGTCATTTTAGTAAGTTCATCTTTTACATTTTGCAAATTAATGCCACCTTGTAGTTTATATCCTTGCTCCATAGCACGCGTAAAGTAATTCTCGACCATATTTATCCAGATTATCTTTTCGTCTTCGTTTTCAAATATATTAATAATATCATAAAACGATTTTACATCTAAAGCATTTAATAATCTTTCGTGTTGTTTATTAAAATATTTTTCCAACTCTTTTGCGAAAGAAAAACTTAATTTCTTGTGTCTCCTATTAAATTGTTTCCAAACCAAATCACGTTGTTCGGAAGTATATGCTTTATTCCCTTGAGTATCCACTTGGTTCGCATCGTTAGGATTATCTTCATTATGTGCGATGCCATCGTTTGGTTTGTCTTGAGGTTTATTCATAACATCGTTCGGTATTTGCCCAAGCTGTTCTCCTGTGTCTAACCGAACCAAAGCACCGCCAACATTAATTATTGGCACGTTAGCTAATTCATAAGGGAACTTTTGGTAGTCATCTTCATTCCTCATTTCATTGATAGTTATAGCCCCAACACTAAACTTAGATTTATTAACATTAGACCACATCTCTACATCTCTTGGGGCAATAACATCGTGTTTAATAATTAATTTTTTATCCCCAAACTCTTCTTGTACTTGTTGCGTAAAGACTTCGTCTGTATAAGTTAATACTGGGTCAACAATACCGCTTGCAAATTGGTATTGGCTTGCTTCGGCTGTTGCTCTATTAATACTTTCCCCTATCCCCAACAGAATCTTTGGCACTTGGAAACCACCGAGTATTTCATCTCTTGTTAATCCTCTTTGCGTCCCTATATCCATATCTTTGATTGAATAAGCCGCTTTGATTGGTTCTACCATCTCTAACAAAGCCACCTTAAAGCTGTTTCCATAACCACCAAATTTATTTACTAATTCCTCTTTAGTTTTATTAAATGATTTTGTAGATAGTTCGACCGGAGACCTGAACATCTGCCCAGCAAAACCGCCCTCTTTATAAAACTTTTTTTGATATTTGGTCTGATATTTATCAACTTCTACTTGGTTCATTATATTTGCTATTAACGGTCTGCCGGAACTAAAAGAATGTGGGTTCGGAAATTTAAAATGAACTATATCTTCTTTTTCGATTCTAATTCTTTCTGCCCCTAAATTATATTCATAGTAATCAATATAATTTGTTTTAGACGAAACTACTTTTATTAAGTTTGGGAATAAAGGGTAAGATTCTTTCCACTGACCGAGTTTGTTCCTTCCCTTCAGCAAATAATAATTCCCATAAATCGAAAAGAATACTGCTTGATAAAACTTCATTTCCCAAGAAGTCATAAAATCATTTGGTTTATTAAGCATTTCTAAAAACGGATGTTCAATTATTTCTTTTCTGTCGTCATTAGATATATCATATAACCTAAATTTAGCTTTAGACAAATTAGTCCCCCAAACATTTACACAAGCGGCGACCCATCCATTAAAGTTATCTGGAGAACTCATACTTCCGCCTATAATATCCCCGTCTTCGTCATAACCGTGAGAAAACCCAAGTATGCCTTTATCGGTTAAACTATACATTGCTTTCGCTAACATTCTTTTTACAATTCCCATATTTGTCTCCTACACAATATCATATAAAAGCCATTTTTAATTCACTTTTCTTTGCCGTCGAATACATAGCATACCGCAAAGCACTTAAACAATCGTCATTAAGTCTTAATATTTTAGGTAATCCTCTATCGTCTGTTAAAATATTCCCATCTGCATCTGACTTAAATTTATATTCTTGCACTTCTCGGTTAAGATTAATATTATCTTTAAGCGTAAACATATTATGGGCTTTTATCATTTCAATTCCCATAAGTACGCTATTATTCCCCAAAGCACCGCCACGAAAAGCCGAACGGGCGTCTAAGCCCATATCCTTTAATACCTCAACTGCGTCTGGTTCTGAGGCATCACAATATATGATACCACCATCTGTTACTAAATTATTATTAACGATATATTCGGCTATTTGTTGTTTTGTCAACTTGCTTTGGTACATTAATTCTGTAACATAAGCATTGCTATCTTTAATCCCGACCCTAACCAACGCAGATGGGTGTACCCACCCGAAATCGAGACCATATACTATTTCGTCATAATAATCATCTGGCGGGAATTCGTCAAGCACGGTAAACCCGCTGAATACTTTTTCACCAAGAACGCCCCAATTCCCGAGACAATAAATATTATAATAATTAAAATCAACTTCCTTAAGATTCTCTAATTGCGCTTTATATTGTCTATCTATAAACAAATTATCTTTATACGTAGAATGCACGATTGTCGTATGGACCTCTAATGGTTCTTCGTCTGGTATATCAATGACCTTTTTTGTTCTTGCAACCTGTTTACCTTTTCTTAACTCTTCCTCAACATAAAGAGTAAAGAAAAACGATTTAATCCAATGCCTATCGCTTATCGGATTAAATGTTAATAATTCTTGCATTTTGTTTTCTTTGATACCGCGCAAACGCATTGACATCTGCAAAAACTCTTGTTGGCTTAACTCGGTCGGCTCTTCATACCAGATAGACGTTATTTCAGCGATAGATTTAATCTTTTCTTTATCATCCATACCAACAGAAATGATTTCCGTATTAGTTAAAGCGCAAGTCAATGTCATATCGGTATCACGAGCGGAAAAATAATCGCCCAACTTATATTGTTTAATTAAATCATTAAGTAATTTCCATTGTGATTTCCGTATAGTATTACCAACTTTCCTAACACAAACAAATCTATTATTCCGTTCGGTTAAACTCCTCCAAATCAAATACTGTGCGGCGAAATAACTCTTCCCAGAGCCAGCACCGCCTTTCATAACGAGATACCTCGATTCATCAAAAAGAAGAGGGTAGAATAAAGGGCTAAATAATGTTTTATCAAAATTTATTTCAATCGTACCCTTGCTCGCTTTAGTCGGGCGCGCCATTGACTACCTCATATTTCGCTTCAATTTGTTTTTGCGCGTTCTTAGATTTTAATAATTCTTGGTATTGCTTCCCGTCCATCGTAACATTAATTTTAACTTGAGGTTTTTCCTCACCCTCTTTTTTGCCAATTTTCCAATTACTATAATCACGGTTATTCAAAAAGTTCATAGCGGCGGCTGTATCTGGAATAACGTGCTTTTTGGTTTGTCTAACAAGTTTCATTTCACCGTTTTCGTTAGCTTTATACTCCTCTTCGATATAATCGTATCCGGTTGCTCTTTTATACAAAGAATTAACTACTTGAGCAACGGCGAGCTGATTCCCAGCACGTATAGCTGCGATAAAATTAACATCATCTTTTGCTATACGGTTCTTAATTTTAGCCGGAAGATTAAAAAATTGGCAGATTCTTTCGTGTTCCCACCCAGCCTTTGCCATAGTTTCTATCAACTCATAATCAGTGGGTTTAAGTTTAACCTTAGTTATATCTGTCCCCATAGGGAACATTGAATGTTCTAATTTCTCATATTCTTTTAACCGCTCTTTAGCAGCTTCTTTTTGTATCCCAGCGCCCTTAGATAACCTTCCCGCCGCGTTACGTTTTGCTCTCATTCTTCATTTTCCGTATTTATGGGCATAGTTAGAAAATCTTTATTCATTTGCAATATTTTACTATTAACAGAAATTAAAGACGTTATTAAATTATTTAAGTCAATAATTTTGCGGAATACGACAAACGAACATAAAATATTAATAGCTATTAACACAGAACAAATAACCATTAATATAAAACAACCGAACAAAATAATTTCATTCATTATTTTTTTGGCTTTCTTGGTTTGCAAGGTTTCTTTTTGGCGAGTTTAATTAAAATAAAAGATTTGTCTTTGTCGGTAGTAATTGAATTTATAATATCTTTTGAAGTGCAAATTTCTAAATTGAACATAATCTTGCCTTTAATACATTTTTTCAATATGCTAAAATATCTAAATTCTCAACATTTGTCAAGTGTTAATTCTATAAAACATCCAAAAATAAAAAAACAATGAATATATTATATATATATCTATATCTATCTCTATATCTATCTCTTACTTGGACAACACTTGGACATTTAAATTGAGAATTTAGCCTAAATTCGCAACATTTTTCATTTTAGCGTGATTTCAATCACACTTTTAGTGTGTTTAGAATCACACTTTTTTTATCATAAATAAATATATCAATCGAAATATAGTATTTATGGTTATAGGTTACAGTACAAATATAATATCCATTTTATTAAAAACGGCTTAATTAAAAGCGATTTTCTAAAAAGGCGATATAAAGTATGTCTAAATGTTAAAAGTGCCTCAGAAGCGATATATGAGAGAATTAGAGGGTATTCTGATAGGCTAATCGGAAATGGAATTTGCTGAAAAATTGAAATTATAAATTGGGGGATACTTACGCTCTTTTCCCGTACTCCTTGCAAACAAAACATACCCCCGTCTAAGTGGTTAATATTAACCAACTACACAATATTGGCACATCTAATAATATTAACCAAATGCTTAATAAAATACAACCGCTTAATATTAACCAACTTGATAAAGTTAACTAATTAGTTAACTTTGGCCAATTGCTTGATAATATACAAATGGTTAAAAGTAGGCAAATGGTTAAACAAAATCAAATGGCTAATAGTGAACAATGGCTAATATTGGCCCAGTGGTTAATAGTAAGCAGAATAGTCCCCTTTGCCCTTAATTGCCTTAAATCAATTAAATCTGTACAAAAAAGTATAGATAATAGCCTAAAACAGAACAGTCTTGTCTTATTTGTACTGAATCTAAATAAGGTAAAGTAATAACATCCATTATATTAGATGCAATAATCGTATTGGTTAATTAGCTTGTAATTGGTTATGTTGAGTGGGGTAAATCAGTAAGAATAAATTATTCAAATTGATAAATCAAATTTAACGGTTTTTTACAGAAAAGTCAAGCGTTAAAAAAATGTTTTTTTTCTTGCGTTTTTAGCTCAAATTCTCAACATTTTGGAAGTTAGTTTACATAATATCTGTTCATTTATTTTTAAAAAAAAAATATAAAAAAAAAGTAAAAAAAACTTGCATCTAAAAAAAAAAGTGTTTATATTTTAAATGAAATAAATGACATTTTAAAAACAAACAAAAAGGAGCTAAAATGAAAACAGCGGAAATAATTAACCTTTGGGGCGGAGATACTGAGGTTATAAGCGGTTGCGACAGCATCGTTGATTTAAAAAAATGTAGTAATGCCATTGTGGGGCAATACAGTAAAGACTATAGGGCGTACGAGTGCCTGATAAACAATGACATTGTCTATATTTCTGCACAGAAGCGGCGACATCCAACAAGCGGCGA
>Ga0172369_10006501_pt1 | contig 13891 bp, 12 predicted proteins | sample LakKiv25m_FD_114539 | JGI IMG/M metagenome (GOLD analysis project Ga0172369, IMG submission 114539) | Freshwater microbial communities from Kabuno Bay, South-Kivu, Congo - kab_022012_11.25m | ecosystem: Environmental > Aquatic > Freshwater > Lake | place: Democratic Republic of the Congo...
CCTGTCTTCTCCGCCATCGGAAAATAGCCCGTTGAGTAAGCTCTTATAAGATAATCGGGTGAAATTATCTTTGTACCGTCTTCCATTTTAGAATTTATTTTGAAGCTTCCGTAGTAATTGTGCTTTCGATTGAGACCGGAAAAGACATAGCTTTCTGAACTTGTTCGGATTTTTCAATCTCGATTTTTCCGGTTAACTTCTGATTCATTACGCTTTTCGTTACCCAGCCTGATGCAAGGTCAATTTGATATGTCCCGATTTGCTCACCACTTATTTTATACTTTGGCATTGGTGGTCCGGCTTTCTGAATTGGCGGGTTCAATCCTTTGACTTTAGTATTAAGTTGTACGACAGCCTTACCGTCTTTGACTTCTTTCAGAGTCCAGATGCTTTCGAAAGAAGCAGGAAAACCACGTGTCAGAGTGAATTTTCTTGACCAGCTGTCACCTGCGGAAACAGGATTTTCGGGATAAATAGCCATAAGATTTTCCATCATTTCACGGATTGAATTATCACCGAACTGGTCGGAAATCATTTTTTCAATAGATTTCTTATATGCTTGTGGCGGGATATCCATATTGCTGATTATTCCTTTCAGTAGTGCATCAACACCGGAAATCTGCTGAACCTTGCCGGAGGGTGTGATTTTCATGTTAAAACCTTTGTTCAGAAGTGGAGCATAAACCTTAGAGAAAGGATTATCTTTATCTGCCGGATTAGCAGAATTATAACTCATCTTCCCCTGCGGGCTTTCGGCTTCCTGCAAGAATGCCTTGTATGTTACTTTTATTGATGTTAGTCCGGATGGTTCGACATTCTCAACATCGTATGAATAAGTTACGCCGATTCTCTCTTTTGTTGTTTGCTTCTGATTCATAATTGTCTGAGTGACTTTCTGGTCTGTAATCATTTTCAGGGGATAGGATTTACCTTTTTGTAGGTTAAGCTTGAGTACATATTTACCGCCGACCATTGATATGGAATTTTGAGGATTAACGGACTGCCCTGTTTGTGGTTTTGGGGTTTCCCTGGCTGTTTTGGGCTGGTCTTTGGGTGAACAGGAAATAATAATGGCTAATGCCAGTAAAATAGCTATCTTGTTGAATTTCATTTTATACTCGGTTTTTTTAATAATTAAAATAATGAATATACGACGTTTATTATCAATGACGGAAATATTCCAAAAAGCAGTGTCCCTGCGGCTGTTAGTACGAGAGTGATGCGCGACATGCCAAGCTCGGCTTTCAGAGGTTTGTCAGCAGGTTCTTTGAAATACATCTGAAGAACAAGTCCGATGTAGTAATACATTGAAATGATTGAGGAAATAACCGCAATGATTGTCAGCCAAGTGAAATCGGCTTTAACTGCCGCAATAAACAAATAGTATTTTCCGATAAATCCGGCAAATGGTGGTATTCCGGCAAGAGAAAACATAAATATTCCCATCATTACTGAGAGCCAGGGATGTGCTTTACTCAATCCGGCATAATCACTGATTTCCATATATTTATCATCATCTCGCTCCAAAACGGAAATTATGACAAAAGCTCCAATTTGCATTAGCATATAAGCAGATGCATAAAAAAGAATACCGGTTTTGCCTTCGGGATTGTTTGCTGCTATGCCCATCAGCATATACCCGGCATGAGCAACGGAAGAATAGGCAAGCATTCTTTTGACATTTTTCTGAACCAATGCCGAGAAATTTGCCAGAAGCATTGTAATCGCAGAAATCGTTGCAATTACAAGCTGAACTGTATGTGTGTTGCTGACTAATTTCTGAGATATGGCGGAAAATGGAAACAGTGAATTCGCAACTGTAATAAATGCTGCTAAAGCAGCAGCCTTGCCTGCCGAGCTTAAAAATGCCGAAACTACCGTTGGGGAGCCGTGATAAACATCAGGTGCCCATTGATGAAACGGAAATGCTGCTGCTTTAAACGATAGGCCAATAATTATAAGCCCTACTCCGATGATAAAATATATTGAAATTGTCGGTGTTGATTTTAAATATATTCCTATCACCGACAAATCCATGCTAGCCGTTGCACCGTAAACAAGTGCGATTCCATAAAGAAGAAATCCGGTAGCAAATGCACCAAGCAGAAAATATTTGATTGCAGCTTCGACCGACTTTTCCCTGATTCTGATAAAGCCCGCAAGAATATAAAAAGGAATGGACATAAGTTCCACCCCGATGAAAAGGATGAGCAGGTTGTTTGCATGGGCGATGAGCATCATTCCGATAATTGCAAATAAAAGCACTGTGTAATATTCATTGAACTCACCGTATTCCCTTTTGAAATACTCTTTCGAAGCCAATAGGACAAACAGACCGGATAAGCAGAAAATAATATCAAAAAAGGCAGAATAACCGCCGAACAAAATCATATTGTTCGATACCAGTTGCATCATCTTCAGGTCTTTTTCAACCCAGGGCAGTAGACCTATCGTATAAACCGCTGCAGCTCCGCTAAGAACCAGTCCGGTGACAGCAAACCAAAAATTTACCGATTTGCTTTTAAACAGCGGGTCAATCACAGCCGCTATCACTGCGAATAAGGAAATTAAAATTATCGGTGATGCAAGTAAATATTCTAAATTCATAATTGCTTAATCCGTTAGCATGTTAATAAGATATTACCAGTTTACATAAACCACAAATTTAAAAAATTTTTACTAATTAAACAGATTAAAAAAACTTTTCGAAAACGATTACATTGATAAGTTCAAAATGTGTAAGCAAAATTTGAAATTTTTTTGAAAATTTTATTTTCTTCATTGGAAATTTACTAAAATAAAGAAAATAATTTTCAAACGTCACCATACGACATCATACCGCTTATTTTCGCATTGTAGATATTTTACATATTTGAAAGAAAATGAAATGGAAAATTCAAAAATTCAGGAAGTTTACAACCTGATAATTCTCGACGAAAGCGGTTCCATGGAGTCAATCAAAAATTCCATCATTATTGGTTTTAATGAATTGGCTCAAAATATCAAAGGAATAGCAGCCCAATTTCCCGAACAGAAACATTTTGTAACCTTTGTAACTTTTAACGGTCTTGGCTTGAAAGAACTTTTTTACAACAATCAAGTTGATTCGCTTAAGCTTCTTGATGCTCAGAACTACATTCCCGATTCGATGACACCACTATACGATGCAATTGGAACTAGCGTTCTCAATTTGAAGCACGACACTTTCGGCAAAGATAATGTTAACGTTCTGGTTACAATCCTAACCGACGGTGAAGAAAATGCTTCGAAAGAATTCAGCGGTAAGGAAATCAGAACAATCATAGAGCAACTTAAAGAAAAAAACTGGACTTTTACTTATATCGGTACCGAGCACAACGTAGAAGGAGTTGCAATCAACCTTTCCATTCCGATAACGAACACGTTGATTTTTAATAAAACCGTGACCGGTGTAAAAACTATGTTCGAACACGAGTTAACTTTTAGAAAAGAGTATAATCGAAAAGTGAGGGATAGGGAAGATACCAAAGAGAACTTTTTTAAGCAGCAATAAATCATTGCGGATTTTAAAGCCGGTTCACTCTCGATTAAAACATTAATTTTGAGTGAACCGACTATTATATTCAAATGATTTTTCTTGTTTTCAGGGCTTCTCCCATTTTGGTCATTACTTGGCACAAGCCTGTAAATTCCCCTTTATACATATCAAGAGCTGATTCTGTCATAATAGTCTTCAACTGAATGGTATCACCGGAAAGGAAAACTTTTTCCACTTTAGATAAGCTTTCTTCTAATTTAGGGTCGGGTTCGCTTTATTTAGGGTTTGTTCCCTGGTCAATGCAACTTGGAGAAATAAGCAAATGAAAAACGGCGGCAATAAAAATTCCCGTTAGGATGTGTCTGAGCCACATAGGAAATTCCTTTCCAATTTATTGAAATATATTGAATTAAGAAATTTCAAACTAAATCAATAATATCATCAGATTCAGTGATAAATATAACAAAAAAGGAAATGAAATGCAAGGGGAAATGTAAAAATAAAAAGGAATAATTAAGATACTTTTTTTGGAAATTTAAAAATTCAACCAGAATTGATATCGAAGTCGTTAAGTCATAATTTTGATTGAATTATTCTTATTGTAAGTGAATAAAAATGAGGAAAACATTAAATTAAATTCAAATTAAACACTATTTCTTCTGAAAGTATAAAAATTAAAAAAGGTTAATTAAATTGCCATGAATTCTTTCAAATCCGAAATTTTTATTGATTAACTTTGTAATATTAACTACTGCACCAAATTCAACGAAAACATTATGGAATCTTTCAAAATTATTCCCCCAATAAATCATGGCACAAGACATAGGCGCACCCTTCCCACCACCATTTCCATTCACTAAAAATTTCAACCTTGTATCATATAAAAAACAAATAGCATGTGCTTTTCCAAATACATATTTTTTCCAATGACTGGTATTGGTTGCAACCGGCACAAGAGCAATGACTTCCGAATTAAATTCATAATACGCTTTACAGCATTTAGCAAGCCAATTTTTTATTGTTGTATTTCTCTTTCTATCAGCACCATATGGTGGATTAACATAAATTGTAGGAAAATTCCATGTATCTTTTAAGCCATCTTTTTCTGGCAATAAATATTCAATTTTTGCTTTGACGATAGAATATTTATTCGAACAAGGGTCAAGTTCAATTTCGCCGTTAAATACTTTTTTTACTGCATCAACATATTTTTGAGGTGTTCCCCATTCTTGACTTTGGCTATTAACTGTTCTTCCTGCTGACATGGTTATAAAATCCTTTTCCAGGGTTTATTCTTCAATTCGGTTAACTGTTCCTTCAATTTAACGATTTGTGTATTATCAGGTGAAATTATATTAAACCATTGTTCAATTTGAGATAGATTATTTTGAAAATATTCAAGCAAAATTGCATCAGCTTCGAAATTCATCTGCACTTTTGTAAATTCATTTTTTTTCTTCCCTGCAGAATAGCTGTTAGAAAAAGTATCTTTAATGATTTTATACTTTTTTCTTGGTTTTTGAATAAAGGTTTCGATAAACTCTGATAGTCCTCTATCTGTGAGAAAAATTAACCAGTCATATGATTGAGCAAGAACCTTTAGTTCTTTATTAGGATTTTTTGAAGTAAACCAATTACCATGATTGCTCACTACACCAATCGTTAAAATGAATTTTCTTAATAATTCCTTATCTTTAGACTTTATTATTTTTTCAAGAAGAGCAGAATAATCATCCGTACTATAAGTGTTGTCGCTCTTATAGATAATACCCTTCAATTCGCCCTTTTCATTTCGAACTTTTTGAAGTGATGAAATTGCACGAGCAACATAAGCACCTTGTTTTGCTTTCTCAATCGTTTGTGGTCCCTTTTTCATACCTTCTTCAACACCTACTCTTTTACATTCGAAAATGGCAAATGGTTTAATATTCTGCTCATAAATTCTTATTTTGAAAAAAAGATCAGATGTTTCCTCAAAACTTGCTAAAAGATTTGAATTCGAAGTGTTTCCAATTATACAAGCATTTCGAAGAATGTTGGATTTAGATAAAAGAACATTTGATGTTTTAGTAAATCTGTTCGTATTAAATTCAATTTTCTGAAGCTCTTTAAAAATTATATTTGATGTTATTGAATTATTGGATATTGGTACTGAAACATTTATTTCATCTAATACAGGATGTAGAGAGTATTCAACATTATGTGTTATGTCTGAATTACCATATTCAGGTAGTCTTAATTCTATTGAAATGTTATTATTATGTTCCCATGTTTTTAAAAGATAAAATGTGATTATTTCCACTATAGTTCCTAAAGCTCTACCTGCAGCTTTTTTGGAATCCTTTGCATAATGAAATACATCTTTTTCTAAGGTTTTTTGAATCTTATCAACTGATTCATATTGCATATTTTAATCCAAGAAATAAAAAAAATCAAAATTCAAATCAAACAAACATACCATTTTTGAGCTAATTAATTTTTAAAATTTTTAATACTTCACTCTGAATTTTGCCTAAGTCTATTATATCACAATGCAAAGTTCAGGTAATACAAAACAAAAATGATAATTTTGGAATTTTTTTCATTTTTCTTTTTCCTTACCTCATCAACATTACTTTTTTAAAGACTTGCTTGTCTTTACCATTCTCGTTATAATCAATTTTAATTAAGTAAAGTCCGCTTGGTGCCGGTTGACCTTTTTCATTGTTACCATCCCATGTTACTTTATAAGTACCGCTTATTTGCTTTTCATCGGTTAATAATCTGACTACTTCTCCCATCACATTCAGAAGAGCAATTTTGATTGGCGATTCCGATGCAACTGTGTATTCGATTGTCGTACTTCCGGAAAACGGATTGGGAAAATTATTCAAACTAAAATAGGAGTCTCCCGAACATATTTCGCCGGATAAATATTCGGGTACGTAAGCCATATAAATATCAAGCCCACCCTGTGCGTTGGGCAAGTCGGTTCTTGCTGAGGAGAAATAAAGGACATCACCGGAAGCCGGCATACTGATAAACATGTCATCCTGGGGAGTATTAAGTGGTTTGCCAAGATTAACAGGTTCTGACCATGTATCTGTGTTTGGATTCCAACGGGTCACATAAAAGTCGGAACCACCGTAACCCCCTTTTATGGAATCAGAAGAGAAAAATAGCGTAACTCCGTCAGCAGCTATAAATGGAGCCCATTCACGTCCCTTTGTATTTATAGCCGATAGGTTTTTTGCAGGAAGCCAGTTGTCAAGTCCTTCACTCCTGTCGCAATACCATATATCCATATTGTTTGAAATAGACCTGCCATCACTATTAGGTCCCGGACGAGTGGAGGAAAAATAAATTCTTTTATTATATGGAGCAATCGAAGGTTGGGAGTCCCAATATCTTGAATTCACATTACTATCGAGTGGAATCGGCCTGGACCAAGTTTCTCCGTCAAGGTGAGAAACGAATAAATCGCAATCACCCATACCATTGGGACGATTGCAGCCGGTAAAAAATATCATTTTACCGTCAGCGCTGATGCTTGCTGCACCTTCGTTCAAATGAGTATTTACGCCGAGATTCCCCCATTTTGTAGAAGTATCGAGATTTCTCGGATTAGAAAAAGTTGTATCAAGCCTCTCAAATTTTGTCACATACCAAAAATCATGACTATTCTCATCGCTAAGTGTATCTCTATTATATTCCGATATAAGATTTAACTTTTCAGCTCTGCTGGTATCAATTATAATCCAGACAGAATCAATAGAAATCAGCTTTAATCTTTCTGTATTTCTGTTTTTTTCAAAATAATCTTTCAATTTGGGAACTGAAGGCAATGTATCAACCGAATTCTTTGATTTAACTACAATAAACTCGTATGGAATCATTTTTGTATCTGGGTCACCTTGCCTCATTGGTCTTTTTTTGCTGCCATCCCTGTCAGAAACAAAATAGACTGTTTTCCCGTCCAGGCTGACGGTCGGTGCATAATCAATGCCGTAACTATTCACATTTGAACCCAAATTGATTATTTTCAAATGGTCATTCAGAATTATGGGACTATCATATATTGAACAAGGAATCGTATAAACAGGTTTTCCGGCGATAGCTTGTGAGTACAAATCTACATTAATTGCTGATATGCAAAAAATCAATAAAAAACAATAATAAAAAATCTTCATTTTTATTCTTCTCAAAGTGTCGAACTACATGTTTTGCAAAATAAATAATTTTAAACAAAGTTTTAAAAAATATTTGCATTTTAATACGATTTCATTATTTTTGTATGACTTTCTAATTTAATTGAAATGGTGTGATGATGGAAAACAGTATTCATTTTAGTAAAACAGCTTTCTTTTTAAAATGCTTCTTTTTAATAACTTTTATATTCTGCTATTCCAATTTATCCGCACAGAAATTTACTATGTTAATACACTCAGTTAATTTTCCAAATGTGAAATGCCCTTTCATTTTGACTGACAGCAGCGGTAAAGAATTTAGAACACCTAATATCCCCGATATTTTTGTGAAACATCCCCGATATTTGTTAAAAGACACTACCATAAAGACAGATATTTTCTGCCCTGATACAGTTTATGGTGCTTTTTCGGTTATATTTACTTTGGATATCTCAAAATCTATGGGAGATACAATTCCTGAGCTTGGAATAACCAAAATTGAATATCAAAAACAGTTGATTTTAAATGCAATTAAACTGCTCCCTTCAGATTCTACAAAATGGGAAGCTGCAATAACCAAATATGATGAAAAAACAAGAGAACATCAATTTTACACTAATAACAAATACAGATTAATCAATGCCATTCAAAGTGACTCAATTTATCCGCGTAGAATCAATTCTGATTTTAACTCTGCTTTTTGCTACGACACTACATTCCCAAGCGGAAACGGTGCCTTGTGGGAAGCACGTAGAGCTAAATATAAGCCGATAGTGTTTTTCTTTAATGATGGAAACCATAACGAACAGAAATCACTCCCTCCGGACAGGGAGAATATTTGGGTTAACAGGATTATCAAAGAAGCAGCAGACACAAGCAACAAGCCGGCACCCGTAACCATTTATTCGGTTTCTTTTAATATAGACCCTTCCACTGAGATTCTTTCAATAACAAAAGCAACCGGAGGTAAAAGTGCCAAAACAGACGTTTCAATTTATAAATCCAACGATTCTCTGCTTACAGAATTTTTTAGTAAAGCTTTTACAAAAGCCGAAAATGAAAATTTTAAATATTTTGGTTCTTGTGTTCTTTCATGGACTTACGATTGCAGTTTCAGAGGGGGAATCATTAATTACTTTATTCCCAAAATGGACAGTTTAAGTTTCTCATATAATTTGGGTGATTTTCAAACACAACTTTATATTATTCCCGATCGGACATCGTATCCATGGGAATTACAATCACCTCAATTTAAAGATATTTATTTACGTCCAAATTACGATGATTCGATTATTATTAAGAGTTTGAAATTTTCAAATTCATGCATAAGTGTGTATAACTGGTACGGGGAGCCACCACCGTGCGTAATAACAAATCAAAGAATGATAACAATACAAATAAATTGTAAAGACTCTGATCCTGACACAATAATATGCAATTTTTTTACAAATGCTTGTTACGATAAAGAGTTAACAATTATAAGAACATATCCTAAATTATACTTAATACTACCAGAATCAAACAGCGTTTGTTATGGAGATACTCTTGAGTTAGGATTAAAGAATTATGTTGTAGGTGGGAAGGTTCCTTACAAATATAAATGGGAACCGCCTGATGGACTTAGCTCGGATACGATAGCGAATCCTTTAATTAAAGGAATCATGGATAGAACATTTACTGTTACTGTAACCGATAGCAGAAATGTTTCTGTTAAAAGTGATTTATTTGTAAGATTGGATTCTCTACCGAATACAGAAATTACTTTCATAAAAGGTTCTGTTATGGAGCAAAAAAGGAGTTTCTACTGTCCGAAGTATGATTTTAACTTGACAAGTAAATGGGAAGCGTTTAACTGTAAACTGCTCACACCCGATGACAAAGATACTGTGGAAATACTCTGGACAGCCAAAGGAAATGCAAGATTAATTCTGACTCAAACCGATAAAGTTTTTCTTTGCAAAAATAGTGATACGATGAACGTTGTAGTCTCACCTTTGGGCGTGGAAGAATCGTCAGGACAATCCGAGAATTGCAAATCTTTGAAAATAATAAATTTCAACAACGATTATCAAAATAAATTAATAAATATCGATTTTACTGCAGAAAATGAAAATTCAGTTAATGTTATTATTGTTGATATACTTGGAAATATCAAAACTTCTCAAAGAAATAATATTTCAGAAGGAATAAATTATCTCAGCATTTCAACAGATGGGTTGTCAAAAGGAGTTTATTTTATGCTTATAAAATCAGAAGGATGTACAATAGGGAGAAAAGTGGTTGTATTATAACAAGTTGAAGAAAAATTAAAAAAATCAATTTTTCTTGCTTTGGAAAGTCGTCTTATTATGAAGCTAAGGTAGCTTGGCTTCCATAAATTTGATATTCAATCGGGAGTATAGTACTTAGATTAACAACTTCAGTCGCATCAAGAATTTCGATTCCGATGATTTTGTTATCTTTTCCCAAATCTAAAACAATATTATCGTTTACTTTAAGATTGATAACCTCTTGAAATGATTCATCAAATCTCAAGTAAAGCAAGTCATGTTTGTCGTCATATTCTATTTTCATGTTAAGCTAAGCAGTTTCATTAATGCTAAGTTAATTTCTTCCATCACAGAATCATCAAGATTTCTATATTTTTTAATAATTCTCTTTTTATCAATTACTCTTAATTGTCACATAGTAAAAGAATCATGCTGTAAACCTGAGATTGAATGTTCAATAAAAACACGAGAGGGTAAAATTGCCGCTCTGATTTTAGTTGTAAAAGGAGCAACAATAGTGTGTGGGCTAACTTGATTAGCATTATCATTTTGAATTATTATTGTAGGTCTTATCCCAGCTTGTTCTGTTCCAATTACCGGATTTAAGTCCACCAGTACAATATCTCCTCTTCTAATATTTACCATTTTATTTTCCCCTGAACGAGTAGTTCTTCATATTCATTTAGATTATCAAGATACACACTCATTCCTTGCTCAGCATCATTAATATAAGATTTAGTCGTTATTCCTTTTCTTGAAAGGAGAAAATCTATAAAATCATTAATTTCAGCTAACATTTCAGTTGGTATTAAACTGATTTTATTCATTGTACTTGCATGTGTGACCATATTTTACCTTTAAATAATTGTTCTCATTAATAAACGAAATTCTGTTATAATATTTTAGAAACCTTTAAAAAAAAGCCACTTCTTGCGAAATGGCTTTTTGTTTTTTCTTTTCAATTTATTAATACATTCCGTCCATACCACCCGGAGGCATTGGAGGCATCGGGGGTTCTTTGTGTGGTTTGTCAACGATTGCACATTCTGTGGTCAGAAGAAGTCCGGAAACTGATGCAGCATTGCTTAATGCTACTCTTGTAACCTTAGTCGGGTCAATGACGCCGGCAACCAGCAAATCTTCGTAAACGTCTGTTGCTGCATTGAAACCGTAAGCTCCGGTTCCTTCTTTGATTTTATTTACAACGACGGATGCTTCGAGAACTGCGTTGGTTACAATCTGTCTGATTGGTTCTTCGACAGCACGTCTGATAATTTCAATACCGACTTTCTGGTCAGCATTGTCAAAATTGACACTGTCGAGGACTTTAACTGCTCTCAGGTAAGCAACGCCTCCACCGGGGACGATACCTTCTTCGACAGCTGCTCTTGTTGCATGGAGAGCATCTTCGACTCTTGCTTTCTTTTCTTTCATTTCGATTTCGGTAGAAGCACCGATTTTCAGAACTGCGACGCCACCGCTAAGTTTAGCAAGACGTTCCTGAAGTTTTTCACGGTCGTATTCACTTGTTGTTTTTTCAACCTGAATTTTTATTTCATTAATTCTTTTTTTGATGTCGTCAGTTTTTCCGGCACCTTCAACGATTGTTGTGTTGTCTTTGTCAATAACGATTTTTTTGGCTGTTCCGAGATAAGCAAGAGTTGCTCCGTCAAGCTTGAAGCCTTTTTCTTCGCTTATAACAATGCCGCCGGTTAAAACTGCGATATCGTCGAGCATTGCTTTTCTTCTGTCGCCGAAACCGGGGGCTTTGACCGCTGCGATGCGGAGTGTGCCTCTTAGTTTGTTGACGACTAATGTTGCAAGAGCTTCACCTTCGATATCTTCGGAGATAATAAGCATTGAGCGACCTGCCTGGGAAACTTTTTCCAGTATCGGAAGTAAATCTTTAATAGCAGAGATTTTCTTGTCGTGAATCAAAATGTAAGGATTCTCGAGAATCGTTTCCATTGTCTCGGCATCTGTTACAAAGTATGGTGAAAGATAGCCGCGGTCGAACTGCATACCTTCGACAACTTCCATTGAAGTATCAGTACCTTTTGCTTCTTCAACGGTAATCACGCCGTCTTTACCAACTTTTTCCATTGCATCGGCGATTAAATCACCGATTGTTTTGTCATTGTTAGCTGAGATTGAGCCAACCTGTGCTATTTCTTTTTTACCTTCAACGTCGCGGCTGATAACTTTAAGTTCGCCGTTGATTGCTTCTACAGCAAGGTCAATACCATGTTTTAAATCCATAGGATTAGCACCGGCTGTTACATTTTTGAGACCTTCGCGATAAATTGCCTGTGCAAGAACGGTTGCTGTTGTGGTACCGTCACCGGCAACATCACTTGTTTTTGAAGCAACTTCGCGAACCATGTTGGCACCCATGTTTTCAATCGGGTCTTCAAGTTCTACTTCTTTTGCAACGGTAACACCGTCTTTGGTAACGGTCGGCGGACCGAATTTTTTGTCTATAATGACGTTACGTCCTTTAGGACCTAATGTAACTTTCACAGCATCAGCAAGCTGGTCAAGGCCACTTTTCAAAATTGTGCGGGCTTCGAAATCATATTTTATTAATTTAGCTCCCATTTTTTCCTCCATTAATTGTTATAAGTTAATAATTATCCGATAATTGCAAAAATATCGGCTTCTCTCATCATCAAATATTCGTCACCTTCTATTGTAACTTCGGTGCCGGCGTATTTGCCGTATAAAACCTGGTCTCCGACTTTAACCTGAAGCGGTAAAAGTTTACCTTCTTCGGTCAATTTTCCTTTTCCGACAGCAATGATTTCGCCCTGCATAGGTTTTTCTTTTGCAGTATCCGGAATAATTATTCCGCCTTTTGTTACTTCAGCAGCCTCTGATGGCTTAACGATAACACGGTCATGCAAAGGTGTTAAGTTCATAATACACTCCTTTTTTATAAGTGAAAAAAAATAAATTTTGTAACTTTCTTGATTTTCTTGTGTTATACTTCTTTAAAGAGACAGCAAGAAAATTGTTAGCACTCTATTGTAACGAGTGCTAATAATTTGACGAAGTATTAAAGATATTATTGATTTGATTTTAAATTTTTTTTTCATTTTTCAATGATATTATCATTTAAATTATTTATATTTGAAACAATTATTTCAAAAACTGTTTTTTGAAATTAATTTACTTTGGTATTAAATTAAAAAAATAAATTTTGGAGTTAAGGGATGAAATTTTCTTTGCGCAATACTTTGATTATTCTACTGCTGCTCTTTGTAACCGGGATTTTCAATGAATCAAAAGCAATTAATAATCCTAAACTGGTCCGTCCGGCAAACAATTCATATTGCTTCAAGATGACCGATACTTTATTCTGGCATCCGTTTCCTGGTAGAATATCATATCAAGTGATTATCTCCGGCTGGCCCGACTTTTCAGCGACTTTATACAATGCTCCAACGCAGGACACTTTTTTTGTTCCGAGCAATGTTGCCCCAGGACTTTATGAAGGGTACCAGTTTTACTGGAAAGTCAAAGTTGCTTATGGTGGCGGGATGCCCCCAACACTCGATTCATCGAATGCTTGGGCATTTATGACAAAGTATGTAGCACCCACACCTTCATCTCCGGTTGATAATGCTGTTTGCCAGCCAAAAAACGTTACCTTGCAATGGACTTACAATCTGGGATTTACTTTCAATCTTCAGGTTTCGACTGTTAGCGATTTTTCTTCTACGGTAATTAATATGTCGAATATAAGTGGGAATACTCAGACTATTACTCTACCTAATTTCGGTATTATGTACTATTGGAGGGTTGCGGCTGTTGCTAACGGATGTACGAGTGATTGGTCTTCCTACCGAAGATTCACCACAGCTTCCGCTCCTCCGACATTAGTTTCACCGTCACATAAATCAACAGCAAACCAAATTTCAATTCCCTTCAAATGGACA
>Ga0172369_10006503_pt1 | contig 13884 bp, 17 predicted proteins | sample LakKiv25m_FD_114539 | JGI IMG/M metagenome (GOLD analysis project Ga0172369, IMG submission 114539) | Freshwater microbial communities from Kabuno Bay, South-Kivu, Congo - kab_022012_11.25m | ecosystem: Environmental > Aquatic > Freshwater > Lake | place: Democratic Republic of the Congo...
AGACTGGGTATTGGGAGACGACGACGGCATAGTGGTGATACCCGGAGATAAGGCGGTAGAATTCGCAAACAGGGCTATGAGCGTTATGGAAACAGAAAACAGGCTCCGAAAAGAGATAGACGAAGGCTCTACGCTTTCAAAGGTTACGGAATTGCTAAAGTGGGAGAAAAAATAGTGCAAAAAAGAATATTCGTGGCGGCTACTAAGCAGAATGACGGGAAAACCACTATTTCTTTAGGCCTTATCAAGGCGTTTAAAAAAAGGTTTAACAGGGTAGGTTTTATCAAGCCTGTTGGCCAGAGATATGTGTTTGAGCACGGATGTAAGGTGGACGAAGATTCCGTTCTTATTGAAAAAGTCTGCGGGATGAGATGCTCGATAAAAGATATGAGTCCTGTGGCTATAGACAAAGGGTTTACGGAAAAGTATATAAAAAGGGGCGACCATAGAAAATTAGTGGACAGCATAATATCTTCTTTTGAGCGCATAGCCAGAAGAAAAGACCTTGTTGTAATAGAAGGCACGGGCCACGCGGGTGTAGGCTCTATATTTGATCTTTCCAACGCGAGGGTGGCGAATCTTCTGGACGCCAAGGTGATACTTGTGACAGCCGGCGGGATAGGCAAGCCAATGGATGAAATAGAGCTGAACATGGCGTTGTTTGAAAAAGAAGGGGTGGATGTCATAGGCGTTATAATTAACAAAGTCCTCGCGTCAAAATATAAGAAGGTAAGAAATCCTCAAGATGGGCCTTAAGAGAAAAGGCATTGACATGCTTGGCGTGATCCCTTACACTTCGAATCTTTCAAATCCTACGATTCAGAATATCTTAGAGGAAACCAGGCTAAGGCTTATATCTAAAGAGGTGGGCATGTCTAATGTCGTACGTAATATCTTTATAGGCGCAATGGAGCCTCATGACGCGCTGGATTACATTGAAACAGATTCTCTTTTGATAACTCCCGGAGACAGGGAGGACATAATAATGACGGTATTGATGGCGCATCTTTTAAAAAAACCGAGAAGAAAAATATCGATATCGGGCATTATATTAACCGGCGGTATTGTGCCTAATGAAAAGATAATGAGGCTGATAGAAAGCGCGGACATTCCGGTGCTTCTGAGCGCAGAGCATACATATAAAGCCGCTTCGGAGATACACGACCTTGTTGTAAAGATAGGACCTCAGGACAAGGGAAAAACCATGATAGCCGAAAACCTGGTAAAAAATTACGTGGATATAGGCAAGATATTGGAAAAGATCAAGCAAAATACTTCGTATTAGTAAAGCGGAATCCGGGGTCGGTTTTTGCTTAGCAAAAATTGGGAGGTATAAATGTTCGGAATAGGGATGCCGGAATTGATTTTGATATTGGTTATATGCCTGCTGGTATTTGGAGCCGCTAAACTGCCCGAGATAGGACGAAATCTCGGAAAGGCGATAGGCGAATTCAAAAAAGGCATGAAAGATGATGAAACGCCTTTGAAAAAAGACTAATATCTCGTCGCGTAAATTTTTACGAAGGCGGATCGGTATTGTGCCGAGCAACCCTGATTAGAGTTTTATGCTGCGAGGCGCTAATAGTGCTTGACACTTTCGGGCGTTTTATATAAAATCTATACATATTGCAAGGTCTTTCGGGATCAAATTTACGAAGCAAATTTGGGGGGGGTGAAAACGAATGTCGAGGATAGATATAGCTCCGGGAGAATCTCTGGAAAAAGCATTGAGGCGTTTTAAGAAAAAAATAGAGCGCGATGGTTTATTGAAACTACTGAAAGCCCGTAAGCACTATGAAAAGCCGAGCGCGAAAAGAAGAAGAAAACAGCGCTCGCCCAAATCGATCAGTAAATATTGATTTTAAATATTAAACGCAGGGAACAGGGGTGCCTGTTCCCTGCCGCATGTCCAAGATGATAAAAAAAATAATTTTAATATCTCTCTTGGCATTTTTTGTTTTAGGCGCTTTTATTTGCGCGCCTTTAAATGCCCAGGACAGCGTAATACTGGATAACGGCCTCAGGGCTATTGTAAAAGAAGACCACAGGAATCCCCTGGTGGTCATATCTATTTTTATTGATTCAGGCTCCGCCTCGGAAGGGGAATACAGCGGGACCGGGATAAGCCACCTGATAGAGCATATGCTTTTCAAGGGGACCAGGAAATATCCTGCCGGAGCCATAGAAGATATATTGAATAGATATGGAGGCAGTATAGAAGGCTATACATCTTATGATTATACAGGCTATAGCGTGACCATTCTTAAAGACCATTTAGATATAGCCGTGGATGTGTTAAAAGAAATGATATCAGAGCCGGTTTTTGACCAGGGCGAGATGAAAAAAGAGATGTCCGTCATAGAAAGGGAGATGGATATGAATAGAGACAACCCTGCCAGGAGAATCTCCAGAATGACATTCGAGACAGCGTTTTTAAAGCATCCTTATCGCCTGCCTCCGATAGGGTATAAAGAAAATTTCAAAAAGCTAAGTAGGCCGGACCTGATAAAATTTTTCAAAGCCGCATATACACCGGAAAAAATTACAATAGCGGTTGTGGGGGATATAGACAGGCAGGATGTGCTTGGCAAGATAGCTGTGTCTTTCGGAAAATTGCCGCGCGGCAATAATACGATTATTGCAAAGCCGGAAGAGCCACCACAGGCGATAGAAAGGCTGCTTGAAGAGCGCGCTGATATTGAAGGCGCATATATGAATATAAGTTTTCATTCCATGGATTTACTTGACAGGGACCTCTATGCGATGGATCTTTTATCTTTTATACTGGGCCGGGGGGAAAGCTCAATATTGAACGAAAGCCTGAGGATGAAAGATCAGTTGGTTCTTTCCGTTTCCGCGTATAACTATACGCCTAAAGACCCTGGCCTTTTTATTATTTCAAGCGTATTGAAAGAGGAGAATGTAAATAAGGCGGTAGAAGCCGTGCTCAATCAGATAGAATATTTAAAACAGAACAGCGTAAGCGAATACGATCTCCAAAAGGCTAAAAATAATTTTATAGCCGATTATGCATATCAGAAAGAAACTATAGAGTCCCAGGCCAATGACATGGCCCAGAGCCAGATCATGACCGGGAGCCCGGATTTCTACAGGCAGTATGTGGAAAATATAAAGGCGGTGAAAGCGGAGGACATAAAGCAGGTGGCTTCAAAATATCTAAACGCTCAAAATATGACCATTACGGTCCTGAGCGCCTCGGGCAATTCGCTGAAAAGAAAGATTGACGCGGGCCCTGCGGAAAAATCCGGGGATATTAAAAAAATCCTGCTTTCCAATAATATCCCCGTGATTGTGTCTGAAAATCGCAGCCTGCCTATAATAGCGGTATCTATTTTATTTAGAGGCGGCCTCATGGCTGAAAATGAAGACAATAACGGCATATCGACGCTTCTCAGCCAGATGCTTTTGGACGGAACAGACGCTATGTCAAGAAGCGATATGGCTAAATTCTATGAATCAAGGGCGATAGCTTTAAATACGTATTCCGGCAATAATAGCTCCGGCGTCAATCTGACGTGCCTTAAAGAGCACATTGAAGACGCGTTAAAGCTTGCGTCTGATATCTGCACCGGCTCTTCTTTTCCTGAGGAGGAATTTAAAAGGGAAAAAAACGAGATTCAGGAAGCGATAGAGATGCAGGATAACGAAATAATGAACCATGGCCACAGGTTATTAAAAGAGCTTCTTTTTAAAACTCATCCTTACAGGTTTCAGGCCATAGGGACCGCTTCAAGTGTTGACAAAATTACTCCGGATGCGGTAAAAGATTTCTATAAAAGCGTTGTTTCTCAAGACAATATTGCAATAGGTGTGTCGGGGGATTTTAAAAGCGAAGAGATCGTGAGTATGATTGAAAAATATTTTTCAAAAATAACTTTGAATAAGCCTGTTTTCGCGAGCCCTAAAAAAGAGCCTGCCATAGAAAGGATAAGAGAAAGCGTGGTAAGCGTAGACAAGGACCAGTCGCTTATACTTATAGGGTTCAGAGGGATAAATATTTACGATAAAGACAGGTATGCCGTAGAGATACTTGCGGACATTCTCTCGAGCCCTTCCGGTGTGTTATTTAAAAGCATAAGAGAAGATAGCGGCCTCACTTACGCGGTGGGGGCTTTTAATGTGTTGGGCATAGACCCGGGGTACCTCGCTGTGTACGGCCTGACCTCAAAAGAGAATATACAGAAAACCAGGGGCAAGATATTCAGGGAGCTGGATGCCTTGACGAAAAACAGCATAAAAAAAGAAGATATGGAAAAATCAAAAAGCTATTTAAAGGCAATGCGCAAGGTTGGCATGCAGACAAATTCCAGCTTTATTTTCAGCGCGGCGATGGACGAACTGTACGGGCTTGGATATGACGATTACAAGAATTTTGATAAAAATATAAACGCCGTTACTGTTGAGGATGTCAAGCGCTCGGCGAAAAGAATCCTGACTCTTGATAAGTGCGCGGTGCTGGTTTTGGAGGGGAAATAACCGGAGCGATTTTTATGATACGAAGGCCTGTTGTAGCCGGACAATTTTATCCTCAAATCGAAGCAAGCCTTAGAAAGATGCTTTCCGGATTGATAGAGCCTGTTTCGGAAAAACAGAATGCTATAGGCGTAATAATGCCGCACGCAGGTTATGTGTATTCCGGGTGTGTAGCCGGCCTTACTATATCAAAGGTAGACCTTAAAAAAACCGCGATTATTTTAGGAACGAACCATACTTCTTCCGGAGAAAAATTTAGCATTATGACAAGCGGAAGCTGGGCAACTCCTCTCGGAGAGGCAAAGATAGATTCTGAAATAGCGGGCTCTATCTTAAAAGAAGGATCTCTTTTAAAAGAAGATGCTTTGGCTCATTTGCAGGAGCATTCCATAGAGGTTGAAATCCCGTTTTTACAGTATCTGCAGGAAGACATAAAAATTGTCCCTATATCCGTATCTCCGGAGGCGAAGTTATCGGAATGCCGCGCCCTGGGATTGGATATAGCGAATGGCTTTCAAAAAGTAGGAAGGGCCGGAATTTTTATAGCCTCTACCGATATGACTCATTATGAGTCAGAGGAATCCGCAAAAGAAAAAGACGCTCTGGCAATAGATGCTATCCTGGATCTGGATGAGGAAAAATTATTCAAGGTAGTTAAAGAGAAAGCCCTGTCTATGTGCGGCCTTCCTGCTACTTGCGCGCTTATAAGTGTATGTAAAAATTTGGGCGCAAAAAAAGCCGCCCTTGTGAAATACCAGACAAGCGGCGATACATCAGGCGACTATAGTTCCGTAGTAGGATACGCGGGAATGATTATATGGTGAAAAACAAATTATTTATTATATTACGGTTTGCTATAAGCTTCGGGCTGCTTATCCTTTTGATATGGATAATGAGAAAAGATGCCGGAGAAATCCTGGTTATACTCAAACGTTCCAACAAGGTGTTTATTTTGTCGGCACTCCTTATTAATATGTCTATTACAATAGCAGTTGCTTACAGGTTGAAACTGCTGATGTCGGGGCAAAAGATTTTTATATCTATAAAAGACGCCGTATACTTTACTTTTATAGGCTATTTCTTCAATAGTTTTTTACCAACCGCGATAGGAGGGGATATAGCGAAGGCGTATTACGCGTCCAAGAAAACCAACAACAAGATCGCTTCTTACGCAGCTGTGCTGACCGACAGGCTTTTGGGCCTCGTAGGTACTTTATTAATAGCCTTGGCAGGCATCCTTTTTATAGGCAAGAGCCTGGATAATAAATTTATCGTAGGCGCGGTCCCTGTTATATTTATTTTTACCGTAACCATGATAATGTTTTTGCTTAAGAAGAATGTAAGGGCGGAAAAAGTCTATTCGGGTAAAAAAGGGATATTTTATAAAATAAAAGAAAAGGCGTTAAAATTATACGACGGCGTAAATCTTTACAGAAAAAACCCGGTACTTCTGGTAAAAGGTATAGCGTTATCTCTTGGGCTTCAAGCCGTGTCCATATCCAGCGTGTATTTGCTTGTGTTATCCATAAACGGAGACATTCCTTTGTTCAGATTGTTTCTGATTATTCCGCTTATATGGGCTGTAAGCATGCTCCCTTCGTTAAACGGTCTCGGCGTAAGGGAAGGGGCATTTGTTTATTTTTTAAAAGGTTATATCGGACCTGAAAAAGCATTTGCGATATCTCTTCTATGGCTTGGCTTGATCATGCTATACAGCGTGATAGGAGGGATATATCATCTGGTATATCCTGTTAAAATGGAACCATCCAAGCTGAAGCCGGAGGTTTCTTTGGCGGATGCGTAAAGATAGATAAGAAGGGGGCTTTATGATAGACAAAGAACTGCTGGCGATATTAGCCTGCCCTGCGTGCAAGCAAGATGTGGTATTAAAAGACGATAAGATCTGCTGCATAAAATGCGGAAAAAAATATCCTATCAGAGACGGGATACCCGTAATGTTGATAGAGGAAGCGGAATAAGGCTGCTTAAGGGTTACCAAAGCATCAAAACCTGTCAAGGGAGGGGTGTTCATGGTTAAAATATTAGTCATTCACGGGCCGAATTTGAATCTGCTTGGCAAAAGAGAGCCGGAGATTTACGGCAAGGTCACCATAGAGGGTATTAATAAAAAACTTAAAGAAGCGGCAAAAAAGAAAAAGGCTTGCCTTGATATTTTTCAATCAAACCATGAAGGCGAGATAGTGGATAAGATAGGCCAGGCAAAAGATAAATACGACGCCCTTCTTATAAATCCCGCGGCGTATACTCATACGAGCGTTGCTATAAGAGACGCTATATCGGCTATGGACATTCCTGCCGTAGAGGTGCACCTTTCCAATATCTATGCGAGAGAAGATTTCAGGCATAGTTCACTGATAGCTTCCGTTGCAAAAGGCCAGATATCCGGGTTTGGGGCGGATAGCTATTTGTATGGCCTTGACGCCGCTATCCATCTTGCGAAAAAACCGGTTTCCGGCCGTAAAAATTGATACAGGGATAATTATCATGGGTTATATTGACAGACAAAACAAGCTTATAGCGTATCTAAAAAAAGAGTCTATCGGCGCTTTTTTGGTCAAAAAAAAGGAAAACATAGCGTATCTTACGGGTTCAAGAGGCGAGGACGCTATTTTATTTATTTCTCCCAAAAAAAATATTTTGATAACAGATTCAAGATATAAGGAGGAATATGAAAAATCCGTTAAAAGATGTTCTGTCAGCATTGTTAAGGATAAAAATCCCTGGGAAATTATAATAGACGCCTGCGCCGGAATCCGCTCAAAGCTTGTGGGGTTTGAAGCGGACAATTTTACCTATCAGGGTTATGTAAATTTGAAAAAATACTTTAGCAAAATAAAGCTGACTCCTTTGACGCATATCGTAGAGAATTTAAGGATGATAAAGGACGAGAGCGAAATCTTTAATATAAAGCAAGCCTGTAAGTACGGGGCGCAGCTGATGAATCACGGCATTGATTTCGCAAAACCGGGTGTCAGCGAAAATAGCGTAAAGCGCGCGATAGAGGCGTATGCCTTAAAGAACAATTTCAGCCTGGCGGGCTTTGACATGATAGTGGCTTCGGGCGCGAATTCCTCAATGCCTCACGCGGTTGCGTCAAATAAGATCATAAAGAGGCAAGAGATGGTCACTTTGGATCTCGGGGCCATGTATGGCGGGTATAATTCTGACTTGACAAGGACGGTTTTCTTGGGTAAAATTAATCATAAGTATTTGCAGATATATAACATAGTTTTGGCTGCCCAGAGCGCAGCTATCGAAATCCTGAAGCCTGGCGTTTATGTAAAAGATGTAGATGCTGTTTCCCGCCGGTATATATCAGACAGAGGTATGGGAAGCTTTTTTCTTCATAGCCTGGGTCATGGCATAGGCCGTGAAACCCACGAGATCCCGGCTATTTCCCAAAACAGCAAAATAAAATTGGAAAAAGGTATGGTTATAACTATTGAGCCGGGGATTTATATTCCTGGCTGGGGCGGGGTAAGGATAGAAGACACAGTGCTTATTACAAAAAACAGTTGTGAGGTATTGACAAAAGGAGCAGTGAAATATGCTGGTGGGAATTAACGATATAAAAAATGGGTTGAGCGTAGAGTTAGAAGGGGCTGTTTACTATGTTGTGAGCTATGAAAACGTAAAGCCCGGCAAAGGCAGCGCATTTGTCCGCACGAAATTAAAAAATATAAAAACAGGCGCTATATTGGAGCGCACTTTCAGGAACGAGAAGATAGAAACAGTTGATATAGACAAGAGGACGTTTCAATACATGTATACAGCCGGAGATGTATTTGAATTTATGGACCATGACACGTACGAGCAAATGGCTCTTCAAAGGGATCAGGTAGGAGAGGTAATAAATTACCTGAAAGCGGATCTTGAAGCGACAGCCCTTATGCATAAAGGCCAGGTCCTTACGCTTGAGCCGCCTATGTTTATAGATTTAAAGATAGTGTCTACGGAGCCCGGTATCAGGGGCGATACGTCCAAATCGGGCAATAAGCCCGCGAAAACGGAAACGGGTTTTATTGTATCAGTGCCTTTGTTCGTAAGCGAAGGAGACGTGGTGCGGATAGATACCAGGACCAAGAGTTATGTAGGCAGGGTATAAAGGAGACATCTATGAATATAAAAGAGATCAAAGAGTTAATCGCGCTCATGAATGAAAACGAGCTTATGGAGCTCGAGGTTGAGCGGGATGGTATGAAGATCAGGCTCAGAAAATCAGCTTCCGGCAGGATAGAGACGGTTGCGGAAGAGCGTGTTATGCCGAAAATTGTCCAGGTTGCGAGCCCGGAGCAAAAGCTTAGCGAGCCTCCCGTTCCGGAACGGAACCTTATAGCGATAAAGGCGCCTATGGTAGGGACCTTTTATAGAGCCGCCAACCCTGAGGCGAAACCTTACGTTGAGATAGGGCAGGTTGTTGAAATAGGACAGGTGGTATGTATCATAGAAGCGATGAAATTGATGAACGAAATAAAATCAGAGGTCAAAGGCAAGATCGTGGAGATACTTGTAGAAAACGCCAGGTCTGTTGAATATGGTCAGGCGTTATTCATGATAGATCCCATGTAAGATAACGATTAATTTCGTCCGCCAAAATTTTTTGGCGGACGAAATTGGTTAAGGAATAAATTCATAAGAAAGGCATGCAGCATGTTTTCTAAAATACTGGTTGCCAATCGCGGCGAGATTGCGGTAAGGATTATACGGGCGTGTAAAGAGATGGGCATAAAGACGGTTGCCGTGTATTCGGAAGCTGATGCAGACTCTCTGAGCACCCGGCTGGCTGATGAAGCTGTCTGCATAGGCCCTGCCCAGAGCTCGGAAAGCTATCTGAATATACCAGCCATTATAAGCGCCGCTGAAATCACCGATGTCGACGCTATCCATCCTGGTTACGGATTCTTGGCGGAGAACGCGCATTTCGCGGAGATATGCGAATCCTGCGATATCGCGTTTATAGGGCCTACCCCTGAAAACATGAGGATGATGGGCGATAAAATGACGGCCAGGCTCACTATGCAGAAGGTTGGCATACCTGTTATCCCGGGCAGTCAAAGCATTATAAAGACAAAAGAAGAGGCTGTAAAAACTGCAAAGAGGTTGAAATACCCGGTTATAATAAAAGCATCCGCAGGTGGAGGCGGAAAAGGTATGAGGGTATGTCATAATGACGTGAGACTGGTAAGTTCGCTTATAACCGCCCAGCAAGAAGCGGAAGCCTCTTTCGGAAACGCGGACGTATACCTTGAGAGATATGTTGAAAGGCCAAGGCATATAGAGGTGCAGATACTCGCCGATAAATACGGGCATATCGTATCGCTTGGCGAAAGGGATTGCACTATCCAAAGGCGTCATCAAAAATTAATAGAAGAGTCGCCCTCTCCCGCAATAGATTCCAAGCTGAGAAAAAAAGTTGGGGACATGGCTATCAGGGCGGCCAAGGCGTGTAATTATCTGAACGCCGGCACGGTAGAATTTCTTTATGACAGGAATGAAAACTTTTATTTTCTGGAAGTCAACACCAGGATCCAGGTAGAGCACCCTGTAACGGAAATGGTTACGGGCATAGACCTGATAAAAGAACAGATAAAGATAGCCAGCGGCATGAAGCTGAGCTTCAAGCAGGATGATATAAAAATAAAGGGCGCTGTGATAGAATGCAGGATTAACGCGGAGAATCCGGAGAAAAACTTTATGCCTTGTCCCGGGAAAGTGGATATGTTTTTAGTTCCAGGCGGCCCGGGCGTAAGAGTGGATACTCATGTTTATACAGGCTATACCATATCCCCTTATTACGATTCTATGATAGCCAAGCTCATTTGCTACGGAAATTCCAGGCAAGAGGCTATAAAGACAATGCAAAGGGCGCTTGATGAATTCATGATATCGCCTATAAAAACCACGATACCTTTTCATAAGCACGTAATGAGCGATACGTTATTTTTGAGAGGAGATTTTGCAACAGATTACGTCGAGAAACTTTTAGGGACAGGCGAGTAAGAGATCTCTCTTTTACTTAGCAAAATTTGAGAGGAGCAAAGAAATGAAGAAGGTTGGAATATTGACTGGCGGAGGAGATTGCCCTGGATTAAATCCTGTAATAAGGGCTGCCGTGAGGTACGCGATTCAGGAAAACTACCAGGTTGTAGGCATAAAAAACGGCTGGAAAGGCCTTATTGAAAACGATACTGTAGATTTAAACCTGCAGTCGGTTTCAGGGATATTGCCTAAAGGCGGTACCATACTTGGCACATCCAGGACTAACCCTTATAAAAAAGAAGAAGACATAAAAAAAGCCAAGGAAAATTTTAAAAAGATAGGCCTTGAGGCCTTAATAGCGGTAGGGGGGGAAGATACGCTTGGCGTCGCGAATAAATTATACAAAGATGGCTTCAACGTGGTCGGTGCGCCTAAAACAATAGACAATGACTTGAATTGCACCGACGTTACTTTTGGATTTGATACCGCTATAAATATCGTGACGGAAGCGATAGACAGGTTACATACAACCGCGGAATCACACCACAGGATAATGGTAGTCGAAGTGATGGGGCGCCATGCTGGATGGATAGCGCTTGAATCAGGGCTCGCAGGCGGGGCGGATGTTATCCTTATACCGGAAGTCCCTGTAGATATGGACGAGGTATGTGCAATAATAAAAAAGAGGCACCAGAGAGGGAAAAGTTTCAGCATAATAGTCGTTGCCGAGGGCACGCAGTTTAAAAAAGGCACCATGGTTACCCAGGAAGAAAAGCTTGACGCGTTTGGGCATGTGAGATTAGGCGGCATGGGCCAGAGGGTCGGAGATGAAATAGAGAAAAGGACAGGGTATGAAACAAGGGTCACGGTCCTTGGGCACATACAGAGAGGCGGAACTCCTACGGCGTTCGATAGGGTCCTGGGCACAAGGTTCGGCATAAAGACGATGGAACTGGTACTTAAAAAAGACTACGGAAAAATGGCGAGTTTACAGGGAAACAAAATAATAGCGGTACCTCTGGAAGCCGCTGTCAGCGAATTGAAAACCGTTGATATGGAGCTTTATAACATAGCGAAGATATTTTTCGGATAATGCAGGTTTATATGCAGAAAAAAATCGCGGAACTATTGAAAGAAAGCGTTGATGTCAAAAACAAACTTATCGAAAGTGGCTTAAAAGATATTGAAAAGCTTGCAAGCGCGATGCTGGATACGCTGAAATCTGGCCATAAGATTTTATTGTTCGGAAACGGCGGCAGCGCCAGCGATAGCATGCACATAGCTGCGGAGCTTACGGGCAGATTTAAAAAAGAAAGAAAGGCTCTTCCGGCAATAGCGCTTACCGCAAATGTCTCCACTCTTACCGCGCTTGGGAATGACTATAATTTTGAATATATCTTCGAGAGGCAGATAGAGGCTTTTGGCGTGAAAGGCGATATGGCGATAGGTATATCTACAAGCGGCAGCTCAAAGAATGTAGCGGCAGGCATTTTAAAAGCATCCAAGATGGGCCTGAAGACTGCCGCTCTTACTGGAAATAAAATCGGAGAGCTTTCTAAGATAGCGGATATATGCATAAGAGTCCCTTCTAGCAATACTCCCAGAATACAGGAAGCTCATATTGCAATAGGCCATATTGTATGTGAGCTTATAGAAGATGCTTTCTAAAAAAATAAAAAACCTTCCCTGCGTAGCAAGCACTATAAAAAAATTAAAACAAAAAAATAAAAAGATTGTATTCACGAACGGTTGTTTCGATATCCTGCATGCAGGGCACGTCAGCTACCTTTCAAAGGCTAAATCCTTAGGGGATGTATTGGTTATAGGCCTGAATAGTGACGCTTCAGTAAAAAAAATAAAAGGAAAATCAAGGCCTGTCGTGTCACAGAAAAACAGGGCGATATTGCTTGCCGCATTGGAAGTTGTGGACTTTGTGGTGATATTCAGCGAGTTAACCCCTCTTAAGCTTATAAAAGCGATAAAACCAGACGTGCTTGTTAAAGGCGGGGACTGGAAAAAGGAAGATATAGTCGGAGCTGATTTTGTGGAGTCGTACGGTGGCAAGGTAAAACCCCTGGCATATATAAAAGGCCTTTCCACCCGCAGCCTTATAGCCAAAATCCAAACATCTTGACACTCTGACAATGTTAGTTTTGTCAAGTTTATGACAAGGCAAGGCATGGTTGAAGATAAATTATTGCAGATTATAGACGCAAATTTGAACAGGACGCGCGAAGGGTTGAGGGTTTGCGAAGATATTGTCAGATTTATGCTGCAGGATAAAAATGCCGCAAAGGCTCTCAAGGCAATCCGGCATAACGCTACAAATCTGGTGTTGAAATCAAAAAAAATATCCCTGGCAAAGCTTTTATCCGGGAGGGATACTTTAGGCGATAAAACAAAATTTATAGATTTTACGCCTTCTTCCGGCGTAAGTATCTCCGATATCTTTATGTCTAACATAGAGCGCGTCAAAGAGTCTCTGAGGGTGCTTGAGGAATGTTTTAAGATAATAGACGCAAAGATAAGCCGCGGATACAGGAAGCTAAGATTTAACGCGTATGATATTGAAAAAAATATTGTTGAAAAAGCCAGGCTTGTATCTGGTAACGGATAGCAGAGTTCTTGAAGGCAAAGATTTATTTAATATATTAGCCTGCTCTATGAAAGCAGGGCTGGACATGGTTCAGTTCAGGGATAAAGAAGCAAGCGATAGAGATTTTCTGGAAACAGGCTACAGGATTAAAGGATTATTGAAACATAAAGCTCTTTTTATAATAAATGATCGTGTTCATGTTGCTTTGGCATTGGACGCCGACGGCGTGCATTTAGGCCATCAGGACATGCCTGTAGCGGCAGCTAGAAAAATTCTTGGCAGGAAAAAAATCATAGGTTTTTCAGCCAGCTCTTTAAAAGAAGCAATGGATGCGCAGAAACAAGCCGTAGATTATATCGCTATAGGCGCTATTTTCAAGACCCCCGTAAAGCCGGGTTATGAAATAACCGGCTTGGAAACATTGAGGCAGGCTGTGAATGCGATAAAGATTCCGCTTATGGCGATAGGCGGAATTGACGAATCAAATATAAAAGAAGTCAGGACTATGGGAGTAAAGAGGATAGCTGTCGTGCGGGCGATAATTGAAGCAAAAAACCCTTATCTAGCCACAAAAAGTTTACTGGAAAAAATTTAGAATGACTCAAGCTGAACTCGCAAAATTGAATCAGATATCTTCCGAGATGCGTTATGTTTCAAAAAACGAAAGTATACCTCCCGAGCTATTGAGATCCCGCATAAAAGAAGGTAGGATCACCATTGTAAAAAATTCAAAAAGAAAAATAAATCCCTGTGCGGTAGGAGAAGAGCTTCGTGTAAAGGTAAACGCCAACATA
>Ga0172369_10006507_pt1 | contig 13874 bp, 9 predicted proteins | sample LakKiv25m_FD_114539 | JGI IMG/M metagenome (GOLD analysis project Ga0172369, IMG submission 114539) | Freshwater microbial communities from Kabuno Bay, South-Kivu, Congo - kab_022012_11.25m | ecosystem: Environmental > Aquatic > Freshwater > Lake | place: Democratic Republic of the Congo...
GGCGAGGGTGTCGCCTGGCTGCTGGGCGGCGGCGAGCTGTTCGCCGCCTTCGCCGCCGCCGGTCTCATCGACCTCTGGATCGTCACCGTCATCCCGGTGATGCTCGGCGACGGCGTGCCGCTGTTCCCGGCGCGCGGCGAGGCCTACCAACTGCTCGAGCTCGCCGAGACCCGCACGCTGCCCGGCGGCCTGGTGCAACTGCACTACCGGCCACGTCGCTGACCGGCGCTCTCTCCACCGAGCGTCCTCCGATCCGCACCCGGGTCTCATCGCGTCAAGGAACGTCTGAGCTCCGACCCTCGGTGGTACACTCCTGGGGCAAGCCAGGTGGCCGCGGACGGCCCGCGTCGCGCAGCGCTTCGGCGCCCGTGAGGCACCGTTCGAGGAAAGTCCGGACACCACAGAGCAGGGCGCTGGCTAACGGCCAGCCGGGGAAACCCGAGGGAAAGCGCAACAGAGAGCAGACCGCCAGCGGCCCCTTTCGAGGGGTGCGGGTAAGGGTGAAACGGTGAGGTAAGAGCTCACCAGCGGTCCTGGTGACAGGCCGGCTCGGCAAGCCCCGCCCGGTGCAAGGCCAAATAGGGGAGTGTTTGAGGGTCGCTCGCCCGAGACTCCCGGGTTCCGGCCGCACGAGGCGCACGGTGACGTGCGTCCCAGATGGATGGTCACCCACGACAGGATCCGGCTTACGGCTTGCTGTCGAAAGGCCCCTCTTTCCAGCTGGAAGAGGGGCCTTTCCAGTGCGCGGGAGGCGCGAGGGCGGCGGCCGGCGCGGCAGCGCCGCCGCCCTCGCGCCTCAGAACTGCACGTAGAGGAACTCGGCCGGGCGGCCCATCGCGAGGATCGCGGCGGCGAGCAGCAGGCCGACGACGACGCCGTAGCGGATCGTCGGCTTGACCTCGACCTCCCAGGTGTTGGGGGCCAGGTTGACCCAGGCGAGCGAGGCGAAGATCAGGAGCGTCAGGGTGTAGCCGATCTGGGTCTTCGCCGAGTGGAGGCTGCCGAGGCCGTTCAGGCCGGCCATGGCCTTGAGCACCTGGCCGGCCTCCCCCAGGGTGGACGCGCGGAAGAACACCCAGGCGACTACCACTGCGATGAAGGTGAGCCCGCGGTTCACCCACTCGTTCTTCGGTGTCAGGCCGCGCGTGCGCGCCACCACGTGGACCGACTGATAGACGCCGTGCAGGAGGCCCCAGACGATGAACGTCCACCCGGCTCCGTGCCAGATGCCGGCGATGAGGAAGGTGATGAGCAGGTTCCGCACCGTCGTCGCCGTGCCCCGGCGCGAGCCGCCGAGCGGGATGTAGAGGTAGTCGCGCAGCCAGAACGAGAGCGTCATGTGCCAGCGCCGCCAGAACTGACTGGGGTTCGCGGCCTTGTAGGGCGAGTCGAAGTTCTGCGGGAAGTCGTAGCCGAGAAGGTAGGCCAGGCCGACCGCCATGTCGGAGTAGCCCGAGAAGTCGAAGTACAGCTGCATCGTGTAGCCGAGCGCTGCCGCCCACCCGCTCAGGAGGTCGAGGTCGCCGGCGTTGCCGAAGAGTCCGTTCACGTGCGGTAGCAGGAGGTCGGCGACGAGGAGCTTCTTGGCCATGCCGCAGGCGATGAAGTAGAGACCGAGTGCCGCCAGACGCCCCGTCAGGCGGCGAGACGCGTGCTCGAAGCTGCCCTCCACGTCGCGGTACCGCAGGATCGGGCCCGCGATGGCGCGCGGGAACATGGCGATGAAGGCCGAGTAGCGGAGGAAGCTGCGCGTGGGATGCAGGTCGCCGCGATAGACGTCGATCACATAGCTGATGGCGCTGAACGTGTAGAACGAGATGCCGAGCGGCAGCAGGACACGCAGGGCGGGGAGGGAGAGGTCGAGCCCGACCCAGGCGCCGAGTCCGTCGAGCGAGTCGAGGAAGAAACCGCGGTACTTGAAGTAGCCGAGGATCGCGACGTTGGCCGCGAGGGTGAGGACGAGGATCCAGCGCCGGCGGGCCTTCGTGCCGCCGCGCTCGAGGAGGAGGCCGGCGACCCAGTCGACGGCGGTCGCCCCGACCATGATCGGCACGAAGTGCCAGTCGAACCAACCGACGAAGACCCACGACGCGAAGGTCAGGAAGGCCAGCCGCCAGACCGGCGGCCGGACGAGCCAGTACACGAGCAGCGTGACCGGCAGGAAGGCGAACAGGAACGTGTAGCTGGTGAGCTGGATGTGACTCCCCCCTTCGGCGGCAGCATCCTATCAGCGGTGCCGGGGTGATGGAGCGGCCGGTGCGCACTCGGTCGCGGCCGGGTATGCTCGCCTCATGCGACCCACCGCCGAAGAGATCGCCGCGACCCTGGGGCTCGCGCCTCATCCCGAGGGCGGGTTCTTCCTGGAGACCTACCGCGCGGCGCAGACGCTGCGCACGCCACGCGGCGAACGCGCGGCGACGACGTCGATCCTCTTCCTGGTCACCGCCGGGTCCCTCAGCCGCCTTCATCGCCTGAGCAGCGACGAGCTGTGGATCTTCCAGGGTGGATCGCCTCTGGATCTGGTGACGCTGGCTCCCGGCGGTGATGCCGAGGTGCGCGTGCTGAGCGCCGTCGGTGACGCCGGGTTGCCGCAGGCGCTGGTGCCGGCCGGCAGCTGGCAGGGCGCCCGCCTCGCGGGCGGCTCGCATCTGCCGGCCGAGCGCGCCTGGGCCCTGGTGGCCTGCGTGGTCTCGCCGGGCTTCGACTTCGAGGACTTCGAGATGGGCGAGCGCCAGAGACTACTGGCGGACTTCCCCGGGCACGCAGGGCTGATCCGCGACTTCACCTGACGCGCGGCGGGAGCGTCCGGGCGGCGTGATACGCTCGCCGCGACCATGACCGGCGGGGGTGAATCACAACTCGGGCTCCTCGTGAGCGGCCGTTTCGCGGAGCTCGAAGACGCGCTCTGCGAGCGCGTCGCCGAGCTCAAGGCCGGCCACCCGCTGGCGCCTCTCACCGTCGTGGTCGGTTCCGCCGCCGTGCGCACGCGGGTCGGTGACCTGCTGGTGCAGTGTCTCGGCGCCGTCGCGAACGTCGGAATCCTCACTCTCGACATGCTGGCTCGTGATCTTGCGGCGACCGAGGGCGGGCCGTCGTGCGGTGCGCTCCCGGTCCTGGTCCGGGAGCGCCTTGTGCGGCGCCTGCTCGCCAACCAGGCGGACGAGCTCCGTTACTTCAGCCCCGTCCTCGAGCGCCCGCACTTCGCCGCCGCGCTGGCGGCGACGTTCGCCGACCTGCGGCAGGGGTCCGTGGCGCCTGATTCGGCGTGGGCCGAGGCGGTCGCCGCTTCTGACACTGCGTCCGGCGCCGGCGCGCGGGCGAGGGCCGCGGACCTGGACCGTCTCTATCGCTTGTACTGCGACGAGCTCGCGCGGCACGGTCTGGTCGACGCCGCGGGGTTGTACGAAGCCGCCGCCCGCGTCGTGCGCGCCGGAGGCGGCGGCCGGCGTGGGCACATCACGCTGCACGGTCTCTACGACCTCAACCAGGTGCAGGAGGCGCTGGTCGCCGCTCTGGTGGCGCGGGGGGCAGACGTGCTGGCGCCGCTGCCGCGGGGTAGTGCTCGCGACGCGCTGAGCATACTGGGGCCGTGTCGCGCCGCCGGGATGGTGGAGCGGCACCTGGACGCCGGGACCGGTGCGCAGCCGGACCGATGTCGGGTCGCAGCCGTATGGCGTCCGGCGCAGGGACTCCCTGCGGACCGTCTGCGGTTCAGCGGCGACGACAGCCTCCTCGTCCTCTCCGTCTCGGACGAACGCGCGCAGACGCGGGAGGCCGTGCGCGCGGTGATCGCCGCCGCGGCCGGCGGCACGCGCTTCAGGGAGTGCGCCGTCGTGGTGCCCCGGTCCGACGATCGCGAGCGGGTGGCGGCGGCGCTGAGGGCCGCCGGCGTGCCGGCGGCCTGCCGCCTGCCGGACCGCTCCGCAGGGCCGCAGTCGCTGCTGCGGATCGTCGAGTGTCTGGCTCCGGAGGCCGGTGCGCCGTTCGCGCGACGGGCCGTGGTCGATCTGCTCAGCGGCTCGCTCCCTGCGGCCGCGGCATCCGTGCAGGTCGTCGGGCTGTGGCTCGACGAGGCCCGACGGGCCGGCGTCGTCGGCGGGATGGCGGAATGGACGGAGCGTGTCGCGCGACGGGCTCGGGGTCTCACGCGCAGGGTGGCGGAGCTCGAGGCGCGCGGCGCCGCCGAGGCGGACGGCGACGACGACACCGCCGAGAGGCTGGAGACGGTGCGGCTCCGGCTCGAAGCGGCGCGTGGTCTGGAGGCGGCCGTCGGCGTGCTCTCCCGGGCCTGTGCCGGCCTGCCCGCACGCGCCTCCTGGGCCGGCTGGGCGGAGGCGTTCCGAGCGGCGGCGGCCGTGCTCTTCGAGGCCGGGACTGCCGCAGCCGTGGGAGATGTCGCCGGGCGTCTGTTGTCTCTGGCGGTCCTCGACGAGGAGGTCGGCCTGCGGGAGGCGGCCGGCGTCCTGCGGGAGTCGATCGCCGGCGCGCACCTCCAGGTGGGCCGCGCCGGTCGCGAGGGGGTGGCTGTGCTGACGCCACTCGAGCTCCGCGGCCTCAGCTTCAGCACCATCGTCTTCACCGGTCTGGCCGAGGGAGGCTACCCGGTGCGAGGGCGTCCCGACCCTATCCTCGGGGACGCCGACCGGCGGCGTGTCGCCGAGTCGCTCGGCGTGCGGCTGCCGCTCGCCGAGCAGCGAGACGCGGAGTCGCTTCTGGTCTTCGGGCTCGTGTGCGAGGCGGCACGGGAGCGGCTCGTGCTGTGCGCTCCGCGGACCGATGCGGGCACCGGGCGCCCGCGTCTGCCCTCGCGCCTTCTCCTCCGTCTTGCCACACTCGCGGAGGGCCGTGCCGTCGGGCAGGACGAGCTCCTCACGGGCCGGCCGCTGGTGCGCGTGTGGCGCCACGCCGCCGGCGCCGAGGGCGTCTGGGTCGATCGGCGCGAATTCGACGCCGCCGGCCTGCTGGCGCTCTCCGAGGGTGGCGGCCGGACCGCGGTGCGTGAGTACTTGGCCGAGGTGCTCGGCGGGGTGGCGCCCGCCGATCGGCGTCTTGCGGCCTGGCGTGCCGCACGCAGTCCAGAACCCGGGGAGTGGGACGGGCTCCTCGGTGCGCGCGGGCGCGCCGCGATCGCGGCGCGGCATCCTTTCTCCGCCGAGATGCACCCCACGCGCCTGGAGCGGTACATCGCCTGTCCGTTCGCCTTTCTGCTTCGCGACGTGCTCGGGCTCGACCCCCCCGACGAACCGGGCGACGCGCTCGAGATCGATCCCCTGGAATTCGGCACGCTGGCCCACGACATCCTCCAGCAGGCGTACGAGGCCGTCGTCGCGGACGACCTCGGTCTCGACGCCGCGCTCCTCGCCGTCGAAGACGCCTGGCGCAGCTGCTGCCGCGAGGCGGAGCGACGCGGCGTCACCGGGGCGGCGCTGGCCTGGGAGGTCAGACGCGACATGTTGCTCGACGACCTTCTCGAGTCGGTACGCCGCGATCCGGTCTTCGCGCACGGAGACGGCCGGCCGGTGGGCGCCGAATGGCGCTTCGGGGAAGCGGCCGGCCGGCCGGTGAGCCTCGAACTGGACGACGCCCGGCGGGTCCGCTTCGCCGGGCGCATCGACCGCGTCGACGCGACGCCGGCCGGCCTGCGCGTGATCGACTACAAGACCGGAGCGGGCAGAGCGGAGCGAGTCCTTCTGAAGGAGTCGCTCAGTGTGCAGCTCCCCGTCTACCAGCTCGCCGTGAGGCAGGCGACCGACCTCGCGGGCGCCGAGGCGGGCCGGGACGCCGTCATCTCGGCCCTCTACCGGCTCGTCACGCGACGCGGCGGCTTCGCCGACCTCGCTCTGGAGCTGGACGAGACGGCCGCCACCGAGCGTCTCCGCGAGTTGACCGCCGAGGTGTTCAGGCTCGTCGACGCCGGGCTGTTCCCTCGCACCAGTCGCAGCCGCTGCGACTGGTGCGACGTCGGCTATGCATGCGGCGCGTCCGCGTGGTCGCGGGCTCGCAAGCGCGGTGACGAGGCCCTGGCGGCGGTCGTCGCTCTGCAGAAGCCCGGCGCGCGCGGAGATGGCCATGGGGATTGATCGGCGCGCCTTCGACCAGGACGACCGCGACAGGGTCGCCGGCGACCTCGCCACCACGTTTCTCCTGGAGGCCGGAGCCGGCACCGGCAAGACGCGCGTGCTGGTCGAGCGGTACGTCCGCTGCGTCCTCGATCCTGAGCGCGGCGCGGGCGACGTGCGTGCGGTGGCTGCCATCACGTTCACCGAGAAAGCCGCGGGCGAGCTCAGGCAGCGCGTGCGCGAGGAGTTCGAGCGGCGGGTCGATGGCGCGCCGGCAGGCTCGCGAGAGGCCGAGCTTGTACGCAACGCGCTCGACGCGCTCGACGACGCACCCATCAGCACCATCCATGGCTTCGCCGGACGGCTGCTGCGGGAGTTCCCCGTGGAGGCCGGCGTGGACCCCGCCTTCGAGCAGCTCGACCAGCTGGGCGCGGAGCTGGAGCGCGGGAGGCTGTGGGAGGAGTGGCTCACGGAACTGGCGAAGAGTCACGCCGGCGCTGCGGGCGGCGCCGCTTCCGCGGCATCCGAGCGCGGCCGTGAAGGCCTCTCGCGCCTGCTCCGCGCCGGTGTGCGGCTGGAGGCGCTGCGCGAGCTGGCCGTGGCATCGCGGGGCATTTTCGGGGAGCGCTACGACATCGACCCCGTGGGCCGGATGCCCGTGGAGCCCGATCTGCGCTCGGGTCTGGGAGAGCTGGCCGGCCCCATGGCTCGTCTGCGTGAGTACTGCGCCGCGGCCTGCACCGATCAGACGGACCACGGCCTCGACGCTGCGATGCGGCTGGTGGAGGGGTGCGAGCTGCTTCTCGAAGAGCGGCCGGTGGACGTCGACCGGATCGCGGCGGCGCTGTTCGCCCTGCCGGCGAAGACGCCGGACAGCGCTCCCGGGGGCCGGAAGGGCAGCTGGAGCGCCGCCCACGGCGGCAAGGACGAGCTGCAGGCTCGGTACCGGACGCTCGCAGGCATCGTCGGCGCTCTGACGGACGAGTATGCGGAGTTCCTGACGGGTACCGCCGTCGCCGTGGCCGACGCCTTCTCCCGCTGGGCCGGCGCCACGCAACTCTCGCTCGGGCGGCTCGACTTCACCGACCTTCTCGGCTGCCTTCGCGACCTGCTCGCGCGCGACGTCGATGCTCGGCGCGTCCTGCAGCACCGTCACAGATACCTGCTGGTGGACGAGTTCCAGGACACCGACCCGCTGCAGGCGGAGATCGTCTTCCTGCTCTGCGAGCGCGAGCCGCTGGCGGGGGACTGGCGTGAGGTCGTGCTGGAGCCCGGCAAGCTGTTCGTGGTCGGCGATCCCAAGCAGTCCATCTACCGCTTCCGCCGTGCCGATATCGCCATGTACGACGAGGTCAAGGCGCTGGTGCGCGCTCAGCCCGGCGGCAGCGGCGAGGTGCTCGCCATCCGCCAGAACTTCCGCACCACACCGTCGCTCGTGGGGTGGGTCAACAACGTGTTCTCCGACGTGTTCGACGATGACCGGGAGGAGGGGAGGCAGCCGGGCTATCAGTGGCTCAAGGCGTATCGCCCGGCCGCGGCCGGCCCGAGGGTGGCGGTGCTGCGTGGGCGCGACTACTCCGGCGCGGCCGGTGAGACCGATGCCGCTCGCCGCGACGAGGCCCGCGCCGTGGCGTCACTGCTCGCCGGGATGCGCGGCGAGGACGCTGGGCGTTGGGTGGTGCAGGATCGGAACAACGACGGGTCTCCCGGTGGCGATCCGGCGAGTGCGACGGGCGAGGAGCGGCTGCGCCCGCCGCGCTGGGGTGACATCGCAGTCCTCTACCGCGCGACGACGGGTCTGGAGACGCTCGAGGACGCGCTGCGCGACGCCGGTGTGCCCTATCGCGTGGAGGGCGGCGCCACGTACTTCGCGCGTCGCGAGGTCGACGACGCGCTTGTCTGCCTGCGGGCGGTCAACGACCCCAGCGACGGGCCCGCGGTGTACGGCGCCCTGCACTCGACCCTCTTCGGCTTCAGCGACGACGAGCTCGTGGCGTTCGGCTCCGCGGGCGGACGCTTCGATTTCTTCTTCGAGGAGCAGCCGGAGGGCCACGAGGCCGTCGGCGCCGCCCTCGCCACGCTTCGTCGCCTGCACGAGCGGCGCGGCGAGAAGCAGCCGCACGAGTCGGCCGAGGAGCTCCTGCGGCTGGCGCATGCCTCGGAGTTCCTCGCGGCGACCGGCCCGGGCGCGGTGCAGGCGATGGCCAATCTCGAGCAGCTGATCGATCGAGCGCGGGCGTTCTCCGGCGCCGGAGGGGGAGGCCTGGGCTCGTTCCTCGAGTGGGCCGCCGGCGCCGGCGCCGGCGGTGGCGAGCAGGAGTCGCAGGTCGACGACGAAGGCGACGTCGTCCATCTGCTCACGATCCACAAGGCCAAGGGGCTGGAGTACCCGATCGTCGTGGTGGTCGGCGGGGCGCTGGGCGGCTACGGCGGAGGAGGCGAGCCTATCGTCGACCGCGCCTCTCGCCGTGTCGCCATCAAGCTCAAGACGGCGCTGCCGGGAGCTCCGGACCGCGATCTGGAGCCGCACTCGTACCGCGTTCTGAAGGAGCGAGAGAAACGCATGGCCGAGAGTGAAGCGCGCAGGTTGCTGTACGTGGCCACCACGCGGGCACGCGACCGGCTGGTCGTGAGCGTGTTCGGGGCGCTTGCGAACAAGGACGGGACCGCGAAGAGCGTCATGCTCGGTCCTGTCGCGGCTTCGTTGCCGGAGGCCGCCCAGGTCGGCGAGGCTTGTGAGGACGGCGGGGTGCTCGTCCTGCCTCCGGGAGAGATGCCGTCGCGCGAGGCATCCGATGCCCAAGGGGATGCGCGCGAGATGATCGCGGGGCGCGTTGCCTGGCGGGAGGCGCGGGAGACGCTGCTCGCAGAGGCGAGCAGCCCCGCCCGCGCCACCAGCCCCAGCGGCCTCGAGCACGTCGACGAGGAGGTCCGCAGCGGCGGGCCGGGCGCGCCGCCGGGGCGGGCCGGGGCGCTGGCGCTCGGGTCGGCCGTCCACCGCGTCATGGAACTCTGCGATCTGGACGACGAGGCGTCCATCGCGCGTCACGCTGCGGCCGCTGCGAGTGAGGTCGATCGGCCGGACCTCGCCGCCCGTGCCGGCGAACTCGCGCTGGCCTGCTGGCGATCGGATCCTGTGCGCCGGGCGGCGGCGGTCGCGGCGGCGGACCCCGAGGCCGTCCACCGTGAACTGCCCGTGGGCGTGTTCGTGGACGGCGTCGTCGTGAGCGGCGCCGTCGATCTGCTCTATCGCGACGGCGGGGAGTGGGTCGTCGTCGACTACAAGACCGACCGCGCCGCCGATGCGGAGGTGCTTCTCGACCGCTATCGCCCACAGGGAGCTGTGTATGCGGTCGCCGTCGAGGCCGCCACCGGCGGCGTCGTCGGCGAGGTCGTCTTCATCGCCGCCGCCGCCGACGGTCTCGTCGTCCGCATCCCCGTGGACGACCGACTGCGTGCCCTCGCGCGCAGGGAGGTGGGCGCGGCGGCCGGCGACGGCCGCGCCGTCTGCCCAGACGAGCTCGCACCCGACTGAGACGGACGGTACGCTGCGGGCGTTGCTCAGCGATGAAAGGCCGGGACGACACCATGGATCACGTCTTCGTCGAGTCCGGGAGACTGCTGCTCAGGTGTGTGAGCGAGCGAGATCGTGGAGTCCTTGAACGACTCGGCTTCGAGTGCCTCGGCCGGCGGTACCACGAGTACGACGACCTCCCGGGGTTCGAGGTACAGGCGTTCTGGGGGCTGACGCGAGCCGCGCGGCGGCGGGAGTCTTCGTGACGCCGCCGTGAGCGCTGCTCGTGGGCTGCGTCCGCGTTCACGGTTGACCCTCGTGCCGCCGCCGCATACGCTGTGGCCAGCCGCCCGGCGCCCGCCGGCGGCGCACATGGCGACCAAGGGAGGCGACGATGGGCAAGGAGCTCTCCATCCTCGCGCACGACACGGTCGACCAGCCTCCACCAGCCACTCGCATCTGAGCGCCTGAGGCGCGCCTCACGGCGCGCTCGAGCAGGCGCCTTCCCGCTCGCGATCAGGCGGGCTCTCACCACGCCAGCGCGGCGCTCGCGCACCCGTGACGCCCCGTCTCCACCATGGTAGAGTCGCGTCGAGCACTGCATAAAGCGTATACATCCGTGAAAATCCGCTCGATGAGGAGCAGACATGATCAAAGTAGCTGAGTGGGGCACCGGCATGATGGGCCAGGGCCTCTTGGGGTACATCCTCGATCGCCCGAAAGATATCGACCTCTGCGGCGTCATCGTCACCAATCCCGCCAAGGAGGGGAAGACGGTCGGCGAGCTGCTTGGCCGCCCGTGTGACGTCAAGATGACCACCGACTTCGAGGCCGTGCTCGCGCAGAGGCCCGACGTGGTCTGCATCAACACGCAGAGCAACCTGGACGAGATCGAGCCGCAGATCGTGCCCGCCGTGAAGGCCGGCTGTAACGTCGTCTGCATCGCCGAGAAGCTGGCCTACCCGTGGGCCAGCGACCCCGCGCGCGCTGAGATGTTCGACAAGCTTGCCAAAGAGAACGACGTCACCATCCTCGGCACCGGTATCAACCCCGGGTTCGTGCTCGACGCCCTCATCGTCATGTGGAGCAGCATCTGCCTGCGCGTCGACTCCATCGAGGCGTCGCGCGTCAACGACCTCTCGCCGTTCGGTCCCACCGTCATGGTCGGCCAGGGCGTGGGCACCACCGTCGAGCAGTTCGAGAAGGGCGTTGCCGACGGTACCATCGTCGGTCACATCGGCTTTCCCGAGAGCATCATGCTCATCGCCAAGGCGATGGGCTGGGACATCGACGAGATCGTCGAGACCCGTGAGCCCATCGTCACCGAGGTCGAGCGCTCCACTTCGTGCGTGCATGTGGCCGCCGGCGACGTGGCCGGCTGCAAGCAGATCGGCAAGGGCTACAGCAAGGGCGAGCTCAAGATCCACCTGATCCACCCGCAGCAGATCCACCCGCAGATGGCCGACCAGGGCACCGGCGACTACATCAAGATCGTCGGAGACCCCAACGTGAACATGGCCAACACGCCCGAGATCCCGGGCGGCAAGGGCACGTACGCGAGTGCCGGGAACTACATCCCGCTGCTGCCCGGCGCTCCGGCCGGCATGCAGACCGTCGTCGACCTGCCGATCCCGCGCTACTGGGCTCCCACCGTCTGAGAGGGGTGACCGCGTTGACCGACGCCACGCACTGCAAGGCCGGCGACTGGGTCGAGGTGGAGCGCGTGCTTCTCGAGCCGGCGGACCGGTCGAAGAATCTACCCCCGGAAACGGCTGAGAAGCCGCTCAGGATGTGGATCAAGGGCTTCGCCCAGGCCGAAGGCTCGGTGGGCGAAGCCATGACCATCGAGACCATGACCGGGCGCCTGGTCGAGGGCACGCTCTCGGCCGTCAACCCGGGCTATTTCCACACCTTCGGCAACCCCATACCGGAGCTCGTGCACGTGGGCGCGGACCTGCGCGCCCGGCTCGCCGACTATCACGCCGCCGAGGGTGCGGACGCGGGCGATCCGCCCGGCGCGTCCGCCGAAGGGGGTGAGCGCTGATGGCCACGAAGTTCGACGCCATCATGGCGCGTCGTGGCGAGATCATGCGCAAGGCGCTCGGCATGGACTACGACCGGTTCGAGCAGAGCCCCATCGCCTTCGACTACGAAGGCATGATGGCGGCGCACGGCTACAGCCTCGACGACATCGTCGCGATCCAGACCAAGGCAGGCGTGGGCAACACACCGCTGCTAGAGCTGAAGAACCTGACCGACGTGGTCAGGTCGATGAGCGCGCCGGGCAAGGGCGCCCGCATCTTCGTCAAGGACGAGGCCGCCAACATGGCCGGCGCCTTCAAGGACCGTCGCGCCAGCGTGAGCATCCACGTCGCCAAGGAGAAGGGGTACGAGGGCGTCATCGCCGCCACGTCGGGCAACTACGGCGCCGCCGTCAGCAGTCAGGCGGCGCGTTACGGCCTCAAGTGCATCATCGTCCAGGAGACCTTCGACAGCCGGCACATCGGACAGCCGGAGATCGTCGAGAAGAGCCGCATCTGCGAGGCGTTCGGCGCGGAAGTGCTCCAGCTGACGGTCGGCCCCGAGCTGTTCTTCCACATGGTGGAGCTTCTCGACGTCACCGGCTACTTCGCCGCCTCCCTCTACAGTTCGTTCGGCGTCAGCGGCATCGAGACCCTGGGCCTCGAGATCGCCGAGGAGATGACGGCGCTCACCGGCGCCCCGCCGACGCACTGCGTGATCACCCACGCCGGCGGCGGCAACACCACCGGCACGGCCCGCGGCCTCAAGCGGGCCGGAGCTGCCGACACGCAGATCATCAGCGCGTCGGTCGACCTCAGCGGCCTGCACATGGCCAGCGACGACGACTTCAACCGCAAGAGCTTCACCACCGGGCACACCGGCTTCGGCGTGCCGTTCGCCACCTGGCCCGACCGCGCCGACGTGCCGCGCAACGCGGCCCGCTCGCTGCGCTACATCGACCGCTACCTGACGGTGACGCAGGGCGAGGTCTTCTACATCACCGAGGCGATGAGCAAGATCGAGGGGCTGGAGCGCGGCCCGGCGGGCAACACCGCCATGACGGCGGCGGTGAGCCTGGCCCGCGACCTCCCGCGTGACGACACGGTCGTCGTGCAGGAGACCGAGTACACCGGCGCAGGCAAGCACCACTGGGCGCAGCTCAACTTCGCCAGGGAGATGGGCGTCGAGGTGCGCAGCGGCGACCCGGCGGAGAACGCCCCGGGCAAGGTCATCGTCATCCCCGAGCGCCCAGAGCAGATCAGGGCGAAGGACTTCGACGTCGCCCGCATGCGCAAGAGCTATGTGCGCAACGCGCTGAAGCAGGCGCCGGGGGGCTACGTGCCGACCGCGGACGACATCGCCTTCCTGGCGGCCGACACGAACTCGGACGCGGCCGCCGTCGAGGCGATCATCGCCGAGCTCAAGGAGGCATGAGATGGCCCGCGAAGACACGTATCTGCAGATCCGTGGGCCCCTCGCCAAGCTCACCGACGAGGAGCTCGAGGTGCGCTTCTGGGAGCTCGCGCAACGGGTCGTCGACCCGATGGTCGAGCTCGCCCGCACGCACACCTCGCCGAGCATCGAGCGCTCGGTGCTCATGCGCATGGGTGTCGACTCGCCGACCTGCATGGCTGTGGTCGGCGAGTGCGAGAAGCGCGGCCTGCTGGGGCACGGCGCCGGGCACGTGGTGCTGCACTGCGCCACCACGTGGGACTGCGCCATGCCGGAGGCCGCGCGCAGTCTGGCCGCCGGCGAAGGCTGGGACCTCGCCGAGCAGAAGTGGGGAGGGGCGCGATGACTGACAGGGATCCGCGCCCCGGCATGCCGCCCCTCGACCCCGACGAGAAGCTCGATGTCGGCGTCCTGCTCGAGGACCTCGAGCACTACCGCCCGCGGCGCAAGGGCTGGCACTGGCGCGAGCAGGTGCCGGACCAGAAGCTGCACAAGTTCGTCTACAAGGAGACGTCGAAGGGCCTCGAGCGCAGCATCCCGCTGCCGGCGGCCCACTACTTCGGCGACATCGACCCGCAGCCTGACTGCGTGGTGACCACCGAGATCGCCTCCGGGCGCTTCGAGGACGACATCCGTCGCATGCGCATGGCGGCCTGGCACGGCGCCGACCACATGATGGTCATCCGCACCGCCGGGCAGAGCCACATGGACGGGCTCCTCGAAGGTACGCCTGAGGGCGTCGGTGGCATCGCCGTCACGCGCAAGCAGGTGCGCGCCACGCGCAAGGCGCTCGACCTCATCGAGGACGAGGTTGGCCGGCCGATCAA
>Ga0172369_10006511_pt1 | contig 13869 bp, 13 predicted proteins | sample LakKiv25m_FD_114539 | JGI IMG/M metagenome (GOLD analysis project Ga0172369, IMG submission 114539) | Freshwater microbial communities from Kabuno Bay, South-Kivu, Congo - kab_022012_11.25m | ecosystem: Environmental > Aquatic > Freshwater > Lake | place: Democratic Republic of the Congo...
ACCCGGGAAAAAAGGTTGTAACTGATGGCAGACTTCTTTGGGCGACTCTTGAAAAAGTTAAAGAAGCCGGCGGAGAAGCCGTTTTATCCAAGTCCGGACACTCATTTATAAAACAGTTGATGAGAGAAGAAAATGCTGTTTTAGGTGTTGAAACTTCAGCTCACTACTACTTTAGAGATTTCTTTTATGCGGACAATGGTATGATTCCGGCTCTTTTAATATGGCAAGAACTTTCAAAGAGAAATATTAAACTTTCAAAGTTAGTTAATCCTTTGCGCGCAAAATATCCGATATCGGGAGAGATAAACTTCAAGGTAGATAATGGCCAAGAAAAACTTAAAGAGATTGGAAGAAAATATAGCGATGGCAAGATCAATCATCTTGATGGGCTGACGGTGGAGTATTCGGCTTGGCGACTCTCTTTCAGGCTTTCAAATACCGAACCCGTTGCGAGACTAAATATAGAAGCAAAAACAAAAGAGCTTGTTCAGGCAAAGGTAAACGAACTTACTCAAATCATTGAATTTTCTTAAAACTTATATTATAATTATAAATATCAAAGGTATTTGCCCAAAGGAGGCAAGTGCTTTTCGTTCCTTATAATACAAGCCGGAGGTGAAAAATGTACCTATCCTACATTCTGTGGGCTATTTGTATCAGCATAGCACTTTTTATTACTATCAAGCATGAGTACAGTTGCCCAAGACCGACATTCTTGAAAAGAGTTGGTGTGTTTATGTTTAGCTTAGCTGTGTTATTTGTTATTACGATTGTCGTCTTAATGCCAGTTGAAGCTGTTGTCAGTGCAGCTGTTCTAGATGAAACTATCCAAAAAAATGTGGAAGTAGAGAGGTTCAGTTTAGCGCCTCTTATGACTAGCGCTTCGGGTAAGTATCTTCAGATTCATGAAAAAACAGGCGACCTTGTTTACTCTCTTAAATACACTTTTAAGAGAGCCGATAGGCCAGGCTCTGAACCGGATGATCTATATGAAGGCAAAAGCTACAATAGGTATTTAGAACACGAACCGACTAATGGGGAGCCATATGTAGTTGTTTACAAAAATCAAAAATGTTACTCTGAGGCTAGAACTCCAAGCAATAACCGTTGGAATTGGCTTGGTTTGTCTACTTTTGTTAAGCAGAAAGCAGGCAAATGTTTTTTTAAAGGGGAAGATAAATACGTTTTTTATGTTCCCAACGACAAGATAGAATTTGATGTCCTTGACGATTAAAAAAAGTGGGAGCTTTATGCTCCCACTTTCTCTATGGCAACAAGGGACAGTCCCTTTTTATAAACCTAGACCGACGGCTTTTTTGACTCTTTGAAGCGTATCTTGAGCGCGTGGAGCGACTGCTTTTGCACCGTCTTCTAGAACCTTTCGAACATAATCTTCATTTTTGTCGTACTCGGCGAGCTTTTTCTGGATTGGCGCGAGCATCTCAATGACGCATTCGGCGACATCTTGCTTAAATTCACCGTAGTTTGAACTTGCATATTTCTTTTCAAGCTCTGAAATTGGCGTATTTGTTGCGACCGACATTATGTTTAGGAGATTGGAAATCCCCGGCTTTTTCTTCTTATCAAACTTCACTTTATTGTCTGAGTCGGTTGTAGCTCTGGCAAACTTTTTCTGGATTGTATCGGCATCATCGCGGATATTTATATAGCTAAACTCACTCTCGTCGCTTTTGGACATTTTCTTCGTCGGGTCAGTGAGACTCATGATGCGAGCGCCTTCCTTCTTGATAATCGGTTCAGGTACAACAAAAACCTTGCCCACTTTTTTATTAACTCTTTGCGCAATATCACGTGCCATTTCAACATGTTGTCTCTGGTCTTCTCCTACAGGTACCTCGTCCGCATCGTATAGTAGTATATCTGCTGCCATAAGGATAGGATAGTCAAAGAGGCCCACTGTAACATTCTGCTTTTTTTCGCGGTATTGATCTTTAAACTGTGTCATGCGACTTGCTTCGCCAAAGTAGGTAAAGCAGTTCAAAATCCAAGCCAGTTCGGAGTGTTCCGGTCTTTCAGATTGAATAAAGAAATCTGATTTTTTAGGATCAATACCTGATGCTAGATATAGTTTGGCAACTTCTAAGATATTTGCCTGCAATTTTTTAGGATCTTGGGGAACAGTTATGGCGTGGAGATCAACAATACAAAAAACATTATCTTTTTCATCCTGGCCATTAACCCAGTTCGTAATCGCACCTAGGTAGTTGCCGATGTGCAGATCGCCGCTAGGCTTAATACCTGAAAATACTCTTTTTTTGTTACTCATAGCTACAAATATAGCAGTTTCAAACCGATACGTAAACAATTAACACTTTGTTACACTAATATATATTAGTGTAACAGTGTTTTTGGTAAAAAATTTCTTGACATGAAATAGAGGGTTTGTTATATTGATTTAGCACTCTCAAGCTTTGAGTGCTAAATTTGAACTTAAAATACCATTAAAATCGTCATCCTCGAGGCGGAGCCGAAGGATCTCATGAGATTCTTCACTGCGTTCAGAATGACATATAAAGGAGACAAGATGGCAAAGTTGAAACCACTAGGGCACAAGATTGTTGTAGAACGAACTGAGGCGGTTGAAAAAACGGCCGGAGGTATTGTGATACCCGATACAGCCAAGGAAAAACCTGAACAGGGCAAGGTAATAGCTGTAGGAAGGGATGTAGAAGAAATAAAAGTTGGAGATGTGATCGTCTTCGGGAACTTTGCTGCGACCGAGGTCAAAGTTGACGGCAAAGAGTATTTATTAATAAAAGAAGATGAAGTTTGGGCGGTGATTGGGTAATCGCATTTAATTGTCATTCTGAGCGAGCGAAGCGAAAAGTTTACCCTGAGCGCAGTCGAATGGGTAAGAATCCATTAAATAGCTCAACGAGAAAGAGATTTCTCCGTTCGAATAAATTCTCAGTCGAAATGACAAAGGCAGGAAACTAAACAAGGAGTAAAAAATTATGGCAAAAGAAATCAAGTTTTCAGAAGATGCAAGGAGCAATCTAAAGACTGGCGTTGATAAGCTAGCAAATACGGTAAAAACCACTCTTGGGCCAAAGGGCAGAAACGTGGTTTTGGATAAGAAATACGGTGCGCCAACCATCACAAACGATGGTGTGACCATAGCAAAAGAGATAGATCTAGAAGATATTTATGAAAACATGGGTGCTCAGCTGGTGAAAGAAGTAGCATCAAAGACAAATGATGTTGCAGGTGATGGCACAACGACTGCAACGGTGCTAGCACAAGCGATTGTAACCGAAGGATTAAAAAATGTAACTGCCGGTGCGAATCCGATGGAGATAAAAAAAGGCATTGAGCAGGCGACTGCACATGTGGTTTCAGAAATTGAGAAGACTTCCAAAAAGATCTCAACGAAAGAAGAAATAGCCCAAGTGGCATCAATCTCTGCGGCTGATGAAGAAATCGGGAAACTTATTGCTGACGTTATGGATAAGGTTGGTAAAGATGGCGTGATTACAGTTGAAGAAGGCCAGACTTTGGGGTTGGAACAGGAAGTTGTCGAAGGGATGCAGCTTGATAACGGCTACATTGCCCCCTACATGGTGACTGACGCCGAGAGGATGGAAGCGGTCTATGAGCATCCATCAATTTTACTTACGGATAAGAAAATATCATCAATTAATGAGATAGTGCCGCTACTTGAAAAGATGGCTCAGGCAGGAAAGAAAGATCTTGTTATTATCGCCGATGATATAGAGGGCGAAGCGCTGGCAACACTGGTAGTCAATAAAATCCGCGGAGTGTTTAATACCCTAGCTATAAAAGCGCCGGGATTTGGCGACAAGAAAAAAGAAATGCTTGAGGACATTGCTATCTTGACCGGTGCTAAGGTTATTTCTGAAGAAATCGGTCTGAAACTTGAGGACGCGGAAATGGATGTACTTGGCGCAGCCAGAAAAGTTATTGCAGATAAAGACAACACGACAATTATCGAAGGGCAAGGTGCGAGCGGTGATGTTAAGGCAAGGGTTAATCAGATTAAAAACCAAATTAGCGCCAGCTCAAGCGAGTGGGACAAAGAAAAACTACAGGAACGCTTGGCAAAAATGGCCGGCGGAGTGGCAGTGCTGAAAGTCGGTGCAGCTACAGAAGTGGAGTTAAAAGAAAAAAAGCATAGGATTGAAGACGCACTGGCAGCAACAAGAGCCGCTGTTGAGGAAGGTATAGTTCCCGGCGGAGGCGTAGCCATAGTTGATATTGCTCCAAGTTTATCAAAATTAAACGGAACAAAAGATGAAGAGACTGGAATCAAGATTTTGCAGCGTGCACTTGAAGAACCGCTGAGACAGATTGCCGCAAATGCCGGCAAAGAAGGCTCAGTTGTGGTTGATGAAGTCCAGAAGCGTGCCAAAGGTATAGGATATGACGCAGCCAGAGATGACTATAAAGATATGATAAAAGCAGGAATAGTTGATCCGGCGAAAGTGACGAGAAGTGCCCTTCAAAATGCAGCATCAATCTCAGCACTCTTCCTTACAACCGAGGCAGTTGTGGCAGAACTTCCGGCAAAGGAAGAGCCTCAAATGCCGGCTGGCGGCGGAATGCCGGGCGGGTTAGGTTATTAGGTCTTAGGTAAATAGGTAATTAGGAAAACTCATCTTTTTCTCGTCATTCTGGCTTGTCCAGAATCGCAAAACTCATCTTCTCTTCTACTGTCATCCTCGGGCTTGACCCGGGGATCCAGAAAAAATAAGGAATCTGACTGGATTCCCGCCTTCGCGGGAATGACAAAACCAAAGGGGTGAGTTTTTATAGATAGATATTTGTGGTAAGATTTAATGAGTAAAATTGATTCTGGACAAGCCAGAATGACGGGAGGAAAAACAATGATTAAATTTGATTTCAATAATTTACAGCCGAAAAAGGATGAGATAGAAGTTTTCAATGATGCAGATTTCAATTTCGCAAAAATACAGCCGGATATGGATAAAATTCTCGAAGTTGCCGGTAAACATGGTGATGTCCAAAACATTATTATTTTAGCCCGGGGCGGATCGGTATCCACTTTTCGCGCTTTCTGGCACGGGTTTGGCAAATATATTTCCGACAAAAAAGTTTATTTTGTAGATACGGTTGATCCTGACTATACCTTCTATGTTAAAGATAAATGCATGCCGGACAATTCTCTCGTTGTTGCAATTTCTAAGTCTGGAACGACGGTTGATGTTATTGAAAATGTGCTTACATTTTCTGCTTTTACTCAAGTTATCATCACAACTGATAACGATAATTCGCTGAACGCAATTGCAAAAGAAAAAGGATATGACACTTTAGTTCATCAGGAAGTTGGCGGGAGATTTTCGGGACTAACTGAAGTTTCCCTCTTTCCTGCTGTTCTCTTGGGACTTGATATTTCGGAAATCAGAAAAGGCGGAGCTCAAGGTTATGCCGACTTTACAAAGGGTACAAGCGATGCCAAAACTTTAGCGCTTGCTGTGAAAGAGTTGTCCGGTAAAAAATATTCAGAAATTTTTTGGCCGATTTATTCACGCAAATTAGTCGCGTTTTCAGAGCTTATTGCACAGTTAATTAATGAGACTGTGGCAAAGGAAGGAAAGGGAATTTCAGTAATTTTGGCGGAAGGTCCGGAAAGCCAGCATTTCTTGAATCAGAGATTTTTCGGCGGACCGAAAAATATGATTGGTCTTTTTACAACTGTCGCGAGCTTTGACGAGGAAGAAATCGTGAGTGTTCCCGAGAGTTTGAAAAATGTGAAGTTAAGAAATGGGAATGTTGGTCATCTTGATGGCATGAAAATGTCAAATAGTATGAAGTTTGAGTTTCAAGGGACGTATAAGGAAGCAAAGAATAACAAGATTCCTGCTATAAAAATGGAAATAGATCAAGTAGACGAGTTTAATCTTGGCTACTTTACAGCGTTTTTGCACGTTTTTGCTATTTATCTCGCCAGGGCGTTTGAAGTAAATCCTTTTGACCAGCCGGAAGTGGAAGGGTCAAAGAAAATCAGTTTCGAACTCAGGAAAACACGATAATTGAAATGTACTCATTTGCTGTCATTTCCGCGCAGGCGGGAATCCAGCCAACTTAAGTCAAACAGTTTAAACAATGAAATCATATTACGTGTATATTATGGCAAGCGATAGAAACGGTACTTTATACATAGGAGTTACATCAAACTTAAAGAAAAGAGCATATGAACACTCGAATAGTTTAACTGAAGGATTTACAAAGAAATATAAATGTCATAAATTAGTTTACTTTGAAGAAACGACAGACATTGAAGAAGCAATCAAAAGAGAAAAACAAATCAAAAGATGGAACCGGCAGTGGAAGATGCGTTTAATAGAAAACTTCAATCCCAAATGGGCAGGCTTATCAGATAACATTGACTGACTGGATTCCCGCCTTCGCGGGAATGACAAATAAAAAGCGGGAAAGACAAAAAAACAGGGATGACAAATAAAAACCATGCTAGAAAAAGGAAACTTAAAAAAACATGTCTAATGAAATAGAAGAGATTAAGGACAAGCTGGATATAGTTGATTATGTGGGACGTGTGGTTCAGCTCAAAAAAACAGGGCAAAACTATAAGGGTCTGTGCCCTTTTCATAATGAAAAAACACCCTCTTTTATAGTGAGTCAGGATAAGCAGATATTTCATTGCTTCGGTTGCAACGAAGGCGGTGATATTTTTGCATGGGTTATGAAAACCGATGGAATGGAGTTTGGCGAAGCCTTGAAAAAGCTGGCGTCTGATGCTGGTGTGACGCTGTCTCGCCAGTATACGCCGGAAAAGAGTGATAGACGAGAGAAGCTCTACTTAATAAATGATGCCGCGTGCGAATATTTTGAGAAAAGTTTGCGAGAGATTAACGGTAAAAGCGCCCTTTCCTACTTTAAAAAACGGGGATTAGACGACAAAACGATGAGGCAGTACCGGCTTGGCTATGCGCCGGGTGGCAACGTTTTACTGAAAAAAATTATTGATGAGGGTTATGACAAAAAAGATTTAGTGAGTGCCGGTATTGCCAAAGTTAAAGACGGAAAGTTGGTTTTACAGTTTAGAAACAGAGTTACTTTTCCGATTATAAACTCCGGTGGACGGGTAGTCGGCTTTTCGGCGCGCGTCTTGGGTGATGGTCTTCCAAAATATATCAACACAGCAACGACTGATATTTATGATAAGTCAGCTATTTTATATGGGATATATCAGGCAAAAGAGGCGATGCGAAAGCAAAAACACACTATTGTTGTCGAAGGAAATATGGACGTAATAGCATCGCATCAGGCCGGGGTCAAAAATGTGGTGGCATCAAGCGGGACGGCGCTAACCGAGAGACAGCTTGATATACTAAAAAAATTCAGTCCAAACATTAAACTGGCCTTTGATATTGACCCAGCCGGCGATATAGCGACTCGCCGAGCAATCGAGATGGCATTTGCCAAAGGCATTAACATCAAAGTCATTGAAATCCCAGACGGCAAAGATGCTGCTGACGTAGTCAAAAAGAATCCGAAAATCTGGATTAATGCCGTAAAAGAAGCGACATATGTGATGGATTATCTTTTTGAGAAACTGTTCACTGCCGATATAGAGAAAGATATTTTGAAAAAGAAAAAAGCGACAAGAGAGTTTATCTCATTTATTGCAAAGCTGGATGATATAGTGGAAAAAGATCACTACATCAAAAAAATGGCAAACAAAATAGAAGTCGCAGAGGATTCAATACGCAAAATTCTTGATAAAAATGCCGAGACGCCAAAAGAAAAAGTTGCAAGTGAAACGCTTAAGGATAAAAAACTCCCGACTGCAAGAGAAAAGCTTGAAGAGAGGCTTCTGTGTTTCGGTTTAAACGGAAAAAAGAATCAAAAGTTTCTTTTTGGTTCGTTTGAGCCTGAAGAGTTTCATGCGAGCGAAGTGTTTGAGCTTTACAAACAGGCAAAAAAACACTATAATACGGGAAAAGTTTTTGATCTGAAAAAATTTATTAAGCTTCTCGATGCCGAGGAGGCAAATCGCCTGAATGTTTTACTTATAAAAAATGAGCTTGAGGCAGATAACATGAGCGAGGAAGAGCTCGCTGAAGAAGTTTTCTACCTGGCTAAAAAACTTAAAAAGTTAAATATTTCAGACGAAAAAGTCCAAGTGGCAAAAGAGATTAAAGAAGCTGAAAAAAGAAAGGATGAAAAGTGCCTAAAAAACCTAATAAAAAAGATGCAGGAACTGCTAAAAAAAGAACAAAATCTGTAGCAAAGGATTTAAAAAAGAAAGTTGTTAAAAAACCGACGGCCAAAAAGGCAGTGAAAAGGGTTGTTAAAAAAACAGCAAAAAAACCAGTTCTAAAAAAGACAAAGATTACTACCAAAAAACCGGCCAAAAAAGTTCAGACCAAAGCTGTAAAGCCAGTTGCTAAAAAAACTGTCGGGAAAGCAAAAGTTAGTGCCAAATCAGTGCAGAAGAAGTTGGCAGTGGCAAAAAAACCTGTAAAGAAAGCTACTCCGACCAAAAAAGTTTCCCAGAAAAAGGCTACCGAAAAAGTTGAAGAAAAAACTTTTGAACAAAGTGAGAAGGAGCTTATCAAAAAAGGCAAATCTCAGGGATTTGTGACCCAAGACGAGATTTTGTCTATATTTCCCGAGGTTGAGGACAATGTCGAACAACTTGATGAAATATATGCCACTTTGAGCGAACAGGGCATTGATGTTGTAGATAGCCGGGAAAAAATGATATGGGGAGGTAATGAAAAAGAACCCGCGGAAGAACTCCCCGAAGTAAGCGACTTTGCTGATGATTCTGTCAGAATGTATTTGAGAGAAATTGGTAAAATCCCACTACTTACCCGTGAGGAAGAAGTGTCCTTAGCAAAAAGAGTTGTCGCAGGAGACCTCAGCGCAAAAAAAGCTTTAACAAAAGCAAATTTGCGTCTCGTTGTTTCCATTGCTAAAAAGTTTATGGGTCGTGGACTAGACCTTTTGGACTTAATTGAGGAAGGTAATACCGGTCTTATGCGGGCGGTTGAAAAGTTTGACTATACCAAAGGATTCAAATTTTCGACTTATGCAACATGGTGGATTCGCCAGGCTATAACCCGCGCCATTGCCGATCAAGCCAGGACTATCAGAATACCGGTTCACATGGTTGAAACGATTAATAAACTACTTCGAACAAAAAGAAGATTGCTCCAAGACCTAGGTCGAGAACCGCTTCCGGAAGAGCTTGCCATGGAGATGGAAATGGATGTTGCAAAAATTAACCATATCTTGAAAATTTCTCAGGATACGGTATCGATAGATGCTCAGATCGGCGAGGAAGAAGACTCGCGTCTTGCTGACTTCATTGAAGATCAGGAAGCAGTAACGCCGGCTGAAGCTGCAACGAGTGAGCTTCTCAAGGAAAATATTAAGAAGGTACTAGAGTTTTTGACTCCGAGAGAACAGAAAATCTTGAGAATGAGGTTTGGCCTTGATGATGGTCATGGTCATACTCTTGAAGAAACCGGTCAAGAGTTTGGTGTCACTCGAGAGAGGATTCGGCAGATTGAAGCAAAAGCGCTGATGAAACTTAGAAAACATAGAGAGAGTAAAAAACTGCAAGATTACCTAAGATAAATTGAATCAAAAAATAAAAAGAGACCTTTTGACGGGCTTCTTTTTATTTTTTGGACCTTTAAGTTGAATATAATATGACGCAAAACCACTATTCTAATACGTTTTAGAGTAGTGGTCGGGCAAGATGTTTTTAAGGCAAGTGTATTATATACGTCATTAAAATTTGTTTTATCAAAATGATTATGCTATCATAACTATGTTTTGAAGGGGGACGTGAAAATCGTGTTCCTTTTCATTTGTACCTATAATATATAAAAAGAACTAAGGAGGGGATAATTTGAAGTAGCAGTTTCCAAAAATCCTGAAAAACAAAGATAAAGAAAGGAAAGAAAAGTGAAAGTGCGCCTTCTAACTATATTAGTTATTTTGGCTTATTTGATGCTGGCCGTGTTTATGCCAACCGTCACATACGCCTATCATCCCAACCCATCTCCTTACGGACAATGTACTTGGTGGGTTTGGGAAAGATGGCCTCAAGAACTTGGTCCTTTGCCAAAGGGTTCGGATTATGGTATTGCCGGAGATGCATATCAGTGGATTCAGCTTGCCCAATGGGCGGGGTGGCCGACTGGTACTGTGCCGAGAGCAGGGGCTGTTGCTGTTTGGAATCAAGCTCTCTGTCCAACTAAGGGTCACGTTGCTTACGTCGAACAGGTGGCGGCCGATGGTGTCAGCTTCTATGTTTCAGAAATGAACTCGAACTGTGGCTGGGGATGTGTCGATTACGCTTGGAATCAAGCTAAGCCGGGAATAGCTTTCATTTATCCGAAGAACACGCCTCCACCTCCGGTGACCATTTCAGAAAATGATCGTATCAAAGGGTCAGGTCCGGCAATCTTTCTGGTTGCAAAAGGGAAGAAGCACTGGATTCCAAGCCTGGATACATTGCATCATCTAAACAATGTCTTAGGTGGGGGAGTTAAAACTGTTTCCGACGTCGATCTTGACAAGTTGCCGACTGGACGCCAAGTGGCTGATATCAGCTGGCCCTTTTGGCATGATAATGTTCTTTTGGTAAATTCTCGTGGTAATGTCTTCGTTGCCAAGGGCGGACAGCGGCGTTATCTATGCACATGGAACCAGCTTGACCCTGATGATGGTGACGGCTTCTACCCCACCGACATGCGCAATATCTCTGATACTGATCTCGAGAGGATGCCGATGGGTCCGCCGATCTATAACGAAGGGGAGCTCTTCGCAGGTCCCAGGCCGTCAACCTGTTACGTTATTGAGCGCGGTAAAAGGCGGGGTATTCCCAATCCTGAAACGTTTCTTGCACGTGGATATAAATGGGGTAATATCATTACACTTCCACCTGAATGGATTGATAAAATACCAGCAGGTCGAATGACGCCGGATGTCAACTGGCCTTACACCCATGATAACTGGCTTCTGCAAGCGGAAGGTGACAGTCGTGTCTACTTTATGCAGAATGGCTCCAAAAGATATCTTGCAAGTTGGGATTTCAAAAGTCCTTTTGACGGAGATAGTTTCTACGTAAGCGATCTCCGCAGGATATCTTCTGAACAGTTGAAATCAATACCGGAAACCTCGATGCATAATACCTATTTCAGTTGGTACGATGGTATTGGGGCACGAGATTGGATTTTGATGGCAAACCCGCCTCAGAATTCTTCTTTTGATGGTTACTTCAGCCTTAGTATCCAGGGCACGGATAAAAATCCGGGTTCTATCTCGGGGTCAACAGTTGGGCAAGTACCGGCAGGGAATATCCTTGTATCGGAATATCCAAACAGTATTGGTGGACCTGTCAGAGTTGGCTCTTTAGTCAAACCTTTAGTGAGTCAAAGAGTACTTTGGGGTGACTCACTCGAGGAAGTCGTGGGTACTGATGAAGTCAATCTCTCGGATCACTATTTCTGGCCTTGGTATGATGAACAAACTAATGGTGTGATCAACTGGATTATCCTCTCAAATCCCTACTCTTGGGAAGTCAGTTATTCAATCAGAATCGGTGGTAGAGAAGTTGCAACGGGTAAGCTTGCCCCGGGCGAAACTAAAACGCCTACATTCCCCGGGCTTATAGGTGGACCCGTTGAGGTCAATGCGACCGGCAAAATCATCGCTTCTCAAAGAGTCCTCTCAAGTAATGGCAAAGCGTTCAACGAAGTGCCGGGTACACCGGTTGAGAAGTTGTCAAACCACTATCTTTGGACTTGGTATGATAACAAATCAAAAGGTGCGATAGACTGGGTACTGGTTGCTAACCCTGGTGAAAACCCCGTGACATATCAGATAAAAATTGCCGGAGCGGAGGTTCTCGCTGGTATACTACAACCAGGAGAAAAAATAACTCCTACTTTCCCAGGTAAAATAGGTGGTCCAGTTGAAGTCATAGCTTCGGCAAATATCATCGCTTCCCAAAGAATCATTTGGGGGCCATCATTTGAGGAAGTACCGGGATTTGCTTTCTCCCAGCTTAAGTCCAGTTATCTTTGGACATGGTATGATAATAAATCCCCAGATGTTACTAACTGGATTCTTGTAACTAATCCAGGGAGTTCAGTGGTTAACTACTCAATCAAAATAGCCAACAAGGAAGTTGCATCCGGCTCTTTGGCGCCGGGAGAGAAAGTTACACCGACCTTTCCAGATGTGATGGATGGTATGGTTGAGGTAGTTGCTTCAGGACCCATCTTTGCCAGCCAGCGTGTTCTCTGGAAAGGTTACTTTAACGAAGTAATAGGAAAGGAGAGCTAGCTGAATCTATAGTTTAGTACACAAATCACGGGTTGGGTTTCATACGAAACCCAACCCTTTCCTTTCCTTAAATTATGGAACTATATTCTTAGAAAAATTTTGTATACTTGTTCTGTTACACTAATATGTATTAGTGTAACAAGAGGTGAATTAATTAAAGTTTTCAATGGAGGATATTATGAAGAAAAATGAAAGATTGGTATGGCATGATAGAGAGATTATGGATGTCATTGACCTACTTTTAGAGTGCAAAACCAGAGATGATGTAAAAATGATTTTTGATAGAATCCTAACACCAAGAGAGATAAACGATATTGGAAGAAGATACAAAACCCTTATAATGCTAGACGAAGGCAGGTCTTATGCTGACATTAGAACTCAGACTGGTATGAGTCCTACGACAATCAATCGCCTGGCAACAAAATGTGGCTTTGGCTTTAGCAAGAGCTCAGGGCTAGACAGGCCAAAAAAGATCAAGACGAGTCAAAATTCTAGACGGCCCCTGCGCTATAAGGGTGTAAAAGTAGTTTAATTAACTCACCTCAAACTGCTTACAACCGTTGCAATTATTTTGCCGTGTTACACTAATACATATTAGTGTAACAGAAGCGCATTTAGATAATTGCGCGTAAGGCTATTTTGTGGTAGTCTTGAAGCACAAAATTGAGAAGAGGGCATGGGCTCTCTTTTTGCAACTTGAAAAGAAAACAAGGATGGTGATTAAGATGCGCTATGGTTTTACCTGCCCTTTGCCTGAAGTGGAACGAGATTTTCAAGATGCAAGAATTTTGATTCCTCGATGTAAGGAAGCAAAGTGCTTCTACGTTGACAGCGAGTGCGAAAGCGATTTGTTACCTGCCGGGTGTGTGCTTTTGGTTGCTGCTTTGTTAACCAGCGCAAAAGATAAAGAAGAAAAAGGCGAAGAAGCATGAGTGGCAAATGTTCTAGTTCCAATAAACCCAACGAAAAAGGATGGAAAAATGTCGGGTGTTGCACAGGCAACTATAAGGCATGACATATGGAAAACTGTCGATCCCTCGTGCCAGGTTTGTACTTTTTTTGGGTGGAAAGCGTTCTCTCAATGCAAGGTAAAGAATCCCCGGGACTTTTGTGAAGGATTCGGCTGGGATTTCGTCAAGCTTAATAAAATCGTCGATGAAAGACTATGTGAACGACTTGAATGGTTAGAAAAGGAGTGATGTTGTGTGGACAGGAATGAAATCTTTGAAACGCTCAAGGCAGTCGCTGTTGAACAGCTCGGAATTGATGAAGATAGCTTCACTGAAGCAGCTTCATTTAGCGATGATCTTGATGCCGACTCGCTAGATCGTGTCGAGCTGATTATGGAGATGGAGGACAAGTTCGGGATTAAAATTCCAGACGAGGAAGCGCAGGAACTGAAGACGGTCGGGCAGACCATCGACTATGTTCTCGAAAAACAGGGATAGTTATCTGACATCTAGAGAGGCGGTAAGTGATGATATCCTTCAGAAGGAAAAAGACAAAGGCGCTTAAGGATTTAGAAACCCTGAGTGAGAG
>Ga0172369_10006518_pt1 | contig 13856 bp, 13 predicted proteins | sample LakKiv25m_FD_114539 | JGI IMG/M metagenome (GOLD analysis project Ga0172369, IMG submission 114539) | Freshwater microbial communities from Kabuno Bay, South-Kivu, Congo - kab_022012_11.25m | ecosystem: Environmental > Aquatic > Freshwater > Lake | place: Democratic Republic of the Congo...
ACACCTTCAATACGAAGGACATTGCCACGCTGAGGAATCAGACGGAGGTTGCCAAGTCGGCTCTGGATCTGATCCGTGTGGTACCGAACCCGTATTATGGTAACTCGGCCTATGAACTGAGCCAGCTGGAAAACTGGGTGAAGATCACCAACCTGCCGAAGACCTGTACCGTATCGATCTATGCCCTTAATGGTAATCTGATTCGCAGGTTCACCAAGGACAGCGAACGGACCTTCCTTGATTGGGATTTGAAGAACCAATATGGTATTCCGATCGCATCGGGTGCCTACATTGTGTATGTTGATGCCCCGGGCATCGGTCACAAGGTGGTCAAATTCTTCGGTTCCCTCAGACCTCAAGACCTTAATTCACTGTAGGAAGCAACATGTATAACCAAAAAGAACAAATGAGCACTATGAAAACATATGCCAAATACATACTGAGTCTGATCCTTGTTGGACTCCTGATTGCTCCTGCAGGTTTCGCGGGCAACAAACAGCGTATCGGTCAGGCCGGTGCGCCTGAACTCCTGATCAATCCCTGGGCTGCTACCAGCGGTTGGGCTGATGCCAATACCGGAAGTGTCAAAGGACTCGAGGCATTTGGTCTTAACATTGCGGGTACGGCTTTCGTAAATAAAACCGAACTGGGATATGTGAACACCAACTGGTTGGTTGGTACTGACATTTCTGTCAATGCCTTTGGTTTGGTCCAAAAGGTTGGCGATGCCGGAGCCCTCGGTATTTTTGTTCAGAGCATGAATCTGGGTGACATCGAAGTTACCACGGTTGAAAGCCCTGAAGGTGGATTGGGAACATTTAACCCCAAATTCTCCACCATCGGGATTTCATATGCAAAGGAATTCTCCAACAGTATCTACGGGGGTGCCGTTCTGAAAATCATCAGCGGTGGTATTTCCGACCTTAAAACCACCGGAGTTGCACTTGATGCTGGGATCCAGTATGTAACCGGAGCCCAGAGACAAATGCATTTCGGTATCACCCTCCGCAATGTGGGACCAACCATGAAGTATACCGGTGACGGTATGTCCTTCCGTGGTACCGTTCCTCCGAACGGAGTGGATATGACTGTTGAACACCGTTCTGCTGAATTCGAATTGCCAACCCAGGTTAAGATCGGGGTTGCTTATGACTTCAACTTCGGTGTTGGCCAGAGAATAACTGTTGCTGGTAACTTTACCTCGAACTCCTTCTCAAAAGACCAGATCCATGTCGGTTTGGAATATGATTTCAAGAATATTCTGATGCTGCGCGGTGGGTTCATATATGAGAACGGTGTTAATCCTTTCGAGGATGACTTCCAGACCAGAACTACGGTATTTACCGGTCCAACAGGCGGTGTTTCCCTCAGGGTTCCGCTGAACAAAGAGAATGGCTCTGTATTTTCCGTAGATTATTCATACAGGGATACCGATCCTTTTATGGGTGTACATACTATCGGTGCAAGGATTATTCTCTAGTACCTGATTATCAAATAGAACAAAAAAAGAGTCCCGGATTCGGGATTCTTTTTTTGTTTATCAATAAACTGACAAATAATGGGCAAGGTTATTTACATGACTGAAGAAGGGCTCAGGAAATTGCGTGATGAGCTCGAGCAACTTGTTAATGTTGAACGTCCTAAGATCTCACATCAGATTGCTGAGGCCAGGGACAAGGGTGACCTGTCAGAGAACGCGGAATATGACGCAGCCAAAGAGGCGCAAGGAATGCTGGAGATGCGAATTTCCAAGCTCCAGGAGATGGTTGCCAATGCCAGGATTATTGATGGATCCAAGCTGGATAAAAATACCGTGCAGATCCTTTGCACGGTTAAGTTGCGCAATGTCAAAACCGGAGCAGTAATGAACTATACGCTGGTTGCTGAAAATGAAGCCAATGTAAGGGAGGGAAAAATAGCCATCAGTACTCCAATCGGGAAGGGACTGGTAGGCAAAAAGGTCGGAGATCAGGCAACAATTACAGTTCCTTCCGGACAGCTTCTCCTCGAGATTCTGGAAATCACCCATTAGAGACCAACTCACAGATGAAAAAATTAGTCATAATGACCGTTGTAGCCGGATTACTCGGGTCCCCGGCTTTTTCAAAGGAATATAAGAGAAATACAAATGCTAATGACCCGTCAAAAGACCTGAAAGGATTTGCCGCTGCTTGTCAGCTAGGCAAAACCGTAACGGAAATCAGTCTGAATAATGTTCGGACCTGGATCCACATGGACGGCATATTATGGACTGATATCAGTGGGGGAATTGCTGGGTATGAAGTTCCAAAAGGTTCCGGAAAAACGGCTTTGTATGCAGGTGGTATCTGGATCGGTGGAACTGACGTAAATGGTCAGTTGAAACTAACGGGTGTGCGATTCAAGGGTGACCGGAACTATTTTCCTGGTCCGCTCATTATGGAGGGCGAGAAAAGGGGAACCTCCGATATTGAGGTTTGCTATCAGTATGACCGCCATTTTCAGATTAACCGCTATGATGTGGAGGCCTTCCGCGAATGGTACGGAACCCCGGCTGATCAGCGGGATCTGGAGTTCAAGGGTTATTCTGTTCCACAGATCATTCTGGACTGGCCTGCTCATGCCGATGCATCAGCAGGATATGATTTCTACCTTGCTCCCTTCTGGGATAACAATGATGACGGTTTTTACAACCCGGCCGACGGAGACTATCCGTTCTACGATCTTGACGGGATCCTTCCCTGCGGTACTACCCGTGAGCTGAGGAGACCAAGATTATATGGAGATGCAACCTTATGGTGGGTCTATAACGATCGTGGGAATATTCATTCAAGTCCGAACGGCGAAGCCATCGGGATGGAAGTTCGCGCTCAGGCGTTCGAGTTCTCCACGAACGACGCCATGAACGACATGAGTTTCTATAACTACGCCCTGATCAATCGCTCCACCTACACCCTCGTTGACACCTATTTCGGTGTTTATTCGGATGGTGACCTGGGTTGGGCCGGTGATGATTATGTTGGCTGTCATGTATCCAAGGGGATCGGCTATTTCTACAATGGAGATGCTGTGGATGGCAGTGGCGAGTATTTTGCTTACGGTACCAATCCGCCGGCAATTGGATTTGACTTTTTTGAAGGGCCATATCAGGATCCGAACGGTAAGGACGATTGCAGGAGTTACGATGATCAGTATAACCTGATCTGTAATGAGTGCATCCTTAATGGCAACATCAACGGGCTGAACTTTGGTGACGGTATTGTTGACAATGAGCGCTGGGGCATGCGTCGTTTTGTTTATTATACGGGCGGCGCCAGTGTTACCGGTGATCCGGGCACACCTCCCCATTTCTATAATTATCTGAGGGGATACTGGCAGGACAATGAGCGGATGCGGTATTACGGGAACGGCCATCCCAACGGCGGCGGTAACGGGCCGGCAACTGACTTCATGTTCCCTCGTGAATCCGACCCGTGTGGCTGGGGCCAGGGTGGGATCAAAATGCCGATCTGGACCGAAGAAACTTCCGGCAACGAACCAGCTGACAGGAGGTTTGTTCAATCTTCAGGACCATTCGTTCTGGAACCTGGTGCTGTAAATGACATTACCGTGGGTGTTGTGTGGGCCCGTTCCTATGAAGGCGGTCTGCTTGCCTCGGTTGATAAGATGCTCCAGAGCGACGAGAAAGCCCAGCGTCTGTTTGAGAACTGCTTCCAGGTAGTTGACGGTCCGGATGCTCCGGAACTGACCATTGTAGAGCAGGATCAAAAGTTGATCTTCCATATCTGGAATAAGCCCTCTTCAAATAATTACATGGAAAAATACGTGGAGAGGGATCCTTTTATTGTGTGTCCGGTTACGATGCCAAACTGCGATCCGAATTACACTTTTCAGGGTTATATCGTCTGGCAGTTAAAAGATCATACCGTTTCCCTCACTGATGCCACAGAGCATAATAATTCACTTACAAGGCAGGTGTTTCAGTGCGACAAACGGGATGGGGTTGGCAGGATTATTAACTACTATTGGGATGATGGTTTGGAGGCCAACAATCCTGTGGTAGAGGTTACCGGGGCCGATACCGGCATTGAACATACGTTTGTTCTTGAAGAGGATGCTTTTGCCGAAGGAGTACGCACGCTGGTAAACAATAAAAAATACTACTATCTGATCATAGCTTATGCGCACAACAATTTCATGAAGTATGATCAGAATGATCCGGATTCATTTGAGGGACAAAGGCATCCATTCCTTGGTGGCAGAAAGGGAGCCGGCGGGCCAATCAAAACCTATGAAGCTATTCCGCATAAAGTTGAGCCTGAGCAGGGAGGAACCTTGATTCAGGGAACTTTCGGTGATGCTCCTCCGATTGTTCAGGTGGAAGGTCATGGTACCGGTTTCAATGCCGTTGAGATTACCAAAGCCACCCACGATGCCATCATGAAGGGAGCTCCCTGGAAGGCCGATGTTCTTGAGTTCGAACCTGCTCATGGTCCGATTACTGTGAAAGTAATTGACCCGATGAACGTGGTTGATGATATCTACACGATCAAGTTTGACTCGGTGAACTATTTCTACAGCGCCTCCGGGGTGATGAACGGAAAAGTGATCAATGGGGACTGGTACGTTTATAATTCGAAGCATGATACAGTACATTCCGAAAGCTTCATCACGAACAACTATGATCAGCTGATCCTGCAGTGGGGATTGTCGATCAACATCACGCAGAGTGAGGTTCCGTTGAAGTACGGATCGATCAACAACGGATTCATTGAGGCCTCGATGACCTACAATGATCCCGGGAAGATGTGGCTGACCTTTATACCGGATGATGACCGTGAAGGGCCTCGCAACTGGGTGAAGTGCGGTTACAACGATGGAGACAACTCAGACAAGAACTCGGTATACGAGAAGATTCTGGGAGGAACGTGGACGGTATTCCAGCAGTCGAGCATAGCCTTGCACGGACCGGCGTATGCAGCGGCAGCCAACGCCATCGATACGAAGAAACAGCGGTTGAGTTCGATCGACCTGTACATTACGAGTGACCGGAGCAAGTGGAGCCGTTCACCGGTACTGGAGACGACGGATGATGCCAAGCTGGCGATCAACGGTGTAGCTAAGTTTGACCTGCGGTACGGTCTGTCGATCGACAAGACTGGTAAGCCAGCAGTGGCAGGCAGCGGCGTAAGCGAGAATGAGAATGATGCGAACTATATCAGTGAGACGGGTATGGGCTGGTTCCCTGGCTACGCGATTGACGTGGAGACGGGCGAAAGGCTTAACATCGTCTACGGAGAGAGTTCTTATCTGACGGGTGACAACGGCGCCGACATGGCCTGGAACCCGTCGACCAGGGAAGGTTCGAAGCTGTATCAGGCCCGTAACCGGTTGACCCCTGATTACCATGATGTATTCTTTGGCGGCAAGCACTTTATTTATGTGATGGGACACAACCGTGTTCAGGCAGGCACGAAGGATGCGAACTATTTCCCGGGCTATGATGCCGGTAAGTGGTACATGGAGAAGATGGCCAAGACGACGAACCGTAACCGCCAGAAGGAGTTGCTGATCAACGCCACGTGGACCGCGATACCGCTGACAGACAGTCGGTATGTAACGCCTGAGATGACCGCAAACGACCTGTATGGCTTCCTGCCGGCAGGAGATACGACGCGGAACATGAAGATCCGTTTAAGGGTGGTAGGACAGTACTGTGTTGGGGTGCATGACTATGCTGTACCGGATTCACTGGCGCAGAACGATAACAAGCCGATGTACACCTTCAATACGAAGGACATTGCCACGCTGAGGAATCAGACGGAGGTTGCCAAGTCGGCTCTGGATCTGATCCGTGTGGTACCGAACCCGTATTATGGTAACTCGGCCTATGAACTGAGTCAGCTTGACAACTGGGTGAAGATCACCAACCTGCCGAAAGTCTGTACGATTTCGATCTATGCCCTGAACGGCAATCTGATCCGTCGGTTTACGAAAGATAATGTTAGGACCTTTGTTGACTGGGATTTGAAGAACCAATATGGTATTCCCATCGCATCGGGTGCCTACATTGTGTATGTTGATGCTCCGGGCATCGGTCACAAGGTGGTCAAGTTCTTTGGTTCAATACGCCCGCAGGATTTGAATAGTCTCTAAATTTGGGTAAAAACCGGAAATCATGGCATCCATATTCACCCGAATTGTCAATGGAGAGATCCCTTGCTATAAAATTGCAGAGGACGACCAGTTTCTTGCATTCCTCGATATTAATCCGCTGGCCCAAGGGCATACCCTGGTAATTCCCAAGCGTGAGGAGGATTATATCTTCAACCTGGGGGATGAGGAGCTTGCCGGATTAGTTGTTTTCGCGAAAAGGGTGGCAAGGGCGGTTGAAAAGGTAGTGCCTTGCACCAGGATCGGGTTAGCGGTGCTGGGACTTGAAGTTCCGCATACCCATATTCATCTGGTTCCGATCAAGGGGATTTATGACATTGATTTCAGCAGGCCTAAACTGAAATTCTCGCAGGAAGAGTTTAACGAAACAGCAGAAAAGATCCGGGCAGCCCTTTAGCGGATCCTGTCCGGATTTTTTCTGATAAATTCCGCCCAAGATTTGACGGCCGGAGCACTAACCGGCCGCGACATCTGATAAAAGTGACAGAGGGCAACGGCCACACCGTCCGTGGCATCCAGGTAATCGGGTGTCTCCCTGAATCCCAGAATAGTCTGAACCATGGTTGCCACCTGTTCCTTGGAGGCATTTCCATTTCCTGTGATCGACTGTTTTACTTTTCTTGGGGCATATTCAAACACAGGTATCCCCCGGTTAAGAGCCGGGGCGAGGGCGACACCCTGGGCTCTTCCCAATTTAAGCATTGATTGAACATTTTTGCCGAAGAACGGCGCTTCAATAGCCACCTGCCCGGGCTGGAACTCCTCGATCAGACTATTGATCCTTTCATAGATTTTGCCCAACCGCATCAGCGGATCAGAGTATTTCTGGAGACGAAGGGCTCCCATCGTGACCAATCCCGGTTTGTGATCAACTGTCTGGATCAATCCGTATCCCAGTATGATCGTGCCGGGATCAATCCCCAGGATTATTTGGTCAGATGGCTGTTTGACTTCCATTTTTCTTTGTCAGTTGCTGGAGCAGAATTCCGCTGATCAGGAATGCAAGGCCTGCGGGAGTGGTCCAGTAGATTCGCTCACCAAGGATCAAATGTATCAGGAAAAGGGCTAAAAAAGGCGAAATAAAGACGAGATTACTGATGGCTGCATTGCTCTTTGAGTTCTCAAGCGCTATCAGCCAGCAGACAAATGCAATGGCCATTTCTGTAAGGCCAACGTATACAGCAGGGATCAGATGGACCGTGAAGTCCGGAAATCCGGGGCCAGCCAGGAGAAAGATCAGGGTAAAAATTGATCCGAAAAAGAAATTGAGCGTCAGCTTGATAATTTCAGGCCTTTTATCCCTCACATTAATGATCCAGAAGGATGCCCAGATCACCGAACTTCCTATTGCCAGGAGGATTCCAAATGGTTCATTGACTGGTGTTTGAAATGGGTTCTGGCCTTGGGAACTGATGACCAGCACTCCGGAAAAGCTTATCAGTATGGCGGCCAGATCGACCCACCTCAGTTTTTGTTTCAGAAATGGAACAGAAAGCAGGACCAGCATCACCGGCCAGGTGTAATTGAGAGGCTGGGCGATCTGAGCAGGCAGAAGGCTATAGGCCTTCAGGAGGACCATGTAAAAAAGGAACGGATTCAGAAATCCGTTCAATGCCGAACGAAGGAAGTCGGCCGGCTTTTGCCGGAAAAGTTCCCGGGTTCTTTTACGAAATGCGACAAAAAGCAATAGGGTGATCCATGCAATAGTGGAGGCTATAAACAGGAGCTGGATAAAGTCCATTCCCTTGAGGGCCAGCTTAAATGCAGTGCCGGCGGTTGACCACAGAAGGATGGCTGTCAGGGCGAATCCATATACTGAGCGCTGCCTCATTTCTGCCGGATAGATTTTAGATTCCGAAGTCTGTCCCGGGCATCCAGGAAATAAAAACTATTCGGAAAATCCCGGATGAATTCTTCTAACAGCTTTGTTGCCCGGGTTTCATCCTTCAAAGAGTCCTGATATACGCAGGCCAGTTCGTATAGGGCTTTATGCCCCCAATATTCATAGCGGTATTTGTCAAGTAGCTGATTCAAAGATTCAATTTCCTTGTCAGTTTGTTTGGTTGCTTTATAGATTTCCACCTTTCGGTACAGGATATCATCATTATCAGGTGCATCAGGTTTGTTAACTGCCAGGAGGGAATCCGCTTTGCGAATGGCATCAGCATATTTTTCCCTGAAGAGAAGGTAGTCAATATCGGCCAAGCTGATAAGGCTGGTTTGGAGGGAGTCGTTTTCAACCAGGTTTTCCCTTATCAGGAGGGAGAGTTCGAATGCATCGTTGGCCACAGGTTTTGAAGTTGAACCTTTTAGTACATCCAGTTGGGCCATTGCCATTTTAAATTCCCCCGTGAACCAGGAAAGTCGTGCCCTTCTCAGCCGGGCTTCGGATCCTGATGGATTATCCGGGTTTTCCATATCAACCATTGCATAGATGAATGAGGCCTCCCATGGATCGCCTGAGGCAAGGAGGATATCACCCTTAAGCAGGAGACAATCGGTGCGGAAAGCAGGATAATTCCCGGGCATAGCCAGGGCATCCCCGAGGATTGCCAGGGCATTGACCGGGTTATTCAGCTCTTGTGCATTGATCCTGGCGAGCTCCAGATAGAGGGACGAGGATTCAGCAGTCTTACCGAATTCCGCCATGGTCTTTTTAAACTCTTCGGCCAATTCCTCCCAGTTATTTAAGTTTGAAGGGGTGTTCCGCAGATGTTCGGCACGGATCAGGAGGTATTCGATTCTTGCGGTCCGGTAAGGGGTTGTCCCGGTATTGATTCTGATTCCGCCGGTTGGGGCATTCTCCGAAGGACCCTTTTGGATCAGGTACAGATAGGCGGCTAAAGCAGAATCATAATCGCCTGCTTCGGCGGCAATCCGGGCGATCTGGATTACCTTATCTCCGCCAGTGCGTGTTCTGCGGTCCATGGCAATCGTTTGTTCGACTGCTTCTCCAAATTTTTTCTCCAGTGTGAGGACCCAAACCAGGAGGTCATAATAGACCTGCACGCCCGGAAGCTGCTGGATTTCTGCCAAAGTCTTCTCCCGGGTTATTTCGAGCAGGGTCTGGTCTACATCATATGAAAGAGCCTGTTGCAAAAGTGCCTCCACCGAGGGAAGGTATTGAGGTTCCTGTAATAGGTAAGCCAAATATTCATCAACCATGGCCGTGAATTTTCTCTGGGCAAAATAGACATTGGCCATTTCCATTCTGAACGCATTGGGGTCCCCTATAATCTGCCGGCCAAGCTCGTATACCGACTCGGCATAATAGGGCTTAACATAACTTGAATAGGTGTTGCCCAAGGTCAGGATTCCGGCTGCACTTTGAGGGAACTCTTTCAGGGGTTCCTGATAGCATTCTTCTGCTTTTTTCAGATCCCCCGAGCTTTCATACACAAATCCGAGGTCGATATAGAGTGTAATATCTCTGGTGTTACGTATTGCCTTTCGGATAGCCTTGATGGCGGTGTCATAATCTGACTGTTCGATCAGGCAATTAACATAATAGTTCAGGTAGGTTTTAATATGGTTTTCCTCATACATTCTGAGGAAGAGCGGGGCTGCCTTGTCATATTCCCTGTTGCTGTAATATTCCCAAACCAGACGGCCGGTTGCATCCTGAGCGCTCACCTTCATAAGGGAGATCACCAGCAGCAGGACCGTCAGGAGGCGCTTCATAGGCGGATCCTGTCGAAACCGGTGTAAGGCCTGAGCACTTCCGGGATAAGGATCTCATTGCCTGACTGGTTGTTTTCGAGCAGGCCGGCCATGATTCTGGGAAGGGCAAGGGCGCTGCCGTTCAGGGTATGAGCCAGGTAGGTTTTCTTATCATTTTTATCCCTGAAACGAAGCTTGAGCCTGTTGGCCTGGAAGGATTCGAAATTGGAAACAGAGGAAACCTCCAGCCAGCGTCCCTGGCCAGCTGCGAAGACCTCAAAATCGTACGTCATGGCACTGGTAAAGCTCATGTCACCACCGCAGAGGCGGATGATCCGGTAGGGGAGTCCCAAACTTGAAACCAATGATTCAACGTAGCTTACCATCTCTTCGAGTCCGTTGTAGGAATCCTCCGGATGGCGGACCTGAACGATCTCAACCTTGTCGAACTGATGTAGTCTGTTCAATCCGCGAACATGTGCGCCCCACGATCCTGCTTCCCTTCTGAAACAGGGGGTGTAGGCCATGTACTTCAGTGGAAGTTGTTCGGCTGAGAGGATCTCGTCTCGGAAAATATTGGTCACCGGTACTTCAGCGGTAGGGATCAGGTAGAAACCATCGGGTTCGGCCCGGTACATCTGGCCCTCTTTGTCGGGCAGCTGGCCTGTTCCGTAGGCGCTGTCTTCGTTCACAACAATTGGGGGCTGCACCTCCATATATCCGGCCTTGATTCCCTGATCGAGGAAGAAATTGATCAGGGCTCTCTGGAGCCGGGCTGCTTCCCTTTTATATACAGGGAAACCGGCACCTGTCAGCTTAACACCCAGTTCAAAATCGATAAGGGTATTATTGGCAATGAGATCCCAATGAGGTTTTCTGGAAGGATCCGGTTCGGGTATCGTGCCACCAGAGCGGATCAGCTGGTTTTCTTCGGGGGTCTTTCCGGGAGGAACAAGAGTGTAGGGGAGATTCGGGAGCTGAACAAGCAGTTCCTGAAGTGTGGTTTCAATGGTATTATGTTCCTCTTTCAGCAGGCGGTTCTCTTCTTTGATCGATGCAGTCTGGTTTTTCGCCAGTTCTGCCTCGGAGGCTTTCCCGTCTTTATAAAGTTGTCCGATCTGTTTTGAGAGGTTATTGAGCTCGGCCAGCTGATTGTCGATCCGGGTTTGGAGAGCACGTCTCTTTTCATCCAGTTCCAGGATCTGGCCGACCAAAGTTTCGGCATTGAAGTTCTTTATCTTCAGTCGTTCAATAACAAATTCGCTTTTTTCCTGGATCAGTTTGAGAGAAAGCATGGGATAAAAATTAGAGGGTATAAAAATAAGAAATCTCCTGAACTATGCCGTTGCCGGGATAATTCAGGAGACTCCTGTATGAATTGGGCAACGCTATTCTTTCGTTTCGCTTACTACCGAAACGTAGGAACGGTTGTTTCTTTTCCGTCTGAATTCTACTTTTCCATCCTCAAGGGCGAACAGGGTATGGTCTTTGCCAATTCCCACATTGTCACCCGGATGATGCTGGGTTCCACGCTGACGAACGAGGATGTTGCCAGCTTTGGCAACCTGTCCGCCAAAAATTTTAATTCCCAGTCTTTTGCTTTCTGATTCGCGCCCGTTACGGGAGCTACCCATACCTTTCTTATGTGCCATTGTTCGGGAGTGTTATAATTTAACCGAGAATGATGTCCTGAATCTGAATCTGACTGAAATACTGCCTGTGGCCGTTCAGTTTTTGATATCCTTTTCTGCGTTTCTTTTTGAAAACCAGAACTTTGTCGCCTTTTACATGGGAAAGTACCTTTGCTGAAACTTTGGCACCTTTCACAACCGGATTTCCGACCTGAACCTTGCCTTCGTTATCAATCAGTAAAACCTTCGCAAATTCAACCTCGGTTCCTTCCTCTGCATCCATACGGTGCACATAGACCTTCTGGTCCTTGCTTACCTTGAACTGCTGTCCGGCTATGTCAACTATTGCGTACATCACGTTTAAATTTCTAGATATCATTTGGGTCTGCAAAGGTAGAAAATAGATTCATATAATCCAAAGTCTTTGTATGTATATTTATTTGATACATTTGACGAAAAACCTGAAGGATGGCCAACCGGGTCAGATTGCGAGTGATGGGACTAACCTACAGCCAGACACAAACAGGGAGCTATGCCTTGGTTCTGGCGGAAGAATCCGGGAGGAAAAGAATACCCATAATGATCGGAGCATTTGAGGCTCAGTCTATTGCATTGCACCTTGAGGAGCTTCAGCCTCCCAGACCTTTAACACACGATCTTTTCAAGAGTTTTTCCCATGCTTTCGGGATTGAGTTAAAGGAGGTTTTCATCAATAAACTGGAAGAGGGGATTTTTTACTCGGAATTACTGTTTTCCGGAGGTGGAGAAGAGATCAGAATTGATTCCCGGACATCGGATGCGGTTGCCCTGGCGCTCAGGTTTAAATGTCCGATTTACACCACCCTGGAGATCCTGGACAAGGCAGGTATCATTCTCGAAGAGAAGGAATCTTCGGCGGGTCAGACGGAGGAGAGCGGAATTGAAGAACCTGATGAAGACTCCCTGCAGGCCAAATCGGCTGAAGAGCTTCAGGAGATGCTGGATGAAGCGGTTGCCAATGAGGATTATGAGACTGCCTCAGAGATCCGCGACGAGATGAAGAAGCGTAAAAAGAGGGGTTGAATGAAGCAATATCTTAATCTTCTTAATCATACACTAGCAAACGGGGTCAGAAAGCAGGACCGGACCGGTACCGGAACCATCAGCGTATTCGGGTACCAGATGAGGTTTAATCTCGAAGAGGGATTCCCTTTGCTAACCACCAAGAAACTGCATTTTAAGTCGATTTTGTATGAGCTGCTCTGGTTTCTCCGGGGCGAGACCAACACCCGTTACCTTACGGATCACGGGGTGAGCATCTGGAATGAATGGGCCACGGAGGAAGGAGAGCTTGGTCATATTTACGGCTACCAATGGAGATCCTGGCCCGGTTACAAGGGTGAGCATATTGACCAGATCAACAACGTAATCAAATCAATCAAGGAGAATCCTGATTCGAGAAGGCACATTGTCAGTGCCTGGAATGTGGCTGATCTGCCCAACATGAACCTGCCGCCCTGCCATATTCTGTTCCAGTTTTACGTGGCCGACGGTAAGCTCTCATGCCAGTTGTACCAGCGCAGTGCGGATATATTCCTGGGGGTGCCTTTCAACATTGCATCCTATAGTTTTCTGCTGATGATGGTTGCCAGGGAGACGGGGCTTGTACCTTTCGAGTTCATTCACACGTTGGGAGACGCCCATCTGTACCTCAATCATATTGACCAGGCAAGACTTCAGCTCACCAGGGAACCCCGGAAGCTGCCGGTGATGAGGTTGAATCCTGATAAAAAAAGAGTTTTGGATTTCGAGTTTGAGGATTTCGAGCTGACTGAATATGATCCTCACCCTCACATTAAAGGGGAGATTTCGGTATGACGGACGAAATGAACAAGCCCATTTCCATTATTGTGGCTGTTGCGCGCAATTGGGCGATCGGCGCCAATAATCAGTTATTGTGGCACATACCGGAGGATTTCAAGTGGTTTAAGAAACACACTCAGGGGCATCCTGTGATCATGGGCAGGCGTACCTGGGAGTCTTTACCGCTGAAGCCGCTGCCTGGAAGAAAGAATATTGTGATCACGGATGTTCCGGGTGACTGTTTTCCGGGAACTATCTGTGTGGGTAGCCCCGACGCAGCCATTGCCCTGATGGATGAGCAGCAGGAAAATTTTATCATCGGCGGGGGAATGGTTTATCGTCAGTTCCTGCCAAAGGCACAGAAAGTATATCTGACGGTGGTGGACCGGGATTTCGATGCAGATACCTGGTTTCCTGAAATTGCTGACAATGAGTGGGAAGAGGTGCTCAGAGAATCCCATCCTGAAGGGAATCCCGGATACACATTTCTGATATTTGAACGGAAATCCTAGCTTGCTTTCAGGCGGGTGGCAGTGATCCTGGTCATCTGCTTTTCTGCATACTCCCTGC
>Ga0172369_10006519_pt1 | contig 13855 bp, 7 predicted proteins | sample LakKiv25m_FD_114539 | JGI IMG/M metagenome (GOLD analysis project Ga0172369, IMG submission 114539) | Freshwater microbial communities from Kabuno Bay, South-Kivu, Congo - kab_022012_11.25m | ecosystem: Environmental > Aquatic > Freshwater > Lake | place: Democratic Republic of the Congo...
CCCTCCCCCGGGCTCTATCGGGGGAGGGTTGGGGAGGGGGCCGTTTTTCAGGGCTCTACGTCCCCGGCCGTCCCTCGCCGGGTTCGTTGAGCCGGCGTGCGAGCGTCTGGCGGGCGATGCCCAGGTGCCGGGAGGCGAGCACCCGGTTGCCGCCGCACAGCGACAGGACGCGCCGCATGTACGCCGTCTCGACCTGCTCCAGCGACGGGATGGGCCCGGCCTCGGGCGTCGGCGGCAGCGCCGGCTCCTCCAGCGCGCCGGCCGCCGCGATCTCCGGCGGCAGGTGTGTCGCCTGCACCTGCTCCGAGTCGCCGGTCAGCACGACCCGGTTCACGATGGCCCGCAGCTCGCGCACGTTGCCCGGCCAGCGGTACGCGCGCAGCAGTCCCTCGGCCTCCGGCGCGAACGCGCGGAAGCGCCGGCGATAGCGGTGCGACGCCTCGGCCAGAAAGTGGCGCGCCAGCAGCACGATGTCGTCGCCGCGCGCCGACAGCGGCGGCAGCGTGAGCGTCATCTCGTTGAGCCGGTAGTACAGGTCGGCGCGGAACCGCCCGGCGTCGACCGCGGCGCGCAGATCCCGGTTCGTGGCCGCCACCACCCGCGCGTCGACGCGGTGCTCGCGGTTGCTGCCCAGCCGCCGGAACGTCCGATCCTCGGCGAACTTGAGCAGCTTCGCCTGCAGCGCGGTCGGCAGTTCGGCGATCTCGTCCAGGAACAGCGTGCCGCCGTCCGCGACCTCGACCAGCCCCTCGCGCCGCTCGTGTGCGTCCGAGTAAGCGCCGCGCTCGCGACCGAACAGCTCCGCCTCCAGCAGGCTGTCGGGAATGGCCGCGCAGTTGATCTCCACGAACTGCCCGCCGCTGCGCTCCGACTGCTCGTGCAGCAGCCGCGCGGCGATGCCTTTGCCCGTCCCGCTCTCCCCGAGGAGCAGCACCGTGGGCGCCGGGCTCTCCGCGATGGAGCGCACCAGCTCGCGCGTGCGCACCAGCTCCGGCGAGTCGCCCAGCAGCGCGGGGGCCGCCTGCCGGTCGCGGTCCAGATAGCGCACGCGCCGCTCCAGCGTGCGGGTGCGCAGCGCGTTGCGCACGCTGGCGAGCAGCTCGTCCACCTCGAAGGGTTTCTTCACGAAGTCCCAGGCGCCGGCCTTCATCGCCGCCACCGCGCTGTCGACGCTGCCGTGCGCCGTGAGCAGGATGACGGGCGGCGCTCCGCCCGGCTCGCGGCACAGCTCGCGCAGCACTTCCAGGCCGTCCATGTCGCCCAGCACGAGGTCCAGCACGACGGCGTCCGGCATGGACTCGCGCGCCGCCGCGAGCGCCGCCCGGCCGCTCTGCGCGCTCGCCACGTCGAAACCCTCGGCGGCGAGCACCTTGCGCAGCGACGAGACGATGAGCGCCTCGTCGTCGACGATCAGGACGGACTGGCCCATGGTTCTCCCCGCTGCGGAAGAGTGACGACGAACAGCGCGCCGGGCCCGTCGGGGCGGTCGCGCGCCTCGATGACGCCGCCGTGGCCCGCGACGATGTTGCGCGAGACGGCCAGTCCCAGCCCGTTGCCGTTCTCGCGCGTCGTGAAGAAGGGCTGGAAGAGCCGTTCGCGCTCGGGCGGCAGGCCGGCGCCGCGGTCGGCCACTTCGAGCACCAGCGCCCCGGCGCCGCGGCGTGCGCGCACCTGGACGCACGAACCCGCCGGACTCGCCTGCGCCGCGTTCACCACGAGGTTGACGAGCACCTGCGAAACCAGTTCCGGATCCACCTCCGCCGGCGGCAGCGGCGGGACCTCGGCCTCCGCGGCGACGTCGCGTCCCTGCAGCTCGTGCGCCGAGGCCGAGAGCGCGGAGGCGACCACCTCGTCCACGCGGACCTCGCATCGGCGCGGCTCCAGCGGACGCGAATAACGCACCAGCCGCTGCGTGATGCCCGAGATGCGCGCGAGCATGCGGTTGGCCTCCGCGAGCACTCCGACGGTGTCAGGCGGCAGCGCGGCGGTGCGCATCTCCGCGTCCAGCGCCACTTTCACGGCGGCCACGGGGTTCAGGATCTCGTGCGCGAGCTTGGCTGCGATCTCGCCCACCGCCTGCATCTTCTCCGCCTGCACGAGACGCCGCTGCTGCTCGGCCAGCCGCGCCAGCAGGTGCTCGACGCGGTCGGCCAGGGTCGCCAGCTCGTCCGAGCCAGACTGCCGCTCGACGCGCACGCGACCCGGATCCGCGCTCTCCGCGCGCAGAATCAGCTCGTAGATGGGGCGCGCGATGCGGCGCGCCATCCACACGCCGAACGCGATGCCCGCGAGCGCCACGGCGCCGGCCAGCACGGCGATCCAGCGCTGGGCGCGCCGGGCGGCCCCGCGGCTGGCGGCGGTCGCCGACTCCAGGTCCGCGCGAAAGGCCGCGGTCAGTTCCTTGGCCTCCGACAGCACGTTCTCGGCGGCCTCGTAGGTGGCGCCGAGCATGTCCTGCACGTCCGTGCGCCCCGAGCGGAAGGCCGCGAGGCAGGCGTCCCTGGCACGCGAATGGCGCTCGTAGGCGTCGCGCAGGCGGTGTACCTGCGCCTGTCGCGAGGCCGGGGCGGCCGCGGCGACCTCGTCGAGCCAGCGGCGCGTCGCCCCGGCGCGGGTCGCCAGCTCGCGCAGCCAGCTCTCGTCGTGCGTGGCGACGTAGCTCGCGACGAGTCCCTTCTCGAACAGCAGGTCCTCGATGCGCTCGGTCTGACGCAGGGCCTCCTGCTGGCGCACCGCCATGTCCTCGGCGATGGCGGACGTGCGCCACAGGGCCTGCGCGGCCAGCGCGGCGACGAGCACGAGGCCCAGCGCGAACACGGCCGAGGCGAGGTAGAGGTTGAGCGGAAGCCGCCGCATCTTCGCTCCTGCCGCGGTGCGAGCCGCTGCGGAAGGATGAAGGATGAAGGATGAAGGATCAAGGCCGAAGGAAATCGGTTCCGAACCGACCCGGGGCCGTCCTATTCATCCTTCATCCTTGGTACTTCATCTCCCGCTCACCACGACATCGTCGCGCCGGTTCACCTGCCAGGCGGCCTCGTCGTGTCCGGGCGACTTCGGGCGTTCCTCGCCGTAACTGACGGTGACGACCTGATCCGCGCCGACGCCCAGGCGCAGCAGATATCTGCGCGCGACGTCCGCGCGCTCCTGCCCCAGCACGAGGTTGTACTGGGCGGTGCCGCGCTCGTCGCAGTGGCCGTCGATCCGGACGCGCAGGTTGCGGTTCCTCCACAGGACCGCGCCCATGTCGGCCAGGCGGGCCATGCCGTCCCCGGTCAGGCGCGTCTCGTCGAAGCCGAAGAAGACCTGCGTCTCGCGCAGACGGTCGAGCGCCGCCACCAGCTCGTCGCGCGCGGCCTTGTCCGGATCCGCCGCGGCCGGCTCCGGACCCGCCGCGGCTGGCGGGGCAGACGGCGCGATGGAGGCCACGATTTCCGGCTTCGCCGGCGCGTGCTCGCGCACGGCCGCCTGCGGCAGCGGCGGCTTCGCGTGGGCGCACGCGACCGCCGCGACCAAGGCAAGAGTGCCTGCCAGACCGTGTCTCATCGCCGACTCCCGTCGCTCCACGGACGGAGCGTCCCCTGGTTCCCAGCAATCGCGATGCCGGGCGCGAAGACGAGCCGGACGGGGTCCGGGCGGCAGGCGGTCGATCCGTCGTGGATGAAATCGCAACCGTTCCCCCGCCCGCTGTTGCATCGCGCACCCGGTCGACCGGTCGGAAGGCGGCGCAGCGGGCTTCCGCGGCAGGCACGGGGCTTGCCTCTTCACGAACCGGCGCGTTGCGCGCGGGAGCCGGTGCGATGGACGGAGGCGTTTCGAGCGAGCTGCGGCGCAGGATCGACGAGCTCTGCCTGCTGGGCGGACCTCTGCGGCTGTCGGTGCATGCGGTCGCCGACGGTTGGGCCGTCCGGTCGGAGCTCGCCGGATTCAGCTCGACAGGCAGCGACATCCGCACGGCGGTCCAGGGGTTCCGCAGTGCGCTGGCCCTCGCGTTCGCGGGGACGAATCCCCATCTGGCGCACGTGCCGGCGCCGCTGCGGCTCGAGGTGCTCGTCCACCTGCGCAAGCTCCAGTACGCGGCGGCCCGCGAGAAGTCGGCACGGCGACCGCGCCGATGAGCGGCGCGAGTCCGCACGCAGGGCCGGGAGGCGTTTCCATGTCGATTGCCGTCAGTCCCGACGTCGTCCGGCCCGCGCCCGCCTGGGCGTCCGCTGCCAGGGCCGCCGCTCCGCCGGTCGCGCGGGTGCTGCTGCTCTTCGCCGCGATGTTTCTGCTGCGAAAAGGGGGCGCGTTCGAGGCTCTTGCGGAGGACCCCTTGCTGCGCGGGACCATTCTCTCCGGCGGGGTGGCGGGCGACCTCCTGCTGGCGCTGGGCATCGAGACGCTGGCGGAGGTGGCCTCGTGGGTGGGAGCGCGCGGGCGCCCGGCGGTGTGGATCTTCGTCGCGCTGGCGGCATTCGGCGCCGCCCTTGCGGACGTGTTGTGGGTGGACCGCGCCCGCGACGTCGCAGAGCTGGACGCTCTGCGGCGTGCCGCGGAGGAGGCCGCGCGTCCGAGCCACTCGGCGCTCGCGGCACGCACCGCCTGCGCCATCGGGGGCGCGTCCATCCTCGCGGTGCTGGGCGTGGTGGCGGCCACGACGATGCAGGACCCGCCTGCGCGGCCCTGGCGCGAGAAGCTGCGAACCGCCGCGGCCCTCGTCGCCGCCATGGGGCTCGTCGCGGTGCTGTGGCGGGCGGCCGGGTAGGGTGCTCTCGCGGCCGCTTTCGCCGCACCGCGTCGTCGCGCAGGTTGACCGGCCCCGCGTTCGGTCCTATGCCTGCCGTCGCTCCCGTTCCTCCCCGGAGCGGGCGCCGGGTGCGGCGCCAGCGTGCGTCGCAGGTCCAACGCCGGACGGTCGGGCCGCCGTCCGGAATGATGCGTCGCCGAAAGGCGGCGCGGACCCGGCATGGCCCACCCAGAGACGGCGGCTCGCTCCCTCACGGTCGGCTCTCCCCCCCCGGCCCCCCTCTCGTTTCGCTCCGCTCGTTCCTCGCTCCGCGAAACGCGAGGGGGGAGGATCGCTCTGCCGATTGCGGCCGCATCGAGGCCACGGTCTCCCCCCTCGCGTTTCGGACGCTCTTGTTCTTGTCCGAAACGAGAGGGGGGCCGGGGGGGAGAGCCGGGTCCGCGCCGATCGAAAGGAGGCCCCATGCACGGACTGCGCTACGCCCTGCCGCTGATCTTCGTCGCGGTGCTGCTTTCGCTCGCCACGTCGATCGCGCTGGAGGCGGCGACGGGAAGCTGGTTCGAGCGCGACGCCGCCATGCGCGGCCGGCTGGCCGTGAGCGCCGCGCGCGAGGCGCTCGCGCGCGACCTGCGCGACGGCGACCACGACCGTCTGCGCGCGCTGCTCACGGACATCGCCCGCGACGAGCGCGTGCTCGCCGCCGCCGCGTGTTCGCCCGCGCTGCGCACCGTGGCCGCCACCGACGACATGCCCGGGTCGCTCCTGTGCGAGTCGGCCGCGGCGAGGGCCGACCACGTCGTGCCGCTGCCGCGCGGACGCGTCCACGTCGCCAACGTCGCCGTCGAGGACGCCTCGGGCACGGCCGGCACCGTGCTGCTCGTGCAGGACCTGAGCTACGCCGAACGGCGCGAGTCGATCGTCCGGCAGATTCTCCTCGCGGCGATGGCGCTGCTCGCCCTGGCCGCCCTTCTGGGCACGTTCGCCGCCGCGCGCTTCTCGTTCTTCCGCTGGACGCGGGAGATGCGCCGCTTCCTCCGCGGCGGCGCGCAGCGGCCGGAGTTCGCGCCGCTCCTGCGCGACGTACACGACCTCGTCGGCCGCCTCACCTCGGAAGCCGCCGAAAGCGCCGGGCAGAAGGAAGTCTGGAACGCCGAACGCCTGCGCCGCGTCCTGCACACGCACCTGAGCGGCGACACCGTGGTCGTGCTCGCCAACCGCGAGCCCTACATCCACGAGCGCGCCGCCGACGGCAGCGTGAAGGTGCTCCACCCCGCCAGCGGCCTCGTCACCGCGCTGGAACCCGTCATGCGCGCCTGCTCCGGCACGTGGGTCGCGCACGGGGCGGGCTCGGCCGACCGCGAGTGCGCCGACCGGCACGGACGCCTGAAGGTGCCGCCCGGCGAGGAGTGGTACTCCATCCGCCGCATCTGGCTCACGCCCGAGCAGGAACGCGGCTACTACTACGGCTTCTCGAACGAGGGCCTCTGGCCGCTGTGCCACCTGGCGCACACGCGGCCGCGCTTCCGCGCCGCAGACTGGGAGGCCTACCGCGACGTGAACGCGCGCTTCGCCGACGCGGTCGCCGAGGAGGCGGGACGGCCCGATCCCGTCGTGCTCGTGCAGGACTACCACTTCGCGCTCGCACCGCGGCTGCTGCGCGAGCGCCTGCCGCGCGCGACCATCCTCACCTTCTGGCACGTGCCCTGGCCCAACGCGGAGCGCTTCGGCATCTGCCCCTGGCGCGAGGAGCTTCTGGACGGACTGCTCGGCAGCAGCATCGTGGGGTTCCACATCCGGCAGCACTGCGCCAACTTCCTGGAGTCGGTCGACCGCTACCTGGAGTCGCGCATCGACCGCGAGCTGCAGGCGGTGGTGCAGCACGGCCGGCCGACGCTCGTGCGCCCGTACCCGATCTCCATCGAATGGCCGGACCGGTGGGTCATGGCCGCGCCGTCCGTCGCCGAGTGCCGCCGCCAGGTGTTCGCCGAGCTGGGCCTCGGGCCGCGCGCGCTGCTGGGCGTGGGCGTGGACCGCATCGACTACACCAAGGGCGTCGAGGAGCGGCTGCTCGCTGTGGAGCGCCTGCTGGAGCGCAGGCCGGACCTGCGCGGGCGCTTCACCTTCGCGCAGCTCGGCGCCCCGAGCCGCACCGCGATTCCCGAGTACCGCGATCTGAACGCCCGCATCGAGCAGCTCGCCGCCTACGTCAACGCGCGCTTCGGCAGCGGCACGTACCGCCCCATCGCGCTGCTGCACGCGCACCACGAGCCGCCGCAGGTCATGCGCTACTACCGCGCCGCCGACCTCTGCTACGTGAGCAGCCTGCACGACGGCATGAATCTCGTGGCGAAGGAGTTCGTGGCGGCGCGCGACGACGAGCGCGGGGCGCTGGTGCTGAGCCAGTTCACGGGCGCGGCGCGCGAGCTCGCCGAGGCGCTGGTCGTGAACCCCTACGACGTGGAGCAGGCGAGCCGGGCGCTGGAGGCGGCGCTCGGGATGCCCGAGGACGAGCAGCGCGAGCGGATGCGCGCCATGCGCGCGCTGGTGTCGGAGTTCAACGTGTACCGCTGGGCCGGGCGGATGCTCGCGGACGCCGGAAGGCTGCGCCGCCGCGAGCGGATGCTCGGGGCGATTCTGGAGGCGGCCGAACCCGTGTCGCGAGCCGCGTCGTGAGGAATCTTCTCGCCTGCGCGAATCGGAGCGTGCTGACCGGGCTCGCGGCGGGCACGCTGCTTTGTTTCGACTACGACGGGACGCTGGCGCCGCTCGTGGACGATCCGGATCGGGCGCGGATGCGCCTCGCGACGCAGGGTCTGCTCACGCAGCTCGCGCGGGCGCGTCCGGTGGCGGTGCTGACGGGCCGATCGCTGTCGTCGGTGCTGCCGCTGCTGCACGGGACGGGCGTACACCGGATCGTGGGCGGGCACGGTGCGGAGCGTTCGGACGCGGCGCCGGATGCGTCGCTGCTGCAGCGGGTGGCGGCCTGGCGCGAGCAGGTCGCGGCGGTCGCGGCGGCGTGGCCGGGCGTGCGCGTGGAGGAGAAGCCGGCGTCGCTGGCGGTCCACTACCGGCAGGCGAAGGCGCGCCATGCGGCGCGCGAGGCGATCGCGGAGACGGCGTCGGGTCTGGAGGGATGCCGGACGCTGGCCGGGCGCGACGTGCTGGAGCTGGTCCCCGAGGGAGCCCCGGACAAGGGCGAGGCGCTGCGCCGGCTGGTGGAGGAGGGCGGGCATCCGCGCGTGATGTACGTGGGGGACGACGCGACCGACGAGGACGCGTTCCGGGCGCTGGACGATGCCAGGCTCCTGTCGGTGCGCGTCGGACGGCGCGCGTCGGCCGCGCGCTACTTCGTGCCGGACCAGCCGGCCGTGGATCGCCTGCTCGCGGCGCTGCTGCACGGGGCGGCGTAGGGGCGGTCCGCGCGGCCCTCACCCCCCGACCCCCTCTCCACACGGGCCCCGGCGGCAAGCGCCTCTTCGATCGCAGTGCGGCCCGGTGGAGAGGGGGAGAAGTGCGTCGCGGATCCGGCGGCTGACGCCGGAACCAGGCGCGGCAGCCCTCCCCTCTCCACCGGGCCGCTGTGCCATGAGACAAGCACTGCCTCCCTGGCCCGTGTGGAGAGGGGTCGGGGGTGAGGGCCCCGCGCCTGCGCCCGTTGACACCCCGACGCCCCGATCGCTGCTCCGTCGCAACGTTGACGCTGCCCGTCCCCTTGGCTAGCGTCGGTGCACCCGTGAGCACTCCGGGGGCGACGGCCCCCGGCGAATAGCGAAAAGAGGGTTTCCCATGCCGAACCGTCCGATGGTTCTCGCCATCGCACTGGGCGCCTGCACGAGTCGGAACGTCTCGCTGCCGCCACCCCCGTCCGAGGCGCCGTTCGCCGTGCGCATCGCGGACCTGAAACCCCAACCCGCACGCGTCGACGACGCCGTCACCTTCTCGGTCGAGGGAAACTACGCCCTCGCCTCCTGCACGGCGTCGGTCGGAGGCCTCGCCGCACCCTGCGCCGCCGACGCGGGCCGGTGCGCCTGCACCTTCCGGGTCGCCGCCTCGGTTCCGGAGGGCCCCGTCATCGTCACGGCGACCGCCATCGACGCGAAAGGCGGCACCGCCGGCGCCACGGCCACGCTCGACGTCGACAAGACGCCGCCCGTCATCGACCTGTCGCTCGTCCGGCTCGTGCGTCACGCCGTCGGCATGGCCGACGGGCTCGCCGGCGCGGCGCAGACGGTGCTGGATCCCGGGGCCGACTATCCCGGCAAGACCGTGGTCGCCGTCAACGCATGGGATTCCGCCGAGGGTGACCTCGTGCTGGCGACGATCGCGCCCGGAGCCGACGGGTCGCTGCCCGAAGGCGAGCTCCTCGCCAGCGAAATGCGCGGCCCCGTGTCCGTCTGGGTCTCCGCCGTCGACGTCGCCGGCAACGAGAGCGCGCGCACGGAGGTCGTGCGCGGCGCCGACCGCGACGGCCCCGCCGGCGACGGAGCCCGCGTCGTCATCGACCGGCAGCCCGCGGGCACGGTCGACTCCGTCTCGGGCCGTGCGGGCGCCTTCTCCGACGCGACGAGCGCGATCGCCGGCGTCACGGTCTGGGACTCGACCGACGGCGGGTCGGACCTCGCAGCGGCGACCCCGGACGCGACCGGCGCGTTCGCCGCCGTACCCGTCGGCGACGGCGCACGTGCGCCGGCGCGGGTGTGGGTCTCGGCGACCGACAAGTGCGGCAACGAGGGCCCTCGCGTCGAGGCAATGGTCGGGCGCGACACGGCGGGCCCGCAGCCGGACGGCACGCTGCTGCTGTTCGAGCGATGGCCCGTCGGCATGCCCGACGACGTGACCGGTGTCGGCGCGCCGTTCACGGGCGTCGCCGCGGTCGTGAAGGTGCGGGTGTTCGACTCCGCGACCGACGGGGCCGTGCTCGGAGAAGCCGACGTCGGCGCCGCCGGGACTTTCGGGGAAATCCCGGTCGGCGACGAGACACACGCGCCCGCCCGCGCCTGGGTGCAGGCCACGGACAAGTGCGGCATCGCCGGCCCCGCGGTCGAGGTCGTCGCGGGCCGCCAGCTCGCGCCGCCCGGCGCCGACGGATCGCTGCTCGTCGTCGACCGGTACGACCGCACGCGCAAGGACACCGTACACGGCGTCGCCGGAGCGCTCGCGGGCGCCTGCGCGATGCACGTGGAAGTGCGCGACGCCGCCGGCAACGGGCTCGGCTCGGGCGAGGCGGCGTCGGACCGCGGCTTCGCCCCCATCGCCATCGGTACGCCGACTGCCTCGTATGGCCGGGTCTGGATCGCGACGAGCGACAAGTGCGGCCTGGCCGGCGCGCCCGTCGAAGCCATGGTCGGCCGTGACCTCGAGGGACCGGCAACCGTCGCCGCGAAGGTCGCGATCATCCGGCGCCCGGCCGGCGTCGACGGAATCGCGGCCGCGGACGGCGCCTTCGCGGACGCCGCCGGCGCGGCGATCTTCGTCTCCGTATGGGATGGACCCGCCGGGAACAGAATCGCACAGGCGAACCTCGGCGTCGCAGGCGGCTTCGCGGAAATTCCGATCGGCAGCACCGGCGCGTCGTACCCGAGGCTATGGGTGGAGCCCGTGGACAAGTGCGGCAACGTCGGCCCGCGCGTCGAGGCCGGCGGCGCCGTCACCGCCGGGCCCGTCGCCGACCTCGCGAAGCTCGCCATCGTGCGCCGCGACCTCGCCGAATCCGACGCGGTGGTCGGCAACGCCGGCGCGCTCTCCGACGCGGGTGGCGCGGTGCTGTCCGTGACCTTGCGGGAAGCGTCCGGGACCGTCATCGGCAGCACGCCCGTCGCCGCCGACGGCAGCTTCGGCCCTGTCGCGGTCGGGACCGCCTCCGCGGCGCCTGCCCGGGTGTGGATTGAGGCCGTCGACCGCATGGGAAACCTCTCGGACCTGGTCGAGATTGCCGCGGGCGCGCAGAAGAGTGCCCCGGGCGCGGACGCCGCCCGCCTGACCATCGATCGGCGCGCCCTGGGCACCCCCGACGGCGTCCACGGAACGTCCGGCGTCTTCACGAGCGCGTGCCATCTGACCGTGAGCGTGTTCGACGCGGCCTCGGGAGGCACGAAGCTGGGTGCGGCCGAGGCGGATGCGGGCGGGGCCTTCGCGGAGGTCGCGGTGGGGACGGGCGGCGCCTCTCTGCGGCGTCTGTGGGCGGAGGCGACCGACAAGTGCGGCGGCACGAGCGCGCGCGTCGAGGCGCAGGGCGCCGACACGGAGCCTCCGCACGTCGACGGCGCGAGGCTCGTACACGTGCGGCGCGGCCTCGACGTGCCCGACGCGGTGCAGGCCCTGGCGGGCGCCCTGCACGACGCGACGAGCGCGCTCGCGTCGGCGACGATCTTCGACGCCACGGGCAACGTGCTGGCGACCGCGGTGCCCGCCGCCGACGGGCATTTCGATCCCGTCGAGGTAGGCACCGCCGCCGCGGCGCCGGGACGCGTGTGGGTGCAGGCGGTGGACAAGGCGGGCAACATCGGCGAGCGCGTCGAGGCCCTGGTCGGACGGCAGGCGGGGCCGCCGGACGCCGACGGATCGGCCATCGCCTTCGTGCGCCATCCGCTCGGGACCGAGGACGGGCTGCGCGGCGACGCGGGGGCGTTCACGGGCGCGTGCCGGATGACCGTCCGCGTCTGGGACACGGCGAGCGGCGGCGCGAAGCTCGCCGAGGCGCAGGCGGACGCGACCGGTGCCTTCGACGAGACGCCCGTCGGCACGGGCACGTCGTCGTACCGCCGCGCATGGGTCGACGCCGTCGACAAGTGCGGCGGCCAGAGCGCGCGCGTCGAGGCCGGCTCCGGCGCGGCCACGTCCGTGCCGCTGGGCGACGGCACCCGGCTCGTGTTCGTCCGCAACGGATTCGACCGCCCCGACCAGGTACACGGGCTCGCGTCCGCCTTCCGCGGCGACGCGAGCGCCCTTGCCCTCGTGACGCTCCACGACTCGGCAGGCAACGTGCTGGGCACGGCGGTTCCTGCCGCCGACGGCAGTTTCGGCCCCGTCGACGCGGGCAGCGCCTCTTCCGCACCGGGCCGTGTCTGGGCTGCGGCAACCGACAAGGCGGGCAACACGAGCGACCGCGTGGAGGCGCAGGTCGGGCGCCAGACCGTGATTCCGTTCGGCGACGGCGCCTCGCTCGTCCTCGACCGGACGGCGTTCGGCTCGACGGACTCGCTGCGCGGAGCGACGGGGGCGTTCGCGAGCGCCTGCGCCATGCGCGTGTCCGTACACGAGTCGCTCGTGGGCGAAGGCGCCATCGGCACCGCCGAGGTCGCCGCCGACGGATCGTTCGCCGCCATCCCGGTCGGCAACGGGCAGTCCGCGCCGGCGCGCCTGTGGGCGGAGGCCGCGGACAAGTGCGGCGGCGCGAGCGGACGGCTCGAAGCACAGCTCGGACGCCAGGTCGGGCCGCCCGCCGCCGACCGCACGCAGCTCGTCATCGAGCGCAACGGGACGGATGCCCCCGACGCGCTGCTGGGATTCTCGGGAGCGTTCTCCAGCGCGTGCCGGCTGCGGGTGCAGGTCTGGGACGCTTCCGCGGACGGGGTGCTGCTCGGCACGGTCGCGGCCGACGCCGACGGAGGCTTCGTGCCCGTCGCGGTCGGCACGGCGCAGCAGTCCTACGGCCGCCTGTGGGCCGAGGCGCATGACAAGTGCGGGCTCGCGAGCGCACGCGTGGAGGCGCCGACGGGCCGCCAGCTCTCGGCGCCCGCGCTGGACCTCGCGCAGATCGGCGTCGAGCGGCGCGGCTTCGCGCAGGCCGACGGCATCGCGGGCGCGGCGGGCGCCGTCGCGTCGGCCTGCCGCGCGACCGCGTCCGTCTACGGCTCGGCATCGGCCGGCACGCTCGTCGGCACGGCCGACGTGGCCGCCGACGGCAGCTTCCCCGAGCTCGCCGTCGGCACGCCTTCCGCCTCGCTGCCCCGGCTATGGGTCGAGGTCTCCGACAAGTGCGGCTTCACGACCTCGCGCATCGCCGTGCGCCTCGGGGCTCAGGCCTCGACGCCCGCGGCGGACGGCACGCGCATCGTCCTCGTGCGCCGGAACCTGACCGCCCCCGACGGCGTCGCGGGCGACGTCGGCGCGTTCCTGGACGCCTGCGCGCTGCGGGTCGCCGTGTGGGACGCGGCGATCGGCGGCAGTCGGATCGGCGACGCCGACGTCTCCTTCGAGGGCTCGTTCGCGGAAGTGCCGGTCGGCACGGCGCGCTCGTCCTACCCGAACGTCTGGGTGCAGGGCACCGACAAGTGCGGCTACACGACCGCCCGCACGCCCGCGCTGCAGGGGCAGGACACCACGGCGCCCATGGTGAACGGCCAGCAGCTCGTCTTCGAGCGCTACGACTTCACCCGGCCCGATCGCCTCCGGTTCGGCATCGCGGCGTTCTCGGACGCGAACGCGGTGGCGCGCGCAGTCGTGACGGACGCGGACGGCAACGTGCTGGGCACGGTGGACGCGGCCACGGACGGCTCGTTCGCGCCGCTCGTCGTCGGCACCGCGGCGACGTCCTTCGGCCAGGCCTGGGTGCAGGTCGTCGACAAGCCGGGCAACTCGAGCACGCCTGTCGAGGCCCTTCGCGGGCGTCAGCTCGCGGCGCCGTCGGCGGACGGGACGCTGCTCGTCGTCGACCGCAACCCGATCGGGACCGCCGACACCGTGCGCGGCGCGACCGGGGCGCTGCTCGACGCGTGCGCGCTGCGCATCTCGGCGTGGGACGCGCCGTTCGGCGGCAGCAAGGTGGCGCAGCTCGTGTCCGTGGGCGGCGACGGGAGCTTCCCCGCGACGAGCGCGGGCAGCGCCGGCTCGTCGTTCCCGCGCCTGTGGGTCGAGGCCGCCGACAAGTGCGGCTTCGGCGCGCGCCGCACCGAGGCGCTCGTCGGCACGGACACCGCGTCCCCCGCCGCCGATGCCTCCCACGTCGCGTACGTCCACCGCGGCTGGTCGGAGGCGGACTCCGTCGTCGTGTCGGCGGGCGCCTTCACGGATGCGAATGCCCTCGCACGCCTCCGCGTCCTCGGCGCCGGCTCGCCGCTGGGCTCCGACGTCGCGCTCGGCGCCTCGGGGCTCGCCGCGGGGGTGGAAATCCCGGTCGGGACCGCATCC
>Ga0172369_10006520_pt1 | contig 13854 bp, 18 predicted proteins | sample LakKiv25m_FD_114539 | JGI IMG/M metagenome (GOLD analysis project Ga0172369, IMG submission 114539) | Freshwater microbial communities from Kabuno Bay, South-Kivu, Congo - kab_022012_11.25m | ecosystem: Environmental > Aquatic > Freshwater > Lake | place: Democratic Republic of the Congo...
GTATTGCTGCTGTTGATTCAATGATTCCGATTGGACGAGGACAAAGAGAACTTATTATTGGTGATAGACAAACTGGCAAAACTGCGGTTGCTGTTGATGCAATAATCAACCAAAAATATACACATACTGAAGAAGCTAAAGCATTAGGTGTAAAACCAGTTTATTGTGTTTATGTCGCTGTTGGTCAAAAAGAATCAACTGTTGCACAGGTAGTTGCAAAGCTTTAGGAAAATGGTGCAATGGAATACACAACTGTTATTTCTGCTGCCGCTTCTGAACCCGCCCCATTACAATTTATCGCACCATATTCCGGTGCAACCTTAGGCGAGTTTTTTAGAGATAATGGTAAACATGCTCTTTGTATTTATGATGACTTATCCAAACAAGCACAGGCTTATAGAGAACTTTCTTTATTGTTAAGAAGACCTCCTGGACGTGAAGCATATCCTGGCGATGTTTTTTATCTTCACTCAAGATTACTTGAAAGAGCATCTAAATTAAGTAATGAAGAAGGCGGCGGAAGTTTAACTGCATTACCAATTATAGAAACCCAGCAAGGTGATGTTTCGGCATATATTCCAACAAACGTAATTTCAATTACTGACGGACAGATTTATCTTGAATCAAACTTGTTTAATGCTGGTATAAGACCTGCAATTAACGTGGGTATTTCTGTATCGCGTGTTGGTGGTAATGCACAAATTAAAGCTATGAAAAAAGTTGCTGGAAGTTTAAAACTTGATCTTGCACAATACAGAGAATTAGAAGCATTTGCAAAGTTTGGTTCCGATCTTGACAAATCTACTCAAAAAACTTTAGCAAAAGGTGCACGATTAGTTGAATTGTTAAAACAAGGACAATACGCTCCTGTACCTGTTGAAAAGCAAGTAGTTGCAATCTATTACGGTACAAAAGGATTTATGGATGAAGTTGCTGTTAAAGATGTTAAGAGATTTGAAAAAGGCGTTTTAGAATTTATTGAAGTAAAGTATAAATCAATATTTGATTCGATAAAGAAGGATAAAGATATAAGTAAAGATACTGATGCGTTGTTGCAAAAAGCAGGTAAAGAATTTCTTTCAACCTTCAAATAGAATTTTTATAAGTTAATGGCAACTTTAAGAGATATAAAACTTAGAATAAAAGGTGTAAAAAGCACTCAGCAGATTACAAAAGCAATGAAGATGGTTGCCGCTGCTAAACTGCGCCGTGCAACTGAAGCGATACTTAATGCACGTCCATATTCTAAAAAAATCTCAACTTTGCTTTCGCATTTAGTTACTGAAGATGATAGAATTTCAAATCCATTATTTTCTGAAAGAGATGTTAAAAATATTGCATTAGTTATTGTTACTGCCGATCGTGGATTGTGCGGTGCTTTTAATACCAATATTATTAAAGAAGCAGCACGATTTATTGAAGAAGATATTAAATCAACTGGCAAAAATTATAAACTTTATTGCCTTGGTAAAAAAGGCTCAGATCATTTTGGAAAAAGAAATTATAATATTGGCAAAACTTATCCGGGAATTTTCTCACAACTCAATTACGCTACTGCACAAAATTTAGTTGATGAGTTAATTACACAATATTTAGATGGCTCAATAGATAAAGTAATTTTAATCTTTAATGAGTTTAAATCAATCATCCAGCAGAAAATTGTTGTTGAACAGTTTTTACCAATATCTGCTCCTGAAAAAGAAAACACTGGAAAAACTGAAACGGCAAACTATATTTACGAGCCGGATCAAAAATCAATTTTTAATTATTTGATCCCAAAACATCTAAAAGCTCAGATGTGGAGAGTTTTATTAGAATCAAACGCTTCTGAGTTTGCAGCGCGTATGACTGCAATGGATAACGCTACGACTAATGCTAAAGAATTAATCAGAACTTTAAGTCTTACTTATAATAGTAAACGACAAGCCGCTATTACTACAGAGATATTAGAAATTGTATCTGGTGCAAATGCTCTGAAAGAAAATTAGTTTGATAAGCTAAAGATGTTTTATTGAAATTATGTTTGAAGAATTATCTCAAAAATTAGAATCCGCATTAAAAAAGTTACAGGGCAAGGTAAGCTTACTGAAGCTAATATTTCTGATACTTTGCGGGAGATAAGAAGAATTCTTCTTGATGCTGATGTAAATTATAAAGTTGCTAAAGATTTTATTGAAAATATAAAAGTAAAAGCTCTTGGCAAAGAAGTTATTACTTCAATTTCACCGGGTCAGCTTATTACTAAGATAATTTATGATGAGCTTACTGAGCTGCTTGGCGGCGGACACAAAGAGTTACAGATAAATCCATCAGGTGTTACTGCCTTAATGGTTGTTGGTTTGCAAGGTTCTGGTAAAACTACTTTTTGCGGTAAGCTTGCAAAAAAATTATCAGAACAAAAAAGAAAAGTTCTTTTGGTTGCTGCAGATATTTATCGCCCGGCTGCTATTGAGCAGTTAAAGTTTTTAGGTAAACAGATAAATGTTGATGTTTTTTCTCTTGAAGAAAAAGATGCAAGAAAAGTTTCATCAGAAGCATTGTCTTATGCAAAAGAAAATAACTATAACACAGTTATTTTAGATACTGCCGGCAGATTGCACGTTGATGAACAAATGATGCAGGAAGTATCAGATATCAAAAATCTTGTTAATCCAACAGAAACATTATTTGTTGTTGACTCGATGACAGGGCAGGATGCAGTAAATTCTGCAAAAGCCTTTAATGATACAGTAAATTTTGATGGTATAGTTCTTACAAAACTTGATGGTGATTCCAGAGGCGGTGCTGCACTTTCTATAAGATCAGTTGTTGGTAAACCTATTAAATTTATTAGCAACGGAGAAAAATTAGAGAACTTAGAAATTTTCTATCCAGATAGGTTAGCATCTAGAATTCTGGGCAAAGGCGATGTAATTTCGCTTGTAGAAAAAGCTCAAGCATCATTTGATGACCTTGAGGCAGAGCAATTAGAGGAAAAACTCCGCAAAAATAAATTTGATTTTGATGATTTTCTTAAGCAAATTAAAGTTATTAAGAAAATGGGTTCTTTATCTTCATTGATTGGAATGATTCCGGGAATAGGTTCTCAGATAAAAAATGCACAAATTGACGATAGAGCTTTGGTTAAAGTTGAAGCAATTATCAATTCGATGACAAGAGAAGAAAGAACTACACCAAAAGTTTTAAATGGCAATCGCCGTAAAAGAATTGCAAGAGGCAGCGGAACATCAATACAAGATGTAAACCGTTTAGTTAAACAGTTTAGTGAAATGCAAAGAATGATGAGTTCCTTTAGTAAAAAAGGTTTTCCAAATTCGATGCGTAATTTTAAATTTAATTGATAACAGAGATATAATATCCGGAGGTTACTAATTTGGCTGTTAAGTTAAGATTAAGAAGAATGGGAAAAAAGAATCAACCCATTTACAAAGTTGTAGCAGCAGATTCCCGCTCACCAAGAGATGGAAAATTTCTTGAAGCAGTAGGGATTTATAATCCACTAACAAAACCACATACGGTTGATTTGAAAGAAGAAAGAGTAAATTACTGGTTAGATAAAGGCGCACAGCCAACTGATACAGTAAAGAGTTTACTCAATCAAAAAGGAATAAATCTTAAAAGAGATATTGCAAAGCGTAAACTTTCTGATGAAAAAGCTGAAGCTCTATTAAAAAGCTGGCAGTCATCAAAAGAAGCTGCAGCTCAGAAAAATACTGTAAAGAAAAAGAAAAAATCTAAGCAGGAAGAAGCTAAAAGCTAACAACTTGCAGTAAGTTTGTATAGTTAGTTTATGGAATGGAGGTACAGCAGAGGTTACGGGTGTTACTTCTGAGTAAGAAACTTAATGTTTATCATTAAGTCTGTACATAACTACTTATTCACCCGGGTTCATTATAGGAGGCTTCTATATGAAAGAGTTCGTTGAGTACATTGCAAAACAACTTGTTGATCATCCTGAAGGAGTGGTTGTGGATGAAAAAACTGCTGAAGAAAAAAAAGTAGTTCTTTCTCTCAAAGTCCAGTCTGATGATATCGGTAAGGTTATTGGAAAACAAGGAAAGACTGCTCAGGCAATGCGTACACTTCTAACTGCAGTTGCTGCTAAAGAAGGTAAACGAGCAATTCTTGAAATTGAAGATTAATCTTACAGCTTAATGGTAGATGAATTTTTATTTATTGCTAAAATTCAATCTGCTGGCAAAAATGGATTTGTAAAAGTTCAGTTAATTCCTGGATTTTTTGATAATCTTGAAAATATCAAGTATTTGTTTCTGGATTTCTGGAATCAGAAAAAAAAGTTTGAACTTGAGGAAATTGTTACAAACAAAACTTCAGTTTTTTTTAAGTTCCAAAATTTTAATGATGTACGAGATACTTTTGTTTTGCTTGATAAAGAAATATTTGTTTCTAAAAGCGAGTTGAAGAATTTAAACCTCGATAATATCAATACAAAAGATATTATCGGGTTTAAAGCATTTAAGAGTAATGATTGTATTGGTATTGTAAGCGATTTCTATGAAGCACCGGCAAATTTTGTTGTTGAGATAAAAAATGCTGATAGTAAAGAAATCCTGATCCCATTTGTTGAAAGTATTGTTACAGAAATTGATTACAAGAATAAAGTTTTGATGATAAATCCTGATTTTGGTTTAGTTGATGATGAAGATTGATATTATTTCTGCTGTGCCTGAGTTACTTGTTAGTCCGCTAAATACAAGCATACTTAAAAGAGCTCAGGATAAGAAAAAAGTTGATATTAAAATTCATAATCTTAGAGATTATGCATTTAATAAACATAGACAGATAGATGATAAACCATTTGGCGGCGGCGCTGGAATGGTTTTGAAACCTGAACCGTTCTTTGAATGTATTGAAAAATTGCAAAGTGATACAAAATATGATCATATAATTTTTACCACACCAAAAGGTAAGTTATTTGATCAGAAATATGCTAACAAATTATCACTTGCAAATAATATTCTGATAATTGCCGGGCACTATAAAGAAATTGATGATAGGGTAAGAGAACATTTTTGTACTGATGAAATTTCAATTGGTAATTATGTTTTAACCGGAGGCGAACTGCCGGCACTTATAATAACGGATGCAATTATCAGACTGATTCCAGGTGTGCTTAATGATAGCGAAGCTGCTCTTGATGATTCTTTTCAGGATGGTGAAGTTATTGAAGCACCTTATTTTACAAGACCAGCAGAATATCGCGGCGTTAAAGTTCCGGAAGTATTACTTTCTGGAAATGAAAAAGAAATTAAAAAATGGAAACAAGAACAATCCAAAATCTTAACGGAAAAGTGGAGAAATTATAATAATTAGTGGAGTAAGAAATGATTGAATTAAATAAAATATTACCAGAGCAAGTTAAAGCTGATATGCCGGTATTTAGTCCCGGTGATCATATTCGTGTTCAAGTAAGAGTTATTGAAGGCGATAAAGAAAGATTACAATCTTTTGAAGGCGATGTTATCAGCGTACGCGGCGCCGGATTAAGTAAAACTTTTACAGTTAGAAAAATGTCCAGCGGTGTTGGAGTTGAAAGAATTTTCCCATTCAACTCGCCAAAAATTGCTAAAGTAGAAGTTCTTAAACAAGGTGATGTTAGAAGAGCAAAACTTTATTACTTAAGAAATCTTTCTGGTAAAGCTGCAAGAATTAAAAGCAAAAAAGTTTAGCAATAAAACTCTATTTGAAGCCGCTATTTACAGCGGCTTTTTTTATTTATGAAAACAAGATTATTATTACCAGACAATATCTTTTCAAGAATACTTCTTTCAGAATTATCAAACTCTGATAATTATAAAGTTGAGTTTATTCCTGCAGCATTAATTTCTAAAAATCTTGATTCTGATAAAAACGCTTTAGGACTTGTTCCTTCGTTAGATCTTTTAAGTTTTAAGGATATATTTATCTCATCGCAAATTGGAATATCTTTTAATGCACTATTATCAAACTCTTATATTCACTTTAAGGAAAATCAAGAAACTGTAAAACAATTTTTTCTTAAAGGTGATATTACAAGTAATGAGATTTTACTAAGCAAGATTTTGTTTAAGGAGTTTTATGATTTAGAAATTACCCCAACTTTATTAAAAGAAAATTCTAACCTGGATGATAACTTATTAATTGTTGGTGATGAAAATTATACTGAAGAAAAGTTCTTGAATGGTTTAAGTTTTTCGGAAGAGATAATTGAGCTAATTGATTCGCCTTACGTAAATTTCTTAATTGCAAGCAGCACAGAAGAAAATATTAAACAGTTTAATAACCTGCATCGTAATGATTTTTTGGACGGACATAAAGAAGATTATTCTGGTTTGCTGCAGCACTTGCCTTCAAACTCGTTAGATTTTATTAACACAAACATTCAACACGTAGTTTTTGATTTTGAAGATCAGGATCTTGAAGGGATAAAATCAATATTACAATTGCCTTACCTGCACGGAATTATAAAAGATATGATAGATATTAAATTTGTGTAAGACTTTATTTAATATCTTTTATTAAAATCTTTTTACTCCAATACAATAAGTAATTCATTCTTCTTTACTACTGTGCCCTCAATTGGTACAACTTTAATAACTCCATCAATTGGGGCTAAAACGTTATTCTGCATTTTCATAGCTTCAAGAATTAATAGCTTATCACCGCGCTTAACTTTCTCATCCATCTTTACAAAAACTTTTTGTATTAAACCCGGTATAAACGCCTCAATACGTTTAGGATCTACAGGCTTATAAGATTTTCTGTTAGCAAATTTTTTTGTTAATGCAGTTTCGTAAACTGAATCATCAATTACTAAAGATTTAATTTGTGTTGTACTCATAATTAAAAAGGTGGTATTCCGTGTTTCTTGTAAGATCTTGTTTCAGTTTTGTTTCTGGAAACAGTAATTGAGTGAATTAAAAAATCTCTTGTTTCTGCTGGATTGATTACAGAATCTACGTGACCATTTGCTGCCGCAATATATGGATTTGCAAATTTTTCAGTGTATTCTGCAACTTTAATTTTTCTCATTTCATTTGGATCACTGGCTTCAGCAATTTCTGATTTGAAAATAATATTTGCGGCACCTTCCGGACCCATTACAGCAATTTCTGCAGTAGGCCAGGCAAAAACAAAATCTGCTCCAAGATGTCTTGAACACATTGCAATATATCCGCCGCCGTAAGCTTTACGAAGTATTACAGTAATTTTTGGAACAGTTGCTTCACTGTATGCATATAATAGTTTTGCGCCATGTCTTATTACACCTGCATGTTCCTGATCTACACCTGGTAAATAACCCGGCAAATCAACAAAGGTTATTAATGGAATATTAAAAGCATCGCAATATCTTATAAATCTTGCAGCTTTATCAGACGAATCTACATCAAGCACACCAGCTAAAACAAGTGGTTGATTTCCAATTATTCCAACAGTGTCACCATTCATTCTTGCAAAGCCAATAACAATATTTGCAGCCCATCTTTCTTGAATCTCAAAAAAGTCTGAATCATCACAAATTGACTTTATAACATCACGAACATCGTAAGGTTTTTTAGGATCATGTGGAATTATTGTTTCTACATTGTAACTTGGTCTTGGTGGTCTTGATTGAACAGGATCAGCTTTTTTTCTGTTATTCCAGGGAATGAATGAAACTAATTTCTTTATCTGATTAAAACATTCAATTTCACTCTCAGCATAAAAATGTGCGTTGCCTGTAATTTCTGTATGCACTTTAGCACCGCCAAGATCTTCCATAGAAATTTCTTCACCCAATACTGTTTTTATAACTTCTGGACCGGTAATAAACATTTTAGAAATTTTATCAACAACAAATACAAAATCTGTTAAGGCAGGTGAGTAAACTGCACCACCGGCACACGGACCAAGTATAACTGATATTTGTGGAATAACACCGGAGGCTAATGTGTTGCGATAAAAAATTTCTCCATATCCTGCTAAAGAATTTACTCCTTCTTGAATTCTTGCACCACCAGAATCATTTATTCCAATAAGTGGAATGCCCATCTTAATGCAATGATCCATAATTTTGGTAATCTTGCGTGCATGCATCAACCCAAGTGAGCCGCCGGCAACAGTAAAATCTTGTGCAAATATTCCAACCGGATGATTTAATATTGAACCTGTTCCGGTTATTACACCATCTGCGGGCAATTTCTTTTTATCCATATCAAAATCATCGCACTTATGCTCTACAAATAAATCATATTCGTGGAATGAGTTATGGTCTAATAATGATTTAATCCTTTCGCGAGCTGGAAGTTTACCCATTGCTGTTTGTTTTTGTATTGCTTTTTCGCCGCCACCAACTTGAACTTTTTCAATTCGTTTAAATAAGTCTAATAGTTTTTGTTTAAATGACATTTTCTTTTTACCAATAGTTTATCTTGAAAACAGTTTGCAGAATCTAAATTTTTTTCATTTAGATTTCTGAAATTTTGTGTTGGAAAAATAAATATAGCTGAGGATTTTAACTATTTGGAGTTAGCATTAGTTGTTAATTGGTAAATATACTGAGCGTATTTACTGCTCAATTTCTATATCATATTTGTTCAGCAATCCTGGTAAACCGCTTACAGAAAATTTTGCCTTAGATATTTTATTCTGCTCAGGATCAATTGAATAGTTAATGGCTTTTCTAAAATCACATTTAGAAATAATTGTATTATCAAATATTGTTTTGCCCAGATCACATTCATTAAATGATGAACCGCTTAAATCTGCACTGCCTAAATCAACTTCTCTAATCTCGCATTTTGCAAAGATTGTTTTGTGAATTTTCAATCCATAGAATGAAGCAAGATTTAGTTTGCAATCATAAAAAGAAAATGAAAGCAGTAATTGATTACAAGTGTTAAACTCCAATCCAGATAAATTACACTTTGTAAATTTAACATCGCGTAAAACTGTTGAAGAAATATTAGCTCCTGTAAATTCGCAGCTCTCAAAATCACAACTTATAAAAATTGCTTCAATCAATTTAACATTAGAAAAAGTACATTTTATAAATCTGCAATTCTCGTATTCAGCTATTGCAAATTTATTTTTTGAAAAATCAATGTTTGCAAAATTTTTATCCTGGATGTATTCTAAAGACGGCATAATTATTATCTGTTTATTTAAGAAATACCATTTTTTTTGTCTGAATAAAAGTTTGTCCTGAACCTGATTCAGTATCGTTTGTTTTTAATTGGTAAAGAAATATACCTGATGCAAGATCCTGATTACTGGAGCGTGTATTAAAAGTAACTTGATGATTGCCAGCATTTTGATACTCATTAACCAGTGTTAAAATTTCAGTGCCAAGAATATCAAATATTTTTAATTGTACAAATTGCCTGCTGTTTATTACATACTGTATGCTGGTATTGGGATTAAACGGATTAGGATAATTTTGTTCAAGATTAAAATTTAATTTTATTGGTTCTTCTTTATTCACATTTGTTGGTTGATAAATTTCTAAAGTGAATGGATTAAATTTATTTTTTGCAAAAATGTACCACGCACAAGCAGATGAAAAACCTTTTGTTACGTCAACCCAATCATAACCGCCAGTCTTATTAGTAGTATAAGGCAGTGCATTACAATTTGTTCCGCCAATTGTACTGTTAATTAAAAACGAATCAAGCTGTGTGGTGTAAAAATCACCTAACAATGGAAATCCTGCAAAGTAAAATGCACAAGCCATATGTCCAGTTCCATCAAGCCAAACATTATTTATTGTGTGATCATCACGTGAAAAAAATCCAAGTGCATGTTTGCCGTTAAAAGTAACAACTTTTTTAAAACCTAAATCATTCTCCGGTACATTAACTAATAATTTATAGTAAAGACCATCTTTATAAAAAGCTAAGGATCGCCAGCTAAACAAATCCAATGGCAAGCCGGAATTACCAAGCTGTGTCATTCTATAATCAATCCACTCTTTTACTTTTGCAGCTTTATTATCTTCACCCAAAAGTTTAAATACAGCGTAAGCATCAATATTACCTTCTTCGTGTCCAACAGGATTACCTTGATTATCAAATTCGTGCAGTTGATAATCATTTTGTGGTGTAGAAGAATTTCTTGGTCCCCAGCGCCAGCCATGTCTTACAAATCCGCCGTGTCCGTTTGGATCATCAATATAAAAATCTAAAAGAAGATTTTTTAAATAATCTACAAGCTGCTGATATTGTGGCTTGGAATTGAATCCGTAAACTTTTTGATAATGTTTATAAGCAAACAAAAGCCCAAAAATATCACCCATGAATCTATCAAAAATAAATGGAGTGTAATTTGCGGTTAGATTAACATTCTGATAAAAACCGCGTGCTTGATAATTGTAAAAATAATTTTGTTTGTTGATTACTTGATTTGAAGAATCAGTTCTGCTTGCATAAAAATCTAAAATACGTTCAGCTCTTTCTTTTTCACCTTCTAAAATAAAAGCCATTGCAGTAACAGCATTATTAAAAGTTTGTCCGCTGTTATCTTCCATTGCAGGAACAAGCAAATGCTCATTAGAAAAATTATCTTGAATGGATTTTAGGTACTGAAGAACTAAATGTTGGATTGTTGTTGTCTTTATGCCAGATGATTCTACGTTATGTAAAAAATTACAATTAGACTCATTGAAAAAGTTAGACGGTTGGGAGCTAAACACAGATAGAAAAAGTAAGATAAGCGTGAGCAAAAATTTGTTTATCATATTTTATATCCTTTTAGAGGATTCATTTTATAATTACTTTAATACTACTTTAAAGTTACAAAAAGCTTATTGATAATTTTAAGTTTATTAACACTTATCAAATATTGACTATAAAATTAGAAAAAATTAAATATACTTTGCCGCTATACTATAAAGCTCCGTGGGATGCTGCACTTAAAATAATTTCATCACTTATGATTGTTTTGTTTTTGGTGCTTGGCTATTTAACTGCAAATATTTTTGCGTGGTTGATATTTTTTGTTATCACTTTTGGTTCTGCTTTGTTTATTATAAAAGGGTATTCAATTACTGATTCACAATTAATTATACACAGAGTAGTTTTTAATAAAACTTATAATTTGAATAGCATAGTAAATGTTGAATACAATCCGGAAGCATTAAAAAACTCTTTAAGAATTTTTGGCATTGGCGGCGCATTTAGTTACACAGGTGTTTTTTTTAACAAATATCTTGGCAGATACACAGCTTATGCAGCTAATAGAAAAAATTGCGTTGTGTTGTTTTTTGAAAATAAAAAAGTAGCAATAACTCCTGATAAGCCGGAAGAATTTGTTGAAGCTATCAAATTAAAACTACTTTAGGTTTATTTTTTTTATTACGTTTATTACAAAATTATAAATTAGGGCAAAACAAAATCCAAAACCGAATCCTATAATAAACCCATATAAAAATCCAAATAATCCTCCAGCCCAGCTAACGGAATAACCCTTTAGTATAATTGATAGTTTTTCAATCGTTGCTCCTTGAGTATCAAGGATTAAAACAAGATAAGTAACCGATAATAAAGCTAAGCCGCAAAAAAAGCCCCAAGCAAAACCAAACGCTCTTTTGCTTAAGTACATCAATACTCCGTTTAAACTAGTTATTTGTGATTTATATATGCGGCGTAAATCTATCTAAATATCACTTAATTATTCAAGTGTAGTAAACTGATTGTGCTTAAACACACTTAGTAAATAATGGCAGCGTTAAACAATTAACTTACTTAATAACAGTTAACAATAATTTAGTTTTTTCTTTAGCTTCTATCGAGTAGGGAATTTTTGCAGGCAATGAAAAATATTCATTTACTTTTATAAGATTTGATGTCCCATTTACTTTAAGATCAATTGTACCTTCAAGAATATGAATCAAAATATCAAACGGTGATGTGCTGTCGTTTAATGACTCATCTTTATCAAACGCATAAAGCGTTACAGTTCCATTAGCTTTTTTAAGAAGCTGCTTACTTACAATTGCATCTGTTTGATAGTTAGTTACTGTGATAATTGATTTTGGTACAACAGGTATATTCATATCAGTCCTTAAAATTTTGCCCAACATAAATTTTGATTTTCAATTAATCAATTCACAATTAGGTAAGAAAAAATTATTAACTGACATTATTGGCGGGAAAAATTTGTGAGGCTGACTTTTAATTCTGATGATGCAAAACTGTTTGCTCAGATTTTTCTTTCAGCCAGCTAATCATCTTAAGATCATTTTCTAATATGTGATCCTTTAACCAATCAGATAAAAATTTTGCTATCGTTGCTGATAAATCTACTTTACCAAGATTAAATAGTTTTATCAGTTTAATGGCTTGCTCTTTTAATTCCTCGTGCTGTTTTTTATGCTGATCAAAGTTTGGGAAATGATTACTAAGCATTATTTCTTCTTCAGTTTTAAAATGAGTTGCCACGTAATCAGATAATTTTTCCATAATATCAGCCATTACAAGTTTTGTGTGGTTTTCTTCTATACCTTGATGTAACTGATTTATCATTGAGAACAATTTTTTGTGCTGTCCATCCACAACAGGATGCCCGGTTTCGTAGGATTTGTCCCAGGTTACTAATTCCATATTTCAAATCAATTTGTTGTACTTAGGTTATTATCGGATAATTTTAATAAAATTTTACAATTAAAATTTTAAATTGCTGTTTTACTCAAATTGTGGTTAATTTTTGCAATTCTTATTCAATATTAACAGATTTTAGGCAAAAAATGGTTAAAAGCTGCAATTTTAACTTTGGAAGATTGACCTGTTTAGTATTAAATTTGCCCAAGTTTTTTTAATGTATCAAACAATAGGATAAAAGAATGTTAACCAAACAGAAAAAGCTTTCCAGAAAAGAAATTAAAGAAGATAAGCTTGTAGAGTTTTACTATAAATCCCAAACTTTTTTTGAAGAAAATAAGACAAAGATTTTAACTTATGTTGGTGTTGCAGTTATTGCTGTTGCTGCTGTATTTGCATACTTAAGTTACAGAAGCAGCCAGAATGAAGATGCTGGATTACAACTATCAAAAGTAATAGATATGTATGATCAGGGTGATTTTCTTGGTGCTATCGAAGGAAGAAAGGATACAAAAGTTGCTGGCTTAAAGCAGATTGTATCAGAATACGGCAGTACAGAAAATGGTGAAACTGCTAAAATATATCTTGCCAACAGTTATGCAAATCTTGGTAAAGTTGATGATGCTTATAAATATTATGAAGATTACAGCGGCGATATTGATATTTACAAGGCTGCTGCTTTAGCTGGACAGGCTGGATATTTTGCTTCAAAAAATGAATATGAAAAAGCTGCAGGGCTTTACGAACAAGCATCCAAAGTTTCTAAAAATAATTCTATGAATGCAGATTATTCCTTTCTATCTGCTGTAAACTATTTTGATGCAGGTGAAAAAGATGAGGCTAAAAATCTTTTTCAGTTAATTAAAGATGAATTTAAAACCTCTATGGTTTTCTCTCAAGTTGATAAATATTTAAATCAACTTAACTAACTATTAGAATGATTTTTTGTAAAGCCGTGGAGAAATTCACGGTTTTTTGTCTGTAATCTTTAACTATGTTTTTATGATGTTACAGGCTTCAATATCTATTTTTTTACTAACTTATTTATAAATTAAAATAAAAATTATATGGCAGATACCTCAGATTTCAGAAATGGACTAATAATAAAATTTAAAAATGATCCTTACGTTATAACAGAATTTCAACACGTTAAACCGGGTAAAGGCGGCGCTTTTGTTCGCAGTACACTTAAAAATCTTAAAACAGGTAAAGTTTTAGATAATACTTTTAGAAGCGGTGAATCTGTTGAAATTATTAGAGTTGAAAGAAAAAAATTTCA
>Ga0172369_10006524_pt1 | contig 13849 bp, 11 predicted proteins | sample LakKiv25m_FD_114539 | JGI IMG/M metagenome (GOLD analysis project Ga0172369, IMG submission 114539) | Freshwater microbial communities from Kabuno Bay, South-Kivu, Congo - kab_022012_11.25m | ecosystem: Environmental > Aquatic > Freshwater > Lake | place: Democratic Republic of the Congo...
AGTGTTGTACAACATGTCTGTTGCACGTCGAGTGCTGGGAGGAAGGCCTGAGATGATCCGCAACGTTGTCGGGGCGGTCGTGCGAGGAGATGACCTCTTCGGTCGCGAGAGGACCATAGAGCTTCTGTGGGAAAAGCTGGACGCCGGAAGCGTGCTGCTCGCCGCACCGCGACGGTTCGGCAAGACAAGCGTCATGCTCCGGCTGTTCGATGCGCCCAGGCCGGGCTGGGCCGTGGCGTTCCTCGATGTTGAGGACATAACGACACCCACCGACCTGGTCACCGAACTGGCCGTGACCATCGCGCGGCATCCGCAGATGACGGCGAGGCTCGCGCAACTGAGGGCGTGGCCTGCCAGGCTGGTTGGCTCGCTCAGGCGAAACGTGGACGAAGTGGCCGTCTTCGACGCAAAGCTCAAGTTGCGCGAAGCCGTGGAGCGGTCGTGGCAGGACCGGGGTGAGGAACTGATGAACGCGTTGGGCTCGTGCCGGGATCGTTCGCTGATCATCCTCGATGAGTTCCCGGTCATGCTGGACCGTATGGCGCGCTCTGAGGACGGGGCACGCGACGCCGCCGTCCTGCTTCGGTGGCTCCGCAGGCTCCGGCAGACCGGCCCGCTTGTTCTGAGGTTCCTGATCGGCGGATCTATCGGCATCTCCCACACACTGCAGCGCCTCGGCGAGCCGACGGCGCTCAACGATCTGGAACGCCTGACGATCGAGCCATTCTCACCCGCCACGGCGGACCAGTTCCTCGAAGTCCTCGGAGCATCCGCGGGCATGGATCTGAGCGCCGGCCTGCGCCAGCGGATGCTCCAGATGGCCGGCACCCCCGTGCCTTACTTCATCCAGATTCTGTTCAGCGAGGTCCGCAGCGCGTGTCTCGCGAGCGGCGCAGAGCCTGACGAGGTGCTGATCGAGGATGCATACCGGCAGCGGGTTCTGGGCAACCAGTGCAAGTCCTACTTCGACAGCTACTACCTGCGGCTGGGTCAGTACTACACGGCCGAAGAGGAGGCCGCGGCCAAGCGAATCCTGCGTCGTCTGGCGGGATCGGGGTCGGCCTCGCGGGACGATTGCCGGGCGGCCTATGCCGCGGCGCTCGGAGACGAGGCTTCCGACGAGGGCTTCGAAGCGCTGATGGCCCGGTTGGAGGACGACTTCTACGTCCGCTGGAACGAGCAGGACGGAACGTATGAGTTCGTCTGCAAGATCCTCCGTGACTGGTGGCTCCGCTACCACGGTCTTGAGAATGGCGGCCTTCGCCGATGAGCGAACGTCTCTACAACCCATGCCTCATGTCGGACGATGAGCTGCTCGCGACGTTCGTGGGTCGCGACGCTCTCCTCAGCGACTTGCTCCGCCACATCGCCGAACAGCCGGACGGCGCAGGCGTTCAGCATGTCATGCTGGTCGGCGCTCGTGGCATGGGCAAGACGACGTTGCTCCGCGTGCTCGATGTTCGGGTACGCACCGACGAACTCGGCCCAACCTGGCAGCCCGTACGCTTCCCCGAGGAGTCCTACGGCATCGGCGACGTCGCGGACTTCTGGCTTGCGTGCCTGTCGAATCTGGCGGCCTGCACGCAAGACGCGGACCTTGCTCAAGCGCCGTCGCATCTTCGGTCGCGCTATTGCGAGACCGGGCTACTTGCACAAGCTGCCCTGACCGAACTCAAGGACTGGCGAAGGCGGCACGGTAAGCGTCTGCTTCTGCTCGTAGACAACCTGGACATGATTCTGGAGCAGATCGGGAGCGAACTGGACGACGCGCGCTTCCGTCGCGAGCTGATGACTGGCGGGGACCTCATGGTGGTCGGGGGGGGGACAAGCTACCTGGACGAGGCCCGATCCCACGACAGGCCGCTCTACGGTTTCTTCAGGCTGATCCGTCTCGAGCGGCTTCGGCATGAGGACGTGCTAGGCCTGCTCAGGAAGCACGCCGAGCGCGATGGCGCGAACGAGGCGCTTCTATCCCTCGATCGGGCGCCGGGGCGTGTACGAGCCCTGGAGCAGTTCACCGCGGGCAATCCGCGGCTCGTACTGATGCTCTATCGGGTGCTGGCGCGCTCCGACACCCTCGACGTATCGCGGGGGCTCGAGGAGCTGCTCGACCAGGCGACCCCGTACTACAAGGCCAAGACGGAGTCGCTGCCGCCCCAGCCCCGGCGGATTCTGGACCACATTGCCCGTGTCGCCGCCGCGACGCAAGAGGGTGTGCAGCCGGGGGCCATCGCCGAGGCGACGCGGCTCAGTCCGGCGGCCGTCAGCTCGCAGCTCAAGCGGCTGGCCGACCTCGGGCATGTACGGGCGGCACAGATCCGGGGAAGGCGAGCCTGGTATACGCTGTCCGAGCCCTTGTATGCGGTCTGGCATCAGATGCGCGGTGGGATCGAGGCCCGCGAACGGGTCCACTGGCTGGTGGACTTTCTGCGAACGTGGTTCGACGATTCGGAACTGACGACCCGCATCGAGCAGCACATGGCCCGGCAGCGCTCATGCCTCGAAAGCGGGGACGTAGCCGGCGCACGGGAAGCGTTCGAGCACTGCCGGTTCCTCTCGAGGGCCATCCAGAACAGGGAGGTGCGCCCGGACGCCGGGTTCAGGATGGGGCTCGACAGCGAGCGTGATCGGGAACAGGCGCTAACCGATCTGGACTCCGTCGTTGCCGAATGCCGAGCCGCGTATGACCCGGATCGCGACCCGCAGCTCGCGCGAGCGCTCCTTCTCAAGGGCCTTACGCTCGGGGAACTGGGCAAGCGCGAGGAGGCGGTCGCCCTCTACGACGAGGTGATCGGTCGGTACGGCGACCGGACCGAGCCTGAGCTGATGACGTGGGTTGCACTGGCGCGGCTCAGCAAGTGCGTCACGCTTGGGGAGCTGGGTCGGTGGCGCGAAGCTGTGGCGAGCGTGTGCGCCGCCATGGACGGAGGCGCGATCGTGGCCGACGCCATATCGGTGGGGACAACGGTCCTGGCCAGCGCCGCACGATCAGGGCTGCACGCTGAAGTGCGGGCGGCGATCAAGGAGCACGGGCTGGAGGACCGGCTTCTGCCCCTCGCCCGTGCGCTGGACTACCTGGCAACCGGGGACGACACGAACGTAGCGAAGCTCTCGCCGGAGGTGCGTGGGACGACCCGAACGGTGATAGCAGAGCTGTCAGCTGCGCGGCAGGGCTGACGGCGCTCCCGGCGCTTGCCTATCTCCCCTCTCCCCCGTAGTACACGTATCTGGCCGATGTCCGGAAGACGAACGCCGTCAAGGCGACGATGACGACGAACATGAGCCAGGCCATGGCGCACGCGTAGCCCATCTTGAAGAACTGGAAGGCGTTCTGAAAGAGGTACATGGGGTACATCATGGTGCTGTTGGCCGGGCTACCGGTGCCGTTCGTCATGACCCACGCCTGCGTGAAGTACTGGAAGGACCCGATCATACCCATGATGAGCATGAAGAGGATGTAGGGGCTCATCATGGGGGCCGTCACATGCAATGTCTTCTGCCACGAGCTCGCGCCGTCGAGCTCCGCCGCCTCGTAGTACTCCTCGGGCACTCCCTGTAGCCCCGCAAGGAAGATGACCATGGCGTTGCCCACGCCCCAGAGGCTCATGAGAATGAGCGCGGGTTTCGACCATGCCGGATCGGCTAGCCAGCCGATGGGCGTCCTGAAACCCGCTGAGCTCAGAAGGTACTCCAGTCCCGACCACTTGACGGCAAGGTTCACAAGCCCCGACTGAGGGTTCAGCAGCCACAGCCACAACACCGACGACGCGACCACGGGAACCACCGACGGCACGTAGAACAGCGTGCGGAAGAACGCCTGGCCCTTGACCTTCTGGTTGAGCAGCAGCGCGAGGAGGAAGGCGGCGGCTATGCCCAGAGGGACGGCAAAGATCGAGTAGTAGACCGTATTCCAGATGGATTCAGAGAGGAGGCCGTGATGGGTGAGGTCGCGCCAGATGAGCCTGTAGTTGCCGATGCCGACCCACTCGGGCGGTTTCAGCGCTGAATAGCTGCAGAAGCTGTAGTAGAGCGACGCCGCGAGAGGGTAGACCGTGAGGATGATCAAGCCTGCGATGGCGGGCGATGTGAAGAGCAAGCCGTTGATCGTGTGACGGCGCGCGATCGCGCCGGCCTGCCCTCGCCGTTGGGCTGTGCTCCTGTCGCTCACGCGCATCATGCTACCACGCGAAAAGGGGGACATGCTGTTTTTGTGCCCACGACGGTGCAGGGACACAGGACAAGGCGGATGGGGGGCAGAAAAGCAGTATGTCCCCCTTTCGCTAGCGGAGGTAGGCTCCGAGCCGATCCTTGAGCGCGTCGGCGTCCCGAGCCAGAGGAGTGTCGGTGCCGGCGCCACGAACCTCCCCTGGCAGCGCGATCTCCCTGCGGAAGAGCGCGATGGCGTCGAGGGCCTCCCTGGCAGCCGCCCTGGCCTCGTCCTGTCGGCCGAGGGCCACGAGCGCGTCGAACGTAGCCTCGGCCGCCTTGAACTTCTGACGCGCATCGGCGACGCCCATCCACCTCCGGGCAGTCGCCACAACATCGCCGAGTCGTCCCGCGCTCTTGTTGACCTGGGTGAGTATCCTCAGCGCCTCGGACGCCGTGCGCCGGCTCGGCGACGATGCAAGGGCCTGCTCGCATGCCTTCTTCGCCTCGTCGGGCCGACCACCGTCCACATACTCGCGCGCGATGCGCACGTAGGCGCCGGCGGCATGGGGCCCCCTCGGGTACTTCTCGACGATAAGCCGGAGGATGGCGACGCGTCCGTCCGGCGTCTGCTCGGCTGGGCCGTTCACGCGGCTGTTCAGCTCCACCACGCTGGAGCCCCAGATGCTGCGCGTGCCCCGGCGCACGATCCGGGCGATGTCGCGGCGGTGCCGCTCGGTGTTGCCATAGACGTCGGCCTCGTCGCCTGCCTGGAGACGCCAGGTGTTCGGTATCTCCCCCACGTAGGCGGAGAACGTCGGGCCAAAGAGCCACGACACTGGAACGGGGCCAAACGGCGCGAGCTGCGTCCTGATCCAGGCCGTGTCGTCCGGCAGAAGCTCGCCCCGGTGCGTATAGAGGTAGCCGACCTTCAGTGCCGCACCGGATGCCGCGTAGGCGACGGGCAACAGCACCGCGAGGACGATACCCCTCCGCCGAAGGCGGGTGACGTGCGTCGAGCCGAGCGTGAATACCAGACGCCGGTGCCGGATGTAGAGGACGACCGCCAGAACGAGCAGCACGAGCTTCGGCTCCCACCTCAGGCTTGTGAGAACCAGCGTACGGTGCGCCGACTCCGAGACCAGGGATGCCGAGTAGCTTCGCAGTGAGAGCAGCGGGTTCATCAGTACTCCGGGCGCGCGGTCCATGGCCCACCAGAGGGCGGCGACCCCGAAGCCCGCCCACGCATTGCGGAAGACCGTCGCGAAGGTCAGGGCCAGCATTCCCAGGAAGACCGTTGATGGGAGGCAGGCAAGGAACGCCGGGGTGATCGGATAGGGCTGCCAGCCATAGTAGAACGCCACGAGCGAGAGGGCCGCCAACGCCCAGACGAGCGCCATCACCACCACCATACGAACTGCGACGATCTTGCCGATATCCACCGGCTTGGACGCCAGGATGGCCCCAACGCCGCTCCGGTACTCGGCGCTCAGGATATGGGCGCAAAGGAACGCCGCGAGCAATGGCGGCGTGGTCTCAATCGCGTGGGCGGGCAACCTGTCCTCAAACCTGAGCGTCACCAGGTTCCAGAATACGACCAACTGACTGGCGGCGATGGGAAACACGAGCAGCCACCAGTTGCCGTACATGAGCACCCGGAAGTTGTAGCGGAGAAGGCGGCTCACTTCGGCTCCTCCGCGAGGCGCGCCGACACGGCCTTGTCAAGCTGCGGGCCATCGTAGGCGTTGATGCCTTCCAGCATCTCACGAACGCGTCTGCGCCGATCCGTGACGGCGACGTAGGGGAGGTCCGTCACCCGGTATGCACCGGCCACCGGCGACGCTTCGGCGGCCTTGGGCGCATGGTGGGAGCCCCAGTCGGTCAGCACGGGGTAACGCAGGCGCTCGCCGTGAGCGACGGTGCGTGCGGCACCCTCATCGTTGGCGATGCATACCGCCACAGGCAGCACTCCCTGTCCACCGTAACGCTCGTGCAAGTCCCGAAGCCGGTCCAGCATCAGGACGCCCTCGTCGGACCTGGGATCCACAAGGGCGATCACAAACACCTTGCCCGGCGTGTCCGAGAGGGCTGTCAACCTCCCGTTCTGATCCGGCAACAGGAAGCCGGGCGAACGTTTGTGCATCACCGCGTCTTGCCTGCTGATCTCGGCCATGACCGGCGACTCCAGCATCAGGGGGTCATGGCCGTACAAGACGATGCCCCTGGCAAGGATGAGTGCGCTGATCAAGCCGACGGGCCACGCCGCCCTGCACCAGACCTGTGGCGGCGCAGACCCGCGCCTGCCCCGCCGATGGAGCCTCGCCGCCATGCCGATCAGGAACACGCCCAAGGACCCGAACATGGCAAGGTTCTGCGTGTAGTAGGGGTAGTAGACCTTGGCAAGGTACTCCTGCCCGGCCAGAGTCACGATCCAGTACATGCCCGCGAGAGCGCCCGCGAGCGGCGTGCCCGCCATCAGCGCAAGGGAATACGCCGCCGACGATGCGAAGAACAGGACCACGGCGGAGCGGCCGTACTGCGCCAGATAGGCCGAGGACCCCGCCACCGCGCCCGAGTGGATCCAGCGAGACGCCGCGGCGCCGATAAAGAGGCCGACAAGGAGCACCAGCACCTGCAAGTAGGCTCCCAGGAAGCGCGCCACGACCAGCCGCTCCGTCGGCTGAGGCTTCGAGAGAACGATGCTCGTGGCGGACAGCGCGGCGTCGCGCGCGGCCGCAAGGGACAGCCAGTAGACCGCCACGAGAGCCAGATACGTGCAGGCAGCGTCGCCGGTTGCCAGCGCGGACAGACCGGCGCCGTCCCCCATGGCATTGCCCGCCGACCAGCCGATCAGCGCGCTGAAGACGAGCGCCGCCTTCATGGGCGCGCCCCTCAGTCCTATACGTGTCTCGGCCCTGACGAGGCCGAACAGGCTTACGGCGCCGGTCTTCGGCATCGGATCAGTTGGCCCTTCCGCCCTCGCGCATCAGCCCGATGTAGGCATCGTCCAGGGTTGGCTCAACCGGCGTTGCCCCGTCTCCGGGCGCTTCCTCGGCGATGACGCGGACCAGTACCCGATCTCCGTCGCGCTGGAGCGCCGTCTCGGTGTATCGCCCGCGAATCTCCGAGAGACGGTCGCCGGCTGCGCTGATCTGCCAGACCTGCCCTCGCACGGTGTCACGCATGCCTGCCGGCGTGCCGACGTAGCGGATTCTGCCCCGGTGCAGAACCGCAACGGTGTCGGCGATAGCCGCCACGTCCTCGATGAGGTGGGTCGAGAGGATGACGACGCGGTCGCGCCCGAGCTCGGTGAGCATGGAGCGGACGCGGATCCTCTCTTCGGGATCGAGCCCGGCTGTGGGCTCATCCACGATCAGGAGCTTGGGGTTGTTGAGCAGCGCCTGTGCAAGCCCCACTCGCTGATGCATGCCTCCCGACAGATGGGCGATCTGGCGGTCGCGCACCTCGCCGAGGTTCACCCTCGCGATGGCCTCCTCGATACGGGACGTGCGCTCGGCCCGGTCCCTCAGGTTGTACAGCAGGCCGATGTAGTCCAGCGTCTCGAAGACGGTCAGAGACGGGTAGAGGCCGAAGTCCTGCGGAAGGTATCCGAGCACACCGCGGACCTGCTCCTTTCGATGCCGAATGTCGAACCCCGCCACGCGCGCGCTGCCGGCCGTGGGCTCAAGGAGGGTCGTCAGCATGGACATCAGCGTGCTCTTCCCCGCACCGTTGGGTCCGAGCAGGGCGAATATGCCCTCGCCGATCGTCAGGTCGGTCTCGTAGAGCCCGACGACCCCGCCGTCGTAGTCTTTTCGTAGCCCCTCTATCTCAACCTTCAGCTTGTCGGCTCCTCTCTGGGAGAAGGGGGACATTCTACTTTTCCCGCGTCGGAACTCGTGGTGTGTTGAGCGTCGCAGAGGCGCGGAAAAAGCAGAATGTCCCCCGTCTCCGGGTTCATCGGACCAGCTCCGGCGCCGTGACGCGGCGGATGGCGTTCGAGTCAACGTCGCTGACGAGTATACGGCCCCGGCTGTCCATGGCTATTGCGCCGATCCTGCCGAACTGGGCCTGATCGCCGGAGAAGTCGCACCAGCCCAGCATGTTGTCTCGGTCCTGGACGCCCCCCGCCAGCACCTCCGCCGACGTACCGCGAAGCAGAAGCAGGGCGCCCTGGGTGGCATCGGTGGCGATCCGCTCCCCGGATGGCAACGGGATAGAGGTCCCTGGGAAACCGACCCGGATGCCCTGACCGATGGTCGTGATCCCCGTGAGCCGCCCCCGTTTGCCGAGGAACGTCGCGGCGTCGGGCACGCCCGCCTCCCAGGTGACGCCGCCCGTGACCGAGATGGGCTTGCCCGGGCACGCAACGCCGGGGTTCGCCGCTCCATCGAGTGTCACCATGCGCAGGCGCGCGTTGCCTGCGTCGGCGACGATCAGCGTCTTGGAGGGTCCCTGGACCAGCGCCAGCGACACGGGCGCATCGAATCGGGCCGATGGCCCGCGTCCTGCGGCGAAACCGCGAACGCCCCCGCAGAGAGTGCCGACCGCACCTGAGCGACAAACGCGTATGCGGTTATTCCCGGTGTCGGCAACGTAGACCGTGCCGTCCTCATGAACGGCTACCCCGCACGGGTACCTGAACTGCGCCGAAGCCGCCGGCCCGTCGCGCATACCTTCCGAGGAGCCGCAGAGCGTCGAGGTTGTCCCGTCCGGCTCGACGATGCGGATGCGGTGGTTGCGGGAGTCGGCGACATAGAGCCGTCCATCCCTGCCCAGGGCGATACCGATCGGCGCGTCAAACCGGGCGTCCCGTCCCGGCCCGTCGGCGTACCCGGGCTCGAGTGCGCCCGCGACGGTCTCGACCATCACGTCCTTGCGCCCCAGCTCGATGGCCGGTCCCGGGGGCATCCCACTCATCGAGCCCCGGGACACGCCGGACGGCAAGCGCGGGCGCCAGATGAACGCTCGCCACCACCAGGCCTGCACCCCGGCGAGCACCAGCAGTATGACAACCGCTGCCGTCTTGGGGCTGACGTTGCGCTGTAAGCCGCGGTTCACAGCGCCAGCACCTCCGACACGACTACACGCCCCGGCGTCTTGCGGCGGCGAACCGCCAGAAGCCGATCGCCCGAGGCGCTGATCGCCCACTGGTCACCCGGGCAGGCGATCCGCTCGCCGAGCTTCCGTCGCTCGTCCAGCAGCCAGCTTGTCTCCGTGAGACCGGCGCAGATGGCAAGCCCGGCGGCCGTCCGGCAGAGCGCGCCTCCTCCAGGCAACCACTCCGCCACCGTTCGCACGGTCCCGGTTCGCAAGTCCATGCCACGAACGCAGCCCGTCAGCCGGTAGTTCGATTCGCGGCTCAGCGCGGTCCAGTAGAGCGTGTGGTCTTCGAGCAGCACCGATATCGCCCCGTCCTCGCCGACAATCCGCTCCGCCGGGCCGCCGGGCCGCACCCGGTAGACCACCGAGACCCGGATGCCCTCGTTGCGCATCCCTGTCACGTAGATGGCGCCCTCTCGGACCCCCACGACCTGGGCTGTGGCAAAGCCTTCTGCAAGCGACGCGGACCGGGCTGCAGACACGCCGTCGTGCCACCAGACCTCGGTGACGGCGCCAAGCGGGGGAATGAAGCGGGCCGGTGACTTCGGGACGGGCTTCTTCGCCAGCCACGCAGTACGGACGCCGTCGGTCCATACCCCGGCAAGGGTGTCCGAAGAATGGTAGAGCTCACGCTCCGACGCTCGGCCAGGTCCGGCGACCATGACCCTGTACCTGCCGCCGTCTCGTGCGATCCACGCGAGACCCATGGCCGAAGCCCAAAACGACGGCAGCTCGGAAGCACGGGCCAGAATCCTGCGCTCGCCGGTAACGCCGACCAGCGCCGTGTCGGCGGCGCCCTTCTCGAGCCAGTACCAGTTCCGTCCGACGGCCTGAGGCGACTGCGGCACCGCCGACGCAACGCACAGCATGCGCAGCTTCGGGCCCGACCGCCACCGGCCAACAACGAGGAACGCGGCCACAGCCGCGGCGCACAGAATGACAGAGAGAATGGGCGGGCCTTGACGGGGCTTCGGGGCCATGGTTGCGGGGTCTTGCACTGGTTGCTTACCGTGTGTGCCACTGTTTCGAGAGGGGCCGCAGACTGTCCTGCCAGATGGGCGCGTCGTCCTCAAAACAGCGCGGAGTACTGCCGTTCGGTCCGCTTTGGCCGGTTCCGCGAGCGGATCGTGAAACCGGGCACAGACGCTGCCCCTGAGTCGCCGTAAGGCGGTACAATGGTCGTCGGACTGAGCCGACGGGTCGGCAAGTGGACCTGCCCCTGTGCGGCCAGACTCACGCCCCGCCCTGCGTCCCGGGCATTGAGGAGATATCCGTGGCTCACGGTGTCGCCGGAAGCATTCAGCGGCTGATGCACTTCTTTCTGCCCAAGGAGGAGGACTTCTTCCGCGTCTTCGCCGCGATGTCCGAGCGCGCTTACGAGGGGTCGCTGCTGCTCCAGAAGCTGTTTCGGGGCGATCCCGGCCACCAGGCCCTGCGGGACCAGATAGACAAGCTCGAACACGAAGTGGACGATCTGCGCCACGAGAGCACGCGGCGCCTGAATCGTACATTCGTTACTCCCATCATGTTCGACCGCCAGGACATCATTGACGTTGCCGACGAGCTGGACAACGTCGTGGACTACACGCGCGCGGCCATAGATCGGACCGTCCTGTACGGCGTCAACACCATCCCTCCTGCTGCGGTGGAGCTTGCCACGGTGCTTGTCGCCGCGACCGAGTCGCTGCGAGATGGAACGAGGCTGCTGCCAAGGCAGCGGGATTCCAACATGGCGTTCGTCGAAGAGATCAACACGCTCGAAAACAAGGCGGATATGATCCTCAAGCAGGGCCTGGCGACGCTCTTCCGCGAGGAGAAGGACCCCGTCGAGATCATCAAGTGGAAGGAGATCTTCGACTACGTGGAGGAGGCCATAGACCACGCGGAAGACACAGTGAACTGCATCGAAGCCGCGCTGGTCAAGAACTCGTGAGGCCGGCCACGTTGGTCGCGGCGGAGCGCGAGCGCTAGCCGTGGACGGCTGGGTAGTGGCGGTCGTTGCTCTTGCGCTCGCTTTCGAGTACGTCAACGGCTTCCACGACGCCGCCAACGCCATTGCCACCTCCGTCCTGACCCGTGCTCTCACCATCCGAAGCGCGGTCCTGCTCTGCGCAGGCCTGAACTTCGTGGGGGCCCTGACGAGCACGGCCGTCGCGACTACCATGGGCAAGGGCATCGTGGATCCGCAGAACGTCACGCATCAGGTTGTCGTCGCAGCGCTTCTGGGCTCCATCATCTGGGACCTGATCACATGGCACTGGGGCCTGCCTACGAGTTCAACCCATGCGATAGTGGGCGGCATCATCGGCGCGGTGGTCGGATCGCGCGGTCCGGGCGTCCTTCAGCTCGCCGGGACCAAGAAGGTGCTGCTGGGGCTCGTCATTTCGCCGATCGTGGGGATTATCGGGGCGTGCATCGCGATGATCGCGTTCCTGTGGATCTTCGGGCGAATGGCGCCCAACAAGGTGAACCGCAGGTTCCGCCTAGTTCAGGTGGCATCCGCCGGGCTCATGGCGCTGAGCCACGGCTCCAACGACGGGCAGAAGTCCATGGGGGTCATCGCCATGGCCCTGTTCAGCGCCTCGGTGCTGAGCAAAGGTGGGCACCATCCGATGGGGTTCCACATCCCCCTATGGGTCATGGTCTCATGCGCCGCCGCCATGGGTCTCGGCTCCGGTGCCGGGGGCTGGCGTATCATAAAGACCGTGGGCCGCAACATAATGGAGCTGCAGCCGATCCACGGTTGCGTGGCGGAGTTCAGCGCAGCCACCATCATCCTCACCGCCAGCCACTTTGGCGCGCCGATCTCCACGACGCATACCGTCTCGTCCACGATCATGGGCGTGGGCATGTCGCGCCGACTCAGCGCGGTTCGCTGGAAGGTCGTCGGCAACGTGGTCGGCGCGTGGATCCTCACCATGCCGGCCGCCGCCGCCGCCTCCTACCTCTGTTCCCTCGTACTACAGCGAGTGTAGGCCCTCGCGTCACCGATCGGATCGCCCTGGTTCCGCGCATGGGCGAGGCCGCAGCGGCGACACCCGATCCACCGCCACAGACCGTCGGTCGCGTCCGGCTCGCGCTTGCGGAGGACTGGCGCGCAGCCGCGCCGAACCCATGTTCCAGCCAAACGCGGAAGGAGCGTCAACATGCCTGTGAGGGTAACGCGTAGGGATTTCGTCAAGGCCGCCGGAACGGCTTTCGCGATGCCGGCCATCGTGCCTGCCTCGGCCCTGGGTCGGCAGGGAGGCAAGCCGCCGAGCGAGCGCATCACCATGGGAGTCATCGGCGTCGGCTTCCAAGCTCGCGGTCACCTGGGCCTCCTCATCCGCCACCCGGACGTGAAGGTCCTCGCCGTATGTGAGGTGGACAGGACCCGGCGCGAGAACGCCAAGAAGATGGCCGAGGAGTGGTACTCGGCCGATACGACCATCGGTACGTACAAGGGCTGCGACGCGTACGTGGACTTCCGTGAGCTCGTCGCGCGCAAGGACATTGACGCGGTTCTCATCGGCACGCCCGATCACTGGCACACGATCACTGCCGTGGAGGCCATGAAGGCCGGGAAGGACGTCTATTGCGAGAAGCCGCTGACGCTAACCATCGAAGAAGCGAAGACGCTCATTGACGTGGCTAGGCGCCGCAAGACGGTGTTCCAGGTCGGGAGCCAGCAGAGGAGCGATCGTGAGTTTCGCGTGGCGTGCGAGGCCGTTCGCAACGGTCGGATCGGCAAGATCAAGCAGGTCTACGTCGCGGTCGGCGGGCCGAGCCGTCCCTGCGACCTCGGCGAAGAGGAGATGGAGCCCGGCCTTGATTGGGACATGTGGCTGGGGCAGGCGCCCATGCGGCCGTACAACTCGGTGCTGAGCCCGAGGGGCGTCCACCGCTTCTTCCCGAACTGGCGGAGCTATATGGAGTACTCGGGCGGCGGCATGACCGACTGGGGCGCGCACCATTTCGACATCGCGCAGTGGGGACTGGGCATGGACCAGAGCGGGCCCATCGAGATCATCCCGCCTGCCGATCCCAAGAGCGGGAACGGCGTCCGCTTCATCTACGAGGGCGGGATCGAGGTGATCCACGGCGGCTGGACGACGCCCGATGGCAAGGGCATCGGCGGCGTCAACTTCGTGGGCGAGACGGGTTCGGTCCACGTGGACCGGGGGCAGCTACAGAGCTGGCCCGCGAACGTCGTAAAGGAACCCCTCCGCTCGGACGAGAAGCCGCTCTACAAGTCCGTGGGGCACCATCAGGACTGGTTCGACTGCATCCGAAGCCGGAAGCGGCCCATATGCGATGTCGAGATCGGGGCGCGATCGGTGACGGTCTGTCACCTCGGAAACCTCGCCTACTGGCACGGCCGGGCGCTCAAGTGGGACCCCAGGCGCTGGCGCTTTGTGGACGACAAGGAGGCCGACGGCTGGAGGTCGCGGCCGCGCCGCGCTCCGTGGGACAAGTGGCGGGCGTGAGCAGGCGCATCTGGTCCGTCGCCTTACTCGTTCTGCTGCTTCCAGGCCCCTCACCCTATCCCTCTCCCCGCAAGCGGGGCGAGGGGATGGAGGCTGAGCCCGCGCTAGCTTCCCGCAAGCGGGGCGAGGGGATG
>Ga0172369_10006525_pt1 | contig 13848 bp, 12 predicted proteins | sample LakKiv25m_FD_114539 | JGI IMG/M metagenome (GOLD analysis project Ga0172369, IMG submission 114539) | Freshwater microbial communities from Kabuno Bay, South-Kivu, Congo - kab_022012_11.25m | ecosystem: Environmental > Aquatic > Freshwater > Lake | place: Democratic Republic of the Congo...
CACCGCATCCGCAAGGTCCTCGCCGACGGGACCACGACGACGATCGCGGGCACCGGCACGCCCGGCTTCGTGGACGGAGGCGCGAGCTCGGCACAGTTCTATACGCCGACCGGGCTGTGCTCCGACGGTGACGGCGGCGTCTATGTCTCGGACTCGGGCAACCATCGCGTGCGACGACTGGACAAGTCGGGCAACGTCTCGACCGTCGCGGGAAGTGGGGCGGCGGGCTACTTCGACGGCGCTCCGACGAGCGCGCAGTTCAAGACGCCCTACGGCATCGCGCGCGGCTCGGACGGCGTGCTCATCGTCGCGGACTCCGGCAACAACCGCATCCGTACCATCGCCACCGACGGCACGGTCGGCACGCTCGCGGGCTCGGGACAGGCCGGCTTCCTCAACGGCGCGGCGTCGTCGGCCGCGTTCAACTTGCCCTCCGGCGTGGCGATAGACGGCGGCGGTGCGATCTGGATCACGGACATGTCGAACTACGCGATTCGGAGAATCAAGTCCGGCAACGTCGAGACGGTCGCGGGGTTCAACGCCCCCGGCTTCGTGGACGGCAAGGGCATGGTCGCCCGCTTTGCGACGCCCTACGACATCGCGGTCGACGGCGCCGGCAACGCGTTCGTCGCCGATCGCGACAACCGGCGCGTGCGCAAGATCACGCCCGACGGCACGGTGTCGACCCACGCAGGCGACGGCACGCAGGCGATGCTGGACGGCCTGGCCACCGCGGCGCGCCTCGCGGGCCCGATCGCCGTCGCGGTCGCGCCCTCGAGCCACCTCTATGTCGGTGACTCACACGCGCTGCGCAAGATCTCGCAACCCGCGCTTCCGTGCGTCGACGGCGAGGCGTGTACGACCGACAGCTGCGACCCGGCCAAGGGCAAGTGCGTGTTCACGCCGCTCGGCGAGGGCAACGCGTGCAGCGACGGCGACGCGTGCACGACGGGCGACGTGTGCAAGAGCGGCGTCTGCGCCGGCGCGACGACGACCTGCGGCGGCGGCCTGAAGTGTTGGGCCGGCTCGTGCGCACGCTTCACGGACAGCGCGCTGCTCGACAGCGTCGACCAGGACCATCTCGGCGTGTGGCTCGGCGACGGATCGCAGTGGAAGAGCTGCTTCAAGAAGAGCGTCGACGGTGCGAGCGCCGCGATCGCGCACGCGAAGTGCGACAACCAGGGGCCCATCATCGCTGTCGTCGAGAACAGCCTCGGCCACGTCTTCGGCGGCTACACGGCCGTGAGCTGGAGCAGCAGCGGCGGCTACTTCAACAGCACGTCGGGCTGGCTGTTCACGTTCAAGGGAGGCGCGACCAAGCTGCCCTACTACCAGAACCCGGCCACCGCGTTCTACTTCCACCCCGCCTACGGGCCCACATGGGGCGGTGGCCACGACCTGTACACCGACGGCGCCCTGAACGGGTATGTGTGTCCCGGCTACACGTACAATTGCACGACGCTGGGCGCCAACAGCTCGAACGCGTGCTCGCACGGGGTCTCCGGGTACAATTGCCAGCAGGCGCAGACCTTCACCGAGGTCGAGATCTTCATCAAGATGTAGTTCGGGTCCCGATCTGGCGGCCGCGGCGCGCACCGTGTAGAACGCCGGACATGACAGCCGCGCGCGCACACAGACCCGACGACACTCAGCCGATTGACGACGAGGATGGCCGCTCGCGCCGCGCCCGGGAGCGTCGCGGCCACACGCGGCAGATGCTGCTCGACACCGCACGCTCGCTCTTCGCCGAGGTGGGCTACTACCTCGTCACGCCGGAGCGGATCGCGGTCGAGGCCGGCGTGAGCCGCGCGACCTTCTACCAGCACTTCGAGACGAAGGCCGACGCGTTCGCGGCAGTGCTCGACGACCTGCTCGGCAAGCTCGACGCGGCGGTGCGCGGTGTCTCGCTCGATGACGGGGCCGATCCACCGGCGATGCAACTGCTCGGGAACCTGCACCGCGTGCTCGACATCCTGCTCGAGCGGCGCGAGCTGACGCGGCTGCTGCTGATCGAGGCGGTTGTGATGGAGGAGCAGGGCGATCGTCGCGTCGAGTCGTTCTACGATCACGTGCTCCAGATGATCGAGGCGAGCCTCGTGGAGGGGCGTGACGCGGGGCTCGTGCGCGCGGTGGATCCGAAGCTCGTGGCGCTGTGCATACTCGGAAGCGTGAAGGAGGTGCTGCTGCGGCGCTTCGAGCGCGGTGCCCCGGTGGCCGCGGAAGCGCGAGATCACGCCGCGCGGGAGATCCTCGCGTTCAACCTGCTCGGCGTGGCGGATGCGTCGCTGCGCGATGTGCTCGAGCCGTGAGCGTGGCGTGTTTCGGCCCTGACGTCGCGTGAGGCAGCGTTCGACGATGAGCGAGGGCGCATGTCAGGAGGCCGCGATTCGTTGACCTCCCGGGGCCGCCGGTGTACTTAGATTCCATGGCTTCCGACAGCACTCAGTACGAACCGACCGACTTGGTGAGCGAGACGCAGGAGCGCTACTGCCCCTCGTGCGGTGCGCGAACGGCCGAGACTTTCTGCCCGGTCGACGGCGTACAGACGGTCGTGCGGCACTCCGGTACGCACCTGATCGTGCCGATACAGCCTGGCGACGTTGTGGCCGGACGCTATCGCATCATCGGCCTCATCGGTCGAGGCGGCTTCGCGTCGGTCTACTCCGCGGAGCACACGAGCACGCAGCACCGCGTCGCGCTCAAGGTGATGTACCAGGACACGATGGCCGCGTCCGAAGGCACGGTGCGGCGATTCTACCGCGAGGCGCGCGTGACCGCCCGGCTGCGTCACCCCAACACCGTGCACGTCTTCGACGTCGGACAGTCGGAGACCGGCGCGCTATTCATCGCGATGGAGCTGCTGAGCGGCCCCACGCTGGAGCAGCTGCTGCGCGACCTCCTGCACCGCTATCGCGTGCTGACCGAGCCGGAGGCCGTCAAGGTCGGCATCGACATCCTGCGCAGTCTCGGCGAGGCGCACCAGCAAGGCCTCGTTCACCGCGATATGAAGCCCGCGAACGTGATCGTGACCGAGGTCGGTGACGAGACGCTCATCAAAGTGCTCGACTTCGGCATTGCGCAGTCGCAGACCGGATCGGCCGTCGTGACCCAGATTCAGCTGGGCACGCCGGCCTACATGAGCCCCGAGCAGTGCGAGGGCGGCGCGGTGGACGGACGCTCCGACATCTACGCGCTCGGCATCCTGCTGTACCGATGTGTGGCGGCGGTGCTGCCCTTCGCGGATGCGAACCCGTTGACGCTGCTGTTCAAGCACACCTCGGTCGAGGCGCCCAACATCGCGGAGACCGCGCGCATACCGATCTCGAAGGGCTTTGCGTCGATCGTGACGCGTTGCCTCGCCAAGCGACCCTCGGATCGCTTCGGCACGGCGCGCGAGATGCGCGAGGCCCTCGAGGCGCTGGAATCCTCGCACACGCGGATCGTCGAATTCGAAGGCGGGCCCATCCAGGTCCACTCCGACGACAGCGGCATCTTCGACATCCAGCCCGTGACGGATCACTCGACGAAGGTCGACGTCCTGGCGCACGACACGATCCACGAATTGCCCTCGCGGCTCGACCGACCGCACAAGGACGGCAGGTAGCGCGGCTTCGCGCCGCACTCGAACGCACCAGGAAGCAGCGTCATGGCGACCAGCCTCTTCAACACGCAGCTGCTCGACGTCGATCGGATCAAGGACGCGCTCTTGATCGAAGCCGCGATCGCCGCTCCCGCGCGGTCGTTCCATGTGCACGTGCGCCCGTCGAGCGAACTTCAGGGTGGCGCCCAGACCGTCCCCGTGAACTGGGATGGTTGGGACAAGCTGCTCGATGCGCTCGCCGCGTACGGCAAGACCTGGGTCCGCGGTCAACGCGGAGCGAAGAGCGCTGAGCTCGGTCTGATGTCGTCGAAGCACACCTTCGAGGCCATCGTCCCGATGCTCGACCACGAAGAGGCGATCGGCTTCCTCGGGATCTGCGCGCGCCGTGACGGTGTGCCGTTGTCCGATGAGGAGATCTCTGCGCTCGAGGCCGCGGGACGCGTCGGCGCGCGGGAGGTCCTCGGCCTGCGGCGCTTCGAGACGGCCACGCGCGATCCGGTGACGGGGCTGTGGTCGGGCGGCTACTTCCTGCTCCGTCTCGAGGACGAAGTCTCGCGATCGCGCCGCTACGGTCGCGCGCTCAGCATCCTGCTCGGCGCCATCGACGCCTTCGATCTCGTGACACTGTCGCGCCCGGAACCGATCGTCAACGCGTGGCTGCGAACCGTCGGCGACGCCGTTCGGCAGTCCGTTCGCAACGTGGATGTCCCGGCCTGGGTGGGGCCAGGCGTCTTCGCGGCGCTGTTGCCGGAGTGCGACGCGCAAGGTGTCTTTATCGTCGCGGAGCGCGCGCGAAGCGCCATCGAGGCGAGACGCCTCGCGGACAACGGCAAGCTCACCGCGAGCTTCGGGGCAGCGTCGTTCGTCACCGGCGCGACCGTCGAGACGCTGCTCACCGACGCGGAGGAGCGACTCGAAGACGCACGCTTTCGGGGTGGTAACCGCGTGGTCGCCCGCTGACGCACCGGCGCCCCTTCACGGAGGGCCAGGACATGGCCGTCGTCGTTCAGAAGTTCGGTGGCTCCTCGGTGGCGGATGTCGACCGCATCCGTCGCGTGGCGGAGCGCGTCGTAGCCACCCGCCGTGCCGGCAAGGACCCTGTCGTGGTGGTCTCCGCGATGGGCAAGACGACCGACGAGCTGCTCGCGCTCGCACGCCAGGTCACGTCCGATCCCGACAAACGCGAGCTCGACATGCTGCTGACCGCGGGCGAGCGCATCTCGATGTCGCTGCTGGCGATGGCGATCCGCGCGCACGGCTATGCGGCGACGTCGCTCACGGGTTCGCAGTGCGGCATCCTCACCAACGACAGCCACGCGGGCGCGCGCATCATCGAGATCCGCCCCTTTCGCATCCAAGACGCGCTCGCGCGCGGGGAGGTCGTCATCGTCGCGGGCTTCCAAGGTGTGTCGTACAAGCGAGAAGTCACGACGCTCGGGCGCGGCGGATCCGACACGACGGCGGTCGCGCTCGCGGCGGCACTCGATGCAGAAGCCTGTGAGATCTATAGCGATGTCGACGGTGTCTACACGGGCGATCCACGGGTGGTAGTGGACGCTCGGCGGCTCGACGCGCTCTCGTACGAGGAGATGCTCGCGCTCGCGCGAAGCGGCGCGAAGGTGCTCAACGCGGACGCGGTCGAATTCGCGCGCCGCAAGGGGATCGTGATCTTCGCGCGCGCGGCGGGCGGCGATGGCGGCGAGACGATCGTTCGCAAGATCCCACCCGAGGAAGCCAACGCCATCACCGGAGTCGCGACGCGCAGAAACCTCGTCCGCGCGGGCGTTACCGGCGACGCGGGCGAGTTCGACGATCTCGCCTCCGCGCTCGCCGAGGAGTGCGTCGTGCCGCTTGTGGCGATGCACGACGGCGCGTCACGACACGGTGAGGTGATCTTCGGATCGGAGGACGTGCCTCGCCTCGGCGCGCTGCGCGAACGGCTTCAGGATCGCTTCGGAGACGCCCTCGATCTGCGCCAAGGCGAGTGCTTCGTGAGCCTGGTCGGCACCGACGTCGGCCGCGCTCCGAAGCTCATTCCCGCCTTCCGCGTCGTTGTCGAGCGCGCGCTCGGCCGTCCCGCGCGCGGCGTCTACCAACACGGCCTGACGCTCTCCACGCTCTGCGATCCACCGCAGGCAGACGACGTCGCGCGCGCCTTGCACGCCGCGTTTGTGGACGCACGCGACGCGCCTCCCGAGACCGCCGATGCGTGATCGTCCGGAGCTGAAACGCCCGCTCCTGGCGCTGATATGCGCCGCGACGCTCGCGTGTGCGTGCACGAAGGAGATCGCAGAGCCGAGCGACGGACCCAAGACTGGGACCGATCTGCTCCTGCGGCTGCGCGCGGCGGCGTCGAAGATCAAGACGCTCCAGGCCGAGACGCGCATGGAGATCTACGGCAAGGACGACGTGAAGAAGGGCAAGGTCCTGGTCGTCGCAGAACGTCCAAATCGCGTGCAATTCCAAGCACTCTCGCCGACAGACGACATGCTCGCGGTGCTCGCCACCAACGCTGCGCGTTTCACGTCCTTCGAGCGCGGAGGCTCGACCTGCTTCCAAGGCGACGCGTGTCCGCGCAACATGGCGCGACTCGTTCCCATAGCGCTCCCGCCCGCGTCGCTCGTCTCCGCGCTCCTCGGGGACGTGCCGCTCATCGATGCGGACGAGGTCACGTCGTCGTGGATCGCCAAGGGCGGCCATTACCGACTCGAGCTGCGCGCGAAGCCCGCCGCGCACGGAGAGCCGCCATACGCCGAGGTCATCGAGATCGAGCCCACGCGACTACGGCCCGTGCGAGGCGAGCTGCGACGCGGTGACACGCTGTTGTGGACGCTCGAATTCGAGGAGCCGCTCGCGTTCTCGCCGAGCGGGCCTCCGAAGCGCTTGCGCTTCCAGATGCCGCGTCAAGCGATCGACCTCAGCGTTGAATTTCGCGACGTTACACTCGACGATCCGATAGAGCCGATCCTGTTCGACGTAGCGTGCCCCGAAGGCGCGCGCGTCGAGGTCCTGCCTTGCGAAGACAAGCCCAGCGTGCCGGCGCGCGACGGCGGGGGAGGCGCGAGATGACACCCGGTCTGTTCATCGTATTCGAAGGCCTCGACGGCAGCGGCACGTCGACGCAGGGCGATCTCCTCGCCGAGTCGTTGCGCGCCTCGGGACGCGTCGTGCACCGCACCGCCGAGCCGAGCGGCGGGCCCGTCGGCAAGCTCCTGCGCTCTGCGCTGCGGGGCGAGTGGACACAGCCACCGACCCCGGAGACGGTCGCGGCGCTCTTTGCAGCCGATCGGCTCGACCACGTCGCGCGCGAGATCACGCCGCGCGTCGACGCGGGCGAGGTCGTCGTCTGCGATCGCTACGTGGCGTCCTCGATGGCCTATCAGGCCGCCGAGTGCGATCCGGCCTGGGTGCGCGAGCTCAACCGCCTCGCGCGCGTCCCGGACCTGACGATCTTCCTCGACGTCCCCGTCCACCTCGCGCTCGACCGCATCCAACGCCGCGGCAAGCGTCGCGAGCGGTTCGAGACCGAGGCCATGCTCACGACGGTGCGCCAGCGCTACCTGGCGATCCTGTCCGATCCGCCGCCCGCGCTCGACTGCCTCGTGCGCGTCGATGGCACGCGCGACCGCGCCTCGATCGCCTTCGAAGTGCTTGGCGCCGTTGTTCAGATCCCTCGCGCGCCTCACGCATCTCACACCACTGGAGCGCGCTCGCATCCGTCTTGACGCGTGCGAGCCCCGCCCCTAGTCTTCTAGATTCCCTGGCGGCTCTCTCGGCCCCGTGTGGCCTATGGATTCGTTGCCCCGATGTCCCGCGGAATTCCCCCAGGCCCTGAGCCCGAACCCGAAGTCAGCCCACCGGAGGACTTCGTCACGAGCCCGACGATGGCCGACACGGCGGCGCTCGACGTCGGTCCCGCCGCGTTCGTGACGGCCGCGACCATGTCGGACGCGCGTCCAGGCGACCACCTCACGCGCCACGAGGCAGATCCCGCGCAGCCGGGCGTCGCGTCGCCGCGCGCTGCCGGCGCGCCCGGGGCTCGCGAGGAGCTCGACTCGAAGATCGCCGCGGATCTCAAGGCCTCCGAGGCCCGCGTGGTGCGCGATCCGCTGATCGGTCAGACGGTAGGTGGCCGCTTCACGATCGTGTCGAAGATCGGCGCGGGCGGCATGGGTGCGGTCTACAAGGCGACGCAGAAGAACATGGATCGCTTCGTCGCGATCAAGGTCCTTCTCCGTGAATTTGCAGCGGATCCCAAGGCGTCGCGCCGATTCACGCTCGAGGCACTCGCGGTCTCGAAGCTGCGTCATCCGCACACGATTCAGATCTTCGACTACGGCCAGACCGACGACGGTTCGCCCTACATCGCGATGGAGCTCCTCGAAGGCGAGGCGCTCGAGCGCACGCTGCGGCGCGACAAGGTGCTGCCCATCCGGCGGACGCTGCGCATCCTCTCCGATAGCTGCGCGTCGCTCGCCGAGGCCCACAAGAAGGGTATCGTTCACCGCGATCTGAAGCCCGACAACATCTTCCTGAACACCGTCGACGGGGAGATGGACTACGTCAAGGTGCTCGACTTCGGCGTCGCCAAGCTGCGCGACTCCGACCGGCCGGGCGGCGGGACGCTGACGCAGGCGGGCTCCATCTTCGGTACGCCGCGCTACATGAGCCCCGAGCAGGCCGCGGCGAAGCCCGTCGATCAGCGCTCCGACCTCTATGCGCTCGGCGTGATCCTCTTCGAGATGCTGACCGGACGGCCGGTGTTCGTCGCAGACTCGCCGATGGTCGTGTTGATGGCGCACATCCAGGAGAAGCCGCCGCGCCCCGCGGATGCGCGCCCGGATCTCGCCATTCCCGAGGTCGTCGAAGCGATCTGCATGCGGCTGCTGGCCAAGGATCCCGCGCATCGCTACCAGAGCGCCGAAGACCTCGAGACCACGCTCAAGGCCGTGCACTCGAAGCTGCCGGGGGTCTTCGAGCAGGTCGTCTCGCGTGAGACCGCGCTGGCCGCGGGCGTGACGATTCCCCTCGGTGAGCCGGGCGGAGGCACCCTCGTCGACGTCGATCCGCTCACGCAGGTCTCGCCCACTGGCGCGGCGACGGCGATCGGCATAGGCGCCATGCCGGATGCGCCTGCGCCGCATGAGCCGAACAAGTCGCCGCTCGTGCCGGTGGTGGCCGCTGTGGGCGCGCTCATCGTGGGCGCGGGCCTCTTCTTCGCGCTCGCGCCGAAAAAAGAGGCCGCGCCGCAGGCCGCAGAGGTCCAGCAGGCACCGACGCAGCCGGCCGCCGCCGCACAGCCGGCCGCGCCGACCGCCGCCGCCGAGGCCACGCCGCCGGCCGATCAGAAGCGCGTCCGCGTGACGCTGCACACGACGCCGGAAGGGGCCAAGGTCATGAAAGGCGAGGAGTTTCTTGGTATGACGCCGCTCTCGCTCGAACGCGATCGGGACGCCGCGCCGGAGAAGGTCGCGCTCAAGCTCGACGGCTACGACGACGTGGAGCAGACCGTACGCTTCGCCGAGACCGGTGCGGAGCGCATCACGCTCGTCACGAAGAAGGTCGACCCGTCGCACACTGCCGGCGCGCGTCCGGCGGGTGCGCGTCCGGCAGGCGACAAGACGAAGGCGCCCGAAGCCACGAAAGTGCCGGTCGTCGAGAAGCCAAAGCTGGCCGAGACGCCGAAGGTCACGCCGCCCGTGGAGAAGGTGAAGCCGAAGGTCGATCCGTCGAAGCTGGGCGATCTGAAAGACTAATTCGGGGCGAGTGGGTTAGAGGCTCTTCGCACACCGGAAGCCGACATTGGGCTGCGGCTGCTGGGGCGCGAAGTTCAGGCCGCGGTAGTCGAGGCGCGCCGAGCACTGCGCCGCCGACGCGCTCACCATGAAGCTCCCGCCTCGAATCGAGCGGGTCTGCGCGCTGCCCGACGAGCCCGACGGGACGGCGCTCTTGTCCTGCGTCGAGGCGTACGCGATGCAGATCGGCGCCTGGCAGACCCGGAAACAGCTCGTGTTGCCCTCGCAGTCCGGGCAGTTGAGACACTCGGCCGGGCAGGGCGTGGTCGTCGTCGAGCCCTCCGACGTGATGCACACCTTGCAGAGCTCGCCACATGTCCAGGGCGGTGTCGGATCACACGCGGCCTTGCGATCGTAGCCCGTCAGCGACCACTCGGAGACGTTGCCACCCAGGTCGTAGATGGGTTGTCCGCCCTCGTAGACGACGTCCGCGGCGTTCTGTCCGTAGCGCATGGGGACCTGGTTGCCGGCCTTGCACGCCGCGAGGTTGACGTCGAGCTGGCAGTTGCCCGTCGCGCCCTTGCCCGCGCCGAAGAGGTCCTTGTTTGCGTCGAACGGGAACGGCTTGTCGGCCTTCTCGGTCGCCTTGAGGCGCGTCGGGCCGGACTGCGTGAGGCTCGATGATGCAGCGCGCTCCCACTCGTACTCGGTCGGCAGGCGTTTGCCCACGAATTCGCAGTACGCGCGCGCCTGGTGCCACGTCACGTTGACGACGGGGTGGTCATAGTAGGTCGCGACGCCGTAATACTCGCTGATGTTCGTCGTGTTCGTGCCCTGCGGATCCGAGCAGTAGCCCGCGTCGACACAGTAGAGGTACTGGAGGTTCGTGACCTCGTGCTCGTCGATGGCAAAGGCCGCGATCTTCACGTGCATCGGCGGATACGCCACAGTGAAAGTGGTCTTCTCCGTGCAGGCGTTCTGATCGGGCAGCAGCGGGCACGCCACCCCCGTCCCGAAGTCGTACTCCAGCCCGGTCGCGATGCTGACCATCTTCGTCGGCGCGGGCGGCTCCTTGCCCGTCGCGCACGCCGCAAGCCCCAGGGCCAGCGTCCAGACCGACGCGATGTGCAGCACGCGTGAGCTCATCTCGCACCTCCCCGGCCCGCGCCAGGCGTCTTCGGCGTCGCCCCGGGGCCCGTCTTCGGCATGTCCTCGAACTTCTGAAGCTGCGCGGGCGGGACACCGCCCTCGATGAGGTCGTCGGTGTCGATGTCCTCGCGCACGCCCTCCCACACGAAAAGTCCGGCCGCGACCGCGAGCACTCCGCTGCCGATCCCGTAGCCGAGGTTCTGGTAGCCCACGAGCTCGTTGAAGTAGGGCGTATCGCGGAATTCCTTGTTCGCGAATCGGGATGCCGTAAATCCCCCGCCGAGCGAGAGCGCGCCGAGCACGGCCCCCGTCCACGCGACTGGGCTTCGCCACGAAGAGCGCTTCTCCTTGACGCGCATCACGTACGCAAGGTTGACGATCTTCGACTCCGGGACGTCCACGCTGTCCGTGATGGTGCCGTAGCGCTCGCGCTGCACGACGATCTGGTGCGGGCCGGGATCCACCGTGAGGACCTCGCGGTAGGGGCTCACCGCCACGACCTTGCCGTCGACGTAGATCTGCGCGTTGCGGAGGTTCACCCACACGCGCAGGCCGCCGACCTTCACGATCTTCTGCAGCGCCACGTCGAGCCGCACCTCCCCCGACTCCGGAACGAGGAACTCGCGCTCGTAGGGCACGTAGGCCGTCTTCGTGACGTAGACCTTATAAGTTCCCGGTTTCATGTGGGTTGTCAGGGGAGTCGAGCCGATGACCTTGTTGGGGTCGCCCACCGCGACCGTCGCACCGTCCGGCTCGCTCACGACCTTGACGGTGGGGAGCGACTCGAACGCACGCTGCTTGAGCACGCGGATCTGCTGCTCCACATCCTTGATATCAGGCGGATCCGTGCCGTTCTGGTTGCGGAAGAAGAAGATGTACTCCTCGAGCCGCTTGACCGCCTCTTCATACTCCGCGAGCCGCTCGTGGCATTTCGCGATATTGTAGAGCAGCGCCGCCTTCGGGAACGTCGCGAACGCCTTCTTGAATTTGACGATCGCCGCCTTGTACTTCTCCTCCGCGAACAGGATCTTACCTTCGTCGGACAGCGCCTTGGACAGCTCCTCCGGCGTGGCAGGTGGCGGCGGGGGCGGCGGCGTGGCGGGCGGCGTGGCGGGCGGCGGAGGCGGAGCGGCCGTCGCGAACGAGGGCAGCAGGCACAGGCCCAGCGCCGCAACCAGCAACAACGCAAGCGAATTGCTTTTGGATACCGGATTCGATGGACGCATGGCCATGACTCGACGCCGCTCGCGCATGTCGGCGACCACGGTCTAATGGACGTGAGGGCTCAGGTCAAGCCGCGCCGGCCGAATCACTCCGCCGGCAACCCCGCCTCGACGGCGCGCTGGTTGGGGCCGTGTGCGGGCGGGCCCGGGTGCACGGTGGTCGCCACGATGTAGAGCTTGTCGCGACGCGGCGCGGCGTCGAGCGTGCGACCGCCCGGGGCCACGACGCGCGTGGTCTTGAAGCCCGGCATCTCCACGATGTAGCGCACGCGCCCCGGCCGATCTGCGGCGATGCCGACCATCGTGATCTTGTAGGGCGTGCGGTCGGGGAGCTCGAAGCTCTCGCTCTGGTTCGGCTCCAGCGCGACCTTGACGTCTCGCACGACGGCGAAGCTGTTCCAGTCCTTCTTGAAGACGTGCAGCTCGCGCTCGATGGAGCGCAGCCTGGGATCGATCTGGTCCTTGTCCGCCTTCGTCGCCGCGATGATGCGTACATGAAATTCCGTGTGGGCCGCGGCCGGCCTGCTCGCGCCGAATCCGGCGAGGAGCCACGCTCCGAGGACCGCGACGCCTACTGGGAGGCGCGGCGACCGGAGGCACGCACCTCTGCGTGCTGCGCTGCGTGCTGCGCTCATCCGGGCCTCCCGGCTTCGGCCTCTTGCTCCGCAAAGTGCCAGATCACGACCGCCCCGCCGAGTTCGTCGAGGTTCTCCAAGACAACCGAGCCGCTATCAAGTTCCATTTCCTCAATTTCTACGAGATGCTCCGCGACCTCGACGGCCGCCGGGGCGGCAGGCTCGGTGGCAGCCGGGAGAGCCGCCGGGTGGGGCGTGGCGACGATGCTCGGGCCGAGCTCCGTGGGGGCCTCGGGGCGCGTGGCGGCCATCTCCACGCTCGGTGCGCCCGCCGTGCCGGTCGAGCCGACCGCGAGAACGAGCGCCGCTCCGGCGGCGACCGCAGCAAGCGAGCCGCCCAAGAGCCAGAGCGAGAACGACCAACGGCGGGTCGAGGGCTGTCCGGCGGCCTTGCGAGCGGGCCACGTGGCGGGTTCCGGCGGCAGCGCGGCCATGACCGCGTCCACGAACGCGAGCGAGGCCGGCTCCTGCGCGCGCCGGGCCTCCTCCGACTCACGCAGCAACGCGACGAGCTCTGCGTCCGCCATCTCCCCGAGCCCTGCCAGGCCGTCCCGATGTCCTGCTTCGTCGCTCATGCCTCCCCCTTCGGTGCAGTGAACCCATCGGAATCAATGACCTTTCGTGGCCTGCCACGCCTGGGTCCCTCGCCCTCCGGCGTGAGCTCCCCGATCTCCTCAACCACTCGGTCTAACAGGTGCTTCTTGAGCGCGGCGCGCGCGTTGAAGCGCCGGCTCAGCACCGTGCCCTTCGGCACGCCGAGCAGCTCGGCCGCCTCCTCGACGCTCAGCCCATCCACGTCGCAGAGCAGGATCACGTCGCGCAGCCTCTCCGGGATGGCCTCCAGCGCGGCCTGCAACGCCCGGCCGAGCGACGCGCGCTCCGTGGCTTGCAGCGGCGAGACGCGCCCGAAGGTGCTCATCGTGTCGGAAGGCTCCTCGGACAGGTTATCGAACGACATGAATTCATCGACTTCCGCGCCCTGCCGGTAGCTCATGCGGCGCTTCTGGTCGATGCAGGCGCGGGCCGTCACCGTGCGGAGCCAGGCGGAGAAGCTCGACTCGTCCCGGAAGCCGTCGAGGTGGGTGTAGACCTTGATGAACACGTCCTGCGAGACGTCCTGCGCTTCCGCGGGGTTGCGAAGGTAGCTCATGCAGATGGCGCGCACTCGGCTCTCGTACCTCTGGACCAGCATGCGAAACGCCTCGCGATCTCCGTTACGAACCCTTCTCACGAGCGCCGTGTCGTCGAGGGCGTCGGGGTCGCCGGACAATCCAGCCCCAACGACGCACAACGAACCGGCGAGGAATAGATTCATGGTCGCGAGGATATCACGGCTCGTGCGTCAGCGCAGCGTGGCGAAGAGCGTTTCGGGCCGTTCGATGTAGCCGCGGATGGACTGCACGAAGGCGGCGCCCACGTGGCCGTCGATGAGGCGGTGATCGAACGAGCAGGACATGTACATGCGGTCTCGGATGACGATCTGGCCGCCGAGCACGACCGGGCGG
>Ga0172369_10006528_pt1 | contig 13845 bp, 13 predicted proteins | sample LakKiv25m_FD_114539 | JGI IMG/M metagenome (GOLD analysis project Ga0172369, IMG submission 114539) | Freshwater microbial communities from Kabuno Bay, South-Kivu, Congo - kab_022012_11.25m | ecosystem: Environmental > Aquatic > Freshwater > Lake | place: Democratic Republic of the Congo...
AGGAATTCGCATGCTTGATATTACCCATATTTTTTCGGATTTTTGGATGTTAGATTATTTAGAATCATTCTACCACTAAATTATCTCATATCCTACTGTCCGAATTTCGGGGTAAAGCTTAGACTTATTTTACTTCGGCGAAAGAGTCGAACCGTACTTTGTAACCTCGCTGACAATTCCGGGCATGCAAAACGTAAAAAAATCAATTCAATTATTTGGTATAAAATCAGTTATTAGATGGTTGCAGATTAATGATTATCTTTATCAATTTGTTTCTGACCTCAAAGAAATTGAGAAGGAAATAACAAAAAAATTAAAACAAGCTGGTGGCGGCTATGTTGGAGGGTTAATTAAGAATTGTCTAAAAGCAGGTAAAAAATTGCAGAAACAATCAGTTAGTTTCGGCCGAGTAGCTAAGAGTTTAACCAGTAGAGAAGAAATGGCTAAAGCGATTTTAAAATACGAAAAGGCGGTTCATGATTACACTATTTATTACCAGATCACTTTTTTTGAAAGGCCGGTAATGCGGCTGGGGCAGGAAATAGTAGAAAAATACGCCGATAATGAACTTGCCAGAAGGCAACTTCTTAATCTTATTTCGGCTGCTGACCGTTTAACCGCGGCCGAACATGAGCAGACTGATTTTTTTGTTTGGCCATGAAAGAAAAAACGGAGAGAGAAACTTTGGCCGAAAGACACGCCGAGAGGTATGGCTGGTTATCAATCAGATATTTTTTAGGTCAGGCCTGGACAAAGAATGATGTTTTAAATAGGTTAAGAGGCGTGGATAGGAATTTAGCCAAGCACGAGCTACAAAATAAATTGTCCCATCGTCGAGAACGCGAGTTATTAATAAAAGAGGCTGTTAACAGGCTAAGTGTTAAGGATAAAAAAATTGTTCAGCAGATACGCCAGCTGGTTTATTTAAGAACGCAAAGAGGCGATTTTTTTAATGAAACAGCTTATTATGTAAGACCCCTACTTGATAGAATTGCCGCAGAATTAAATGTTAGCTATCTCGATTTATTAAATTTGCCAGCCAAAGAAATGGCGTTAGCCCTAAGAGGTAAAATAGATTATTTAGAGATCATTAGCAAGCGCCAAAAGAATTTTTTAATTTATCACGATTTTGGCCGGAGCGAAGTTTTGGCCGGCGGGGAGGTCGTATCTTATTTAAATTCTCATCCATTTCTTAAAATTAAAGTTGACAATGTCACCAGATTTGCCGGACAGGTTGGTTATAAAGGCAGGGTTGAAGGCGCAGTTAAAATAGTTAAGACTAACCAGGATATAAAAAAGGTTAATAAAGGCGACATTCTTGTTACCAACATGACTACGGCGAATTTCCTGCCTGCTTTAGAGAAAGCCGCAGCATTTATAACGGATGAGGGCGGCATCACTTGCCACGCGGCCATCATCGCCCGTGAAATGAAGAAGCCCTGCATCATAGGCACAAAAATCGCGACTAAAGTATTAAAAGATGGCATGATAGTGGAAGTTGACGCAGACAGGGGAGTGGTAAAAATAATAAAAAACGCAAGTAAGAAAAAATGAAAGATTAATTTTTTTGGTAAAAAAATTGGGGACTTGGCGGTTTATTGCCATAGTCCCCTTTGTGTTGTTTGCCGAAATTACACGGTTCCGGCTTCCGCGACCCCAGTCGCTCTGACTTCCTGGACTTGAAGGTTGTCCATGGTAAGTGAGCCATCGGTGATGTCTTGGCAGTAAATATCAATGCGGTATACGGCTGCTGATTTTGCGTCTTTGACGCCCAGCGAGATTGCGGCCGGGCGGCCAGCGCAGATAACAGCGTTGTCCGGGGCGTCCTCAAGAACGGCCAGCATCGCGGCTGTGCGGTCCTTACCCACCGGGAAAGACTCCAGCGGAACGGTTTTGCCGTCCGCCATGATAACTACTTTTTTCCCATCGATTGTCTCCAGGGATTCCGGCCCACCGACCGAAGTAGTCCATATCGTTTGGCAACCGTTGAAGTTGAGAGCCTCGCGAACGTCGTCGTGGCGTTTACCAGCACCAACAATAAGGAGCGGGGGGTTGGCGGGTAATAATGGTTTGAGTGCGCTGACTTGAACGAACCCAGCTTCGGTCATGCCCGGGTTAGTCCCCGAGTACTTGTCTCCGTGATTTACAACGTATACAGTTTTTTTATTCATTTCCAGTTCTTTCGTTTTGGTTTTTGTTGCCTTTTTGTTTAAACGCTGAATTAAAAGTTATAATATTATACCCCTTAACTCAGCGTTTATAGACAAATTTTAAAAATATTAATGAACAAATTAATCTATTACAATAGCATAAATAATAATATATGTCAAACAAAATCATTGACAATAATATAAAAGTATGCTATTATAATTAATCCTGCTCTTTACAAATTGTCGCGTTACGAAGTAGCAATAAGGTAGTTAATATTACCATTTTTGCCTCTAAAATTAGCCATCTTATTGTTACTTCGTAACAAAAATACAACAAAAACACAGAAAACAGATATCATGAATACAAACATCGATGTAGTGTCGGTTGCCCAGTCGGTCCAGCCATACGTGGTGGAAGTGCGCCGCGTGCTCCACCAAATTCCGGAAACCCGGTACGAAACACAGGGGACTAGGGAGTATATCCGTAAAGAAGTCGACAAGATTCTCTTTCCGGTTGATCACGGTCTGACCGCGATTCACGAGTCCAAGGGTGGAATCGTAGTCGATGTCACTATCGACCAAACGTTGCCCCGGGTTGCTTTCCGGGCCGACTTCGACGCCCTGCCGGTGCCGGACAAGACAGGCTTACCCTTCGCTTCGAAAAACGAGGGTAAGTCTCACGCCTGCGGGCATGATGCCCATGTCGCTATGCTCTTGGGGTTTCTCAAGTGCGTGGCCGAAGGCAAAGTTACGCCCAAGCACAACCTTCGCCTGGTTTTCCAGGATGCGGAGGAAAACCCGGGCGTTGCTCCGGAGCCAATCTCCGGCGGCGAAATGCTCGCCAAGAGCAACGTCTTGGATGGAGTCCAGGAGATTTACGGCCTGCACATCTGGTGCAATGCCAAACGCGGAACGCCGGGGGTTTTCTTCTCTCGGCCCGGTGGGTTCATGGGCAATAGCGGGCGAATCAAGTTCGTCTTGAAGTCGTCCGGCGGCCACGTAATGGAGCCTTCCGGTGGGGTGAACGCTCTGCGAGTGGTCAGCGCGGTGATGAACCGCTTGGACACTTTTATCGCAAGGCATCTTGACCCCACGACTCAGCCGGCCACGCTTGAGCCCACTATCGTTGAATCGGGCAAGGCATCGAACGTCATGCCCGGAAACGCCACCGTGTGGTACGGCTTCCGTACTGCCGAACCGCGCGAGAAGCACCTGGCGCTCATGGACGAGATTGAGGCCGAGGTTAAGCAAGTGGCGACCAGCTTGGGAGCCGAGCTGGTAGAGTGCCAGAAGATGGGCGGTCATCCGGCTCTGATCAACGACGCTAAGGCGTACGAGAAAGTGGTAGGTCTGCTCCAAGGAGCCGGCCAGAAATTCGAGATCCATCCGCCGGTCTTAGGCGGGGAAGACTTCGCCCACTATCTCTACCAGAAGCCCGGGTGCTTCACCTTTCTGGGTGTTTATCAGCCCGGGAGCGGCGATCACCATCAGGGCAACTTCAATCCGGACGAGACGGTCTTTTGGCAAGGGGTTCTGTACTGGACCCTATTAGCGACTAATTAGCGAGTCGCCAAAAAAAATTTCGCTATACACGGCCTGCTGGCAATATCAGCAGGCCTCTTTTTTGGTTTGCTTTTTTGCTAATAAAGGTTATAATTTATTTAAGGTAGGGCTAAATACCATATTATTAAAATTATAGTAACTTATTTATTAGTTATAATTTTATGAGTGAAAAAATCAATGAAAATTTGGGCATGTCGGAGATGCCCAAATCGGCAGACACAACCATAGAGCAAATTAAGGAGCGGGCCAGAGAGCTTCAAGCTGAAATGGAAGAACATTATGAAGATTTTCATGAGAACCCTGAACTGGGCGGTCAGGAAGTGGAAACCGCCAGGAAAATTGAAGAGTACTTAAAAAGTTTGGGCGTGGAAATCGTCGGCGATCATATCGGCCTGGAGCGGCCGAACGAAGATCCGAAGAAAGCTTTTCACGGTACGGGCATAGTGGCCAGAATTGCGGGCAAAGAAGGCGGTCCCATGATTGCCTTGCGCGCGGATATGGATGCTTTGCCGATTAAAGAGAATGCGGATAATCCGGTGCGTTCAAATAAAGACGGAGTCATGCATGGCTGCGGGCATGATTTACATAGCGCCGGGTTAATGGGCGCGGCTAAAATTTTAAAAGAACTGGCCGACCAAGGCAAGCTGGACGGCGAAGTTTTATTAATGTTCCAGCCCAGCGAGGAAAAGGCTTTTCAAAAAGAAAGCGGCGCTGTGCAAATGATAAAATTTTTAGAGAAAAATGGCTTACGTGATAAAATTAAGGCTTTTTTCGGCGCGCATGGAATGAGAGATCTGGAGCGGGGCAAGGTTAACATAAAAGAAGGAGTGGAAATGGCCAGCTCCGGGGAAGTGGATATAACGCTCTCCGCCTCGGGCGGGCATATTATGCACGCTTATGATGTACCGAATTTGAACTTCATTTTTTCTGATATTACCGCCAGGTTGGAAAAAATATTTAGGCCGCTAGCGGAAGAGAACAAGGCCTTAGTGGCTTCAGGCAGAACCAGTTATGAAGGTAAGGGCTACAACGTTCTGCCGGCCGCGGCTGAAAGCACCTGGGTAATTAGAATTACTTCGGAATTATATAAACAGATGTCCAAAGATGTTTTGGCGCAGATAAAACAAGTCATCGAGGAAGTGATTGCCGAAAGAAAATTTAGCGATAAAGTTAAAGTTGGAATTAAAAATCGGCCTGGTTACCGTCCGGTAACGGCCAGAAGCCCCGAATTAGTCGAGGTAGCGAGAAATTCGGCCAGCCAGTCAGTGGAAAATTACCAGCCAGTTAGTAAAACGCTTTTAGGCGGCGAAGACTTTTCGTTTTATTTGGAAAAATTAAAAAACAAAGAGATTCCCGGAGTCTTCGCCATGGTAGGCGGAGCTAATCCGGAAAAAGGCATACCCAAAGGTTCGCACCATACGCCGGATTTCAGATTAGACCCGGAAATGATTCATGAATTAGCCGCTTTGCATTCTACTTTTGCCGTTAATGCCATTGAGCATTATAACAAAGTTAAAAAATAATTTTAAAATTATGTTAAAACCTAAGCATTTTGTCAGTTCAAAAGATTTGAAAAAAGAAGAATATGAAGAAATTTTACGACGGTTTGATTATTTTGTAGAAAAAGGAATTTCGCCGGATTTAGCCAGAGGTAAAATCGTGGCGACTTTATTTTTTCAGCCTTCAACCCGCACCATGAATTGCTTTCAATCAGCAATGCTACGAGCCGGAGGCGGCTGGATTGGGGTAACGAGCGCGGAAGGAATTTCTATGGGTAAAGGAGAAAGCTGGGAAGACACCATTCGTGAATACGGTTCTTTTGCTGATTGTATAGTTATTAGGCATCCTGATGACGATTCGGCAGACAGAGCGGCTAAAGCGGCTACAGTTCCGATAATTAACGGCGGCAGCGGCTCGCGCGAACACGCGGTCGGCACAGCCATGATGCTTTGCTTGTTGTCACATTATTTAAAAAAGTTTAAGAAGTCTTTAAAAGGCGCTAAGTTCGGTTTGTATGGTACGCCGGAGATTAATCGCGTGTCTAAAGCCCTGGTGCCAATTTTAGGCTTTTGGGGCATAGAATTGTTTATTGATGATCTGGGTCATTTTCCTCTGCCCAAAGAGGTGGAAGAGGCGGCGAAAATCAATGGCATTAAGAGCATAAAATATGACAAATTGGATAATTTCCTCGGCAAGATTGACGGTTTGATTGTCACTCGCGGTCTGCAGAAAGGCATTATTCCGGCGGACAAGTTCCCCAAAGAAAAAGAAGAAATGATTCTTAAGTTATATAAGCCGATCACCAGACAGCATATGAAAAAAATGAAACCAGACTCGCTCCTATATATGATAACGCCGTTAATTTTTGAAATTGAGCGCGATGTTGACACTGACCCCAGAGCAATTTATATGCAACCAGGCTATTACGCCGAAGCAGCTTTAGCGGTAATGACTTATTTATTAGGAATAAAAGTATAAATTTATATGACGCCAGCCCAAATAAAAAAGAAAGTGCTTAGTTATGGCGACTGGGAATTTTTTCTCGAGCGGCCGTTTAAAGCGTTTTATATGACGCTTTTTGCCGGCGGCAACTCTAGGGAAACTATGCGAGAAATCGGGGCGGATGTGGAGCATGAAGCTTGGCTGTTCGAGGAAGGCTGCTGGTGGCAAAGTAATAGCGTCTATGAAAAAGCGGCGCGTGATATTGCCAAGGAAATACCCAAGGGTTTAAGCATTATAAAAGTTTCACAAGACTGCGAAAGATTTAGAATAAATAAGAAAAAGCAAATTTTACGATTAATCACAGCCAGAGTACCTGTTTTGGATAAATTTAGAGAAGTGGTGCATATTTTGAAAATAAATACCGCCTATATCTGGCTGGCGCACGATTTTGAACATTACTATGCGCCGATATTGAAGAAGGAAATTCCTAAGTATTTTACCGGGAATATTGACACGCTGATTGGTGATTTAAGTTTTCCCGATAAAAAGAATAGCCATAATTTTTTTGAAGAAGAATTGCGCACCGGCGCGCCGTTAAAAGAATTAGTGGCAAAATACGGCTGGATGAAGGTGCGCGATGGCTTTTCCGAACCATATACGGAAGACGAATTTAAAGAGCTGAAGAAAAATTTGCCCGCTAAACCGGCAAAAGAGATGAAAAAAATTGACCTACCCAAAGACTTAAAGCCGATAATTAACGAAGTGCGTGAATTGGTATATTTTCGCACCCTACGAACCGATGTTTTTTACGAACTGATGTTCTTGGCCCGACCGATTGTAATAGAGGTAGCTGAACTTTATGGTTTAAAGTTCCAGGAGTTAAGTAATTATTCAGCCTATGATCTTATGGTGGGCAAGCTAAAAAAGCATCCGGATTTAGTATCTTGCGCCTGTTATAAAAATGAATTTACTTTCTTTAATAAACCGATTCTGCCCAAACGCGATTTAGGCGATAAAACCATCAAAGGAAATATTGCCTACAAGGGCAAAGCAACGGGTCTGGTAAAAATTGTTAAGAACGTTGGCGATTTATCTAAAGTTAATGTTGGCGATATTTTGGTTACTCATATGACTTCGCCAAATTATTTAACCGCCATGCAAAAAGCGGCGGCTTTTGTAACCGATGAAGGCGGCATAACCTGCCACGCCGCCATCGTGGCGCGGGAGATGAAAAAGCCCTGCATTATCGGCACTAAAATTGCCACCAAGGTTTTACATGACGGCGACTTGGTGGAGGTAGACGCGGATAAGGGGGTAGTCCACCTACGCTAAAAGGCTTCGGCGGATAAATGAAAAGTAATAAAATGATAAATACAAAAACCAAATGGTATAGACTGTTTTCTCGAGAAGGCATAGATGTGGCCACGCTTCTTGAGGTTGATAAGGCGTTTTATCGTTTAATTCGCGAACTTGCTAGAAAAAATGGCGAGGTGTTTTTTACTGAATTAAAAAATAAAGTCTTTACCCATTATGCCAGCTTTAATTTTTGGGAAATTGGTCAGCCAGTTTACGAAAAATTTTTAAATTCCAAGAAGCAAATTATCAAGTTATATCAGCGGGGCAAGCTATTACTCAAGGAAAACGCCAGTTTAGTAAAAAAGTTAAAGAAAGATTTGGGTGATAAACCTGGCAAAGAAAAATTAATTGAAGCCGTCCGACTCTTCGGCCGGCAATATGAAGAAGTAAATTTTTGGTATAGTATCATGCCGTTTTGGTCAATAGAATATTGGCAAAAAGCTTTTCAGGAAAAACTTGTGTTAGCGGCAAAGAGGGCGAGGATTGAAGCGGAGATTGATTTACTAAGCGCATCAATTTTAAAACCTTGGAAGAAAACAGCCTTGGTCGAACTTGAAGAAAAAATTGCCGCGGGGCAATCGCCAAAAAAGCTGGCTTTAGAGTATCAGTTTCTCCGTTCCTGGTCATTCATTTGGTATAAACCTATTACTGCCGATTGGGTAAATTCTCTCAAACATAAAGCAACCAAAAAAACTAAAAAAACTGTACTACTTAACCATGATGAAATTTTAAAAAAATTAAAACCAGACAAATTTACCAAGCATTTTATTGAAATAGCGCCATACATGGTTTTCTTTAAAGATTTTCGTGATGACTTGAGAAGAAAGCATGTATATTTTTGGTCTTTTCTTTTTGAAAAAATTGCCAAATATTTAGAATTATCCATTGAAGAACTGGGCTATCTAAATTTAAACGAGATAGAGCAGGCTTTGTCAGGCCAATTTAAAAGTTTAGAAAAAATAATTAAGTATAGGCGAGCTCAGGCGATTTTTGTTTCTCTGCCGGAAGAAAAAGGGAAAGTTACTATGGTTGAAGGCGAGGAAGCAAAGCCTTATAAAAAAATTGTAGCCATATCGGAGTTGATCAAAACGACTAGCGGCATAAAAGGCTTATCGACTTTTAAAGGCAAGGCTGTGGGAAAAGTTAAAATTATTAAAAATTATGACGGCATAAAAAAATTTAAGCCAGGCATGGTTTTGGTAGCCAATACTACTCACCCGAATTACTTGCCGGCCATGAAAATGGCCACTGCCATAGTCACTGATGAAGGAGGCATCACCAGCCATGCGGCTATAGTTTCGCGTGAATTTGGCATACCATGTATTGTCGCCACTAAAGTTGCTACTAAGGTGTTGAAAGACGGGAATTTGGTAGAGGTAGATGCCAATAAAGGCATAGTGAAAATGATCAAAAAGTAATATATGAAACGATTGGTAACTGTTAATTTAAACTTGATAAAAAATAAACAATGGTATCACCAGCGATTTGACGGCTGTCCCATGTTTATCTGGTTTATCGCTGACGCGGAAGTCAGGAGAGAAAAACGCAAGCCTAAAGGCACAGAAGCGGATATAAGAGTCTGTTTCTTCGAGCCCGGAACTGCAGATTGGTATTTAGATATGAAAGATGTTGAGCGAGGAGCTAAAGCAATCGTTGGTTTGGCGAAGAAAGAACCGAATATTTCTGCTAAATTGCTAAAGTCATGGAAACAAGATGAAGATAAATTTGAGCGTTTTTATTCAAAAGAGTTTCCCCAAATAAATTTGAGCAAACTTTCCAGATTAAAATTATTGGCGCTTTGGCAGAAATATTGGCTGATGGCTTTAAATCGTTTTACTTCTTCCTCAATCATTGACCATTTTGCTTTAGGTACGGACCAAATGATCAGCCGAATGCTTAGACAGGGACTGAAGGGCGCCTATCAGAAAGAATCGGAATTTACTAGGTTATTTTCCATCGCCACCGCACCGGTGCACCAGTCATTTATTAATTTAGCCGGGATTGATTTATTAAAAATAATTTTAAATAAATCAAAAGAGAGCCTAGAGAATTACCAAAAAAGATATTATTGGACAAAAAATAATTATTTTACCGCCAATAATCTTACGGTAAAAGATTTTAAAGCTGAAATTAAGGCTTGGCGGAAATCCGGCAAGGATTTAAATGAAGAGTTGCGCCGGATTGAACAAACGCCTCTTAAAAATAAAATACAAAAAGACAAATTATATAAACAATATAAGCTGTCAAAATTTTTACGCAATTTATTAAAAATTTCCGAAGATTTTACCTGGTGGCAGGACGAGAGAAAGCGGGCGACCTATCATAATATTGATGTGGGCAATAAAATTTTAAATCAGATTGCTAAAAATTGCGGCTATGATATTAAGGAATTAAAATATGCCGTGGGCGGAGAGATAGAAACAATCATTAAACAAGGAGTACCCGGCAAACAAGAATTGCGCCGGAGAAGCAAATCCTGCGTCATCATCGCCACTGAAAAAGGTTTTTATCCGGCAGTTGGCAAGGAAATGGAAAAAATTAAACGAATTATTTTAGGTAAAAATAAGTTTTCCGCGGCAGAGGATTTTCGCGGTCTATCCGCCTCAACCGGCAAGGCTATCGGCCGAGTGAAAATCGTCAAATCTTCAACCGAGATTGGCAAGGTGAAACAGGGCGACATTTTAGTTGCGGTAATGACCCGTCCGGATTATGTGGTGGCCATGAAAAAGGCCGCAGCCATTGTTACTAACGAAGGTGGCATTACCAGCCATGCGGCCATAGTCTCGCGCGAGCTGGGCATTCCCTGCATTATTGGGACTAAAATTGCCACTGAAGTATTGCATGATGGAGACCTAGTTGAGGTTAACGCTAATCACGGCTGGGTCAGGAAAATGAGATAATTATTAAAATATGTTCACTAAAAATTTTAAACAACTAACCAAAAAGGATGTGGCCATGGCCGGCGGCAAGGGCGCCAGCCTGGGCGAGATGACTCGCTCCAAAATACCGGTGCCGCCTGGATTTGTAGTTTTAGCTTCGGCTTTTGAACAGTTTATAAAAGAGACCGACGTAGATATTGAAATTGAATCTGAGTTGGATAAGGTTAATCATAAAAATATTAACTCAATAGAGGAAGCTTCGGAAAGGATCAGGGCGATAATTCTTAAAGCTAAAATGCCCAAGGATGTTGCAACGGAAATCCAGAAAAATTTTAAAACATTAAAATCTAAATATGTAGCCGTGCGTTCGTCGGCCACGGCCGAGGACAGTTCGTCAGCCGCCTGGGCCGGGCAGCTGGAAACTTATTTAAACACTACGGAGAAGAATTTATTAAAAAATGTTCAATTATGTTGGTCATCACTCTTTACGCCGCGAGCGATTTTTTATCGGTTTGAGCAGAAATTAAATAAGAAACCAGTGTCTGTTGCCGTGGCAGTGCAGGCTATGGTGCAGTCCGAGGTGGCCGGTATTTGTTTTACCGTTCATCCGGTGACTAAAGATTATAACCAGATGGTGATTGAGGCCGGGCTTGGTCTGGGCGAGGCCGTGGTGTCAGGGCAAATCACGCCGGATACTTATGTGGTGCATAAAAATGATTTTTCTTTATTGGATATCAACGTGTCCGAGCAGAGTATGATGATAACAAAAGGTGGCAAAGATAATATTCATAAAAAATTATCAGCTAAACAGGGCGGTAAACCGAAATTGACTGGTCAGCAGATCGTGGACCTGGCTAAGATATGCAAGACTATTGAAGCCCATTATAAAAAGCCGCAGGATATTGAATGGGCTTGGGTGAAGGGAAAGTTTTATATCACTCAATCCAGACCAATAACTACGCTATAATTTATGATTAAATCGGACAAAGAAATAGAACAATGGGGGCCGATTGACGGTAAGGTGCTTTATCCGTCGTTTTGGTTTTGGGCCACGGCCAAAAAGCTTTATAAAAAAACCGGCATCGCCTGGCCGGTTTATTATGGCATATTTGATCATGACCGCATGACTTACCTTTGGTATAAGCAAGATATGCAAACGAAAGGCGAGATAGCCTTAAAGAAAATAATTCTAAATAGTATAAAGTGTAAAAAATTTTATCATGAATATATTTCTATCTGCAAAAAGGCATCGGCGCTTAAAAATTTAACCATTCCGATTGAAAAGAAGTTCGATTTATTATTTGATTATTTATTAAACATCTGGACTTACGCTCTTATAGCCGAGGTAGCTAATTTTGCCTCGCCGGATTACCTAAGAAAACTATTAAGAAAATATGTAGGCGCAGAGCAAATTGATCAGGTTATGGAAATAATGATGGCTCCAGAAAAATTAAGTTTCCTGCAAACTGGCGAGCGGACACTGTATCAAGTAGCGCTAAAAGCAAAAGGTAAAGCCGATTTATTATTAAGGTTTAAAGAATATGCCAAAGAATGGTCCTGGCTGGAAAATAATTATTATCAAAATAAAATTTTAACTGCTAATTATTTTTATAATCAGGTAAAGCATTTATCTAAGAAAGAAATTATCAATAAGCTTAGAGTTATAAATCAGCATGAACGAACGGTCATTAAAAAGAAATTGGTGGCCGGTGAAAAGTTTCATCTGTCGAAGGATTTAATGAAGCAGATTAAACAGATTGCTTTCTCTATTTGGTGGCAGGACCATCGTAAAGGTATTGTCTGGCAACTGTATAGTTTGGCCGATGAATTGATTAAGGCCACTGGTAAAAAATATGGTTTGGGTATGGATGACCTTTATTATTATAGCGGAGAGGAGTGGCAGCGGCTCTGGCGAAGTGGTAGAAAGGTGAGCGCCAAAGAAATAAAGTTAAGAAAAAAGTTTTTTGTTTTAATGGTGGCTAATGGCTACTATAAATTATATTACGGTAAAAAGGCTAAAGGCGTCCGGAAGCTATTAGATAAGAAAGATCAAGTTAAGAGCGGTTCTATAAAAGGCATAGTAGTTAGCCGGACCAAGGATAAAATTGTTAGGGGAACAGTCAGAGTTATAACTTCGCCCCGTTATGCCAGTAAAATGAAATCTGGCGATATCCTGGTCGCACCCATGACCTCACCCGACTTTATTGTGGCTATGCGTAAAGCCAAAGCGGTAATTACTGATGTGGGTGGCTTAATGTCGCATGCAGCCGTAGTTTCTCGCGAACTTCATATTCCTTGCATAGTTAACACCAAGGTCGCTACTAAAGTTTTAAAGGATGGGGATTTAGTGGAAGTGGATACAAACAAGGGGATAGTGAAGATTTTGTAAGGCCTAAGCCCGTATAGCATAATAAAGAAATTTTAAGCGTCCCATCCCCAGCGGGGGGCGGGGCGTTTTTTGGGCGACCAGTTCCTATTTGCGGGGTTTTACCAGTCCTAAACCTGGATATTCCTAGTCAAATATTATTGACTTTAATTTTATTATATGGTACGCTTTTAATAAATGTTTGATTTATATATAAGGGTATGATATACTTATAATATAATTTTAAATGATATGGAAAAAATACAACAATCAAATGAACACCCACGAGATCGATTTAAACGTCTTGCGACCCAAAGGACAAATTCTGTTTTAAAACGATTAAAAGTTTTAGGTAATTGCTCAAATCGAAACATTTATGAATATGACGAGCAAGATATAGAAAAAATTTTTAGTGAGATTGAACGAAAAACGAAAGAAATAAAAGCGAAATTTCATTTTCCTAAAAATAAAGATTTTAAACTGTAAATTTATGACCAACCAACAGAAACTCAATAAAGAAATATTAATTAAACTGGTTAAGGCAACAACGCAAGAAGAATTGAGCAGTTTAATTAATAACCATGAATTTTTTAGAAACTGCGAATGGAGATATTACGGAAATCAGGAAAATAACGCCGGAACAATAAAAGCACAGTCGCCAGATCCTGTAGGTGCATTGGTTGAGAAAATTACTAATGGAATTGACGCTCTTTTAACTAGAATGTGTTGGGATAGAGGAATAGACCCAACATCACTTCAGGCCCCACAAAGTCAAAAAGAAGCAGTAAGAAAATTTTTCGGTGACAAAATTGCCGATTTTAATTTGTCAGAAAGGGAGGTGAGGGAACTCGCCGCAAAAACAGTTCGCATCATCGGAGAGGGAACGATAGAAAAACCGACAATTTCAATAGTTGATTTTGGTGAAGGGCAGCATCCGAATGATTTTCCGAAAACTTTTCTTTCGGTATGGCATGCACCCATTTCTTCGGACATTTTTGTCCACATAAATCAACCTTTGGCGGTAAGGGCGTAATACTGTGATGGCGGCATTTTTAGGGAACTCTGAATCCGCCGGTTATTGTAATAATAT
>Ga0172369_10006529_pt1 | contig 13844 bp, 15 predicted proteins | sample LakKiv25m_FD_114539 | JGI IMG/M metagenome (GOLD analysis project Ga0172369, IMG submission 114539) | Freshwater microbial communities from Kabuno Bay, South-Kivu, Congo - kab_022012_11.25m | ecosystem: Environmental > Aquatic > Freshwater > Lake | place: Democratic Republic of the Congo...
ACCGGTTCGCCGCCGACTTGAAGATCCTCGAACACCTGTTTCAAGTAAGGCGAGGCGTAATCGTTGTAATTAGGCAGGTATGTGTACGAGCCGTCAAGTTCGCGGTCGTATTTCTCGAGCAGATCCTCGCTGATCATCTTCTGGATCATGTACTCGCTCGGGGCGACGAGGTCGAATTGGCGCCCGAGTTTGGCCACCTGGCTATAGGCCGTCTCGTTGACGTCGTACGTCGAATACTCGACGGTGACCGACTGCCCATAGGTCGCCTCATACCATATTTCGAATTGGTCGACGACGCTGGCGACGTCCCCGGGGCTCTCCTGTTCATAGATGTAGCCGCCCCAATTGTAGATGCGCAGCGTCAAATCGGTTTCCGCGGTTCCGCTGTTGCAAGAAGCCAAAAAAACCAAAGTCAGCAGTGCCGTCACGATTTTCCGTTTCATCATTTTTCCTCCGTTTTATGGGCGATAAGTTTTTTCTTATCGGCTGTTTTGGTTTTGAAACCATTGAAGACAAGGACCAAGACGGCGGTCAAAAAGATCAACGTCGTCAGGGAGCGGATTTCGGGCGGGAGCCCGACGCGCAACCGGTTCTCGACATATGTCGAGAGGGTATCGAAGCCCGGTCGTTTCAAGAACAGCGTGATGATGAAGTCGTCAAGCGATAAGGTAAACGCCAACAGGAAGCCCGACACGATGCCCGGCACGATTTCCGGGAAGACGACCTTCCACAGGGCGTAACCGGGTTTGGCTCCCAAATCGAGGGCCGCCTCGTAGATGCTCGGATCCATCTGCTGGAGTTTCGGTTTAACGCTCAAATAGACGAAGGCGACCGTCAAGACGACGTGGCCGATCATCAAGGTGACGAAATTAGGCTGTCCCTGGAGCACGACGTAAAAAAGGATGCCGAGCGACAAAGCCATGACGATTTCGGCGTTGATGACCGGGAGTTGCGTCGCCAATTCGGCCACCTGTTTGGCCTTCGGACGCATGTAAAAGACCCCGATGGCCCCGAGCGATCCGATGACGGTGGATACGATGGCGGCCGATATCGCCAATAGCATCGTGTTCAGCAAGGCATTCATCGCCGCCGCGTTTTGGAACAGCTTGACGTAAAGTTCGAACGTGAAATGGTCGCCTTCGGCGATGAAGCCGACGGTCTGGCTCGACAGGAACGAAAAGACGATCAAAAGGAAGATGGGCAGGTACATCAAAAGCAAGATGAAGTAAAGATAGCTTTTGGCGATGATTTTCTTTACCATATCGCCGTCCGCTTCCCTTCTTCCGATTTGGCGAACTTGCGTGTCACGAACAGAGCCACGCCGATGAATAAGAGCATCACGAGCGACATGAAGCTGCCGAGGTTCCAATTGGTCTTGTAGGCCTCGTAAATCGCCTCGCCGAACAACATGATGTTGTAATCCGACAGGATGTTGGGGATGACCTGCGAGGAAATCGTCGGCATGAACACCATCGTCGCCGCGCTGACGATGCCGGGCATCGTCATCGGGATGATGACTTTGAAGAAGGTCTGCGCCGGCGTCGCCCCGAGATCCTGGCTGGCCTCGATCTGACTCTTGTCCATCTTCAACATCGTCGTGTATAGCGGCAAGATCACGAACGGGAGATAGTTGTAAACAAGGCCGACCATGACGGCGACTTCCGGATAATTGCCGGAATTGATGCCCATCCAAAACAGCAAATCGCGCGTCGCCCACGTGCGGATCACGAAGTTGATCCACATCGGCATGATGAACATCATGACGATGACGACGTTCTTGTTGTATTTCTTGTTGGCGAGGATCATGGCGATCGGATAGCCGATCAAAAGGCAGATGACGGTGTTGGCGATGGCGTAGATCAAAGACAGGAGCAACACGCCCGGTTTTTCAGGCGAGGAGAAAAAGAGTTTGACGGCGTCGAGCGAAAACTGGCCGTCGCGGTTCGTGAACGAATAGAACAGAATCACGAAAACCGGGAAAATGACGAAAAAGAGCAAAAAGAGAATATAGGGAAGCGACAGGTATTTCCGTTGGAACCTAAACTTCATGGTCGCCAAGATTCCCCCTGACGATCAATTTGATTTTGGCGGTGTCGACCTGGATACCGACCTTGGTCCCTTCCTCGTAGGTGTATTCGGTGTCGGCGACGAAATCTTCTTCTTCGTCCGTCCGGGCGATGATCTGGTAATGGTCGCCCTTCCAAACCGACTGGATGACGTGTCCGGACACTTGGCCGTCGTCGGGATTGCCGTTGAATTCGATGGCCGCGAACGGGATTTCGGCCGTGACCTCGTAATCCTTAAGGTTGTATATGACGCCCTTGGGTCCGACAAGATAACCCTGCTCGTCGAGTTTGGCGTTGGGCAGCAGTTGCGTCACGTCGACATCGAAAACGGCGTCGGAAACGACGAGCTGGTTCCGGTCGTTGATCCAAGCTTCCTGATAGGTGTTGGTAACGAATTCCTTTTCCATGATATGGATGTCTTCGGGATCAAAGGTGATGGCATACTCGCCGCCGACCTCGTAACGGTGCACGTCCTGGACGACGACTTCGGCTTTGCCGACCATGACGACATACTCGTAATGTACGCCCTTGAAGACGCGGCTGTGGACAAGCCCATTGACGAATCCTTGGCCTGGCTGGACCAAATAGACGTCTTCCGGCCGCAGGATCACGTCGAGTTTCTCATTGGCCGGAAATTCGTGGCTATACGGCATCGTGGCCCCGAGAAAACGGATTTTGCCATGCCCGAGGCTCGTGGCGTTATAGATGTTCGACTCACCGATGAAATTGGCGACAAAGGCATTGATCGGTTCGTTGTAGATGTCGGTCGGAGACCCGATTTGCTGGATGATGCCGTCTTTCATGACGACGATCGTGTCCGACATCGTCAAGGCTTCTTCCTGATCGTGGGTGACATAGATGAAAGTAATACCGAGCTTACGGTGCATTTCCTTCAGCTCAAGCTGCATTTCCTTGCGCATTTTGAGGTCGAGCGCGCCGAGCGGTTCATCAAGCAACAAAATCTCGGGGCTGTTGACGATGGCGCGGGCGATGGCGACGCGCTGCTGCTGGCCGCCGCTCAAGGTCGTGACGTCGCGGTTTTCGAAATCTTCGAGATCGACGATCTTCAGGGCATCGAGCACTTTGTCGTCGATTTCGTCGGCCGTGTACTTGCGCGTCTCGATGACGGTTTCCCCGGAAGCGGCCACCGTTTTGATGGGAACTTTTTTCAGCCGGAGACCGAAGGCGATGTTGTCGTAAACGTCGAGGTGCGGAAACAAAGCATAGCGCTGGAACACGGTGTTCACCGGCCGTTTGTACGGCGGCAGTTTCGTGATGTCGACGCCGTTTAGCATGATCGTGCCCTCGTTGGGCAACTCAAAGCCGGCGATCATCCGAAGCGTCGTCGTCTTGCCGCAGCCCGACGGGCCGAGGAACGTGACGAATTCGCCTTTTTTGATCGAGAGGTTGAGATTGTCGACGACGGTCGTGCCGTCGAACGATTTGGTCAGGTTGTTCAGTTGGATGATGATGTCGTTGGCCATGCTTCCCCCGCTATAAAAAATAAGAGACAAACCCGATGGTGATCGTCATGACCTTACCCCTTGAATTTGTCTAGACAAAATATAAAGAATATCGCTTGCGAATGCAACGGATTTTTTCATTTTTCCCTAATTATTTTCGGGGTTTTCGGACCCCGTTTCGCGCATGCTTTTGTCATCAACTTAAATATGGGGTATAACGGCGGCGATTTCAACAATAACGGCATCCTTTTTTCAACAAATAATCTATAATGGAATAACGATGAAAAAGCACCTGGTGCCAACGGCCAAACGATGGGCGCTCGCCTTGACGTCTTTGATGTTGCTCGGTTGCGCCGAACTCGAGCCCGTGGTTATTACCCAATCCCTTTCGCTGGTCAACGGTCACACCGTGCTCAACAGTCACGAAGCCCTCGGTAGCCTCGTCGCCGATGGTAAAAGCTTCGTGATCGCCGTCACCAACATGACGTGCACCTGCACCCTTGATTTTCTGCCGCTATACGACGATTTTCTCAGCGAAGTCCAAATCGTCGGTTACACGATCGAATATAGTTTCCTGCAGTACGAGGAGCAGAAATTCGATCTTTCCGTCGAGGATGCCAACACTCCGATTTTGGCTATCTTCGACACCGGTCTCCTCAAATACCAAATCGAGTATATCGTCGGGAATGCCAGCCATAACCGCGTGTTCACCGTCTATGAAGAACTTAACGCCTACCTCGGAGCCCGCATCAATGCCGCTACGGCTTGAATTCATCGATACGCCTAGCCTTAACGCCTTATTCAATAGACAAAGGCATCCTTTTATCGTTGTTTACACGCGCGAACACTGCCCCGACTGTTCGTTCATGATGGACGGTTTCCTTTTGCCGTATGCCGCCGCTTATCCTACGGACAAAACGGTCTACGTCTACGAGTTCGAGCGTAACGGTTACTATGATCTCGAACGCCACGCCTATTCCTTGGCATACCCGCGTTTCATGGACGAGTATGGCCTAAGCGAACGCCACAACGAAACATTCGGTTATGGACGAGGTCATGTCCCGACGTTCCAGTACGTTGTCCCAAATGGTAAATTTCCCAAAGACGACCCCGGCGTCATCGGCGACATGTGCGTCGTCTATAACGATAAACGACTAAACGATACCGATCCGATCCCAACGATTTCGGTTTCTTTCTTCGACGGGACGCGTCCGCTCAAATACACGGATCTCAATTTAAAAGGCCGGACGTTGCCGGCCTGGCGCCGCGCCGCCCTCGGGGTGTACCACGATGAGGCCGCGCGTCGTTTTTTCGATTATTACCTAGATAAAACCGCTTAGCCTTTGATTAGCCGTTCGGTTACTTCCTGGGCTTTCCGATAGATGTCCTCGATCGGTTCGCCGAGATGGAAACAACCGTCCTCATAAAGAATTTTGCCGGCTACCATCGTCAATTTGACGTTGATTTTGGAACCTGAATAGACGATGTTTTTGACGATGTTATTAAGCGGCTGCATGTTCGGCTGCCACAAATCGATCAGCGTCAAGTCGGCGAATTTGCCGACGGCGAGAACGTCGGATTCGGTCAATCCCATCGCCTTGGCCCCGCCGACGGTCGCCATCTTGAGGATTTTTTCGGGGGCCGCCGCCGTCGCACTTTTGAGTTTTGTTTTCTGCAACGCGAACGTCAGCGTCATCTCCTTGAACATATCGAGGCAGTTGTTGCTGCCGGGACCGTCGGTCCCGATGGCAAGATCGATGCCTTCGTCGATCATTTTCTGAATCGGGGCGATGCCGCTGCCGAGTTTGGTGTTCGAACCGGGGCACGTGACGGCGAACAAGCCGCGTCGCTTGAACAAGGCGATATCATCGTCGGTCAAATGGACGCAGTGGAAACCGCCGCCGCCGTAATCGAACAATCCCAATTTATCGAGATACTGGGGCGGCGTCAGCCCGTGGCGTTCAATGCAACTGGCGACTTCGCGTTCGGTTTCGCTGATATGCGTGAAAATCGGGGTTTTCAACTCGTGAGCGGCTTTCGCCAACTCGACGAGAATCTCCTCGTCGGTCGTGTATTCGGCGTGGAAGCCGAGCCGGTACGACACCAGCGGGTGCATTTGGTTGATGATGCGGTAATGGTCTTTGAGAATGGCCACTGATTCCTTATAGTTGCTGACCGTCCCTAGACATAAAGTCCGGAAGCCGACGTCAATCGAGGCGCGGGCGATTTCGATCGGGAAATAATACATGTCGAAGTCGGCGGTGATGCCGCTCGTGAGATATTCGGCAAAAGCGACCTTGGCCAAATGGTAAACGTCTTTCGGTTGCAGGCGCGCTTCATAGGGAAAAACGGCTTCGTACAGCCATTCGCGCAGCGGCAAGTCGTCGGCGAAGCTGCGCAGGAACGTCATCGGGGAATGCGTATGGGCGTTTTTGAAGCCCGGCATGATGACGTTGCCGTTGGCTTCGATGACGCGGTCGAAATGTCCGGCATGGGCTTGCGAGGGACCGACAAATTCGATGCGTTCGCCGGCGACGATCAAATCGCCCAAGAACATTTCCTGTCCTTCGACCATCGTCAGGATCCGGGCGTTTCTAAATAGGATTCGCATAAATATCTTTTTAATACTTTACCATATATTAATAAAAAAGTGGCATTCGACGATACCGGCGATTATTTCATCAAGGGCGGCTGGAATTTCATTCCAGGCCTCGCCTATAATATAACTATGTTTAAAGATTTTTTTCGTAATTCCCTTGTTTCAAGGGCGCGTCTCATCTACGCCATCAAAGTCGTTCTCGCGTTCATGCTCGGGATTCTTGCCGCATCGTTTTTGGGGCTCGGCTACGCCTATACGGCCGGGGTCATCGCCGTATTGGGACTCGAGCAATCGCGGCGGCGGTCGCTCCGCGCGGCCGTCAGCTGGCTGCTCGACGCCCTTCTGGCGTTGGGGCTCGCGAGTCTTCTGTTCCACTTTCTCGGTTTTCGTTTTTGGGTCCTTATCATTTTCATCGCCGTCTTGGTGCCACTGAGCCATATCATCGGGCTCCAGAACGGAATCGTGATTTCGCTCGTTCTGATTTCTCAAATTTATCTTGAGCAGGACATCGCCTATGCCTTAAACGCGTTATTCGTCCTCCTGGTCGGAATCGGCATCGCCTTTTCGCTCAACCTTTACATGCCGAAATTCGACCGCGAGATTGACGCCTCGATTACGAAAATCGATGTGGCGATCGACGAAGCGATTCAGGATATCGCTTCGGGAGAGACGCCGCGGTTCCCGGATATCGTCAATCTTGTCCAGCAAGTCCGGGAAAAACTCTTCCTCGACATCGAAAACCATTACTTCGTCCAAACGTCGAAACGGTCAAACTACCTTACGATGCGCAACGGACAAATTCACATACTCGAACGAATCGCCCCGCTTCTGGCCGCAATCGAACCGATGCCCGAGAAAACGGTCATTTTGGACTTTGTCAAAACGTTCAAAGGCAAAATCGGGACGCCGAATTTTGCCCAATCGCTTAAGCACGAACTCGATGCTTTATTCGAGTACTTCCGCCAGTCGCCGCTGCCGGACAGCCGCGCCGAATTCGAAAAACGGGCGCAACTATATTACGTGTTGCGCGAACTCGAAAATTTTCTGATTCTGAAAATCAATTATCACGAAAATCCATAGGCGACCGTATCCTACTGAAACGGGTATGTAAATTACTTTGTTTTCGTGGTTTCCGTTACTTTGTCTTTGCCGCGCGGGCGGTTTTCGAAACGAATGGTGGCCACGGCCATCTGCCCTTCGTTCATGCGCTCGATCTGTTTGGCGCGCCGGTTGAAGAAAAAACGGCTGACGGACTCCCAAATGAATACCCATGAGGCGATGAGGACGATCTGGTTGGCGAAGATGTCGACATGCAGGCGGTTCAGCACCTCATAAAGGACCAAGATGCCGATGCCGGTGAAAAAGAACAATATCGACGTGATCATGATGCGCCGCAATTCCTGGGTCATCGCTTTATACGACAGCCAATAATACCGTTTGATGGCTTGCTGGATATATTCCTGATCGACCTTGCTGACGTCGTCGACGAGGAAATTGATGACCAGCGGCAAATGGGCGGGCAGGGGATCGGCCTGCGAATCGATGTACCGCATCAAATCCGAATTCAAGACCTTCTTTTCGGAGTAGGGCGAAAAAAGGTTGTCGGCGTTCTTGAGGTTGATGTTGATGACGGCGGTGCCTTCCTCGTCCATATATTCGTTTTCGACATACTCGAGGACGGTGCCGCGTCCTTTTTCCATCGCCGCCAGTTTTTTCAATAGCGGTTTCAGCTTATTGGCCATTTTCATGGTTTTAATTATATCACCGAACAGCTTATCTCATGCACGCGCGCGCACACAATTTGCGCTCCCAGTATTTGAAAATATCATGCTTCCTTTTTTTCGAGAAAATAACCTTCAACCGCCAGAAATGAAAAACAGCCGCAGAATGACGTTTGCGGCTGTTCGAAAAAGAGGGAACCTGCTTATAGATTCTTCTTCGATTTCTCGTAATCAGCTATGAACGCGGCGATGCCTTTATCCGTAAGGGGATGCTGCACCGCCAGTTTCAAGACGGCATAGGGTACGGTGGCGATATGGGCGCCGGCCAAGGCCGAATCGCGCAGATGGTTCGGGTGACGGATCGAGGCGCTGATGATTTCGGTCGGAAAACCGTAAATGTCGAATACTTCCCTAATTTGGCGGATCAATTCGATCCCGTCATGGCCGGCGTCGTCGAGACGTCCGACGAACGGGCTGACGTATGTCGCCCCTACCGTGGCCGCCATTAAAGCCTGGGCGACGCTGAAGACCAACGTTACGTTCGTTTTGATGCCAAGTTTCGTCAATTCCTTGACGGCTTTCAAACCTTCGACATTCATCGGAATTTTGACGATCATGTTCGGGTGGATTTTGGCGATGGCTTGGCCTTCGGCGACCATGGCCGCGGCTTCAAGCGCGTTCACTTCGCCGCTGATGGGGCCATCCACCAATTCGGTGATTTCCTTGATCACGTCTTCGAAACGGCGCCCTTCCTTGGCAATGAGCGAGGGATTCGTCGTCACGCCCGAAAGAATGCCCCATGAGGCGATTTCGCGGATGTGTTCGACATTCGCGGTGTCGATGAATATTTTCATGATTATCTCCTTTGTATGCGAAAACTCATCATCAATATGATAACAAGAACAAGCAGGATAAAAGAATATGTAACTTCTTTTTCGAAGGAATTGCCAGCGAATTTCTGAATGAAAAAAGGTTTGACTTGCCAGCCAAACCTTCGTATTTCATTGGGGCGAACGATGGGACTTGAACCCACGCGTGCCTGGTTCACAGCCAGGTGTGTTAACCCCTTCACCACGTTCGCCAGGTGCTTAAATATCTTACATAGTTAAGACGTCAAAGTAAAGGCAATTTACCTTGTTTGGTCAGTATTTTTAAGGCCAGTCGGAGAATTGGGAGTTCCCGTCGTTTCACGAGTCCGGCGATCAATGTGTCAGAGGTATTTTCATAACGGGCGACGGCTTCCGCGAGCGGCAGCCATTCGATCTTCTCGATCATCGCCTGTTCGCGCGGTTCGAGTTTTTGGCCGACGTATTTTCCGACCCGAACCATAAAGAAATGGTTGACGTTGTGGCGGTGGATCAAATTGTAGTAATCGGACACCGTGCCAATCTCGGTGACGACGGAAACCTCGTAGCCGATCTCTTCCTTCAGTTCGCGGACGATGGCCTCCTCCGGCGTTTCGCCGGATTGGACGCCGCCACCCGGGAGCTCGTAATAGTCGCGCACGCCGAACTTATCGACGCTATTCAACTTCGTCAAGGCAATCTCGCCGTCGTCGTTAAAGGCGACGGCTCTGGCAATCAGCCGCGTATGGTCGATGTATTCGAACGGATATTGGTCGTCGACGTATTCCGCCAGCAATTTCATTTTTTCATTCCAATGATTTGATGATTATTTCAGCCGTGGCGACGTTATTGGCCATCGGGATGTCGTAGACTTCGGCAATGCGCAATAACGCTTTGACGTCGGGGTCATGCGGCTGCGCCGTCAACGGGTCGGCCAAAAAGACGACGACGTCGATTTTGCCGGTGGCGATGGCGGCGCCGATCTGCTGGTCGCCGCCGAGGGGACCGCTCAGGTAAGCTTTCACTTTCAAATTCGTTTTGGCGGACACGAGATGCGCCGTCGTGCCCGTGCCGACGAGTTCGTGTCGCGCCAAGGTTTTTTCATGGCGAAGGCAAAAAGCCACCATCTCTTCCTTCTTATGGTCGTGGGCGATCAACGCAATCCGTTTTCTATCCATTTTGTTTCTCCTTGATGGCGTGGGCAATCGCTTCGCCGGCGGCAAACGCGAAATGGAGGTTGTAACCGCCGCATAGGCCGTCAACGTTCAGCGCTTCGCCGCCGATGAAAAGATTCGGATACTTATGAGTTTCCAACGTGGTTTTGTCGACTTCGCTCAGATGGATCCCTCCCGCGAAAATTTGGTTGTTGATCGGTCGGTAATCGTGGGAAACGGTGAATTCCAAGCCTTTGAGCAACTGTGCCAAACCGGCAGGTGTCTGTTTGTCTTTGGGCAGGCGGCGCCACTGATTGTGGACGTATTGTCCCAGTTTCATCGGGATGAGCCCGACCAGATGCGAGGCATCGAACATCCTGATTGGTATCTGCGTTTCGATGTACGCCATGAGTTTGCCGATGTCGAGCCGCGGACAGACATCGACGACGATCTTGGTATCCGGCACTTCGCCTTCGATGCGCCGCCTGGCATAAAACGAAGATAATTCGAAGATGGCGATGCCCGACAACGCTTTTTCGATGAACTGCAGTTCCCCGTCCGTTTTGTATACCGATGTTCCTTCAAGCATGAGTTCGAGATTGGCTTTGACGCGCTGTCCGTTGAGCATTCCGATATTTTCGGCGACGCCCATGGCCGACAAGGCCGGAAAGACATCCGTACGTTCGAAACGTTTGGAGCCGTCAATCGTCGGCAGGCTGTCTTCGGGCAGTTTCGGGCTGAGTCCGGCCTTGGATCCGACCGCTAGTACGACAAAGTCAAACGGCTGCCCGGACACCAAATAACCAGTGCCGGAGGTGCCGATGTCCGTGATTGCGCAATCCAACATAGTAATGACGCCGCGATCGTGGTTGTCGCGCTGCAAAAGCGTCACGAACGAAGCGGCGCTTTCGCTGACGGGATAGACCCGGCCGTGGTCATCGGCATAGACTTCGAGTCCGAGTTCTTCAAGACGTCTGATGACGGCTTGGCTGTCATATGAGACGATTGGGGCGACGAAACCGGGGTCGTTATAGGCCTCGGGGCAGACGCCGAGATTCGTGAGGTTGCCCTTGCTGTTGCCGCTCATGAGGATTTTCTTGCCGACTTGGGAAAAGCGTTCATAAATGACGACTTCGATTTCAGGCGCAAGACGTTTGATGGTGTTCGCGCACCACAATCCGCAAGCCCCGGCACCGATAATCGCCACGCGCTTCATGTCAGATCCTCACAAAAAAGAGAATAGCAGGATTTCGGGGAAGAATATCATCAAGATGCCGATCGCCAGCATGAGGATGCCCCCGATCAGATGGGCGTACCGTCCAAGTTTCGACGCCAAAGGGCTGACCTTGAGCGTGAACACGGCAATCCCGAAAATCAACAAATCGTCAAGCATGAAAAATAAAATATACAAAAGAACATAAAAGATCGAAGCGGCGCCGACGATGCCGTTGACGGCCAGTATTTGCGTGAATACCAGCGGAAGTCCCGTCGAGCAGGCCAATTCGACGGCGTTGACGATGACGGCCAGCCCCATAACGCCAATCAGCGCCACGGGTAGTGACCCGGCGTTAGCAATCTGCCGCACTTTCGCGGCGATATTCTGTTTTTGGGTTACGTTGGTGACTTCACAACCGTCTTCCTTTTTCACCCTGGCTTTGACGAAGGAATAGATATTGTAAGCGCCGGCCAGTAACGCCAAAGCGCCGATGATGATTTGGAACACCGTCTGGGCAATCAAGAGTTCGATCGTCTTGAGCCAGGCCATCATGATCAGAAAATAGAAAACGCCCGACGTCAATAGGAAGAGTCCGCCGATAAGCCAGATCCGCTTCTTGTCCTTCGAGCCGAGCACGAGGCTGATCAAAAACAAAAGGACCCACATGGCGCACGGATTGATGCCATCGATGAATCCCAAGATGACGGCGACGATCCCGAGCGACACGTCGCGTACGTCGACGATGCCAATCAGCGGCAAGTCGTACTCGAAATCGGAGGTCGTGTCGAAATCGGTCGCCAAAATCGGCTCGTCGGCCAGGTATTTGGCCATGATATCGACATGGGCGTTTGCTGAATACCGCTCGATTGCCCGCGTCAATGACAATTCGACGGCGGCGTTGAAGCCGACGTAATGCTTGCCGCCGATCACCGTAAACGGCGTGGCGACCGTTTCTTCGGAAAAGATGGCGGCGATATCCCCGAGCATCGTCAAATGGTCGGGCTCATCGATGCCGTATTCGACGACCGTCAGATTGTCGCGCAGCGCCGTTTGCTCGTCGAGATAGCTTTTCTCGGCGGCGCAATGGCCGCATCCGGGCGCCGAGAAGAAATACACATTGACCGGAAACGCTTCTTCCGCGGCCGAAACCGTGGCGACGGGCTTTATTGAAAAAAAGAGCCCCAGGGCTGTCATAAGCGAAAGCGTCGTTATGTAAGCCTTGCCTTTATTCATAACCGTCCAAATTCTTTTCGAGCTCCTTGACGGACTGTTCGCCGACTACGCGCGCCAATTCTTTTCCTTCGGAAACGACGATGGCCGCCGGAAGCGTTTTTCCGACGCCATATTGCTTAACGATGTTCGGCGACTCATCGAAATCGATTTCCGTAAATTGCCAGCCTGGGTGCCGCTTAACGTAGTCTTGGTAGCGTGGGCGCATGATGAGGCAGCTTGGGCACCAGACGGCCGTAATCAAGACGATTTGCCTCATTCGACGTATTCCTTCAAGGCTCGGGCTACGGCATCGATTTCATCTTTGGTGGTCAAAGCCGCGAAACTGATTCGGATGCTCGAACTTGCCCGCGCTTCGTCATGGGTCAAAGCCAAAACGGCCGTCGAGAGGTCGCTGTCGCTTTCGCATGCCGTATGGTTCGATATGTAGATTCCACGCTGGCTGAAATAATCAACGATGGCGCGCGAGGAATGGCCAAGGACGCTGAAATTGAGGACATAAGGCAAATCGCGTTCCTCGCTGTTGAAGACGATATGACCGATTTCGGTCAATTTCCGGCGGGCGTAGCGGTTGATTTCGTTGACATAAGCATTGTTGTTTTCAAGGTGATCCATCGCCAAAGCGACGGCTTTTTCCATTGAAAGGACCAATTCCGTGGTCGGCGTGCCGCGCCGGTAACTCGTCGTCGAATGACCGCCCCTTATCAGCGCTTGCAACGTCACTTTTTTCTTTTTGATCAGCAAGCCGACGCCTTTGATACCGTAGATCTTGTGGGCCGTTAAGCTGATGAGGTCGATGCCTTCGAGTTCGATCGGCTCCTTGCCGATCGTTTGCGTCACGTCGCAGTGGAAGACGGCTTTGGGGTAATTCCTCACCATCTTCTTGATTTGATCGATCGGTTGGCGGTTGCCGATTTCCGAGTTGACCGAGCAGACGGAGACGAGCAACGTCTCGGGACCGAGCAGCTGCGCCAAATGGTTCAAATCGACATGGCCATGGGCATCCGTTTTCAAGATGTCGACGCGGTAGCCGCGGCGGGCGTAATGATTGGCGTTGGCGGTGATCGAAGAATGTTCGAAAGCTGTGGTGATGATTTGCCCGGATTGATGCTCCGGCGATGATAGCCAACCTTGCCACGCCAAATTGTTGGCTTCGGTCGCCCCGCTCGTCGGGACTAATTCGTAGGCTGATGATAACTGGAGCAGCCGCCGAATTTTCCGGAGGGATTTTTCGATGGCGTCGGCTGCCAAAAGTCCGAGTCCGTGGCCCGAATTCGGATTGGCGATGTATTTCTTCGTGGCGCGCCCGAACGTCTTCAGGACCAGAGGGCTGACCGGCGTCGTCGCCGCATAATCAAGGTATATCATATTGTTTATTTTATTATAATCGCCCCTGTAAAAAAAGGATTCACTTATCAAGTGCCCTTTCTTGTTTTCGGGTATTAAGTGACAAACTCAATGCAACGATGATGTAATCCTTAAGTTGCTTATAATGAAGACATCTTTCTTGCCCCAGAAAGGAGGATGTATGGGCAACAAGGTAAATCATC
>Ga0172369_10006530_pt1 | contig 13843 bp, 11 predicted proteins | sample LakKiv25m_FD_114539 | JGI IMG/M metagenome (GOLD analysis project Ga0172369, IMG submission 114539) | Freshwater microbial communities from Kabuno Bay, South-Kivu, Congo - kab_022012_11.25m | ecosystem: Environmental > Aquatic > Freshwater > Lake | place: Democratic Republic of the Congo...
AAAAAGGTGAAAATCGAAAGCTTGATCAGCTGGTATGATGCGCTTCCTGGTTTCCCCACCAAACCTGACGCGATGTGGCAGGCCAGGGCTGGATACGATATCTATACATACGATACCCATACCTTCAAGCAGGGCTCACAATTAACCCGGATCACGCTGAACGGTACGGAAATGAAGACATCGACTAAACCGTTCATGTCCCTGGGATATGACGAAGCCATGTACGGGCGCGCCCTGCGAGTCACGAATGGCACCTTCAAAATCTCCAAGATATTTTTCTCGGGAGGAGAATGATGGGGGAGGATGTGTGCGCCCGATCCGATCAACAACAGAGATCGGGGCGAGATATTTTTCGTGAAGGAGGTTTACGTTTATGACTATGCACTCAACCCGACGCGGGTTTACTTTAATAGAGCTGCTGGTCGTGATCGCCATCATCGCGATCCTGGCAGCTATCCTCTTCCCGGTGTTTGCCAAAGCACGTGAAAAAGCGCGGCAAACCCAGTGTGCGAATAATCTGCGCCAACTCAATGTGGCGGTACAGATCTACCAGCAAGACCACGCGACGCTCTTCCCGGCCGGCGACAAGGTCTGGGAGGAGGCGAATCTGCCGCCGGGAGCCACGTTCTGCCCAACATACGGCAAAGGCAAGCCCGGCTATGGGTACAATTTTTGGCTCGGCGGGAAAACGTTCGGCGATCCGGGCATCCCCGAACCGCAGGACTGCGTGGTCCTGGCCGATTGTAAATCGCGCCTGTTATACACGTCGGTAGATATCGATTTTCGACATACCGGCAAAGGCATGGTCGCGTTTGGAGACGGGCACGTTGCATTGCATAAAGTGTCGGATATTACCATCCCGGCGGTCGCGAATCGTGAGCTGATGAGCGAATTGATTCCCAAAACCTGGTCCGTCACGCCGTTCACGACCTTCCGGCGCACCTTGACAGGCGACTGGACGGATATGTGGAATGTCGTTGTGCCGGCTGACTGGCAAAGCAACCTCTTTGACGATCCGAATAATGCGCTGATCGGCGGCATGTATATGACCGGCACGGACTGGATGGAAATCCATGGCGAGGGGTATCCCTACACGGATACCGCCGCCTTCGCCGAATCGGAATTATACATGCGCTGGCCGTTGCCGGCCACGGCGAATACCCTCACTTCCGGCAACAGCTTTTGGGTGTTTAGTATTCCCAAATTCGATGTGCCGTATGTCGGCGCATCCTGGGCATTGAAATCACCCGCCGGCCCGGCGGCGCTCGGTGGCCGCACCGAAGTTGCGATTCTGGATGACGCCGTGCCGCCGAATACCATCGCCCGCTTCAAACTGAGTCTCAGCGGGACGACGGCCACCTACTCGGCCAATGGCGAGACGCTCTGCACCGTTAAAGATGCCGCGGAATTATGCACGTATGGCGACTTGAATTTAACTAATTCTTATGTCTATAAATACGGAAATTCCTCGGAATTCTACGACGTCCTGGCTGATATCCCGGACCATTCGCTGACCATCATTGGAAAAGCCAATGGCTCGCTCGCCTTCAGTCTGTCGGCGGCGAATACGCCGGAGATCAACGGCGCCATCGCCACCACGTCAACCGTGAGTACGCACCATCCGACCTGGGTCGAATTTCGCGTCACGGAGCCCTTCACCGGATGTGAAGGACTGGGAGCCATCCGCATCCCCTTCGCGGCCAGCGGCGGCGGTATCTACTGGGATACGTACAATTAATCGGGAGGATTGCAAGGACGCGTGTTGAAACGATATCCGTCCTGACGGTGCTCGAATGCGCCGCTGACGACGGAAAGTGGTCTGCCTCCCCTGTCTGCATCGATGCGGACAGGGGAGGCGTTGAACTACGGAATGAGAGGTAGGCATGAAATACGTTACTACGGCGATTTCCTTACTGTGCGGCGCGGGCCTGCTGCTGGCCCTGACCGGATGCCGAAATGCCAATTCCACGCAACCGGTGCGGAACGCCCCCCCCGTCCGTCACTCGGCGCCGGCACAAACAACATCGCAACCGCCATCTTCTCAGGCAACAGAACCGGTCACACCGGCCGCCAACACCCCACCCCCGACCACATCGGGCTCGACCACGTTCGGCGGCGCCTCCCAGCCGGCCCAGCCCGCCCAGCCGGGCACCGTCACCTTCGGAGGGGCGAAACCGCAAGAAAGCTCGATGGACAAGGTTCCGGAAAAAGACCGTGCCAAAGTGACGGGAATACAGTCGAAAATTGAGCAGATGAAAGCGAATAGGCGCGGAGCCTCGACCCCTTAGGCAGGACCGCCGAGTGTTCGCTCTCACATACTTCAGCGCCTGGACGCTCCTGCCGGAGTCCGGGCGCTTTGTCACGCCGGAAGAACTGAGTAGCGACCAGGCCGGCAGAATCACACTTCCGCGACCAAGGACGAAAGGAACCGGACACCGCGCGTGGAAAATGTCATGGGCACTACCCGGGAATGTCAAAGATCCGCGGGTAGCTCATCAAGACAACGGGTAGGAACAGATGCGGACGATCGGCTTGTTGGCGATTTCCAACATTTTCATGACCTTTGCCTGGTACGGACATCTCAAGTTCAAACAGTTTCCGTTATGGCAAGTCATTCTGGTGAGCTGGTCGATCGCCTTGCTGGAATATTGTTTCCAGGTGCCCGCGAATCGTCTGGGGTCCGTACAATTCACCACGGCGCAATTGAAAACCATTCAAGAAATTATTACGCTGGTGGTGTTCAGCGGTTTTTCGGTGTTGTATATGCACGAGGCACTCAAATGGAATTACCTGGTCGGCTTCGCCTTAATCGCCGTCGCCGGCTTCTTTGTCTTTCATAAATGGTGATAGACTGATCGGGATGATCTATCCGTAAAGAGATGGAATGTATACTGCGGATGAACTGGTATGGGGGATGTTACATGGAATTGACGCTGGGACAATTGGCCGTGCAGCTTGATGGCCTGCTCGTGGGCGGCGGCGCCGACGCGCTGGTGCTCGGTGTGGCCGGCTACGACGCGGTCGGCGAGGACATGGTCACCTACGTCACCTCCGAACGCCACCTGCCCGAAGCGGAGGCCTCATCGGCACTGGCCATCATCGTGCCGCTGTCGATCGCCGATTCCGCCAAACCCCTCATCCAGGTCGAGGACCCGCGGGCAGCCTTCGGGCGCGCGCTGCGACTGTTCGACTGGCGCCGGCCGCCCATTCCGGGCATCGATGACACCGCGGTGATTGCCAAGTCGGCCATGGTGCACGCCCGTGCCTACGTCGGCCCGCTGGCGGTGGTCGGCGAAGGCTCCTTCATCAGCGACGGCGCCATCATCCACCCCAACGCCGTTGTCGGCGACCATGTCGAGATTGGCGCGGAAACCGTCATCCACCCGGGCGCCATCATTTATCCCCGCTGCACCATCGGCTGCCGGGTCATCATCCACGCCGGCGCGGTCATCGGCTCCGATGGCCTGGGATTTCAACCGACGCCGGACGGCTGGGAAAAGATCCCCCACCTCGGCACGGTGATCATCGAAGATGATGTGGAGATCGGCGCCAATGTCACTATCGACCGCGCCACCAGCGGCAAAACCCTCATCGGCCGCGGCACGAAGATCGACAACCTGGTGCACATCGCGCATAACGTGCAGGTGGGCGCCAACTGCATGATCGTCGCCCAGGTCGGCATCTCCGGCAGCTCGGTCATCGAGGACGGCGTGATCATGGCCGGCCAATCCGGCGTCAGCGACCACGTGCGCGTCGGCGCCAACGCGCGGCTGGGCGCGCGGTCCGGGGTCACCCGCCAGGTCTCCCCCGGCGCCACCGTCTCCGGCTTCCCCGCGCGGGAACACGCCGAAGAGTTACGCTACGAAGCCGCCCTCCGCCGCGTGCCCGACCTGCTGGAAAAGGTCAAGCGCCTGGAAGGGCGCGTGAAGGAGCTGGAAGGCGGCGGGAAGAGTAAGTAGTTAGTAGTGATAAGTGATCAGAAAAACTGGTCCGGTGGTCGAGCAGGCTTTCCTGCCTGCTCGACCACCGGACCAGTTGGGTCTGTCAATCGTTATTCCGGGAGTCGTTCCGAAACCAACGATGAACCGATAGCCTTCATGGCAGTGTGCAGATCTTTTCGTTCGTGCGCCGGTTCATTGCGCATACCGGCGACGACCACAACCTCTTTCACATCAAATTCCAGCAACTGGAACATGTATTTCGTATAATCAAAATAAACCTGGAACATGCCGGAATCAGGATTACCCTGCGTAAATACCAGCATCAACTTCTTTTTTACGGTACTTTCTTTGTAATGCGGAGAGAATCGCGGAGAAATTTGTGCAAACAACCTGTCGGTGAATATCTTCGCCTGGCCGCTCATCTGCCCCATGTAAACCGGAGAGCCGAGAATAAGGGCATCGGCATGCTCAAGCGCGTCATACAATTGCTGCATGTCATCGTTGATAATACAACCCCGATCCTGATCGCCTTTGTGGCAGCCCAGGCAACCCCGGCACGGTTTGATATCAAGATCGCTGAAATACCAGCATTGCGTTTCGGCGCCCTGTTCTTTCGCACCTTCGAGAATTTTGTTTATTACCCAGGCGGTATTGCCGTCTTTCCACGGACTGGCGCTCAATCCGATGATCTTCACCTTTCCTCCTTGCATATCTGGGTGGAAAACAACAATTCTGTCACTCCATTGTTTACGTGTCAACAATATAGTGGGGGTTGTCTCAGTAAGATAGCCCGTAAAAAAGCAGAGATAGGTACAAGAATATACTGACCCCTGCTCCCTTTCGGCTACCAGTTTTTCATATCACTTATGACTTATCACTGATGACTACCCACTACTAACTCATCCCTGAACTCCTGAACATCCGCCCACGTATCCTCCACCAGCCGCGTCCCCAGCGCTTGCCGCACCTCGGGCAGGTCGAAGGCCTTCAGGATATCATGCGGGAAATTCACCGCCGGCCAGAAGGTGTAGTGCGCGGTGCTCAGGGCCAGGAAGCTCTCCGGCGCTTCGCGGGCGGCGACGGTGGCGATCGCCGGATCCAGCGCGGCAGCCAGCAGCGCCAGCACCGCCCCTTGCTTGCGACCCACCAGGTGCACCTCGCGCGCGCCCTCCGCCCGTAAGAGTTGCACCGCGCTCAGCACGTCGAACACTCGCCGCCCAAGCAACGGCTGGTTCAACATCAGCGCGTAGCCGGTATACATGTAGTCATGCCCGTAGAGCACCAGCGGATCATCGAGCGCGAACAGACCCTCGCCCAGGCCGCGCGGATCGAAAGTCCAGAAGTCGCCGGTGCCCTGCATGGTCTCCGGCTCCGCCAGCTCCTGCTGGCTGTCGAAATTCGGCAGATACAGCACCGCCTGCTCACTCGGCATCATGCGGAAGGGGTTTCCCTCCCGGCACACATGCCGCAGCACGCACTGGATGCCCGGCTCGGGTTCGACAACGAAACGAAAGACCTGCTGGCCGCTGTCTCCCCGCCTGGCATCGGTCAGGAACAGCCGGCGATAATGCGGGGCCTGCTTCGGAGGCTGAATGTTGAGCGCCTTGCGGATCACCGCCGGCAGCTTCTCCGAGACCACCGTCGGGCGGTCGGCCGCGCACTGCGCCCGCTCGGCCACCATCTCATACACCGGACGCGAGCCGGCCTGGTGCACGTCGCCGGCCGCCGCCAGAATCTCTTCCTCCTCCGGCACTTCGATGTCTTCGTCCGCCTCCTGGGTCGTGGGCGGCTTGCCGAAAATCTGGTTGAAGAAGCCCAACATGGCAATCTGGTTGCCGTCGCTGTAGGAGTGCTGGTATGCATCGAAGTTGATACGGCAGGTTGACGCGTTGCCGCCCAGCAGGCAATGCACCCGCAGCAACTCCGCATGCCCCTGCTGCAGCCCGCGGTTGTCGAAGTAGTCGAACTCCTGCCCCAGCAGCAAGGCCGGTGTCCCCGCCCGCGCCATGAAGAAGTCGATCTTATCCAGCCCGGCGGCGATGAAACCTGGCGGGTACTGCTCGTCGTCCGCCGGCATCGAATTCTCCAGGTCCAGCAGGTAGCTGGTCGTCCAGCAGGAGGAAGCGACGGCGCGCAGCCGCGGCTCCATCGACCAGATGTAGGCGCTCAGCGTGCCGCCGCCGGACTGGCCGGTCAATCCCAGTTGGTGACCATCCACCTCCGGCCGCGAAGCCAGGTAATCCACCCCGCGCAGGCCGTCCCACAGCCGCCACGCGCCGAACCACTCGCCGCACGCGTGCATCTGCCGCCCGATGATGTTGTGCCCCGCCACCGCCGCCATGCGCGTCAGCCGCTCGTCAACCTCGCCCAGGCGGTAAATGTCGCGCTCACCCTGGTTGATGGGGTCATACGCCAGCACGGCATACCCCTCGCGCGCCAGCCGGATGCAGGTTTTCATGTAGAGCGGGTAGGCCTTCCCGTTATACGAGTGCCCGCAGGTGAACAGCACGCCCGGCACGCGCCCCGCCCGCTCCTTCGGCAGATACAGGTTGGCGGACACCAGCAGCTCCGGCCGGCTTTCGTACAGCACGTGCTCGATCATATATTCGCCGAAGTCGGTGGTCTTCACCGTGCGCGCGTTCAGCGGTGTCCGCGGCGGCAGCGGCCCGAACGCCGTGCGGATGCCCTGGCGCACCTCCTCCACATACTGCCGCGCCTCCTCCGGCGTGCTCACCTGCGCCAGCCGCTCCTGCCGCGCCCGATACGTCTCGCGCAGCTGCTGCACGTAATATTCTTCCAGTGACTTCGGATAATCGTGAAAACGCATGGATCTTTCCTCACCTCGCTGTATATGCTGCACGAACCAGATAAAATCCTGCAAAACACAGGGGAACTGTCCCATATTAAAAGGCAAGCGTAGTTCGTAGTAGCGCCGTCAGGCGCGTGCCCGTTACCGAGCATAAAGCTCGTGTGGAACCAAGGAGGACACGTTCTCTTTTCAGTTCCTCACGAGCTCTATGCTCGGTAACGGGCACGCGCCTGACGGCGCTACTACGAACTACGCTTGCTTCATTATTGGTTACGAGAGCTAATTGTTCATTACTCTAAGCAATAAATTTTTCATTCCCACGGCCTTTTTCTCTTCCATCTCCCCTGCATCTGTGCTATCCTGTGACCGTTTTATCACCATACAGTGATAGAGGAGAAAACGGTGGCGGTTGAATCTTCACAAACATCAGTCAGCACAGTGGCATCCGTGACCTTTTTGCCCGCGGGGCAGACGGTGGAAGTCGGCGAAGGCGTAACGCTGCTGCAGGCCGCGCGGCAGATCGGTGAGCACATCGACGCGCCCTGCGGGGAAAGCGGCAAATGCGGCAAGTGCCGCGTCATCGTGAAGGACGGCCTCTGCGGCGAGATGTCCGAGCACGAGCGAAAGCTGCTCAAGCCGGAGGAGATCGCGCTGGGCGTGCGCTTGTCCTGCGAGGCGGTGCCGCTGGGCCGCGTGACCGTGGATATCCCGGAGACCAGCCGCAACATGGCCAACCGCAAGGCGGGCGCCGACCTGCTCCGCCCCATCGCTGCCAAACCGTATACACGCAAGATTTGCGTGCAGGTGCCGCCGCCGTCGGTGACCGAGCGCGACTTCCGCGACGACCTCACCCGCCTGCGCCAGGCGTTGCCGGAGATCGGCGCGGTGGATCTGGCGGCGGCGCGCGCGCTGCACGCAGCGCTGGTGGCCGGCGAGCAGACCGTCACCGCCGTGCTGGCCGGCGACCGGCTGATCGCGGTGGAACCCGGCGACACGACGCGGGCACACTACGGTCTGGCGCTGGACATTGGCACCACCACGCTGGTCGGCTACCTGATCGACCTGCGCACCGGCGACGAAGTCTCCCTCTCCGCGCAGCCCAACCCGCAGGCCGCCTACGGAGCCGACGTCATCTCGCGCATTGAATTCTCCATGGGCGACCAGGAAAAAGTCGAGACGCTGCGCAAAACCGTCACCAAAGCGGTGAATACCATCCTGCATGCCACGGCGAAAGACGCCGGCATCACCGCCGGCCAGATTTACGAGATGACGATGGTAGGCAACACCTGCATGTCGCACCTCTTCCTCGGCATCGATCCGCTGTCGCTCGGCCACGCGCCGTATACCCCCACCCTCACCGACCCGATGAATCTCGCCGCCTCCGAGCTGGGCTTGTCGATGCACCCGCGCGGCCGCGTGCGCACACTGCCGAACATCGCCGGCTTCGTCGGCGCGGACACCGTGGGCGTGCTCGCCGCCGCCGACCTGGAGCACCGCACCGGCCTGCATGCCGCGGTCGACATCGGCACCAATGCGGAGGTGATGTTGAGTGAGAACGGCCGCTTGAGCGCCTGCTCCACCGCGGCCGGCCCCGCCTTCGAGGGTGCGAAGATTTCACAGGGCATGCGCGCGCAGCCGGGGGCGATTGATGCCGTCACCATCGGCGAAGATCTCTTCATCCACACCATCGGCGACCAGCCGGCGCAGGGCATCTGCGGCTCCGGCATCATCGACGCGCTGGGCGAGTTGCGCCGCGTGGGCCTGCTGGAGGCCAGCGGGCGCTTCGCCGACCTGGAGGATTTAACTGGCGTTCCCGAAGCCCTACTCGCCCGCATGACCGACGAGGGCGTGGTCCTCGTATGGGCTAAGGAGAGCGGCACCGAACGCGATATCGTCCTTACCCAGCAGGACGTGCGCGAAATCCAGCTGGTGAAAGCCGCCATCTACGCCGGCATCGCCACCCTGCTGCAGAAGCTGGGCCACTCCCCCGAGGAGCTGGACGGCCTGCACATCGCCGGCGCTTTCGGCACCTATATCACCAAGGAGCACGCGGTCGGCATCGGCCTTATTCCTAATCTGCCACTGGAGAAGCTGGTCTTCCTCGGCAACGGCGCCGGCATCGGCGCCAAAATGGCCCTCATCTCCCAGGATGAATACACCGCCGTCTGCGCCGCCGCCCGCAAAGTCGAATACGTCGAGCTCGCCGGCGATGAAATCTTCCGCGACAACTTCTCCATGGCCATGATGCTGGCGCCGGGGTGCGAAGACGATTGGTGAGGGGACGAGAAACCACAGATTTCGCAGATTACACAGAGTAATAATGACTCCGTCAAGCCGGTCGACTAGACGGAGTCATTATTTCGTATTTATCCTATCCATCCTATCCATCCCTGTTAATTACTCTCCTTCCCTCGCCGCCCGATACACCGCCAGCAGCGGCACCCCCTGCCCCTCTGCCAGCTTCCGGCAATCTTCGTATTCCGGTTCGGCGCGCTCGATGTCGTTCCAGCGGCTGATCTTCAAGCGCACGGGACCGTACGGGGTGTCCACCGTGCGGAATTCGCGGGGAAGGACGGCGCGGGTGTAGAGGGTGCGGCGGACGCCGAGGGTGGTCGTTTCCGCGAAGAGGATGCCGGTGCAGGCGTCCACTTCGCCGGGGGCACACAGTACGCGGACCAGCACGCCGGGGCGGTTCTTCTTCATCTGGATGGCGGTGAAAAAGACGTCCAGCGCGCCGGCGGCGAAGAGGCGGTCCATCAGGTAGCCGAGCACTTCGCCGGGCAGGTCGTCGAGGTTGGTCTCGAGGCCGACAATTTCCGTTGCCGCCAATTCCGCAGCCTCTTCGCCCAGGAACAGCCGCAGCACGTTGGGGCGCGGCAGTTCCTTCGAGCCGGCGCCGTAGCCCACCTGCCCCACAGTCATTCCCGGCAGCGGGCCGAAGCGCTCCGCCAGCGTGGTGATGATGGCGGCGCCGGTGGGGGTGACCAGCTCTGCGTCGATGTCCGACTCCGCGATGGGCACGCCGCGCACCAGCAGCGCGGTGGCCGGCGCGGGAATCGGGAAGGTGCCGTGCGCGCAGGTGACCCACCCGCGGCCCAGCGGCAGCGGCGACGCCAGCACCCGGTCGATCCCCAGCGCCTCCAGCCCGATGGCCGCCCCCACGATGTCGATGATGGCGTCCACCGCGCCGACCTCGTGAAAATGCACCTGGTCCGGCGTGGTGCCGTGCACTTCCGCCTCCGCCTGGCCCAGCCGCGTGAAGATGTCGCTCGCCGTCTTCTTCACCTGCGGCGACAGTCCGCTGTGCTCGATCAGATGCAGGATGTCGCCTAACCCGCGATGCGCATGGTGGTGATGATGCTCCCCCTGCCCCATCTCGTGCTCGTGGTGCTCCTCCACCACGTCCACGTGCAGGGCGCTGATCCCCTGCTTGCTCACCCGCTCCACGGTCAGCTTCCACCCGTGCAGCGGCAATTGCGCCAGCCCGGCCAGCAGCACCGATTCATCCAGCCCGCAAGCCAGCATCGCCCCCAGCACCATGTTGCCGCTGATACCGGACAGGCAATCGAAATACGCAATACGCATGATAATCTCCATGAGGAAAGTGACTAGTGGCTAGTGATTAGTGACTAGTGTCCTTGCTCACAAAAGCTTACCGTAAATCAGGACACTAGCCACTAATCACTAGTCACTAGCCACTTCAATTCGTCGATTGGCAGGGAAATCCCCCCGCCGCGTCGCACTTATTATGGCATGCCGGCCAATCTGTTGCAAAATATACGCAGACTCGGGGTACTGGGGGGCACCTTCGACCCCATCCATTACGGGCACCTGCAGATCGCGGAGGAAGTGCGCGAGCGCTTCAACCTGGACGTGGTGCTCTTCATCCCCACCGGCGAACCACCGCACAAGCCGCACGGCCAGGCGAACGCGGAGCAGCGCTTCATCATGACCGAGCTGGCCACCGCCGACCACCCAAGGTTTACCGTCTCCCGCCTGGAGATCGACCGCCCCGGCATCTCCTTCACGGTGGATACGCTGCAGGCGCTGCACGAGGAATATCCGGGCGTGGAGATCTACCTGATGATGGGCGCGGACATGGCGTTGGATTTTCCCACCTGGCGCCAACCCGAACGCATCCTCTCCCTGGCCCATGCTGTCGCCGTCACCCGCCCCGGCGTGCAGGAGGAAGCATTGCGCCGCCACCTGGCCACCCCCGCCATGCACGGCATCGAACTGGTCGTCGCCCCCGGCATCGCCCTCTCCTCCACCGAGATCCGACGCCGCGCCCGCGAGGGCAAAAGCCTGCGCTACCTCATCCCGGACGCGGTGATCGGGTTTATCGAGAAGGAAGGGCTGTATCGTGAGGATACATAGGAACTGTCCCCGTGACGGATAGCCTGACATCGGAATTTGTGTAAACTGCGCTCTGATCGGGCATAATACACCGAGGCTGAACACGCATTGCTGCCTGTCCGGCCCACCGATGCCATGATCGCACCCACCAACACGCCAACCGAAGCACCGGTCACCGTCATCCTGCCTCCGCGTGGCTGGCGGTCGCTCAAGCTGCGTGAGTTGTGGGATTACCGCGAGCTGCTCTACTTCCTGGCGCTGCGCGATGTGAAGGTCCGTTACAAGCAGACCGGGCTGGGCATCCTGTGGGCGCTGCTGCAGCCCTTTGTCACCATGGTGGTCTTCACCTTCGTCTTCCAGAAGATGGCCGGGATGAAGGCGGACAATAATATACCCTACCCCATCTTCACCTTCGCCGCGCTGCTGCCGTGGCAACTGTTCGCCGGCGCTTTGCCGCGCATCAGCAACAGCCTGGTGGGCAACGCCAACCTGCTGACCAAGGTCTATTTCCCGCGCACAGCCATCCCGCTCTCGGCGCTGGGCGCGGGCCTGGTGGATTTCGCCATCTCCTTCCTGCTGCTGGTGGTGCTGATCGCCTGGTTCTCGCTCACCTCCGCCTGGCACTTCACGTGGAGTTGGGCGCTGCTGGCGCTGCCGCTATTCGTGCTGCTGGCCATGCTCTCGTCGCTGGCGGTGGGCCTGTGGTTTGCCGCGCTCAACGTGCAATATCGCGACGTGCAGTATCTCACCCCCTTCCTGGTGCAAATGTGGATGTTCGTCTCGCCGGTGGTCTACCCCACCTCCCGCGTGCCGGACGGCATCTGGCGCATCCTTTACGGCTTGAACCCGATGGCCGGCGTCATCCAGGGCTTCCGCTGGGCATTGCTCGGCGGCGCGCCCCCCGACGGCATGATGGCCGTCTCCATCGGCATGGTGCTGCTGCTGCTGATCGGCGGCCTGTATTTCTTCCGCTACATGGAGCGGTATTTCGCGGACGTGATTTGATCTTTCGTAGGGGCGAAGGGCCTTCGCCCCATAATAGGCGCCGGTTGCGTATTCCGATATCTCACGAGAACGGCTCCCGTGACGGGGCGAAGGCCCTTCGCCCCTACGAAATCGCACTAACATGACAGATTACGCTATCCGAGTTGAAAATCTCCGCAAGCGCTATCGGATCGTGGCCGGGCCGAAGACCCGGAGCGGGACGAAGACGCTGCGCGACGCGTTGGCCTGGCGCTCGCGCTTGCTAGCGCGCAACGTCAAGCAAGCCGTCACCGGCATCCAGCAGGAAGTGGTGCCGGTCGATGAGTTCTGGGCGCTGGACGGCGTCTCCTTCGACGTGAAGCGCGGCGAAGTGATGGGCATCATCGGCCGCAACGGCGCGGGTAAAAGCACGCTGCTGAAGATCCTCTCCCGCATCACCGAGCCTACCGCCGGACGCATCGAGCTGCGCGGACGCATCGGCTCGCTGCTGGAGGTGGGCACCGGCTTCCATCCGGAGCTGTCCGGTCGTGAGAATATCTACCTCAACGGCGCCATCCTCGGCATGCGCCGGGCGGAGATCGCGCGCAAGTTCGACGAAATCGTCGCCTTCTCCGAGATCGACAAGTTCCTCGACACCCCGGTGAAGCGCTACTCCAGCGGCATGTATGTCCGCCTTGCCTTCGCCGTCGCCGCCCACCTCGAGCCGGAGATCCTGCTGGTGGACGAAGTCCTCGCCGTCGGCGACGCCGCCTTCCAGAAGAAATGCCTGGGCAAAATGGGCGACGTGGCAAAGGAAGGCCGCACGGTGTTGTTCGTCAGCCACAACATGACAGCCGTCCGCAATATCTGCAACAAGGCCGTCTGGCTGCATCAAGGCCGCGTGCAGCAGATCGGTGACATCGTTCCCGTCACCGAGCAATATTTTCGGCAGAGCCAGGCCGCCGGCGCCACCGCCACCATCGAGCAGGTCATCGCGGCGCTGCCCGCCGACCCGGCGATCCGTCTCCTCGGTGTCGAGGTGAGCCAGCGCGGGCAGCCCGGCCTGACCATAATGAACGGCGAGCCGGTGGAGATCGCCATCCGCTACGCGGTCCTGCAGCGCACCCCCGGGTTGCGCGTCTCTTTTGACCTGCTCGATCAGGATCAATCACCGCTCATCCGCTCGTTTTACGACGAGAAGGCGACCGAGGCTCTCGACCTCGAACCGGGCGAATACCTGTCCACCGCCGTCATCCCGGCCAACCTGCTGGCGCCGCGCCAGTATGAAATACGTCTTCGCGCGACGGTCCATAATGTGCGCACCTGCACGGGCGAAGGGGTGGGTATCCCGCTGATCGTCGAGCAGAGTCGCGCCGGCAATCCGGCGTATGCGGGAGGGGTGGTGCCTGGAAAACTGCAGCCGGACATACCCTGGACAACCTCCCCCATCATGCTGGCCGCAGAATACGGCGGGGAGACGACCCCACGACATCAGATAAGCGCCTGAAACGCAGCCTACGGCTCAGGCGCTGTCCCGAACGCTTCCGATTTAATCAAGGTGAGTAACTGAGATTCACCGTTTGGAAGGGTGCGAGAGCCCCGCCCGTATATAGGTAAGGTGAGTAACCGGGATTCACAGTCTGGAAGGGTGCGAGAGCCCCGCCCGTATACAGGTAAGGTGAGTAACCGGGATTCACAGTCTGGAAGGGTGCGAGAGCCCCGCCCGTATACAGGTAAGGTGAGTAACCGGGATTCACAGTCTGGAAGGGTGCGA